>Ga0075471_10003410_pt1 | contig 10329 bp, 7 predicted proteins | sample DEB19_08_DNA_2_FD_74787 | JGI IMG/M metagenome (GOLD analysis project Ga0075471, IMG submission 74787) | Aqueous microbial communities from the Delaware River and Bay under freshwater to marine salinity gradient to study organic matter... | ecosystem: Environmental > Aquatic > Marine > Coastal ... | reverse complement strand
ATAGCCCCGCACTCCCCCGTTCGCAACGACCAATGGCGTTGATACCTTCAACGGTATGCGCAAAACCCTCGGATTCGTTGCATTTACCTGCCTGACACTCGCCGCTTGTGGTGGCGGGTCATCCTCGTCCGACACGACGGCCGCCGCGAAGAAGATCAACCCGAAGTACGCGGATTTCTGCCTCGTCGCCCAGGAGCTCGACGAAGCAAGCAACAGCACCCACGGCAACGACCCGATGGCCATGAGCGACCCGGCGAAGATGGAAGCAGCCTGGAAGACAATCATGGAGTCCTCGCAGAAGCTGTTCGACGAAGCCCCCCTCGAGGTGAAAGGTGACGTGAAACTCATGCTCGACGGCATGAAGGCGATGGACAAGATCTACGCCACCTACAAGTACAACCTCTCGGAAATGAAGGCCGTACCCCAGGTGGCGACAGACCTGAACATGATCGCAGCGGACAAGACCATTGCGTCAGCGTCGCAGCGATTCAAGACGTTCATGTCGTCCAACTGCGGCCTGTGAGTTGCGGGGGTCGGACCCGTTCACACGGACACACCCATTTGTCATAGTCCTGTTGCAAGGGCGGTCCCTGCAGGACAGGAGACAGATGACGGAGAAGAATCCCACGTGGGTGGCGGGACCGGTGTTCCGCAAGGCCATGGAAATGGCAATCGAGAAGCACGCCGGCCAGGAGCGAAAAGCCGACAGCGAGCCGTACTTGGGACATCGTCAATTGTTGCAGCGAAATGAACGAGAACGGTGGAGCGGACCGCTCGGGGACTTGGTGGGACCGGAAGCAGACCTACCTCGCCAAGCTGGGCAAGTTCGCCACGGAGGACACACTCAACAATTCCGTTCTGGTGGCGCCTGACCGCCGGATTGGACGTCGTCAGCGCTCGACGGATGCCACGAATTTCTGCACGGCCGCGAGGTCGTTCGGAAGTGTCGTGGTGCGTTCCGGCCTGGTGAGCAGGTCGGACAGATGCTCCGGCAACTGCGGGCGCAGCCCCGTCGCGCGCTCCACGGCATCTGGGAACTTCGCCGGGTGGGCCGTTGCCATCGTCACCATCGGGACACCGTCACGCAGGTTCTCACGCGCGGCCTTCACGCCAACGGCGGTGTGGGGGTCGATCTGCATCCCGGTGGCCTCGTAGACCGAACGGATGGTCGCGAGAGTGTCATGATCGCTCGCGCGGCCGGCGCGGAACGTCGGTGCGATCCACCTTGCGTACTGGTCGGCCTCGATTGACATCGTGCCCTTGTCACGGAACCTCGTGAGTTGTTCACGGGTCATCGCGCCGTCGCGGCCGTTCATCTCGAACAGGAGACGCTCGAAGTTCGAGGAGACCTGGATGTCCATGCTGGGGCTCAGCGTGGGATGGACCCCGGTGGCCTTCATCGACTGCGACTCGAAGAATCGCGTGAGGATGTCATTTTCGTTGCTCGCCACCACGAGCTTGCCGACGGGTGCACCCATCTGCTGGGCAATCCAGCCGCTCAGGATGTTGCCGAAGTTGCCCGTGGGCACTGTCACGTCGACCTCAACTCCGAAATGATTGGTGGCAGCGACGTAGTAGACGATCTGGGCCATGACACGGGCCCAGTTGATGCTGTTCACGGCCGAGAGGTTGTGCCGTGTGCGGAAGGCATTGTCGTTGAACATGGCCTTCACCAGGTCCTGGCAGTCGTCGAACGTCCCGTCGACCGCCACGGTGTGGACGTTCGGCGAATCCACCGTTGTCATCTGCTTGCGCTGGACGTCGCTGACCCTGCCGTTCGGGTACAGGATGACGATGTCGACGTTCGCGCAGTTCTTGACGCCGTCGATTGCGGCGCTGCCGGTGTCTCCACTGGTGGCGCCGACAATCATCACCCGCTCGTTCCGTGCGGTGAGGATCGTGTCGAACAGACGACCGAGCAACTGCAGTGCGACATCTTTGAACGCGAGAGTCGGGCCGTGGAAGAGCTCCATGAGGTAGTGGTTCGGCTCGATCTCGACGATCGGCACGACGTCCGGGTGACGGAACGTCGCGTACGCCTCGTGGCACAGGCGTGACACGGTGTCGCGATCGAAATCCGCACCCACGTACGGCATGATCACGTCGGTCGCGAGATCGGCATACCTGCGCGAGAGGCCGGCGGGGAGCACCGGCCACGATGCCGGCACGTACAGGCCACCGTCGGTGGCAAGGCCCTCCAGCACGACATCGGCAAACCCGAGCTCGGGCGCGGCTCCGCGCGTGGACACGTACCTCATGGGTGACTACTCGCCGATGACGCGGAGCAGGCCGGAGGTGCGGCGCACGACATCGAGGTCACGGAACTCGCGCAGGCATGCCTGCACGTCGGCCTCGCGGGCGACGTGGGTGATGAAGACGAGCCGTGCGTCGGAATCGATGCCCTCCTGCTCGGCGGCACGGATGCTGACCCCGTTCTTCGCGAACACGCCGGTGATGGCGTGCAGGACGCCCGGCTTGTCCTCGACGTCGAGACCCACCAGGTACTGGCTGCTGGTCTCGTCGATCGGCACGACCGAGGAACGGCCAAACGAGCCGATCGTGCCGTGTGTCCCCTTTCGCAGGTTGACGGCGGCGTCGATGACATCGCCGAGAACGGCAGACGCGGTCGGGAACCCGCCCGCGCCACGGCCGTAGAACATGAGCGAGCCGACGGCATCACCCTCGACGAACACCGCGTTGTAACTGTCGCGCACGCTGGCGAGCGGATGGGTGACGGGGACCATGGCGGGGTGCACGCGCACGGCGACGGCGTCACCCTGGCGTTCGGCAATGGCGAGGAGCTTCACGACGTACCCGAGACGCTTCGCGATCGCGATGTCCGCGGCCGTGATGCTGCTGATGCCCTCGTGGTACACGTCGCCGGCAACGACCTTCGAACCGAACGCGATGCTGGCGATGATCGCGGCCTTGGCCCCGGCATCGAAACCTTCCACATCTGCCGTGGGGTCGCGCTCGGCGAAACCGAGCCGCTGCGCCTCGCTGAGTGCGACCGAGTAGTCGGCACCCTCCTCCGCCATCTTCGTGAGGATGAAGTTCGTGGTGCCGTTCACGATGCCCATGACGCGCGTGACGGGTTCACCGCGCAGTGACTCTCGCAGTGCCCTGATGAGAGGGATTCCGCCGGCGACGGCGGCCTCGAACAGGAGGTCGGCACCGGAAGAATCGGACTGCGCCCACAACTCGTGGCCGACGTTCGCAAGAAGTTCCTTGTTGCCCGTCACGACGGGCTTGCCCTTGCCGAGTGCGGTGGAGATCAATTCTCGTGCGGGCTCGATGCCACCGATGAGTTCCACCACGAGGTCCACCGACGCGTCGTCGACGACTGCGTGTGCATCGCGGACAAGGACACCGTCGGCGAAATTCAGCCCGCGGTCCTTCGAGACGTTGCGCACGGCGACCTTGACGACCTTGAGGCGAACGCCGGTTCGGGCCTCGATGACATCTGCCTGGCGCTCGACCAACTGCACGAAGGCAGCCCCGACATTGCCGCATCCGAGCACGCCGATGCGCACGACATTGGAGTCCGGGGAGTTGTTCGCCATAGGGGTGCCAGCCTACGGCTGGGCCTGTGGACAACGAAAGGGGCTTTCGGGAAACCCTTGCGCCGTCAGAGGTTCACGACATGCGCACCGAGATCGCGGGCAATCTCGACCGTGCGCCGGTGACACGTGAACATGATCACCTGCCGGGAGCGCGAGGCCTGACCCAGCAAGGCAAGGGTGGGCCCGAGACGCTCGTCATCGAGGCTGACGGCAGGGTCGTCGCACAACAATGGCAGGTCGACGGCGCGCGACCGCGAGTCGACATCGACGAACGCCAGGCGGAGCGCGAGGTACACCACGGTGCGGGCACCGGTGGACAGTTGCGACACGTCGATGCGCACACCGTTGCGCACAACGCGCAGAACCGGGCTGCCGGAGGCGCGGTCAATGAGGAGCGAACCGAACCGGGGGTCGACAGCGTTGATGATCGACTGTGCCGACTCCACCACGGGCCCCTGGTTGTCGAGTTCGAACTGATCGATGACGGTGCGCACGGCCTCGAGGGCCACCGACGTGACTGCGTACCTGTGGAGGATGTCCTCGAGGGACTCCTCGAGCGTTGACTTCTGTTCGAGGAGCCCGGGCAACAGTTCCTCCGTGGGGGATTCGTTGCGCTCACGACGCAGTGCACCCACTGCCTGGTCGGCTTCGCTGCGCTGCGCCTCGAGGTCTGCACGACGAATCTCCAGGAGCGAGAGCTCCTCCTTGGCCGATTCGACGGACGGCGTGCGGTCGAGCATCTCGCGGACCGCATGCTGGTCCCCGATGACGAGACCCAGGTCGCGACGGCATTCGTTGACCTTCGTGACCACATCGTCATGGGCCTGCTTGACCGACTTCATGTCGCGGACCCGCGCCAGGATGACCTCGGTGGCGGGCGCATCCTCCAGTTCCGCGATGCCCTGCACGTATGCCGACAGCTCGGAGCGCTTCGCGGCGAGGTCAGCCTCGAGCCCGACGTACTGCGTTGCCTTTGTGACGGAGGCTGCATACATGTCGATCCAGGAGTCGACGGCGTCTGCCGGGGGCGCGACAGCGAGTCCCTGCTGTGTCGCCACCTTCTCGTAGGTGGTGCGCGTGATGTCCGCGGAAGTGACCGCCTGTGCGAGTTCGGCCCGCGCCGCCTCGATGCGCGAGTTCACGGCGAACCTCTCGCTGAGAGCCGTCACCGCGTTGTCCAGGTTGCCGAGGTGGGTCAACGCACCACCGCCGGGCGCAGAAGGCAGTCCGAGCGCGGACAACCGCGAATTGAACGCGGACAACTGTGACGCGGCGAATGCTGCCGCGGTCTCGTGAGCCGTGATCGCAGATGACTCGTCACCTCGCCGCGCGTGGACCACGGCCACCAGGTCCGATTGTCCGCCTGTTGTGTCAGCAGTGACCTTTGCCCCGCGCGAGGAGACAAAAAATGCAGCGATGACTCCGGCGACTGCGATGCCGGCCGAGACCGGGGCACTGACGAAGGCCACGCCGGCCGCAGCGAGGGCTGTGACCGCCAGGATGATCGCCGCTGGCGGGTTCTTCTTCGCCTGAGTGTCCCCCTGCCCTGTTGCGTTCGCAACGGCACGCTCGGCTTCCTCGCGCTTGATGCGAGCCGCGGCGAGTACATCTGCGGCCGTGGCGACCGCTCGGTGGGCCGTGTCGGCTGACTGGGCATCGTTCGCGAGGCTCCGAAGTGCATCGACATTCCCGGTGAGGTGTGCGACGACGGATTCCGCCACCGAGGCCTGCGTGAGGGCCAGTCGCACGTGATCATCAGCGGGGAGCACCTGCGCCTCGGCGGCAGCAACTACGTCCCGTGCCGCGGACACCTTGTCGGCCCCCTCGCGCACGGCCTTGGCTCCTTCACGGAGAGCGCGCTTCACGTCATCCGTGATGACGTGGGTCGCGAGGTCCGTGACGGCCACTCCGACTGCCGATGATGCCGTGTGTGCCTCGGGCCTGGCATCGGCGATGCGTGCCTCGAGAGCCTGCATGTCTGATGCAAGTTCCTCGACCTGCGCGAGGACATCGACGATGCGTTCCCATTGCTGCGGGACTGACGGGGTGCCGGCAAGCTCGAGTTCGGCCGCGGCAAGGGCTGACTTCTTGTCGAACGACGAGATGACTGCTTTGATGACGCCGACCTCGGCGGCAATCCCGACAAGTTCGCGTCCGAGAGCCTCAATGTCGGCCTGCTTCGAGCTGATCTCACCGTCGAGCGTTCGCAGTCGTGCCGGCGCCGCCGACGCCTCGCGGATCTGTTGCTCGACAGAGGTGAGGAATCCGTTCGTGCCCGTGAATGCGGCCGCCTGGCGCTTCAAGTCTGCGAGACGGTCCTCGAGGTTCTTGACTGCCCCGCGGGGATCGACATCGGACTCGATGGCACCGGTGGCATAACGGGAGAACAGCTCGACCAGGTCGCTCTCGCTGTCGATGAGGTGCATGGTCTCGGCGTGCAACCTGAACAACAAGGAGAACTGGCTCGGCGTGATGCCGCCGAACATTGTGCGTAACACCGTGCCGTCAACTGGCCCACCGGCCATCGTTCCGCGCCGTGGGTGCGGTTGGTTGTTGTTCGGGGTGTCGGAGGGTGAACCCCTGTCGAGAATCCTGAATTTTCCCTCGATGTCGAGAGCCTCATCCCCCACGGAGCCAAGCAGTCGACCATTCACGATTGCCCCGACGGAACCGAACCGACGTGCCGAGGCGGCGTTCCCGGCCGGTCCGGCAATCATCCACGCGATGAACTCGGCGATTGTCGACTTTCCTGCTTCGTTCGGGCCGTAGACCACCACGAAGTCATGGCCGAGTCCGTCGACACGATGCGACCGGAGCCCGCCGAACGTGACGTCAGCAACCTCCGAGATTCGCAGGCGGCTCACTTGGCACCCCACAGGACATCGACAAGCAGTTCGCGTGCGTCATCGAGAATCGACTGGCGATGGACCTGTGCACCCGAGTCATCCCTTTTGTTCACGTACTTCTTCGCCGTCGCCGGCGCGTTGTCGACGACCGGAACTTCTTTCAGCGGGTCAGCCGCGAGAGCGTCGAGAACGCCGACGGCCTTCGCTGCGATCGTGTTCGATGCCCGGACATCGGCGATGTTCGTGCGCGAGCGCGTGGAGTTGACCACCTTGATGACCTGACCATCACCCATGGAATCCTCGGTGCGCTCGATCAGTTGCCCAAGGACATCGACCACCGCAAGGTCGGCGTGAGCCTCGGTTGCGCCGGTGATCTCGACGCTTGCCAGCACCGGCATGTTCCCGTTGGCGGTGACGCGGTCGAGGACCGCCGACACGGCACGCTCGAGGATCTCCGCGACCGTGGTGAACGTTGCGGCGTCGACGACCACGCGTTCGAACCTGGCACGGTCGCACGGCACAAACTCCGGCGTGAGGACGCTCCCCGCCTGGTCGACGGGGACGACCATCACGCCCTTCGGTCCACATTCGGCTGCCTTGGTGCTGCGGCCCTGCAGGTTGCCCGGGTAGACCCACCACTTGTTCTGCGAACCGTTGACCGACCGGATGTGGATGTGCCCGAGCGCCCAGTAGTTCACGTGTGTCGCCATGAGATCGGACGGCGTGCACGGCGCGTACGGATCGTGGTCTGTGGACCCACCGACGTTCGCATGCATGACGGCAATCAACGGTGCCCCGGTGAGACCGGCGAACCGCACGGCGAGATTGTTCTTCTCGTCGGCCTTCTCGAAACTGACGCCGGCCACCGTGGCAACGACACCGTTCGACATGGTCACCTCGTACGACTGCGGCTGGCCGTGGTCGAAGACCGTGACGTTCGTCGGCAGGTTGCTGATGTTGGCCCGCTGTGCAACGTTCATGGGGTCGTGGTTCCCGTGGACCATGAACACCTTGATCCCCGCATCGCCGAGTCTCTTGAACCCGGCGTTGACACGCAGCTGTGCCGCGGGGTCGTTCTCGGCCTGGTCGTACACGTCGCCCGCGAGAACGACGAAGTCCACCTTGCGTTCGATGGCGACGTTCACGAGGTCATCGAACACCCGACGCACCTCACGACGGATGTTCTCGGCCTTCTCTGCGGACACGCGCGTGCCGAGGCTCTTCAGTTGGGCGCCCAGGTGCAGGTCGGCCGCATGGAGGAAATACGAGGTGGTCACGGCGGGCAGATTAGCCACAGGGTGTGCGCTCTTTCCCCGGGGCCGGCCGGAATCCCTGTTGCGGGGCTACCAGTCGTCGCCGTCACCGTCTGAGTCGTGGCCGGTCTCGAACTCGTCATCCTCGCGCAGACCGTCGTCGGAGTCGATCTCGTCGTCCTCCATCAGATCGTCGTCGTCGAGGAGGTCCTCCATTTCCTCGTACATCAATCCGCACGACGTGCACATCTGTGACGTGCCGTCACCCACCACGGGCGCGTCGCATTCGGGGCAGAAATCGATCTCGGGCATCCGAACCTCCTGGTTAGGGTCGACCGTACGGTTGGGGTGTGTCGCCGGAAACGGCACATGCGGCCGGCGTCAGACGTCGTGGCGGATGAGGTCCTCGTAGGTCTCACGGCGCACCACGAGCCGGGCGGCACCGTCTGCCACGAACACCACGGCGGGTCGGGGCACCTTGTTGTAGTTGCTCGCCATCGAGTACCCGTAGGCACCGGTGACCGGAGTGACGAGAAGATCACCCACCGCCACGTTCTCCGGCACGGCCGCATCATCGATGACGATGTCACCGCTCTCGCAGTGCTTGCCCACGATGCGCGCACGGTGCGGGCGGTCGGCATCAGTGCGTGCGGGGTCGAAGGCCTCGTACGGGCTGGCGTACATCATCGGTCGCGGGTTGTCGCTCATGCCGCCGTCGACGGCGATGTAGTCACGGATGCCCGCGATCTTCTTCACGGTGCCGACCGTGTACACGGTGACTCCGGCAGCCGCGACGATGCTGCGGCCCGGTTCCACCCTGACCTTCGTGCCCTGCGGCAGTGACGCCGTGGCGGTGCGGATCGCATCGGCCCATTGCCTCATGGTCGGTGCGTCGTCATCCGCCGTGTACGCAACACCGAGGCCGCCGCCGAGGGTGATCTCGGGGAGGTCGAGACCCCGGAAAAGATCGACCATGACCTCGCTCGCCTTTGCGAAGAGCGAGGCGTCGAGGACGTTCGACCCGATGTGGCAGTGGATGCCGACGAGGACGACAGACGGCGAAGACTTCGCGCGATTGATCGCGCGCATGGCGTCACCGTTGGCGAGGTTGAAACCGAACTTCGAGTCGTCCTGGCCCGTGGAGACGAACTCGTGGGTGTGTGCGTGGACACCCGGCGTGATGCGCAGCTGCACGTGCGGTGCGGGCAGACCGCCGGCGTGCAGTGCGTCGAGACGGTCGAGTTCGTCGAAGCTGTCGACGATGATGTGATTCACGCCGGACGTGACCGCGTACCGGAGCTCATCCAGCGACTTGTTGTTGCCGTGCAGGACACAACGACCGGCCGGGACGCCGGCAGAAACCGCGGTGAAGAGCTCGCCCCCGGTGGCAACGTCGAGCAGCAGTCCCTCTTCGTGGGCAAGTCGCGCCATGGCGCCGCACAGGAACGCCTTCGTGGCGTACACCACCCCGTCCGCACCGAACTCGGCGATCGCCTGGCGGCAACGGCTGCGCAGGTGGGCCTCGTCGTACACGAACAGAGGTGTCCCGAACTCGGCGGCCAGGTCCGCAACGCGCACGCCGCCGATGCTGAGAGCCCCGTCGGCGGACACCTCGGCAGTGTCGGGCAGAAGACGATGCTCGATGGCGGTCACATCTGCTCCGGGGCGCTGATGCCGAGCAGGTCGAGTCCGCACGCCATGACTCGGGCGGTGATGTCGCTGAGGTGCAGACGGGAGTTCCGCACCGATTCGTCCTCGGCCTTCAGCACCGGGCAGTGCTCGTAGAAAGAGGTGAAGTCCGACGCGAGGTCGTACAGGTACGTGCACAGCTTGTGCGGCTGGTAGCCGTCGAGTGCGTCCCACACCGCCCCGTCGAAGCGGAGCAGGCGCATCGCCAGGGCCCGCTCGCGGGGGTCATCGAGGCGCGGTGCGACCGAACGCACCGACGCACGGTCGATGCCGGCGCGGCGGAAGATCGAACAGATCCGCGCGTGCGCGTACTGCAGGTACGGGGCGGTGTTGCCGTCGAACGACAGCATCCGTTCCCAGTCGAAGATGTAGTCCTTGATGCGGTCGCCGCTGAGGTCGGCGTACTTGATGGCGCCGATGCCCACCATGTTCGCCACGCGCTCTCGTTCGTCAGCGGGCATGTCGGGGTTCTTCTCGGCGATCGCCGCCGATGCGCGCTCCACCGCCTCGTCCAGGAGGGAGATCAACTTGATGGACTCGCCGCTGCGGCTCTTCAGCATCTTGCGGTCAGAGCCGAGGACGCTCCCGAACGCGACGTGGTTGAACTCGACGTCATCGTCGATCCACCCGGCCATGCGCGCGACGGCCGCCACCATCTGAAGGTGCTGTGCCTGCGGTGCGCCCACCACGTAGAGCATGGAGGTGATGCCCTTGTTCTCGACCCGGTCGATCACCGTTGCAAGGTCGGTGGCTGCGTACCCGTAGCCGCCGTCGCCCTTGCGCACGATCATGGGCAGCGGCTCGTTGTCGCGGTTCGTGAACCCGTCGGGGAACACGACCTCTGCTCCGTCGTCCACCTGCAGGAGTCCGCTCTTGCGGAGCCGTTCCACGACGGGGGCGAGCAGATCGTTGTAGGCACTCTCCCCCATCAGGTCGTCATCTGTCAGCAGGACACCGAGCTGGGCGTAGACCTTGTTG
>Ga0075471_10003407_pt1 | contig 10339 bp, 10 predicted proteins | sample DEB19_08_DNA_2_FD_74787 | JGI IMG/M metagenome (GOLD analysis project Ga0075471, IMG submission 74787) | Aqueous microbial communities from the Delaware River and Bay under freshwater to marine salinity gradient to study organic matter... | ecosystem: Environmental > Aquatic > Marine > Coastal ... | reverse complement strand
GAGTACAAACGCCTCGGCCAGCTATGATATCCGGTAACTGCTCAGCATGGCGTCCATTCGCAATGATGCAGGTGATTCCTGCATTCACAGCATTCTGAACGGCGCCTAATTTCGAGATCATACCGCCAGTTCCGAGTTGTGACTTTTCTTTTTCGGCATGGTGAAGCACTTCGTTGATGTTTGTCACCACCGGGATCGGGCCCTCCTCTGGCTTATGTATATCTTTTAGTAGGCCTGGAGCGTTGGTAAGGAGTAGTAGCGTGCTAGCACCCCAAAACTGGGCCACACGGGAGGAGAGTTTGTCATTGTCTCCATAGCGTAGCTCTTCGACAGCTACAGAGTCGTTTTCATTGATGACCGGCACGACTTGGGGGAATTCGAGCAGTTTGTTTAGCACAGCTTTCACCCGCGGAGCTCTGTCGGCGTTTTCGAAGTCTTCATGCGTCACGAGCAGTTGGGCTACATGGAGGCCATGGTCACGAAGCAGGCTCTCATAGGCGTGCATGAGATGTGTTTGTCCGACGGCGGCCAGTGCCTGGAGTGTTGTCACATCGGTAGGGCGTTGTTTTAATTCGAGAGGTTTGAGACCAGAGGCGACTGCGCCACTACTGACAACCACGACGGCATGACCTGCCTTCTTAAGAAGGGCTACGGCCTCGACTAGCTTGCGAAGTTGCACCGGATCGGGCTCGGGGGTGCTAACCTTGGTGAGAATGCCGGATCCAAATTTCAAGACGATACGCTGTAGGGCTTCGTTGGACATGAGGGCGCGGATTATGGCGGTGCTCCGCGAGTTCGAAAGCCGTTTTTCACCAGTTGCCCACCTCCATAGAGTGCCTTAGCCATTCCTAAAGTCGTGTCCTGAAGGGCGGAGATTTCTCTCAAAATCATGACGGTCCTCACGGTTCCGTGCCTTGATCCGGTGATTGCGTTTGAAAATTCTTTCGACTGTCATCTGGCGTTTTTTGCGCTTTTTGCGCAGTTCGGCAATTTCTTCTTCCAGCTTCAGGTAACCCTCGTAGCGGGCCACATCGAGTGTTCCGGCCTCGACTGCGGCCCGAATGGCGCAGCCAGCATCTTTTCCATGTTTGCAATCTCCAAACTGGCACTCGAGTGCGATCTGGCCGATGTCCACAAAGCGTTCACGCAGCGTAGTTTCATCCGTCCACATCTGCACTTCCTTGATGCCTGGGTTGTCGATCAGGATCCCGCCACGTTCGAGAACGATCAATTCACGGGCGGTGGTAGTATGTTTTCCGCGACCGGTCTTTGGGTTCACTTCACCTGTCCATTGCCACTCTTCGCCGAGAAGCAAATTGATCATGGCGGATTTCCCGACTCCGCTGGAACCGATAAATGCAACGCTCTTGCCTCGCTTAAGGTGGTCACGCACCGCTTTAATGCCCTTGCGTTGGATGACGCTGGTTAGAAGGACCTCTGCCAGTGGGTTTAGTTCCCGGATTGCGCTCGCTGCCTGATCGTTTTGTTCCTTTGAGCTAAGATCGATCTTATTGATGACAACGACCGCTTTCGCACCACTGCGGGCGATAAGTGCAAAGTAACGCTCCAGTCGCCGCAAGTTAAAATCAGCTTTGGCATCGGTGATGATGATGACAGTATCCACATTCGCGGCGATGACCTGCTCCTCTGTGCTGAGGCCTGGGGCTTTGCGTGAAAAGCAGGTCTGCCGGGGCAACCGAGCTCGAATGACGGCATCCGTGGCTTTTTTACCGAGATCAATCACCACCCAGTCTCCCACAGCAGGCAGATCGGCGTCCGTCTCAGCATCGTGATAGACCTTGCCGCCGAGGATTACCTCGAGTTCATCGAACCCTCCCATTCCATCATCGAGTAGAGCCCCATACGAGATTTTATTGTCGCGGATTAAGCGTGCGGGTTTCCAACCTTTGGCGGCATGCGGCTCATAGTGCTTTTGAAAAAAAGCATTCCAGCCTAAGTCTTCAAGAGTGAAGCGCGGCACAGTGGGGCAGGGGATGAGATGCAATCACTGCTGTGCGTTGCCTTGAGGCACGGGCAGTGGGGGCTTAGTCTGCGTAGGAGATCCAGGAGTAGGGGGCTCAGGCACCTTCATTTCGGGTGTGGCAGGCTTGACGGCAGGAGCCCCCGAGTCAGTACGGATCGGCAACGGCACATTGCTTCCTTGGGCTGCTTCCGCTGCTTTTTTCGCTTCTTCCTCCGCCTGCTTTTGGATTGCGGCGGCATGCTTAGCGGCGTTGGCCTTTGCGCGCTCGGCAGATTGCTTCAGGTAAGCTGGATAGTCCGGTCCTTTACCCGTGATGGTTACGGGCGTTCCTAATGAGACCCGCTCGTAAAGAATGGGGGCCATCTTCGAGGGCAGGCGAATGCATCCGTGGGACGCACGGCGGCCGGGCTTAGAGATGATACCAATGTGCATGCCAACTCCATCATTCGTGAGTCGCATGAAATACTTCATCGGCGCGGCTTCGAAGCGACCGCCTGGAGGCAGAACATCGCGACCTTGTTTGAAATCCGAGTTAACCAGCTTGCCCTCGGCATCGTAGCTCTTGCCGTAAAGATTCGATACCTTATCTTTCCTCTTTTCGAGAATCTTGAACTCTCCTGTGGGCGTTGGATAGCTGGTGATGCCGCTTGCTACATAGGTCCAGCCAACCTCTTCTTCACCGTGATAGAGCATGGCACGCTGGGTGTCTACGTTGACGACGATTCGGGTGATGGGCTTCCCCCCCCCTGTCCAGGCTCCCGGATACTTCCAAGTCTGCTTCACAGGTTCCGGTGGAGTAGGTGGGGGGACTTTTTTAGCCATGCTGCAGGAGGCAAGAGCCACTGCAGCGACTGCAAGCGGGCTATATTGGAGTAAAGATGGCACTATAGAGGTCACAGTGGCAAAGTGTAAGGGGCATGAGTGAATTGCTCAAGTGGTCAGTTCACTGGGATGTGTGATCAAAAGATCTGCTCCGTGGTCCCGTAACTCTTTTTCCCCGCGGAAGCCCCAACAAACGCCGATAGCCCGCATGCCGCTGTTTCGTGCAAAGTCCATATCGATGCCCGAGTCACCTACATAGGCGATACTGCTTGTCGAGATGCCCCAGATAGCTGCTACCTCATGTGCTGCATTTGGTGCGGGCTTGTTTGGAATTTCAGGCCGAGCTCCGAGAATGACATCAAACAGTGATTTGCCGAAGAAATACTCAGTCATTGGCACGGTGAAGCGATGAGCTTTGTTGGAAATAACGCCGAGTTTCAGCCCTCGATTCTTTAGGCATTGGAGGAGTTCTATCACACCTTCATAGGGCCGCGTGCTCTCCTGCCATTGCGACTCGTAGTTTGAGCGATACTCTGCTACTCCAGCTTTTATGGTTTCTGCATCACGGGAATGATTCGGTAACGCGCGTTCCACCAGCTTATCCATGCCATCCCCCACCATCTTTCGGAAGAGCTCTAACTCCCGCCGCGGATGCCCTCTGGCTTCCAGCATACGATTCACTGATTTTGCAATATCGGCTAGCGAGTCAATCAGTGTTCCATCAAGGTCAAAAAGATAGGCTTGAATAGGTGGCATATTCGATTCACTGGCGGGAAACCGTGCGGAAGGCAAGTGATGGAATCTCTTTTCAGGCAACGAGGTCTCTTCACTCCATGCGTTGCAGAAATGACTCATCAGCAGGGTAAACTTGCTCCCGGATGGAAATGGTCTAGTTTGTATTATTGAGGTTTGGATTTTCCCATCGTTTCTTGCGGTTTTTTAAAGGTAGCTCATTTTGGGTGATGAAGCCTGAAAAAGTGAAATTCATGTTGATGGCAGTGGATATGAATCGTGCTGTTCGTTTCTACCGCGATGTGATGGGCTTGGAGGAAATATTTGTGAGCGATTTTTGGTCAGAATTGCGTCACGGCGACGCAATTATTGGTCTGCATGGTGGACATCATGGCAGACGGAATCCCACCGGGCTGTCTTTTCAGTTCGAAGATGTGCTCAAACAATCTGAGTTCATTCGTCAGGCTGGTGCTGAGATTTTGCAATACCCGGAGCAGCGTGAGGGAGAACCGATCCTGCTCGGCATGTACCGGGACAGCGAAGGAAATGAGGTCTTCATCACGCAATATGTGGGATAAGCGCGGCGATGGCCCTTCCCCCTGCAACGCTTTTTTTTACGCATTTGAGGTCGAAAGATTGACACCCCAAGCCCAGCCCGCTTAATTTCAATTTTTCATAATTCGCGCTTAGGTCGCCTTTTCGCCCCTCTCTACTGATTTCATGTACTCAAATGAAAAATACCTGCTGGAACTGCTCCTAGAATCCGGGCTGGTGACCGATCGCGATATCCAAGGCGTGGTCTCCACTCAAAAGCACGGAGAGAGCACCCTCGAAACGCTGATTAAAACGGGTGTGGTATCTGACGAGCAACTAGCGCAGACCGTTGCTGTCAACTCTGGCATGGAGTATGTGGATTTGTATGGTTTTGAAGCGCACCCGAGCCTTAAAAGTCTCCTTCCGGTTGAAACAGCCATCCGTTACAAAATTGCCCCGCTAGGAACCAACGGATCTGCTCTTCAGGTCGTAGTTGCGGACCCATATGATTTTGAGACACTTGATGCTCTTCCGCATGTCCTGCAGCCTGAGATTGAATTTTTCTGCTCCACTCCGGCGCTGATTAAGCTGCTACAATCAAATATCTACGGTAACGAGGCTGTAGGTGGCAGCAAAATTAAAGGCAGTGGATTGGAAAGCGGTGGCGATGACGATGCGCCTGTGATCAAATTAGTGACGAATCTGCTGACGGAAGCCTTTAAAAATAAAGCGTCAGATATTCACATCGAGCCGATGGAGAAAGACATCCGTGTTCGATACCGCATGGATGGCGTGATGGTGGACATTGAGCACCATCCGAAGCGCCTTTTGGCGGCGATTATTGGTCGTATCAAGATCATGACAGGAACGATGCAGTTGGATGAAAAGCGTGTTCCTCAGGACGGGCGCATCCAGATGAATTACAACGACAAGGAGATTGATATGCGTGTGTCGATCATTCCAACGAGCAATGGCGAGTCGGTCGTCATGCGCGTGCTCGACAAAAGCAGCCTCCGTCTTGGCCTTTCTGATCTCGGATTCCTTTCGGATGATCAGGCCAGTTTTGAGCAGCTCATCTCTTTGCCGGACGGCATCATCCTGGTCACCGGTCCCACTGGGTCGGGTAAAACGACGACGCTATATGCCTGTCTCAACTTCATCAATCGTCCTGATCGCAAGATCATCACTGTTGAAGACCCAGTCGAGTATGAGCTTCCCGGCATTAATCAAGTGATGGTGAAGGAAGATGTGGGTATGACTTTTGCCGCCGCACTCCGCGCGATGCTGCGTCAGGCGCCTAATATCATCATGTTGGGAGAAATTCGTGACATGGAAACGGCTTCCATAGCCATCCAGGCCTCGCTCACAGGTCACTTGGTGTTCTCCACCCTGCACACAAATGATGCGCCGAGCGCCGTGGCTCGTCTCGCAGACATTGGTATCAAACCTTTCCTGATTGCGTCAGCTGTGCGTGCCATCGAAGCTCAGCGCCTTGTTCGAAAACTCTGCGCTGAATGCAAGACGGTTTCCTCCCTGAGTGACCGTGAGTTGCGTGCGCTCGGCCTCGATGCTGCCCAAGCTATGGATGCCACTATCATGGGTCCGGCCGGATGCAGTAAATGCCGACAATTAGGCTATCGTGGACGGATGAGCCTCGTGGAGATCTTCAAGATCGACGATGAGGTTCGCAGCATGATCAATCAGCAGCTAACTACGCCACAGCTCCGCAAGCGTGCGCGTGAATTGGGCATGCGAACCCTGCGTGAGGACGGCGTTCGCAAAGTGCTCGCCGGTCTTACCACTGCGGATGAAGTCATCGAAGCCACGATGTCCGATTCACACTGACTACCCTCTTTCCACCTCATAAATTGTTTCATTACCATGACTGTCTCTCATGTCATTGACATGCTTATCAACCGCGGGGTCATCGACTCGGGCCAAGCCGACGATTTGACACGTGACTGCGTCACGGATGGCAAGGATGTGCTTCAGACGCTGCTCGATTACGGCATTTACTCGAGCGAAGATGAATTTTGGGGTCATGTGGCAGAAGAGCTTGGAGCAGAGCATCGTGATCTTGCCGCCTTCGAGCCTGCGCCCTCAGTGGTGAACTTGGTCACTCCCGGCATGGCCCGTTTGTATGGATGTTTCCCCATCACGCTAGACGGTCAGGGATTACATGTGGCTTTCACCGATCCGTTGAATCCCCAGCTCGTTGAGGACCTTCGTTTTGGTCTTGGCAAAAGCATCGTTCCAGTCGTGGCGCGCCGCAGTCAGGTTCAGAATCTCATAGAAAAACACTACGGTAGTAGTGCCCCCAGCATTGAGGAGATTTTCGGACAGATGGGCCAAGGTATAGGCACGGCGCAATCCGCGGAACAGGAAGCGAATTCAGCGCCGATCGTGAAATTTGTCGATCTCGTGCTTACCCAAGCCATTAAAGAACGTGCTTCAGATATTCACTTCGAGCCCTTTGAACGCGAGTTCAAGATTCGCTATCGAGTGGATGGTGCCCTTTATGAAATGGCGCCGCCGCCAGTTCATTTGGCGAACTCCGTCATTTCTCGCGTGAAGGTCATGGCGAACATGAATATTGCCGAGCGCCGAATTCCTCAAGACGGCCGCATCATGACAACGGTTGGTGGTAAGGCCATTGATATGCGTGTGAACTCTTTGCCGACACAGCACGGTGAGTCTGTGGTTCTGCGCGTGCTAGATCGTTCATCCGTGAATCTCGATCTGGAATCGCTTGGTATGCAACCCTTCCTGTTCGACTACATTGTAGAGACGATTCACAAACCCAACGGAATCTTTATCGTCACTGGACCGACTGGGGCAGGGAAAACCACCACTCTCTACGCCGCTCTAAGGCGAATCAACACCATCGATGCTAAGCTGCTCACGGCTGAAGACCCTGTCGAATATGAAATCGACGGCATCATGCAGGTGCCAATCAATGAGGCGGTCGGCCTCACCTTCGCTAAGGCTTTACGTGCTTTCCTGCGTCAAGACCCGGACCGCATCATGGTAGGTGAGATGCGCGATCTTGAAACTGCTCAGATTGCCATTCAGGCCTCTCTCACAGGCCACTTGGTTCTCAGCACACTTCACACCAATGACTCGGCTGGCGCAGTAACGCGTCTTGTGGACATGGGTGTTGAGCCATTCTTGGTCTCGGCTACTTTAGAGGGTGTACTTGCACAGCGTTTGCTTCGAACCATCTGTAAAGGATGCCGTGCGCCCTACGAGGCAAACAATCATATATTGACCCAGTTGGGCTTAAGCCGAGAGGACATCGCTGGGAAGCCATTCTACACCGGGTCTGGCTGTTCGACCTGCGGCAACAGCGGCTACAAGGGGCGAAAAGGCATCTATGAGCTGCTTGATATTTCTGATCCCCTTCGTGATCTGATCACCTCTCGTGCCCCATCGCTTGTTTTGCGCCAAAAAGCCATCGAACTGGGCATGGCTACCCTTCGGGAGGATGGCCTGCGCAGCATCTATGATGGAGATACAACAGTGGAAGAGGTGCTCAAATACACCTGATTTAAAAATCCACCGACGAAAATCTTCATCAGCTAGGCACGAATTTACAATGGACAGAATCTGAGGTCCCTTCGTATAAGCACATAGATTGCAGCCAAATTCCGCTTCTTTCTGACAATAACCTTATGCCCCGATTTCACTACATCGCTCTCGATCAGAACGGCCAAGAGACTACCGGCGATCTGGAAGCCAACTCCGAGGCCGACGCCTACAATCAACTTCGCGCCAGCGGCTACTACCCGACTCAAGTGGCCGCTGAAGGAGGTGGGCAGGCAGCTGCCATTAAAAAACGCGCCAAGACCTCCTCCAAGGGGAAGGAAAAGGTTGTGCGAGTGGGGGCGAATGCCCGCGTCAAGAGTAAGGTGCTCATGATTTTTACTCGTCAGCTAGCCACGCTGATCGATTCGGGTCTTCCACTGCTCCGTGGGCTCACGGTGCTGGGTCGCCAAGAGCCCATTCCAGTGATGAAAGCCACCATTAACACTTTGGCCGAGAATGTGCAGACTGGTTCGACATTTTCGGAAAGTCTGCAGCAGTATCCTCGCATCTTCAACAAACTCTATGTGAACATGGTCAAGGCGGGAGAACTCGGAGGTGTGCTTGAACTTGTGCTAAATCGATTGGCCGAATATCAGGAAAAAGCTCAGAAGTTAAAGAACAAGATCGTTGCTGCGATGGTATACCCGATCATCGTAATGTGTATTGCTGCGGGTATTATGGTTTTCCTGATGCTAGTCATTGTGCCGCGGTTTGAGACAATCTTCGAGGACATGCTCGGTTCCAAGGAAAAGCTGCCTGAACTGACCAAGTGGGTCATCGGATTCTCCCGTTGGATGTGGGATTACATTTGGTATATCATTGCGGTTGTTGTGACATCATTTGTTTCTTGGCGTGCCATGGCAGCGACGAAGGGCGGACGTCAATGGATTGACGGAATGAAGCTGAAGCTGCCGCTGTTTGGCGATGTGCAGCGTAAGACGGCCATTTCCCGGTTCACTCGCACTCTCGGCACACTCGTCACCTCTGGTGTGCCTATTCTGCAAGCTCTCAACATCACACGCGATACGGCTGGTAATGTCATCGTCTCAAATGCAATTATGAAAGTGCATGACGCTGTGAAGGAAGGTGAGTCCATGGTTGGACCTCTTGAGGCCAGTGGTGTTTTCCCACCTATGGTTATTTCAATGGTGGATGTCGGCGAAGAAACTGGCCAGCTTCCTGAGATGCTTTTGAAAATAGCTGATGTCTACGAAGACGAAGTGGACAATTCCGTTTCTGCCCTCACTTCGATGCTGGAACCTTTGATGATCGTTATCCTAGCATTGGTGGTTGGTGTCATCGTCATGGCGCTGTTCCTCCCTCTCATCGATGTTATCAAGAATCTTAGTGGTGGAGCGGGTGGCTAAGCCCAGATCTGCACATTTGTCCTTATCCAGTTCCCAACCTGTTTCGCCATGAAATTCACTTTCTCATTCCGCAGGAATGCAGGCTTCACGCTCGCCGAATTGATGATCGTCATTTCGATCATTGTTGTTTTGGCCGCCTTGACGCTTGGTGGTTACAACTATGCGATGCGCGGCTCCAAGCGTCGAACCACCGAGACAACCATGACGGCTGTTGCATCCTCGTTGGAACGTTATTTTGAAAAGTTCGGCGAGTATCCTGAACCTGCCAACGCGGAAGAGATGATTCAGATGAAGCCTGGCAAGCAGTACAATGTAGGTGGTGCGCGTTGCTTGTATCAAGCTCTGCGTGGGGATGGCTACGATGCGATAAAAGGTGTCGGGAATTCCCCGGGTGCTGGTGGTGGTGCCGCAGCTTCTGATGGCAATTTTTCTGAGGAGGAAATTGCCAATGTCATGTTCAAAGACATGCCTCCTACCATGTGGCGTAAAATGAACGGCGTATACTTCATGGCGGATGGATTCTTCAATCCGTTTCAATATCTCAAAGCGGTTCCGCAGGTTTCAACTGGCAGCGGTTCGGGTGGTGGCGCTTCCAGCGGCGGCAGTTCAGGCTCGGCCACCGTCAATTCCACTTATGACTTGTGGTCATATGCTGAGGATGAGGTCAATACCATGATGAAGTCTTCTGATACCTTGGAATCACCCGCTATGGCTGCCAAATGGATCAAGAATTGGTAGCTTCATGTCACTTTGCGAAAAGTATTTAGCGACATCTAAAATTCCGTCATGCCCATCGGATTAGCCATAGCAGCCATTCTGATGCTATTTGCCAGTTTTTGGTCCTTGAATGTGGCTCGTGATCCTCGTGTCTGGCGGTTGTGGTGGATGGATCTTTTGGGAGTTTTGGATGTGGACACGGACCGGGAGATGCGCCGCCATCAAGAGCAGCACATGTCCATAATCTGCTACCTGCTATTCATTCTTCTCTTGGCCGCCAGTCTAAGCAGTGCTTTTTGGACTGTGGATCTCGTTCGAGAAAACCGCAGGGAAAAAACTTCATTCGAACGTGAGTTGAATTTAAACCGTGACGAAATCGACAAAGTTCAAAGCAAGCCACAGGGGCTTAAAAGATAATTTTCGGTTGCATCGATGAATTGATTCAAGTGCTGAATTTTGAAGTCGGCTACTCACGAGACTTTTTTGGCAGGTCATAAGAGTCCGTCCACCTGATAACTAGGTGATGATTTCCTGTGTGTTACAGCCTTCCGGTTGCTGATCTGAGGCCTTAACAGTGATTTTGGTGCAATTGGGTCAT
>Ga0075471_10003403_pt1 | contig 10344 bp, 4 predicted proteins | sample DEB19_08_DNA_2_FD_74787 | JGI IMG/M metagenome (GOLD analysis project Ga0075471, IMG submission 74787) | Aqueous microbial communities from the Delaware River and Bay under freshwater to marine salinity gradient to study organic matter... | ecosystem: Environmental > Aquatic > Marine > Coastal ... | reverse complement strand
TGCTTCGAGTGGTAGATGGCGAAGCCGTCGTGATGCTTGGCCGTGATGACCACATACTTCATGCCGGCTGCCTTCGCCAGTTTCACCCATTCCTCCGCATTGAACTTTTCCGGGCGGAACTTGGACGCGGCAATCTCCCGGTATTCTTCATGCGGGATTTTACCGATCCGCTGGATTTGTTCGGCGTAGGCGTGCTCCAGCTTTTTCCCGTTGTATTCCCCACCGAGGACCGAATAGGCGCCCCAATGGATGAACAGGGCAAACCGCGCCTCTTCCCACCACTTCATGCGCTGCCCAAGGGCAAGCTCGGTCAACTGGCCGTCCAAATCCGCCTTGCCTTCCTTCTCCAGCGAGAGGTGCACCGTCTTGTCGCGATAGCGCACGACACAGTCTCCTTTTGATTGGGAGCGAACCACGGCGGAGGTCAGCTTGCCGTCCGTCCATGCCATATCCACAGTGAAGCCGCCCCGCGCGCGCAGGCCTTTGACTTGACCGTTGGCCCAGGCCTTCGGCAGGGCTGGCAACAATTGGATTTCGCCGGCATGCGACTGAAGCAGCAGCTCGCACATGCTGCCGGTAATGCCCAGGCTGCCGTCCAGCTGGAGCGGAGGATGCACCCCGATGAGGTTGTCGAGCATGTTGTATTTCAAGAAACTTCTGATCATGTGGTGGGCCATTTCCGCATCGCCGAGCCGGGCCCAGAGCGCACAGCGCCATGTCCAGGCCCACTCACGACGGCTGTCGCCGGACTCACCGCGCGCCTTCAGTGACACTGCCGCCGCCTCCGCGAACTCCGGGGTCTGAACCCGTGAAATCTGGTAGCCAGGATAGACCGCATAGAGCTGGGAGGTGTGACGATGCTGGTCTTTCGGATCATCGCGGTCTTCCATCCATTCTTGCAGCTGTCCCCAGCGTCCGACCTTTGGCCCGACCAAACGATCACGGAGGCTGGTGAGCGTTTTCCGGTAGTCCTCATCAATGCCGAGCTCTTGCGCCGCCTTGATGGTATTCGAGAAGAGATCCCATATGATCTGCTGATCATGCGCCACCCCGTCTTCCCGGGGACCATGCTCGGGCGACCAGCCATCCGGAGCAACGAGCCGGCCATCCGGGAGTTCCTTGAGGTGGTCTTCCCAGTAGTGACAGACTTCCTTGAGATAAGGATAGGCAACCTTCGCCAAAAACTCCTTATCCCCGCCAAACGCGTAATGTTCCCAGTAGTGCCGCGCATACCAGGCGCTGGCGGGGATGTTCCACTTCCAGCCCATGCCACCGAACGGGTTGTGCGAGGTGCGGATCGTGAACCCGCGAATGTCTTTGCCGAATTCCAGCCGGGTCCCCTGGCGGAAAGGCTCCAACGAAGCGTTCAGCATATCGAACAGCGGCGTATGGCACTCGGCGAGGTTGGCCGGTTCCGCTCCCCAGTAGTTCATCTGCAGGTTGATATTGCTGTGATAATCGGAAAGCCAACGGGGTTTGTTGCTGTCGTTCCACAATCCCTGCAGATTGGCCGGCAAACTGCCGGGACGGGAACAGGCAATGAGAAGATAGCGTCCGTATTGGAACAGGAGTTCCTCCAGGTCCGGATCCGCCACATCATCGCGCACCTTGGCGAGTCGCTGATCCATGGGTAATGCGAGCTGACCCGGGGAAGTGGTGCCCAGATCGATATTCATCCGGTCGTAGAGTTTGGTATAATCCTCCCTGTGTGCGCGCTTCAGGTCTTCGAATGATTTCCCGGCGGCCTGTTCAATCCAGCCGGCGACCCGTTTGTGCGGGTGCTCGGCCATGTACTTCTTCGCGTAATCCATGATGTAACTGGTGTCCGCCGCCAGATAGAGGGATAGCGTATTGCATCCGCTGAAGACCAGTGCATCCCCTTCGGCCTTCAGCTCCCCGCCCTCCGCAACCACCATCAACCGCGCCTCGTAATCAAGCCCGTTTTCCAGCTTGCCGGAGAATATCATTTGGTTTCCATCCGCGACGGTGATTTCATTATGCGCGCCAACCAAACGAATGCGTCCGTTGTGCTGTCCCTGCTTGTCGGCGGTATATCTTGCAGCGATGATCTGGTCTGGATGACTGCAAAAAACTTCCCGCTGGAAGTTCACGCCGTTGCGGGAGTAAGTCACTGAGCAAAGTGCGTTTTCGATATCAAGCTCCCTGCGATACCCTTCGATCCCGGCTCCTCCATCGAGTTCAATACACACGTCCCCGAAATTCTGGTAGGCCCCGAAACCCGGGGTGTTGTATTCCCCCTTCAAGTTCTGGTCGCCGGTCCAAAGGCTGTCCACATTGAACTGGATCCGCTCCTTGGGGACCCCGCCAAAGATCATGGCGCCAAAGCGGCCATTGCCGATCGGGAAACCATCGTTCTGCCAGTTTTTGCTCGCCTCACCGGTGCTCGGTTTATCGCTCCAGATGATCCGGTCCCTTCGCACAGCATTCGCGGAAGAGGACTCCTGGCCAAATGAATTTTGCCCGGGCACCAAGAGGGCGAATACCAGCAGGGCTGCAATCCGATCCGTTGATGGCATGTTTTGCTTCACCATGACTTCTTTCTGTTAAAATATAGATGATCCGCTTCTGTGGGTTTCAACGATTCTTCGTTTTGGATTTTGTCGGGGTTTGATGGAGCGGATTCCATTGTTCGGCATATTCCATCCTGGCTTCGCCGGTTTTGGGATCGAACGCAACAGGCAGCCAGAGATATCGTGAAGTTTCCAAGTCGCTCCGGGGATTTTGCCCGGCCCACCATTGATCGCACAACGCCATGACGGTGTCCGTTTCCCTGAGGTGGATGAAATTCGATATTTGCGATCCCCAAGTGTCCTTCTCGCTCATCACCCTCGGTTCCGAGTAAGGCCCCAGGGGCGAAGAGGCCACGGCATACGTCGTCGGGCTGGCACCCCACCCGCAAACCCCGGAACCCGCCACGATATATTTGCCTTTGTATTTGATCATGGCTGCTCCCTCATACGCTTTCAATCCAGGCTTGGGATGCGCCGCATCCTCAACGCCTGATGCCGCAAGCGCGACCACGTTTTTCCTGGTCGAGCTCAGGTAGTCGTCGCTGAGGAGATCAACCCGCAGATTGCGATGCCCGTCATCATAAACCAGATAGGCTTTCCCATCATCGTCCTGGAACAGGCCGCAGTCTTGCGCATAACCGTGTTCCTCCCCGGTCAGGACGTCGCGGGCATGGATACGGAACGGGCCGGTGGGCGAATCCGAGACGGCCACCGCCATCATGGGCGCGGGATACTTGGTGAAGTCGAAAAACCACATGACATATTGTTTGGTCGTGGCGTTGTAGATGACGCTGGGGCGGTGGCCCGACCCCTTGATTTCGTTGCCCGGACGATTGAAGTCCAAGGCCACCCCTTCATACTTCCAGTTCGCCAGGTCCCGGGAGCTGTAAACATTCAAGCCGTGCCGCAACCGCAGCAGTCCCTGTTCCTGCAGCCGTTGGCCGCAAATCCCCTTGGGATTCCCGATGTAGGAGGTGCCATACCAATAGAACATGTCGCCGAAGCGCGACATTCCGCCCTCATGGCAGGAAACAGGATTCCCGTCCGTGTCTTTCCAGTCAGTTCCATTCCTGATAACATCCCCCACGGAGGTTGGGACGCCCGCTTCCGCAAATCGCAGCACCTGCCCGGGTTTGGTGTCCAGTGTCACCAGACCGTCTTTGTCAATACCGACTTTCTTGCCGTTGACACTGATGCTCTTCCACGGACTGAGAAGCTGGAGCTGTCTGCCTGCCGTGCTCTCGATTTCTGCGGAGGCGACCTTTCCGTTCTTCCATTCCGCTGATACAAGAAAACCACCCTGCGCAAGCAACCTGGTGAATTTCGCGTCCTGATCCTTAGGCCAGCAGGGGAAGAGGCGGATCTTGTTGCCCACGCTCTGAAGCAGGAACTCGTTTATCAAACCTGCAATGCCGATCATTTCCGGCATGTATACCGCGTGTCCGTGACCGACCCACTCAAACAGACCATTGGGTCTTTCCCTGCTCTCAAACCATGCCTTGGCCTTCGGATGCGCTTCCGGCATGGAGAGCCGGGCCCTGGCAATATTGATCATCACGTGTGCGTTTGCATCGCGAAAGTTGATCTGGTTGATTGTCCGCCTGTAAAGCTCCTTCACGGCTTCATCATCAAACCAAGTAACCTGCTCGCCGGGAAAAACGGGGGAAGCTGGAACCGTGACGTTGTGTTTTTTTACCTCTCCGACTTTGCAACCAACCCAGTCCACCACGATGGGTTTTCCATCTTTATCCGGAGCGGTTGGGTAGGGGGGGAGCAACCGCTTGAACGTGCGGCAGGACTCGACCAATTCGGCATCACTCTTGAGCAGCGTTCCGGCCTCGATCATGGCATCGAACGTATAATGCACATACGCGATATCGAACGGGCAGTTAAAGATTCCCGGGTCTCCGTGCTCCGGGCTATACGATGGTCCAAGCAGGATCTTCCCGTCTTCGTCCTTCCGGCATTGTCCCATGAAGTTCACGTAGAACCGAGCGGCCTCACGCAGGTAGGGATAGATTTTCTCTTTCATGTAGCCTGCATCCTGATCGCACTGGAACTTGCACCACATGCTCTGCAGGGTCATCCCCTGCAGACCGATGGTAAGCCCCCAAGGGAGGAGAGAGACCTGGCGCTTGTTCACGCTCTTGCAGACAGCGGGATCCGGCTCATGCAGAAACGAGGAAATCGGAAGATGGATGCCATCGATGCCATACGTCTCACGGGCCAGGTTCTTGTAACGCGGTATCATTCCGTCGTTGTAGGAAATCCACGGGTCGACCAGTTCCGGATGATTGAATCCGGGCAACGGCCAGAAGCATTGCCACGTATTGTAATTGTGGTGAAAATCAGCATGCCAGGGAGTCATGTCAATCGCGAGGGGAGGCATAATCCCAACCGGCGCGGCACCCGGCCGACAGGTGGTTCCTGCAAAATAGAGCATGCGATACCACCAGCGCTCCAGAACCTTGTCTTCCAACTGAACACCGCTGCGTGCCCAGTAGTTCGACCAGGCATGTTCATGCCTTGCCACCAAAGTCTCTTCTGATTCAGCAGCCGTCTTCTCTGCCAGCTTGATGGCATGCTCAAGCACATCACCGCCATCAACATCAAAGGACGTGACGAGCGATGCGGCCTTGAGATCACCTTTTGAAGCCACCGCCACTGCATACTCCATCCCCTTGTAGTCCATGTCTCCGGGCATTTTCATCCTCAGCCATGAAACACCGTCAGTCATTCCCGTCTCGGCAGGCGGCAGCGTCTCGCTCTTGATTTCTTCAAGTTCCACCGGATGCCGGCTCTTCACCAACAGCACATTGCGATCATACAGGACGCGGAGGAATGTCCGTGGCGCATCCCCGGCCCCCATTGCCACCACGGCCTTCGCCAGGTCAAGATGCCCACGAAACGGCTGAGGAACAGGGCCAAGACGCAGTGCCACGGCGCAACGCGGTTGAGGATAAAGGTGATCTTTCCAGCTCGGTGTGTCGCCCCTCTGTCCTGTCACCGTCCCCGCGGCAATATCCACCTTCGGCATCGGACCGTCTTTCGAGGTGTCAACGCGGGCATCCCAGACATCGTTCTTGGTCATCCGCAGGACCAGCTCGCCCTCGCGATCCCAAACAACGCCGTAGAGATCTCCGTTGCCGATCACGAGGCCCTCCAGCTTGCCATTCGTCATTCCAGAAAGCGTAATATTACTGTCCCGAAGCGGCGCCGGGAAAGGTGGTGCGCTTTCGGCTAACGCTGCGAGTGACACCAGCAGCAGAACATTGATGAGTGTGAGTTTTCTTTTCATGTCATTGTAATTTCTGTTTCCCAGTCACGTCACCGACGATTCGACCCTGACCGCCCCCGGGTATGGATGTGCAATGCACCAGTGCTTCGGGATTCTTGTGCCGCTGGTATTCCCCGGCGTCGCCCTCGGGGCGGGTGAACACGTTTCGGATGACGATGTGTTTGGCGACGGGTGAAGCCTTCGGGTTGAAGATCTCCTGGGTGCCCGACGCGGCAAAGGGTATCCGGGCAATCCGGGATTTGGGTCCGACCGTAAGGAGGTATTCAGGGAATGGAGTCCCGGGCACATAGTCCAGGTAGATGTTATCGAGGTATAGCCCGCTGGCATTCGCGCACAACTCGAACACCCCGCTCTTTGATTTGTCGTTGTGGGTGGTCAGATTGAGCGGCTGCACATGAATGTCCTCGAAGAACAGATCAGAAACGAAGCCGATATCGGCCGAGTAGTCCTCCTTGACGCGACGGATGTTCGGTTGGTCGTAAATCTTAAATGAGTGGCAATTGCGGATGTGCGAGAAGACGCAGCGCGACACCTCGCAGGCAAGCGTTGAACCATCGGGGAAAATCTTGATGCCCGGCAGGATCCGGATCGCACACGATCCCTTCTTCACATCCGTGTCCTGCACGAGGATGTCCGAGATGGTGCCGAATGTGAGGCTCGACGTCCCCCAGTCCCAGGCATTGAGGGCAACCACGTCATCGCCCGCTAGGGGGCCATTGATGTTCCGGATGATGCCCAATTGGGCCGGCCCGTCGACATGAACGCCGTCCTTCGTTCCATCCAGACAGACCCCTTCAACCAGAAAATTGCGGGCGTTGCCGATCTGGATGCCAAATGACGAATAATCCCGGAGCGTGACATTACGGACCGTGACGTTCTCGACATTGCTCAGGACAAAACACCCTTGCGAACCCAGCATGAGTCCGTCCCGCCCCTTGCGAAAACCCTGCGGGCCGGCGCCGTTGTTCTTCTGGTCCGACCATATCCCGCCTTCGATCAGAATGTCGCGGTCGGCGCCCTTGCAGAGATCCACCGGGCCATTCTGGCCCGACACGATATGCCGGTTGCGAACCAGGCAGTGCTCAGTATCGCCGATGATCATCCGGATCTCGGTTTTGGGATGAACGATGATCCGCGATCCCGATTCGACGATGATCGAGCGGTCTAAGTAGACAGGCTCGGCCATCTCAGGGATCAAGACGCCGTTCTGTTCCTTCATGGACTGTTCGATCGCCGCAGACCAAACCATGCCCGTCATGGCCAGGGGCTCCTTGGAGAGAGTCCGCGTCACCGGGTTCCAGCCCTGGTGCCAAGTTCGCTTTTCCGCCAAGCTGGCGTAGTCGCGGAGCGCTTTGAGCGGACCAACAGCGTTTGGCACCTCTTGTTCGACCGCGAGCAGTCGTTTCCGCAGGTCTTCCTTGGCCTTGCTAATTTCCGCGTCGCCCCCTGAAAGCGTAACGTCCCGTGCCGCACTGTTGATATCCTTCCGGGTGGTGGTGTTGCTGATGCTGGGCGTCCCATCTCCCGCAAAAGCCCCTGTGCATAACAGCAAGCTGGTGGCGATTGTGGCCGCGGCGCTGCGACGGGAGTTGGTCTTCGTTCTGGTTATGTTCATAAAAAAGTGATGTTTAGATTATCCTTCGTGGCGGGTTTCTTCGCGAATCACAGGTCTTTAACGCTACTCAAGAAACACTTGGGACGGATGGACTTCCACCTTCATCAAGGCATCCAGCCCTCCCGCCTTGCGCAGACGCGGAAGAGCGGGCTCCTTCAGAAGGCCGATCGTGTCCAGACCCTCAATCGGTTTGAAGCCGAGTTTCAGGGCGGGCGATTCCGGTTTCAGTGTGAAATCGAGATTGGGGATATCCACAAAGAGCGGGTCAGCCGCCACACTGTGCTTGTCCCAGCCGTCTTTCTGCATCTTGCCGAGGAATTCCTTGGCGGCGTCTGTTCCCTCCATGTAGTAGAGGTTGTAGTCGATATCTTCTTTCCTGAGGGGCTTGAACATTCTCGCATTGAGGAAGCCTTTGAGCTCGGGATTCACCGCATAAATGATATTCCTGAAGATAGTGGCTCCGGCTTCCGGCCCGCCTCCAGCGCCCTGTCCTCCAATCATGCTCTGCACAAGGATGTTGTTTTCACAGGAATTGACCCGCTTCAGTGCGAACCCTCCTTGGCACACGTTGCCGATGAAGATGTTTTCGGAAACCAGTGTGTCATACTGGTCGTCGTCGGTTCTGATCATGTCGTCCTTGACATGACTATAAACAAGATTGCGGCGCACCACGTTGCCGGCCCCGGTCGCGGAAAGGTAGATGCAGTTCCCGTCGGTCAGACGCTGCATGCAGTTGAAGATTTCATTGTATTCGATCACATTCCGTCGTGCGTGCATGTAGGGCTCGTAATTGGCCCAGTTCTCGTCCTTGCCGGCCTTCACGGTTTCTGAGGAGCGGATTGTCTTCATGACCTCCCGGCGGTTCGGGTCGTCGCCGTTGCCCTTGACCCAGTTGCCGACGCCGAAGTGCCGCATTCTCACGCCTGAAATGACCATCCCCATGTAGCCCAGATTATGGATGCGATTGTGGGCGATGCGGTTTTCGCCGCTCTGCCAGATGAAGATGCCGAGACTGTGCCAGTAAAGGGTGCCGCAATTCTCGATCTCGTTGTTAAGCACCAGATTGTTCCGGTTCACATCCTTCGTTCCCGGACCGTAACCATCCAGCAAAATACCCGTGCCGCCCACGTTGCGGATGACATTGTTCTCGATCCGGATCCGCTGGCCGTAGAGATCGACTCGGACCGCCCCACTGCCGCTGTTCACAAACCGGCACCCATCCACCCAGCAGTCTTCAGCGCCACGGAAGCGCAACAGGGAATTATCCTTGTCCCACATGTCCCAGTCGTGCTGGAGCCCGATGTCATCCTTCGTCCAGACATCGCGATCGCAGACAGTGAAAGTTAGGCCCCGGAAGACGAGTCCCCGCACCGGCACGTCTCCTTTTAGTGACTCCACGTTCTTTCCTTCCACCCGGACCAGCGCGGGAAGAACCGGCGCCTGAATGTTGTCGCCGGGGTGGCCGGATTCCGGCCAGTAATAGAGTTTGCCCTCCTGGGTGTTCAGCGACCATTCCCCCGGCTCGTCGAGGTATTCCAGCGCGTTCTCGAGATGAAATTCGCGCGCCAACGGGTAGGTGCCCTGGATGGTTGTTTCAAGAACGCCCCATTCGGGGTTGAACGATTTCAGAGGAAGGTAGTTGACGAGCCACTTTGCCTGTGGACGCATGAAGATTTCGACATCGCCGATGTTTCGGGTGTGGGCGAGAAGGGTCTCCTCACTGTCGAGCTTCGTATACTGGTCATTCCGGGTCTTCAAATACCGATCGATCCGCGGACTCTCCTTTTCTCCCCAGCCTTTGGGGCCGCGGACCATGACCCGTGTGTTCGCAAAGCGCGGGGAACGGGCACGCGGCAACAGTTTCTCCCCATCAAACAATGCGTGGAATCCACGAGCATCCTTCACCCAGGGCACCTCGGCACACCAGATCCTGCCGTCCTTCAGGTCGGTCTTTTTCCAGTTGCTGATCGGAAGTCCGCCGCTGAAGACCGGGGTTTCGTTTCCATAAGCCGCGTAGGTGATGGTGGCATCCGCGGATCCGGAATCCTCGAGACCCAACACCACCGTTTCTTTGAACCGGTAAACTCCACCCCGGAAATAAACTGCCACCGGCTTCTTCAGGGTTCCGCCATCGGCGGCAATGAGTTTGCGCACCGCATCACGGGCGCCGGCCAGCGTTGCCAGCGGCTTCTGCTTCGTGCCTGCTGCCGCATCATCCCCATTCGGAGCCACGTAAAGGTCTGCCGCCTGTGCACCCAACGCGGCACCCATTATCAGGATTGATATGATTCTTTTCATGTAGTTCCCACTCGATGTTTTTTCTGAATGGTGATTCTGTTGGCCGCAATCATTCTGAAGTTGGTTCGACTCATCGAACGGAGCAGGCGCGCTGTAAAGCGTCGCCTGGCTCCGCTGGTTGGCGAACATCTTACTTTTTGCCGTCGGGCTTGACTTCAATCTTTGCACCACCGGAAACGACAAGTGCATTCTCGTCGGGCTTGATCACGACCTTCTTGCCTTTCACAGTGGAACCGTCCTTATTGGTAATCACCACGTTTCCCGAAGCCGTGATCTCTTTGGTCTCCGCATTGTACTCAATCTTGTCTGCCTGTATCTGCATTGTCTGCCGTTTCGCATCTGCCTTCGCTGCCGTGTTCTGATCCTCGGCCAGACAGGCGAGGCCCGTCGCCATCACGATCGCCAAGGCCGCAATCACTCTCGTCTGCATCTTCATACTCCGTCTCCTTCCGGGGCTAGTTTCTTACGACTCGGAGCATGCCCCTTCCTGCTCGTTGTCGATGGCGAAATCCTATCTCGCCAAAATCCTCGTTCTTGGTTTGTAATTGTTGCTTTGGATGGTTTTTGAAACCTCCAGTCTTGATGAGGGGCAGCATCATCTG
>Ga0075471_10003402_pt1 | contig 10347 bp, 10 predicted proteins | sample DEB19_08_DNA_2_FD_74787 | JGI IMG/M metagenome (GOLD analysis project Ga0075471, IMG submission 74787) | Aqueous microbial communities from the Delaware River and Bay under freshwater to marine salinity gradient to study organic matter... | ecosystem: Environmental > Aquatic > Marine > Coastal ... | reverse complement strand
TTCACCCTCGATGCAATGCCCGGTAAGCAGATGGCCGTCGATGCCGATCTCGCGGCGGGGCTCATCAACCAGGAGCAGGCGCGGACGCGGCGTCGCGAAATCACCTCCGAGGCCGATTTCTACGGCTCGATGGACGGTGCGAGCAAATTTGTCCGCGGCGACGCCGTCGCCGGCATCCTCATTTTGCTGATCAATATCTTTGGCGGTGTGCTGGTCGGCAGTTTCCAGCACGGCATGCCGCTCGGCGATGCATTCGAGCGCTACACGACGCTGGCCGTCGGCGATGGTCTCGTCGCGCAGGTGCCTGCTTTGCTGCTGTCGATCGCGACAGCCATCATCGTCACGCGCGTGAGTGGCGAAGAGTCGCTGCACGAACAGACCTATGCGCAGTTCAACAACGTCGAAGCGTGGTGGTTGACCGCCTCGATTCTGGCGCTGCTCGGCATCATTCCGGGAATGCCGCATCTTGCGTTCCTCGCCCTGGCCGCGATTACCGCAGGCGCGGCGTGGATGCTCGGCAAGCAGCGACAGCGAGTGCGAGCGGCCGAAAAGAAAACCGAAGAAGCACCGGCTGCGCCGCGTGATCTGTCCTGGTCCGACGTACAGCAAGCCGACGCGATCGGTCTCGAAGTGGGTTATGCGCTCGTCGCCTTGATCGATACGCAGCAAGGCGGTTCGTTGGTGACGCGGATTCGTGGCATCCGCAAGAAGCTGACCTACGAACTCGGCTTCCTGATTCCGCAGGTCCACATTCGCGACAACCTCGACCTGCGGCCCGAGGCCTACCAGATCATGGTCAACGGTGTCGTCATCGGGCGCGGTGAGGTCAAGCCCACTCGCGAGCTTGCGATCCATTCCGGCGTCGTGCACGGCGAGTTGCAGGGCGTACGAACCAAGGATCCGACCTTTGGTCTCGATGCCGTCTGGATCGATCCCGCACAACGCGACTACGCGCGATCACTCGGCTACACGGTCGTCGATGCCAGCACGACCATCGCCACGCACCTCAACAAAATTTTGCAGGAAAACTGCAACCTGCTGCTCGGACACGACGAGACGCAGCAGCTCATCGACAAACTGGCGGCGGCCGCGCCGAAGCTCGTCGACGAGTTGATCCCGAAAAAGCTGTCGATCGGCACCTTGACGCAGGTGTTGCAGAACCTGCTTGCCGAGGGTGTGTCGATACGCGATCTGCGAGGCGTGTTGCTGGCGCTCGCGCCGGTCGCGGAGAAAGTCACGGACATCGACGAGTTGACGGGTGTGGCGCGCGTGGCGCTCGGTCGAATGATCGTTCAGCAATACGCGCAGCACGGCGAAGAACTCGGCGTGATGACGCTGGCACCCGAACTCGAACAGGTGTTGCACGCCACCGTCCGCCGCGGTCAGGGTGGCAACGTGCCGGTCGAGCCGGAGCTCGCCGAGGGGCTCTTGCGCTCGGTCAGTCGCGCCTCGCAAGAAGAAATGAATTCCGATCGGCCGGCGGTGCTCGTGACCTCGCCGATGCTGCGTCCCTGGCTGTCGCGAATCTTGCGGCCGCGCATTCCGGGGCTGTCCGTTCTCTCTTATTCCGAGCTTCCCGAAGACACCAATCTTCGGGTGAATACCAACATCACGGTGCAGGCGCGACAAGGCGCGGTTGCTGCATAACGAGGGGCTACCATGCGTATCGAACGGGTTGTCGGCAGCAGTTTCAACGAGGCGAGCGAGCGCTCGCGAAAGTTGTACGGGCTCGGCGTCAGGCTGATTTCTTCGGCGCGGGTCGGCGACATTCACGAATTGCTGGTCTGTACCGACGTTTCGGACGCCGATGACGATGAGGATACGGCGATGCGCGCGCCCTCTGCGGGCGTCGATTTCGCCGAGACCTTGCGCGATGAAGTCGCTGCGAACGCTTTTTCGAAGCGTACCCCGCGGGCAACGGTCGAGGCGGTGTCCGCCGTCGGACCGCGGCAACAAGCGGGCGAGGGTGCATCGGCCGATCAGGGTGCCGCGCTGGTAGGCATCATTCGCCGCGAGTTGCAGGCCCTCGAGATGCGGCTCTCGGCGAATGGCAAGTCGCCCGTACTCACGGGAGAAAAAATGGCGCTGCTCGAACAGGGCGTCTCGAGTGCCTACGCCGAGTCCTTGTTGGCCGAAGGTGCGGATATCCGCGCGATCTGCGAGCGGCTGATCGCCGATCTCTCTTTCGGCATGGGACAGCGAGCGTTCGGCAGTCGGCCTGCGCTACTCATCGGGCCTGCGGCCGGCGGTCGAACGACGGTTGCCATGCAGGCAGCCCATCTGGTCGCGGCGGCCAAAGAACTGCCTGCCGTCGTCAGTGCGGTGCGCGACCTGCGTCCGGGCGCACGTGAGAAATTTTTCGCCATCGCCGATGCGGCGAAGGTCGTCTCGAATTGGGGTGGCGTCGCCGATGGCTCGTTGGTGATCGATGGTGGTGCTTATTCGAGCGAGGACCTGCAAAGCCCGCCCAAAGAATTCGCTGACTACGACGTGTGTCTGTGCATCCCCGCCTATCTCAATCGCCGTGCGGCCTCGGCCTGGTTGAATTGCGCGGTGCCACTCGCCGGAGTCATTGTCACGCACTGGTCGGATACCGAGGTGCCTTTGGGGTTGATCGCAGCGCTCGCCGAGCGCCAATTACCCCTGATCGGCATGTCGGCCTCTGCCGACCCCAACATACCGCTTACCCTGGCAGATTCGACCAACGTCATGCAGGCCTTGCATCGAATCATGTCTCTCGCACTTGCAGACGGCGAGGCGAGGCACGAATGATGCGCAACGGCCAAAGAAAAACTCGATTGGTGGCCGTCGCGAGTGGCAAGGGCGGCGTGGGCAAGACGTTCCTCAGCCTCAATGTTGCGGTTGCGCTCGCCCAGCGTGGGCACTCGGTGATGCTGTTCGATGGCGACATGGGGCTTGCCAACGTACACGTGTTGCTCGGTGTGCAGCCCAATCATGATGTGTCCGACGTGCTCGCCGGACGCTGCCAATTGGCCGACACTTTGCTCGAGGGTCCGGGGGGCGTGAAGATCATCCCCGGCTCTTCGGGCAAGCGCGACGTCGCCGAGCTCGGCGTGACGGAAGTCACGCAAACGCTGCAGGCCATCGGTGCGCTGCAGCCTGCGGCAGATTTTCTCGTGATCGATACCGGCGCGGGTATTGGCACCCATGTGACCACGCTCGCTCGGCTCTCCGATGCGGTGGTGGTCGTCGTCCGTGACGAGCCGGCATCGCTCGCCGATGCCTACGGCCTGATCAAGGTCATGTATCAGGAATTCGGTTGCCAGCGCTTTCAGCTGGTCGTGAACGACGTCTTCAACCCGCGTCGCGGGCTCGATGTCTTCGAGCGGCTGCAGCAGGTGGCGATGCGATTCCTCGGCTTGCCGCTCGAGCTCTGCGGTGTCGTGCCTCACGAAGCCAACGCCATCAATGCAGTCCGCCGTCGCGACTCGCTGCTCACCGCCTTTCCGGATAGCGCCGGATCGGTGGCGATTCAACGGCTGGCGGCCAATCTCGAGATGGTGCGTATCGATGAGGGTAACAACGAGTTCCTGATAGATCGCTTGGGCGCCATGCCACGGAAAGCCGTCACATGAAACGACCGGGCGATGCGTACACGGAGGTCGCGAGCACCACTGCCCATTCGGCAGCGGGTGATTTTTCGCATCACTTCAAGTTGGTGAAGCGTATCGCAGCGCATTTCCGTGGCCGTTTGCCCGCCGCCATCGAGCACTCCGATCTCATCCAAGCCGGCATCGTCGGCTTGATGGAGGCGATCGAGGCCTTCGACGAAACCCGCGGCAACGATTTCGAAACCTTCGCCAAGCTGCGTATTCGTGGAGCGATGCTCGATGAGATTCGTCGCGCAGCCTGGGCGCCGCGCAGCACCGTGAAAGTGGCGGTCGAGGCGCGGGCCGCCGCTACAAGAATTGCCAACGCCAACGGTGGTGCGGCGACCAATCGCCAGATCGCCGAGCAGCTCGGCATCGACGTCGATCGCTACGAAAAACTGCGCGGCCGCAACCAGGGTCTCGTCAGCTCGGTGACGCTCGAGGACATCGACATCATCAGTGAAATTCCCTCGCCCGAAGAGGTCGCGGACGAGGCGAGTACCCATGATGCGCTCAAGCGTGGAATCGCCGCCTTGTCCGATCGTGAAAAGACCGTTGTCGCCCTTTACTACGATCGTGAGCTGACACTGCGGGAAATCGGCGCAGTGCTCGAAGTCAGCGAGTCGCGTGTCAGCCAGATGCTCACGGCGATCGCCAAGAAATTGCGTGGGTTGATGAACGAAGACGAGCGGTCCAAACCGTCGCCGTCAGCCAGTCATCCGCGCGTGCCTCAACGAAAATTCATCGAGTCAGCCGGAAAATCTGCAGGAGATGCCTAAATGTTCGTCATCATAGGTTTGGTAGTCCTTTTTGGCTGCGTATTCGGTTTCTACATCCTGCACCACGGCCCCATGGGGCCGATCATCGAAGCTGCACCCACCGAAATGGGAATCATCCTGGGCGCGGGGATCGGTGCAATGGTGATCGGCAACAGTTTGGAAATCCTGAAGGGTGTGGGCGGTGGCATCGGCAAATGCTTGTCGGGTCCCGCGTACCACAAGCAGGAGTACCAAGACACCATCACGCTGATCGTCAAGCTTTTCAAGCTGTTCAAGGCGGAGGGCGCCGTGGCGCTCGAGCCGCACATCGAAAATCCAGAGGCGAGCAGCGTCTTCGGTGAATATCCGAAGCTGCTCAAAGATCATGCCCTGATCGAAATGATCTGCGACACGATTCGCCTGCTCGTGACCTCGAACCAGCCACCGAGCCCCGATGCGGTCGAAGACTCGTTGAACGTCGCCATCAAGACTCATCACCATGCGGCTTTGAAGCCCGCCGAAGCGCTGGCCAATCTCGAAGGCGCGCTGCCAGCCCTCGGGATCGTCGCCTGCGTACTCGGCGTGGTGAAGACCATGGCGGCGATCGATCAGCCGCCCTCGGTGCTCGGTGCGCTCATCGGCTCCGCGCTGGTCGGTACCTTCCTCGGCGTGTTCATGGCGTATGGTATCGTCGGCCCCTTGGCTGCACGCCTCAAACAAATCGTGGACGAAGAAGGTCAAATCTACGCCGTCGCCAAGTGGACCCTGATCGGTCACTTGAAGGGCTATCCGGTGCCGCTGATCATCGAGTCGGCCCGCGCCGCGATCGATCACCACTCGCGTCCGACGTTTGCGGAAGTCTTCGATGGCCTCCGTGGCAAGTGAGGCGGCGGCGCCCGCAACAGCGGGCGCCGACAGCGCAGAGCCGAACGCCGCCGCACCCGAGGCGGCTGCCGCCGCGCCCGCTCCGGCCGAGCAACCGGCCGCCGAGGCGCCTGCGCCGTTGCAACCGATCATCATCAAGAAAATCATCGACGATGGTCATGCGGGCGGTCACGGTGGTGCCTGGAAGATCGCGCTCGCCGACATGATGACGGCAATGATGGCGTTCTTTCTGCTGATGTGGCTGTTGGGTGCTGCGAACGCCGATCAAAGAAAAAGTATCGCCGAGTACTTCCAGCCGACCAATCGCCCGATCGTCGACAACTCGGGCGGCTCGAACGGGTTTTTCGGGGGTCAGTCCCTGATCGACCCGAAGGCACTGCCGATGACCTTGACGCAGACCGGCATCACCCAACTGACCGCGCCCGGCACCGAGGAAGAGCAGTCGACCTCGGAAGATCAGGCGTTGCCGCAGGGGCTGAGCGAAGAAGAAAAAAAGAAAATCGCCGCCGAGCAGGACGAGAAGAATTTCGAGAATTTGCAGGATGCGCTCGAAAAGCAGATCGGCGCCGATCAAAAGACCGCCGAGTTGCTGTCGGTCGTCAAGTTCGTACGCGAAAAAGAGGGTTTGCGGATCGAGATCCTCGACGATGCCGGCTTTTCCATGTTCGGATCCGGTACCAACCAGATTTCGAACGAGGCGAAGGCGCTGATCGAAAAGGTGGGCGAGAGTCTCAAGGGCGTTCCCAACGAGATTGCAGTGCGCGGCCACACCGACAACATCCAGTTCAAGAGTTCCAACAACAACAACTGGAGCTTGTCTGCCAATCGCGCGGATACGACGCGGCAGATCCTCAACGATATCGGCGTCGACAACTCCCGATTCTCGCGTATCGAGGGCGTCGCCGACTCGCAACCGGTCAATCCGCTCAACCCGGCCGATCCGCGCAATCGCCGTATAAGCATCACCGTGTTGTACCGCGACGGCGAGCGACCGGCCAAATGATCTTTGCAGGCATCGCACGACGATCTGCGGTCACACTGTTTGCCGTACTCGCGGCGTTGTTCGCCAACCCGGCATCGGCGCATTTTCTGGACGGCTATGACGCGTTCAGGGCAGGCGACTATTGCGAGGCGAAGCAAGCCTGGCTCAAGTCCGAGAAGACGGGGGATTCATCCTCCGCATTGGGGCTGGGTGAGCTTTATGCACGCGGACTCTGCGTCACCGAAAATCAGCGGCTGGCGTCTCGCTGGTACCTGACGGCCGCGCTGCGGGGTAATTCGCGTGCCCGCGCCGAGGTCGGCATTCGCTATGCCTACGGCAAAGGCATGGAGCCCAACGCTTTCAAGGCCTACGTTTGGCTCGCGGCGGCAAAGATGAGCGCCTCGGGATGGGATACCGACTTTGCAGCCAAAGCCGACACCAATCGTCGCATGATGGAGACGTTGCTCACGCCCGAGGAGCGCAAACGCGCCGCGTCGATCATGGCCCAGTTTTCAAAGAAATGGGCGCTGCCGCGAGAGTTCAACTCGCTAGACTGATCGAAGTTGCGGGTCAAGTTCGGATCGAGCGTTGCGCTCAAGCTCCGACGTCGGTGAATCGCACCACCACCTGCGCGCAGACCGGAGCGCTTGCATCCGCGCCACCGATGACTTTCCAGCGGGCTTCGCGAGCCCAGGCGACCGCAGCGCCATTGGCTTCGGCGTGTGGGGCGGGATCGGAGACTTCGACCGATCGCGGACCCGAGTCGCTGCTGCCGCAAACCTTCAGACCGACCGTTTCTCGGCCGATTTTTTTTCGTTGATCGGCGCTCAGCAGCGCATCGGGTGTTCGCGGCGCCGAGTCGAGTTGGATGCGCGCCGCGCGTGGCGAGGAACTGCGGCTGTTGCCGGCGGGGGCTTCGATTTTGGCCGCAGGACCATCGCTTTTGGCGACGGGTGCCGACGGTGGCTCGTGCGCATCGTGGCCCGATTCGGCGGCGTGCGTCGACGTGGCTTCCACCGGTTCCGGCATGGCGGAGGAGTGATGATGCTGAATTTTCCAGGCCCCATTACGGTACGAGTACGCAAAGGAATAACGCGCACGAACCGTGGAGGGCTCGCCCTTCGGGTCCATCAGCGAGAACTCGTAGGTCCCCATGTCGAGTGCGATCCCGCAATCGCGATACACGGTACGGGTGAGGATTTTGCCGCGCGGGAATTTCCTCAGAAAGTGGTCAAAGTAATCGATGATCGATGCGGTATCGGTGCGCGGGACGTTGGAGACGGTCGGCAACAACACCGCGTCCGGCCAGTAGAGCGCGGCCACCTTCGACGAGTCGAGCGTGGCGAGACTGAGATTCCATTTGCGGAAGAGGTCGGCAACGTCCTCCTCGGTGGCCATGGCGCAGGTGGACGAGGTCGCGCCTGCGGCGCCCGCTGACGCGGCTTTCGTTTTGGCGAGTCCGGTGGTGGCGGCACATGCGGACAGCATGAAGAGGCTCACGGCGGCGAGGGCTTTGAGCCCACCACGGGTAGCGGGAATCGGATACATATTGCTCTCCTCCAATAAAGCAAACATAGTCGACCGAATATGGATCCGACGACTCAGGGCAAGGCGGACGACCCCGTTCCCGGCGTTTTCCGCAGAACGGGCGGACTGCAGTGGCACGCCCGCGTTTTGCGTCGGTGGCGACTGCATCAGCCGTTCAGGAACGAGATTGCCGAATTTCTCGGTGCTTGGCGACCCGCCGGCAGCCGTCTGATTCTGGTCGGCTCGAGTGCCGGCTGGTTTCTGCCCTCTCGTTTCCTCGCGCAGTTCAGTCGGCTGACGATGATCGAACTCGATAGATCGGCGCCGTTTTTTTTCAGGCTGCGTCACGGCTCGGCGCTGCGCCGCGCCGGATCGTCCGCAGAATGGATTTTCGGCGACTTCGTCAGCGCGTTACCACCCTTGCTGCGCGCGCGCCGCGGTACGCCGGTGCTGTTCTGCAACGTCCTCGGACAATTGGGATTGGAGCGAGCCGATTACGAAGAGTGGCTGGCGGCTCTGCCTTCGATGCTCGAGGGTCACCCATGGGCCAGCTTCCATGACCGCTTCTCCACCGTCATCGACGGTGTGACCGACGGTCGGGATTTCCCCGATCAACAGGGTTTCAGCAGCGAAGCGCCGCTCGATTCAGTACGCTTGCAACAGATGGGAATTGCGGGGGTTTGGATCGATCACGGCACGGGTGGGCTTTTGCCGGCGCGTGTGCCACGGCGATACCTGCCCTGGAAAATCACGCCCAAGCGCTTTCACTGGGTTGAAGCAGGTAGGGTGAACTGAGGTGGATGTCGGAGGAGTCGTGATGAACGATGAAACGTCGAAGTCGTCATTCAAATCAGCCGCCTTGGCGTTGATGCTGATCGCATGCTTGGCTGGGTGTAGCCAGAAGCCCACTTGCGATGACAAAACAGCCGTCGAGAAAATGCTGGGCCTTGCCAGCAAGGGGGTCGTCGCCGATCTCGCCTCGCAATGTGCAGACAGTCTGTACAAAAAAATACCGCAGCTTGCCGCGTCGTGTCCGACGCAAGTCAACGGTGATGCACCGAGCTGCGCCACGGCCTGCAAGGACTGGGCGCAAGCCGCCGTGAAGGCCTCTGCCTCGAGCATCGAAACCAAATTTGCCGCGGATACCATCGTGACCATTTCCTGTCGCGCCGCCGTCCGTTTCGACATCGACTACGACGGGGGTCAGTACGTCGATGCCAAAATTTCATATCTCGTGGCTCCGCAGGATGGCGGTTTGCAAGTGGCGCTCAGTCAATGAAATCGACGCAGCGCGCGACCGCGGCCGCGTCGCTCGTGGCGGCAGTCGGTCTTGGGACATTCTGTGTTGCGATCTTCGGTCTCGTAGCGGGCTGCACTCGCGAGCCAGCGCCGACGAAGTCGGCGGAGGAGTTCGACGCTCGCAAGCCGACCCTGCAATTCGGCGAGCGCCGCATCGAAGTTCTGATCGCCTGTTACAAGGCGATCTTGCTGACGCAGGAAAAATACGGCGGTGGCGTTATCAATTCCCAATCCACGGGCATTGCGGCAGCGCTCGAACCCGCGCGCCGCATGATCGAGCAGCGTCTGGTCGGTGATCTGACAGAGGGCGCGGAAAAAATGCGGATCAACGAACGGATCGAGGCCAGCATCGATGCGCTCGTGCGGGACAAGCCTTACGCCTCGACCGAAGTGTTACTCAACACCGCGAGGCGCTGTTCCGATCTCGAGACACGCAATGCCTGGGGCACTTTTCCAAGGTGACCCGCCGCGCCCCGCCGATGTCGCCTGACGCATGCTAGGGTAGCCTCACCATGCTCGAACTCAGCTTGATCGAAACCCTCGCCGCGGGCGGACTCGCGCTTTTCGCCGGATTCGCCATCGTACGGCGCGTGGCACCGCTCAAGCGGTACAACGTTCCGGCGGCGGTCGTCGGCGGCTTGCTGGTCGCTCTGCTCGTGACCCTGGCCCGGGTCATGGACGTGCTCGTCATCAGTTTCGACACCAGCCTGCAGACGGCGCTCAACACGGCGTTTTTCACCTCGATCGGTCTCAGTGCGAGCTTTTCTTTGCTGCGAGCGGGCAGCGGTCAGGCGCTGCTATTTTTGTTGCTCGCCAGCGCCTTCGCGGTGGTACAGAGCCTCATCGGTATCGGCGTCGCGGTCGCATTTGGCGAACATCCATTGCTCGGTGTGTTGATGAGTTCGACCGCGCTTGCGGGCGGTCCGGCGACAGCGCTGGCTTTTGCGCCGCAATTTTCGGCGGCGGGTGTGCCTGCGGCAGAAAGCGTGGCCATCGCCGCGGCGATGGCCGGTATCGTGCTCGGCGGGCTCGCGGGCGGTCCCATTGCCACGCGCTTGCTCGAGCGCCATCGCGTGCGAGCCGCAGCACACGCTGCGCCAGCGACCCGCGACGAGGCGGTTGGCCACGGCGGTGCCTCGAACGATGCAGCGTCTGCGGACGACACATCGTCGGCGGAAGAGGGATCGTCCGAAGAGGACGGTATCCGCGACACCCTGAAGGCGATCATGATTTTGTTGGTGGCGATGGCGATCGGCGGTTGGTTGAGCAAGGGGCTCGCGGCTGC
>Ga0075471_10003400_pt1 | contig 10351 bp, 6 predicted proteins | sample DEB19_08_DNA_2_FD_74787 | JGI IMG/M metagenome (GOLD analysis project Ga0075471, IMG submission 74787) | Aqueous microbial communities from the Delaware River and Bay under freshwater to marine salinity gradient to study organic matter... | ecosystem: Environmental > Aquatic > Marine > Coastal ... | reverse complement strand
GCGTCGCGACCCCGCGCGATCAACACCCTGCCGATGCGGGGAACGTTGTTGCGTGCGTCGAACGTGTGCCACTGCCCGCCCAGGAAAACCTCGAACCAGGCGGCGAAGTCCATCGGCCCATAGGGCGGTTCCATACCGATCTCGCCGAGATAGCCGGTGCAGTAACGGGCGGGGATGTTCATGCACCGACAGAATGCGACGGCGAGATGGTTGAAGTCGCGGCAGACGCCGGTTCGACTATTGAACGTCTCAAGCGCCGTCTGTGTCGCCCGGGCGAACTCGTAGCCGAAGGTCACATGGTTGTGGACGTAGTCGCAGATTGCCTGAACTCGTCCCCACCCTGTTGGCGCTTGCCCGAAGAGTTTCCAGGCAGTGTCCGAAAGCTGATCGGTCTCGCAGTATCTGCTACCGAGCAGGTACACCAGCGTGTCGATGGGCAATTCCTCAACCGGAATCTGTTGTGCGTCAGAAGCAATGACGTCGGGAAGCCCGGTGTCTTTGACAATGGCGTTCGCGGTGATTCGGGTGAGACCCTTGGGTGCCAAGATTCGCGTGCACCAGTTGCCGAAGCCGTCGCGATAGGCCTCCAACGGCACCGGTGGATCGAATATCAAGTCATCACGGCCCACGAGGTCCGACACCCGGGTGAAGTGGACATTGAGGTTGAAGATGATCGGGGTGGGCTTCGGGCAGTCGAAGATCATCTCGAAGCCGACGTTGATTCGCATCACTGTTCTCCGGTATCTGTCGGATGTCTGGGCGATTGGGCGGCGGCCGCGCGCAACGAGTCGATCAGAGCGCATCGCAGGGCTGTCCAGCGCGCGCCGGCGGCCGAGAGGATTCCCTGGTTGACCTCGAGTTCGATCCCGAGGTGGTGACTCTCGTCGAACCGGTGGCGTAAGGCTTCGGCGAGCCCGGTCGCCACGCTCAATGCGCGGGGGTCGAATCCGCGGTGGGAGTCCAAGAGGCCCCGATGTCCGCTGAAGAGCGGAGGGTACGGGGCGGGTTCGCGATTGCCGCCGTGTTCACACGTGATGGGCAAGGTGTCCACCTTCGCGTTGGTCCTTCACCAGCTCAACTCGGGCAGCTCGCGGAACACCTCACGCAAGCCTTCGCTCCAGTTGCGGCTGAGCGCGGTGAAGTACGGGTCGTCGACATCCAGACGCCGCCGGAGGCGCACCTCGAAGCTGTCCCTCTCGTAACGCAGCAGATCGATCGGCATGCCGACTGATAAATTGCTGCGCATCGTCGAATCAAAAGATACGAGAACACATTTGGCCGCATCGGCCAGCGGTGTCTGCCGGGTGAGGACGCGGTCGAGGATGGGCTTGCCGTACTTGGTCTCGCCGGTCTGGAAGAAGAGGGTGTCCGCCCCGGCTTCGATGAAGTTGCCCTCGGCATAGGTCCGGAACAGACGCATCGGCTCACCGCGGATTTGTCCCCCGACGATGAACGAGGCGTTGAACGCTTCCACATGACCGGCGTCGCGCTTCTCGGTCTCGCGCATCGCGTCGGTCACCAGCACCAGAACGTCGAACATCGTGCGGGCGCCGAGAATGTTGGTGGGGGCGTCACCGTCGGCGCAGCGTTGGTTCAGGATGCTGATGACAGCCTGGGTGCCGGCCAGGTTTCCCGAACTGAGCAGAACGATGACGCGGTCACCGCGACGTTCGAAGATCGTCATCTTGCAGAATTTTGCGACGCTGTCCATGCCGGCGTTGGTGCGCGAGTCAGAGGCGAAAATCATTCCCTCGTCGAGCAATACACCGATGCAGTACGTCATGTGATTCGAGCAACCGCTCTCAGCTATGGCAGGACGTACGGATGAGAAGCTGCCGACTCGAATTCCGCCTGGATGAGTTCGACACTACAGGGAGGAATGGAATGTTGCCTGTCGAGTGAGAGCGAGATTGGCTTTGAACGGCGCGGCGCAGTCGCGATCATGACGATCGACGACGCAACGATAGCCGCTTTCGTGGAGAAGAGGACTCCGCTCTTCAACCGACCGTGATCAACTCCCTCAGAACTCGAACGCCAGGAAGCGGAATCGGTGGCCGTCGGCCTCGAACTCGGCCAGTGACCGCGCGCCGAGTCTGGTGCTGGTGGTGTGCAGTGACCGGCTGTTGTCCGCAGCGACGAACAGCACGCCGATGTCGTACTGAATCCGGTAGGCCTCCCGACTGACGGCGTGAAGCGACGAGTACACCCCATGGCCGCGTACCTCTTCGGCGATGCAAACCGGGCCGTGGACGGCGTATCGCTGTTGGGCGATCGGCTTGCCGTTCATCTCCAGGGTCTCGGTGAGCGCAACCATCTCCCGCAGAACGGCGGGCAGGCCCGTCTCGGTGGGATCGGGTGGAGGGATGACGACCATGAAGCCGGCCACTGCATCATCCCCGGTGACCGCGACGTGCACCCCGCCCTCCTCGATCACGCGGGTCCACCACTGCGGCGGATGCAGGATGGAGATGAAGCCGTCCGCGCGCTGTTCCGGTTCGAGGTTGTCGATGTAGTAGCGGGACTCCAAGGCCGCCAGTCCTGGAACATCGTGTTGTTCCGCCAACCTGATCCGCACCTCCGGGGCCATTGCCAGATGATCTCAGGAGTGGAGCACCAGCGTCTCCGGTACCGTCGGTGCAGTGACGGGAGCGCTGAAGTGAGTGCAAACGCGGTCGGCTTCGAACGGCGTGATGCGATCGCGATCGTGACGATCGACGACGCACCGTACAACCGGATGACCTTCGCGTTCATGGACGCGTTGGAGGCACTGGTTGCCGAGATCGCCGCCGACGAGCGCATCCGTGCGGTGGTGATCACCGGTGCAGGCGATGAGAACTTCTCGGTCGGCATGAACCTCAAGGAACTCGTCGGCGCGCTCGGGGATACCGAGAAGGTCGATCAGATTCTCGATCAGCGGCTGCGGGTGCTGGCGGCGATCGAGAACATGGACAAGCCCTGGATCGCAACGCTTTTCGGCAACTGCCTCGGCGGGGGACTGGAACTGCCGCTGGCCTGTCACTTTCGGCTGGCGGCTCAGGACGGGGCGAAGATCGGTCTGCCGGAACTTCACCTGGGCAGCGTTCCAGCCTGGGGCGGCAGCGCGCGCCTGGTGCGCCGCATCGGTCGCGACCGGTCGGTCGACATGATCCTGCGGGCCAAGACGGTGTCCGGTCCGGAAGCGCTCGATCTCGGCTTGGTGACCGAGGTGTGGCCCAACGCCGAACTCAAGCAACGTGCGGTCGACCTGGCGGCCGAACTCGCGACCCAGCCCAGAATCGCCATGGCCACAATGCTGCGATGCCTGGTCTCCTCAGCAGAGAAGACACTCGAGGAATCGCTGGCTGCCGAGCGTGCGGCGTTTCACGCGACGCTCGGCAGCCCCGACATGATCGAAGGCCTCACCGCGTTCATGGAGAAGCGGATTCCGGTCTTCAATCGCGACCAGCAGCAGTGAGGTCTTTGACGAAGGGCACCAGGCAGACCTCGGCGCGGTAAGTCTCGCTGCGCGCCGACAACGGTGCCTCCAGGCGGGTATATCCGCGCGAAAGGTAGAGCGCTTCGGCCTCGGGCTGGCGGTGGCCGGTGGTCAGATAGACCTGGCGGTAACCACGTTCGATGATTTCGGCCTCCAGTGCGTCGAGCAGCAGGCTGGCGTAGCCCTTGCGGCGGTGCCGGCTGCCAGTCCAGATGCGTTTGAGCTCAGCGGTTTCCACGCTGTCGACCGAGCCGTAACGGCGGAAGGCGCCGCCGGTCACTGGAACCGAGTCGAGCAACCCCACCAGCATGCCGCCGTGCGGCGGGTCGAACTCGTGCGCCGGATAGTTGACCAGGCCGCGAAGAACCCGCTCCGGAGCGTCGCCGTAGCGCGACCCGTACTCCTCGGCGAGCTCGGCCAATAGCGGCCGGGCCAACTCGTCGTCCTGGCTGACGGACCTGAATTCGATCAAGCCGGAGTCTGGACGCCGAGATCGAGGACGACCGAGTTCCAGATGTAGAGATCGTCAGTGATCGTCAAGGACTCGGCGTAGTGGCTCTCGTTGGAGCGAACCGACGCTGCCGGGTTGACGCCGAAACTCGGCCTGCCGAAGATCAACTCGAAGAGCGCCACGATCGCGGATGTCGCTCCGACGACAAGAGTGGCGGGCACGCCGACAACGACGCCGATCATGTCGGCGACGACGTTATCGCCGAAGAGCGACCCGATGCCCTGTCCGATGGACATGCCGAGTGCGATCTGGAGGAACGGATCGGTGACGACCTCCTGGGCTGTGAAGCCCCTCCAGTCGCTGATCGGCATTCCGAGCACGATCTTGACCACCAGGTTATCGGCCAGGGTCTGGCCGGCATTCTTGCCGAATAGCGACTGCACCGTGCCGTCGGCGATCTGCCCGAATGTCCGGTCCAGGAACCGGTTGTTGATGCCGGACTTCTGCAGCAAGGAGACGGTCTCTTCGTCGGCGAAGAGACCGAGCGCCTGCCGGACATCGGGATAGGCCAGCAGGGTGTTCACCGCGGGCGGGATCACCGCGTTCACCGCGCCCACGACGGCGGTGGCGGAGCGCAATCCCTTCAGCGCGCTCTGCTGTGCCACCGTCGCGTCGGCTCCGTCGATTACGTCGTCGGCGTACTGGTTCACCGCACCCAGCAATGCGGCGTTGAAACCGGGGTAGCCCAGGAGTTGGGTCACCACCGACCCGATCTGCGTGGCCATTTCGCCGACCACGGCGGTGTTGGCCAGCAGTTCGGCCACCGCGGAGCCGTCTTGCTGCGCGATGAAGGCCTGGACCGCCGTATCCGCCGCCAGGGTGGTGATCAACGTCGTGACCGTCGCGCCCAGCGCCTGCTGAATGGCGGGGTTGCTCAGCAGGTTGAGGTCGACCAGGGTCAGCGAGTCGGCGACGGTGGTCTTCTCCGCCGAATCGATCGTGGGGTTGGTCTTGAGCGCTTCCTCGGCGTTCTGCCTCGCGACCGCCGGATCCTCACCGGCCACCAGTGCCGCCGCGTAATCGCCAACGATGCCGGCCAGAGCTTCGGGGACTCCGAACTGCCCCAGGAAATCAGGCAATGCCGAGGCGATGATCGTCACGACCCCGGAGCCGAATCCCGGAACGGTCAGCAACTGATCCACGGCCGCGCCGAGCGCCTGTCCGACCGGCACGGCGATCGGAGAGTTTTTCATCGACTCGGTCACGAACACCGTGACCAGTTGGCCTGCGTACGGGCCGAGGTTGGTGAGCAGAGTCGTCAGACCGGTGTCGGCGGCTTGGATCACGTTCGAGTTGCTCAACAGCGCGCCGACCGATTCGGTGACGACTCCGATCACCGCGTCTTGGACCGGGGCGCTGTTGGCCAGCCACGTGACCGCGTCATTGGCCGCTGTCTTGACGTTCTCGCCGGTGACCACTTCGATCGCGAACATGTCGGCGGCCTCGGAGAAGGCGGATACGACACCTGCCGAGCGGAAGAAGTTACCGAGTTCATCGTTGACCAGGCCCACCAACGCGACGCGGACATTCGGATTGCTCAGGAAGGTGTCCACCGTGGCCGCGACCTGGGTCCCCACCGCCTGACCCAGATCTCCGCCACCGACGGCCTTGGAGACGTCCTTGACGATCTGCTCGTTGAGCTTCGCCTGGACGGTCGGATCGGCGAGCAGGTCGGTGACCACCCCCGCTGCCGTCTTGTCCAGTGCCGAGAGCAACGTGGTATCGGTCAGCAGTGTCTCGACCGCATCGCCGACGGCCAAGCCTGCGGCCTGCTCGACATCGGAGTCGGCCCGCAACTCAGCCTGGACCACCGGCGCGACGGTCTTGATAGTGCCGGCGACCTCCGCGGCTGCCAATTCCCCTGCCGCGGTGGAGAATGCGGTCACCACGCCCGGGTAGCCGAAGAAGTCCGCGGTCGTCGTGTCGACCAAACCGACCAGGGCGAGGCTGACATCGGGATTTTGCATCAGGGACACCACGGCCGCGGCGACCTTGTTGCCCACGGCCTCGCCCAACGCTGTGCCGTTGAACGCCACCCAGACGTTCGTGTAGACCTTCTCGGAGACAGCCTCCTGGACGTCGGGGTCGGCGAGCAGATCGGCGACCAACCGCGAGGTTGTCCCGTCCACCGCCTCCCAGACGTTTTGATTGCTCAACAGTTCCGACACGGTGGTCGTGACGATCGTTTGCACAGCGGTGTCGACCGCGGTGTTGGTCCGCAGCTGCGTGACCGCGTCCTTCGCGGCGACGCTGACCTCGGCGCCGGTGAGCGCCTCCAGCGCGAAGGTGTCGGCCGCAGAGGCGAACGCGGCGACGACCCCGTCGGCCCGGAAGAAGTCGCCGAGTTCGGTGTCGACCAGGCCCTCCAACGCGTCCTTGACGGTGGGATTGCTCAGGATCTCGACGACCGCGGTGCCGACCTGGGCGCCCACCGCATCACCAAACGGGCCACCGCCGAGGAGAGTGGAGACCTGCTTTGTGACCTCTGCATCCAGTCCCGCCTGAACATCCGGGTCGCCGAGCAGGTTACTCATCAACGAGGACAGCTTGTCATTGAGCGCTGTTATCACGTTCTGGTTGGTCAGCAGCGCGGTGACAGCATCGCCGACGGCCAGGTTCACCCCGGTCTGAACGGCGGCGTTGGCCCGCAACTCGGCTTGTACCTGAGGCGCAACGGTGCTCAGGGTGTCGGCCACCGCCGCGGACGCCAATTCGCCTGCCGCAGTGGAGAACGCGGTGACCACACCGGGGGTACTGAAGAGGTCCTTGAACACGGTGTCGACCACGCCGACCAGGCCGGTGCTGACATCCGGGTTCTTCATCAGGTCCACCACTGCCGTCGAGACCTGAGTGGCCACGGCGACAGCGAAGGTTGTGCCGTTGAGCGCCTTCCAGATCTCGGTGTAGACCTTTTCGCTCACGCCCTCCTGGACGGCCGGATCGGCGAGCAGTCCACCGAGCAGATTCGCCGCGGCGGTGTCCAGCGTCGACCACAACGTGGAGTCGTCGAGCAAGTCGGCGACGGAGTTGGTGACGACGGCGCCCACGGCATCCTGAACCGCGGTGCTGGCCCGCAACGATGCCTCCGCAGCTTTCGCGGCGGCCTTGGCATCGCCGTCGGCGAGAACGTCCAGGGTGAAGGTGTTGGCGGCGACGACGAACGCGGCGACGACACCGTCGGAGCGGAAGAAGTCGCCGAGTTCGGTGTCGACCAAGCCCGCCAACGCATCACGGACAGACTGCTGGCCCAACAGTCCGGCGACGGCGGTGCCGACCTGGGCCCCCACCGCCTGGCCCAGTGGCCCGCCGCCGAGGAGATCGGAGACGTCCTTGGAGACCGTCGCGCTCAGGCCCGCTTCGACCGCCGGATCGGCCAGCAGTCCGGCCACCAGGGAAGACGCCGTATGGTCCAGTGCGGCAAGGAGATTGGGATCAGTCAGCAATGTTTCGACTGCATCGCCGACCGCGACACCGATCGCCTTTTGGACAGCAGGGTTGGCCTTGAATTGCGCCGTAGCGGCCTTCTCCGCGTCCTTGTCCTCAGCCAGGCCGGCGGCTGCCACCTCCCCGGCGGCCTGGGCGAATGCCGTGACCACACCGGGGTATTTGAAGAAGTCTCCGATCATGGTGTCAACCAGACCCACCAGTCCGGCTCTGACGTCCGTATTGCTCAACAGGCGCACGACGGCAGCACCTGCCTGGGCGCCGACCGCCTGGCCCAGTGCGGTGTCCTTGAAGAACTTGGCGACCTCCGTGGTGACTTGGTTGCCCACGGCTGTCTGGACCGCAGTGTCACCGAGCAGTGCGGTGACCAAGGACACCGCGGCGTTGTTGACCGCGGTCAGTACTTCGTCGTTTCCGAACAGAGCGGTAACCCCGGACGTGACCGATTGGCCCACGGCGGCGTCGATGGCGGGGGTCTTGCGGAGGGTGTCGATGATCGTTTTTTGGGCTTTGGATTTGGCATCGGAGGTGTTCGGGCCGTACGTCAGGTCCACCGAGACCAGTCCGCCGGCGGCAATCGCCAGTGCTGCGACGGCATCCGACGAGTTGAGGATGCTGCCGAACAGGGAGTTCACCCACGACGTCACCGCGGTCTGGACGGCCGGGACGGCCACCAGGTTCGCTGCGGCAATTCCGGCCTGGGCTCCGATTGCCGCGGCTAGGGCGTCACCGCCGAGTGCTTTGGTGACCGCTGTGTTGACCTGATTACCCACGACGTCCTGCACGCCGGGGTTGGCCAGCATTCCGGGGATCAGGGTGTTGATGAACTGACCTAGACCCGCGCTGACGGGCTGCAGGTTCGGGGCACTGAATAAGGAGTTCACGAAGCCGGTGACCGCGGTGCCAGCTGCCGGTGCGATCAGGGGCGCTAGCTCACCCTGGGGGAACGGAAGAACCGGGCTCGGTCCGGGGGGACTGGGGGGACTGAGGAATGCGACGTAGCCGTTGACGACCGCGTTGGCCAGGACGGTCGGAATGTTTTGGCCGGGGGCCTTGAGGAAGTTGCCGAAGGCAACACCGGCCTGGGTCGCAACGATCCCGCCGATCGAGGTGAAGAGCCCCGAGATGGCGTTGCCGATCGTCGTGCTCAGCGTCGGAATGTTGGGGTTGCCCTCGCCGAGGATCCCAGTGGCCACAGTTGCGCCGAGGTAGTCGGCCATGGTGGGGACCAGGAGCACGTTGATGGAAGTGGTGAATGCGCTTCCCAGGTATCCCTGGACGGTGCCGTTGCTGAAGAAGCTGACCAGCGCTTGCTGGCCCTTTGCCTGCTGTGCTTTGGCGAACCGGCCGAGAATCGCAGCATTGGCCTCAGCGGCAGTGCCTTCCAAGCTCTTGAGCCACTTTGCTGCACCGACAGCGTTTGTGGGTAGGTTCAAGGCTTTCAGAAACTGGACGAACTGCAGGGCGACGTAGTTGGGCTGTCCGGCGGGGCCGGCGGTACTTCCGAACGTATTCAGGACGAAAGTCTTCACCGCGGTGCCGACGAGGTTCGCGACGGCGGAAGGCACGGCGGGGTCTTTCGCGGAAATGTTCGCTGCAACCGTTGACGCGATGAAATCGAGGATGACGGGCTGAGAGGCCAACTGCTGAACCGTTGATGCGATCTTGTCGTCCTTCAGGTCCCCCATCAACGCGTAGACGACATTGAATGCGTACATGCCGACGGCATTGGACACGGAGAGGGGTGCCGGACATCCGTTGTTTTTGACGCACTTATCCGCATCCGCGATGGTTCCCAGATTGAAAGCGGTCGCGAAGCTCTGCGCAATGTTGTTGACGATGGTTGGCCTGTAGGTCAAGAGCTCTACGCGCGTTCCATCCCACGCGTAGGCCGGTTCCGGGAGTTCCAAGAAACCCTGGTATCCCGGCGCAGGGGCTGAAGCATCGACCGGCTCGCCCGTCGTCACCGTCGCCGCCGGCGCCACCTCCGGGGTGGCGGCGGCCGGGTCCTGACGGGACGCCGCGACCGCGGCCCACGACAGTGGTGCGGCCAAGGGGGTATCGCCCCCGCTGCCCCCGCCGAGAGCGGCGAGGGGGTCTGTGGCGGTCACCGAGAGTGCATCGGGTTGCGCGGTCATCAGCGGAGGTTCAGCGACCGCCACATCCGCCTGGGGGACTGAGGTGATCTCGGGAGTCAATGCGGCCTCGGAAACCAGAGCGTCAACGGGGACAGACGCAAGGAGGTCGCCGATGAATGACGTCATCGCCTGCTGAACCAGATTCGACATGCCGCCGGGGGTGAGCAGAGCACCGATCAGGTCGGCAGGGGACTGCGGGAGGGCCGCCGACGAGGTGCCGCCGCTGTCGGTCGGGGTGGTCTTGGTGACCGTGCCGGAGCGCAGCCCGCCGGAGCGGCGTCCGGCCGCGGGGGCCGGGCCTCCGGCGGTCTGGGCAGCCGCGCCTTGACGGCTGCCGGCACGGGTCCGGCCTGTCCCGGTGCCGGAGTCCCCGGAACGGGTCGACTCCTGCCCGGCGCCGGTGGTGCTGTCGGTGCCGGGATCGGCTGCGGCCACCCCCGTCAAACCCAGGATCGCCGACCCCACGCCGAGCGCGACCGCCAGTGCTCCGACCCGGCCGATGTAGGCGCCCAGACGCACCTCATTGAGCCGCTGATCAGGGCCGACAGGTAGCCGACCGGAGAAATGACGTGCACGCATGCTTTGACCCCTCCGCATTTGGATAGGGGACGCTAACACTGGGGTCGGGTCACGTGGCGTCATCTGCGACGAATGGTTCGATGTGGCGGGTCCCCGGCGCCGGCGGTCCGGGCTTCAGGATCATGTGGCACATGACCGAGCACGCGTCACCGCGCCAGAGCCCCCTGAAACGCTTCATCACCGCGATCGCGCGGACGGAGCCAC
>Ga0075471_10003399_pt1 | contig 10353 bp, 15 predicted proteins | sample DEB19_08_DNA_2_FD_74787 | JGI IMG/M metagenome (GOLD analysis project Ga0075471, IMG submission 74787) | Aqueous microbial communities from the Delaware River and Bay under freshwater to marine salinity gradient to study organic matter... | ecosystem: Environmental > Aquatic > Marine > Coastal ... | reverse complement strand
ACCGCCTCAAGGCCCAGATGATCCAGCGCAGTCAATGAAATTTCTGCATTGAACCTGAGAGACTGGGATTTGAAACCACGCTTTGGCAGGCGGCGCTGCAGGGGCATTTGACCGCCCTCAAAACCAACCTTGTGGTAACCCCCCGAGCGAGATTTCTGACCCTTGTGACCGCGGCCAGCTGTCTTGCCCAGTCCCGAGCCGATTCCACGACCGACACGACGTTTGGCATGCTTTGCGCCAGCTGCGGGTTTGATGCTATTGAGTTCCATCATCCGCCTCTTAGAGAACCTTGACCAGATAACTGATCTTGTTGATCATGCCGCGCACTGCAGGAGTGTCCTGCAGCTCACGAACGCTGCCTAATTTACGCAGGCCCAGTCCCCGCACGGTGGCACGGTGCGACTCCTTGCAACCAATCGGGCTACGCACCAGTTGTAATTTCACAGTTTGTTGAGATGTCATTTCGAAACTCCCGGTTTAGGCAAAGAGCGCTTCGACAGACAGGCCCCGTTTTGCAGCAACTTCTGCCGGCGTGGTGCAACTGTTGAGTGCGTCCAGGGTTGCCCGAACCATGTTGTAGGGGTTGGTAGAACCATGGCTCTTGGCAACGATATCGGTAATTCCCATGACTTCGAATACCGCACGCATCGGGCCACCCGCAATGATGCCGGTACCCTTGGGGGCCGGGGCCATCATGACGGTAGAAGCACCATGACGACCCATCACCTGATGATGAATGGTGCCGTCACGCAACGATACCTTGCGAAGGTTGCGACGCGCCTCTTCCATTGCTTTCTGAACCGCAGCCGGCACTTCCTTGGATTTGCCCTTGCCCATTCCGACCCGGCCATCACCATCGCCAACAACAGTCAGTGCTGCGAATCCCAGAATACGACCACCCTTGACCACCTTGGTCACGCGGTTGACCGCAATCATTTTTTCACGCAGGCCGTCTTCAGGACCTTCAGCCCCTTTACCCTGCATCTTTGCTTGAACTTTAGCCATGTTTGATTCCGTTTCGATCAGAACTGCAAGCCTGCTTCACGTGCAGCATCAGCCAAGGCCTTGACTCGGCCATGGAAAGCAAAGCCGGCACGGTCAAATGCCACCTTTTCCACACCAGCCGCCTTGGCCTTGTCTGCAATTCGCTTGCCGACAGCCGCCGCAGCCGCAACATTTCCGCCCTTGCCGGCCGCGCCAAGTGTCTTGCGCACTTCGGCTTCTGCCGTAGAGGCACTGGCCAGCACTTTGCCGCCATCGCCAGAAATTACGCTGGCATAGATATGCAGGTTGGTACGATTCACCGTGAGTCGTGCCACACCCTGCTGTGCAATCCGCACCCGGGTCTGACGTGCCCGGCGAAGACGCTGCTCTTTCTTGGTCAACATTTTGCAGCTCCTTACTTCTTCTTGGTTTCTTTGATCACAACCTTTTCATCCGAATAACGGATGCCCTTGCCCTTGTAGGGCTCGGGGGGGCGGACCGCGCGAATTTCAGCGGCCACCTGGCCCACGCGCTGGCGATCAGCGCCCTTGATCACAATCTCAGTGGGGGCCGGTGTCGAAACAGCAATGCCAGCAGGCATCTGCATGTCGACCGGGTGCGAATAACCAACCGACAGGTTGAGCTTGGCGCCCGATGCCTGGGCCTTGTAGCCCACGCCGATCAGCGTCAGCTTCTTTTCAAAGCCCTTGCTGACTCCGACAACCATGTTATTGACCAGCTGACGGATCGTGCCGCTCATGGCATTGGCTTCCCGTGAGTCATCAACCGGCTTGAAGCTCAGCTTGCCGCCCTCGTTGCTCACTTTGACCAAAGCAGACTGAGCCAGCATGAGATTGCCGCCACTGCCCTTGACATTGATCTGATCATCCTTGATGGACACATCCACTCCAGCTGGAATGGCGATGGGTAACTTTCCTACTCGTGACATTTAAGTATCTCCTTCAATGCCACATCAGGCCACATAGCAAAGCACTTCGCCGCCGATTCCGGCAGCCCGCGCTTTGCGGTCAGTCATCACACCCTTGGGCGTAGTGACAATGGCCACGCCCAGCCCGTTTTGAACCTTGGGAATGGCGTTACAGCTTTTGTAAACGCGCAGTCCAGGCCGGCTAACACGCTCAATGCGCTCAATAACCGGACGACCAGCGTAATACTTCAGGGCAATTTCCAGACTGGACTTACCCTCTTCGGTTTTCACCTGAAAACCGTCGATGTAGCCCTCATCCTTCAGCACCTGGGCTATCGCCACTTTGACCTTGGAAGAAGGCACCGAGACCGAAGTCTTGGCCACCATTTGCGCATTTCGAATACGCGTCAGCAGATCGGCAATGGGATCACTCATGCTCATGTTCTGTTTCTCCTAGCGCTTACCAGCTGGCTTTGGTGATGCCAGGAATATCGCCGGCAAAAGCCATCTCACGGACCTTGGCACGACCCAGTCCGAATTGGCGGAATGTTCCACGCGGACGCCCGGTGATCTCGCAGCGGTTACGCTGACGGGTGGGATTGGCGTTGCGGGGGAGCTTTTGCAGCGCCAGGCGGGCGGCAGCGCGCTCTTCATCGCTACGCTTGGCATCTGCGGCAATATTTTTAAGCTCGCTATATTTTTGCGCAAACTTGGCAACCATTTTTTCGCGCTTGAGTTCGCGTTGGATCAAAGCTGTTTTAGCCACTGGTCACCTCAGTTCTTGAAGGGAAAACGGAAACCAGCAAGAAGCGCCTTGCACTCTTCATCGGTTTTTGCCGTTGTTGTGATGCTGATATTGAGACCACGCAGCGCATCTACTTTGTCGTACTCGATTTCAGGAAAAATGATCTGTTCCTTGACGCCGATGTTGTAGTTGCCACGGCCATCAAAAGCTCGCCCAGAGATGCCACGGAAGTCGCGCACGCGCGGCAGAGCAACCGTCACAAAACGGTCGAGAAATTCATACATCTGAACGCCACGCAGGGTCACCATGCACCCGATCGCCTGGCCTTCACGGATCTTGAAGCCGGCAATCGCTTTTTTGGCCTTGGTTACCACGGGTTTCTGACCAGCAATCTTGGTCAGGTCTGCCACGGCGTTTTCCATAACCTTCTTGTCAGCCACCGCCTCGCTGACACCCATGTTCAAGGTGATTTTGGTGAGGCGCGGAACCTGCATTGCCGAGGTATAGCCAAATTTCTTGGACAACTCGGGCACAAGTTTTTCACGGTAGATTTGTTGCAGACGTGCCATGGTTATGCCACCTTGATTTCTTCGCCGCTGGATTTGTAAACGCGCACGCGTTTACCATCCGACAACACTTTGACGCCCACGCGATCGGCCTTGCCAGTGGCGGCATTGAATACGGCCACATTGGATTGGTGGATCGGCATGGCCTTTTCGACGATACCGCCGGTTGTGCCCTTCATGGGGTTGGGCTTGGTGTGCTTCTTAACCAGATTCACCCCCTCCACCACCACATGGTCTTCATCCTTGCGCAACACGACTTTGCCGCGCTTGCCTTTGTCACGGCCAGCCAGCACGATCACGTCATCGCCCTTGCGAATCTTGTTCATGGCGCTTCCTTAGAGAACTTCCGGGGCCAGGGACACGATCTTCATGAACCGCTCGGTACGCAGTTCGCGCGTGACCGGTCCAAAAATTCGGGTGCCAATTGGCTCCAATTTGTTGTTTAAAAGCACGGCAGCGTTGCCATCGAACTTGACGAGCGAGCCATCGCCACGACGGATGCCTTTGGCCGTACGCACCACCACGGCGCTGTAGACCTCACCCTTTTTGACGCGACCACGAGGCGCAGCCTCTTTGATGCTTACCTTGATGATGTCGCCCACGCTCGCATAGCGACGCTTGGAGCCGCCCAATACCTTAATGCAAAGCACGGACTTGGCGCCGGTGTTGTCGGCGACTTCTAACCGAGATTCAGTTTGGATCATTTCAATTTTCCCAACTTGCACCAGAGATCAACGCCACAGGCGTTTAAATCCAGTCAGTCTTGGGCCCGTCGTCAACAGCGCAAACCACTTGCGCCAGATCCGTTGGGCAGATTTACCGCACCTAGAAGCCCAACCTGCAAATCGGCAAGGGCTTTTTAACGCGAAGCCTGCAATTATGCCACGATTTTCTAGACGGGTCAAATCCCATTTTTTGCAACTCATAAACCCGCTCCAGACTTGTTACCCCATCGATGGCCACCTCCGAGACCTTGTCGCCTTGAATACGACTTCTGGCAACGAGAATGTGTTTGAGGCCCAATACAAAGCAGCCTCTAGGCGACAAGGTATTTTTGATAAGTTAACGCACACTTACTATATTCAACATGAATCCCGACCGTAAGCGCCGATAATCGTGTCAATACGTCAATCTGACTTCATCGGCAAACCCCGTTCAGTCTGGCGTTGTACATACTAAATTTCACTTGATGGAATAAGGAAGCAGCTAGCAATGAGTGAGCGCATCGCATTTATAGGCGGCGGGAACATGGCCGGCGCCATTATCGGCGGCCTCATCAAGCAAGGGATGTCGCCGAGCCAGATCGATGTGCTTGAACCCCTGGTCGAGGCTCGTCAGGTGCTTGAAGACAAGTTTGGTCTTGCCTGTCACGCTGATGCGGGCGCTTATCTGGGTCGCGCCACCATGATCGTGTGGGCTATCAAACCACAGTTGTTCAAACAAGCCGCTGACCCGGTCTCCCCGCATACGGTCAATGCTCTACACCTGAGCGTTGCCGCTGGCATACCGAGCGCCAGTATTGCGAAGTGGGTGGGAAGCGAGCGTGTCGTGCGAAGCATGCCCAATACCCCGGCCTTGATCGGCCAGGGCATTACCGGCCTTTTTCCTCGCTCAGAAATTACATCCGAGGACAAAGCCAGGGTCGAGCAAGTTTTGGTGCCCACGGGTAAGTTAATTTGGCTCGATCGGGAAGAACTTCTGGATGCGGTGACCGCCCTGTCAGGCTCAGGGCCAGCCTATGTTTTTTATTTTCTTGAAGCGATGTCCGAGGCTGGGACGCAAATGGGCCTCTCTCGCGATCAGGCTTACCAACTGGCCGTACGAACATTTAGCGGCGCCAGTGCACTAGCACTTGCCTCACAAGATCCGCCCGAGGTCTTGCGCCAACGGGTTACCTCCAAGGGAGGCACAACCCACGCCGCCATCTCTGCGCTGGATGCTGGCAAGGTCAAGGATCTGTTCATTCAAGCGTTGCATGCCGCAGAGCAACGCGCCAAGGAATTGGGCCAAGAGTTTGGCCAAGGATGATCAAATCAGGCACAGCATCGAAATCAATGATGAAAAAATCTCTTCAAATCCTCTTGGCCTCAGCCCTTCCCCTGGCGCTGCTGACTTCAACCCCTGTCAAGGCTCAAGCGCAACCGGCCATGCCAAACATGCCAGTGCAACCCGCGATGCCGGCACAGCCTGCCGTAGCTCCAGCCACGCCCGCTGAGCCCGCCAAGGTTCAGCCTGCCCCGGAACCCACCAAGGCCGCCAAAGCAGCCAAGGCCAAGACTAAAGCCAAGCCCAAAAACAAAAAGGGCAAAAAAGGGAACAAGAAAAAGAAGTAGTGGTTCTTTGTGGGCTTGTCATCGCAGCGCCATGCCAATCACAACCCCACCAAATAGCGTGAATCCAAGCCAGTGGTTCAATGCAAACGCCTTGAAACAGCCCTCCCGGGAGCGGTGCCGGATCAGCAGGTAATGCCAGGCCACCTGGCCAAGGGCCGCCAACAAAGTGACGAACCATACCCAAGGCGAAACCAGTTCTACCAACAGAGCCGTCCAGATCGCGAGATGGAGTATGTAAAACACCATGATGGCCATCACATCCAGCCGACCCAGGGTTATGGCCGATGTTTTCATGCCGATTTTCAGGTCATCATCCCGATCCACCATGGCGTACTCTGTATCGTAGGCCAGCACCCAGAAAAGGTTTCCCAGCAGCAGCGCCCACGCCAGCATCGGCACCTCGGCGCGCACAGCGGCAAATGCCATGGGCACGCCAAAACTGAACGCCACCCCCAGCACGGCCTGTGGCATTGAAAATATCCGCTTGGCAAAAGGGTAAGCCATGGCCACTGCTAGGGCTGCAAATGACCAAGCTACTGCCACCCAATTTGTGCTCAATACCAGCAGAAATGCCGCCAAAGCCAGCACCGCACCCACCTGCAAGGCTTCCTGGCTCCTGATGCGACCGGAGGTTACCGGCCGTTGGGCGGTACGCTTGACATGACGGTCAAAGTCCCGATCAGCGACATCGTTAAGGCAACAGCCGGCACTGCGCATCAGGATCGTGCCGAAAATGAATACAGTGAGCAGATGCCAACCTGGAAAGCCGCCGGCGGCTACCCACAGGGCACTCAGACTGGGCCACAAGAGCAACAACCAACCGGCAGGTCGATCCCAGCGAATCAGGTCCAAATAGAGGGCCGCCTTGTCGGTGTAAGACATCGAACAAGCCTCACGACCTCAGGACAACCGCTTGACGCCAGGTAACGCACAGGCATAAATGGCATTGCGCAAAGCAGCAATCGCCTCATAGCGCGTGAAACTTCGCCGCCAAACCAATACGACTCTTCTGGAAGGAGGCTCTCCAGCAAAAGGGAGATATTTCACAAAGGCACCAGGGGTTGTAGCGTTCTTGACCTGTTTGCGTGACTTGGAATTGAGCGCATCTTGCGAAATGCTCATACGTGGCACCAGCGTCATCCCCATGCCGGCAGCAACCATGTGCTTGATGGTTTCCAGAGATGAGCCCTCAAAACTGCGCTGGATCCCCTCTGCGTTGCTGGCAAAACGGGCAAACTCAGGGCAGACCTCCAACACATGGTCACGAAAACAATGCCCCGTTCCCAACAGCAACATGGTTTCCTTTTTAAGCAAGTCGGCCGTCACATTGTCCCGCTTGGCAAGTGGGTGCTGACTGGGAACTGCAGCATAAAAAGGCTCTTCATAAAGGGGCGCCATGGCCAGCCCCACATCGGGGAAAGGTTCAGCGAGGATGGCGCAATCAATCTCGCCTGTTCGCAACATATCGAGCAGTTTGACAGTGAAGTTTTCCTGCAATATCAACGGCATCTGGGGCACTTGGCTGATCATCTGCAGCACAAGATCGGGCAACAGGTAAGGGCCGATGGTGTAAATCACCCCCAGCCGCAAGGGCCCCGTCAGCGGATCTTTGCCGCGCTTGGCAATTTCCTTGATCTGCGCGGCCTGCTCCAGAACAGCTTGGGCCTGACGAACAATATCCTCTCCCAGCGGGGTAACGGTCACCTCATTGGCGTTGCGCTCAAAAAGTTTGACGTCAAGCTCTTCCTCGAGTTTTTTCACAGCCACTGACAAGGTAGGCTGTGAGACAAAGCAGGCTTCCGCAGCCTTGCCAAAATGTTTCTCTCGCGCCACTGCGAGTATGTATTTGAGCTCAGTCAGGGTCATGGCTGCATTGTGACATCGCCGCCAAAACAAAGCCGCAGGGGCATGCCTTTGCCGACATGACAAAATGCCTGACTGCATACAAACATCAAGAGGCATTTGTGAGCCAACTTTTCTCTCCCTATACGCTGAATGGACCCAACGGCGAACTGAACCTGGCCAACCGAATCGTCATTGCACCGATGTGTCAATACTCGGCAGTGGATGGCCAGGCCACCGATTGGCACTTAAGCCATTGGACCAGCCTGCTCAACAGCGGGGCCGCCATGATGTTCATTGAAGCCACTGGCGTTACCCCCGAGGGGCGAATCACCCCGCATTGCCTTGGGCTTTGGAACGATCTGACCGAGCAGGCTTTGGGCAATGTGCTGGCCAGAGCAAGAAAAAATGCCCCGCCGACCCCTGTATGCCTTCAGCTTGCCCACGCCGGCCGTAAAGGTTCGAGCGCGGCCCCCTGGAACGGCGGCGGCTTGCTGACGCCACAACAGGGCGGCTGGCCTACCCTGGCTCCTTCAGCATTGCCTCAGCTGCCCAATGAGCCAGCCCCAGCCGAAATGACGCACGGTCAAATCAAGGCGTTGCGCGAAGCTTTCGCCACAGCTGCAAAAAGAGCCAAGCGCGCAGGTATCGACGTTATCGAATTGCATGCAGCGCATGGCTATCTCCTGCATCAATTCTTGTCGCCACTGTCCAACCAGCGCACCGATGACTACGGCGGCTGCCTGGACAATCGCCTGCGCCTAGCCCTTGAGGTATTCGAATCAGCCCGCAAGGCCTTTGACGGCCCCATGGGTGTACGGGTGTCCGCTACTGATTGGGTTGAAGGTGGCTGGGATCTGGATCAAACCAAGGAGTTGGCGCGTAGGCTCAAGCAGATTGGGTGTGATTTCATACATGTTTCGTCTGGCGGGGTTTCGCCCCAGCAGAAAATTTCCATAGGCCCCGGCTATCAGGTGCCGTTTGCCCGTGAAATCAAGAAGGATTGCGGCATGCCCACTATCACGGTAGGGCTCATCACCGAACCCCAACAGGCCGAGGAAATACTACTGGCCGGTGATGCAGATTTGGTGGCGCTGGCGCGGGGCATACTCTACAAGCCCCGTTGGCCTTGGGAGGCCGCCGCCGCACTGGGCGGTCAGGTGCGCGCAAGCGAGCAGTACTGGCGGTGCCTGCCGCGCGAAGCGCAAAGTATTTTTGGCAACGTAAAAATTGGCATGCGCTAGCGCCAGATCTATCGCCAAGCCAATACTCCTGCGAGAGTGCATAGGCTCAGGCCTTGAGAAAATCAGTACGCCCACCCAGCCAGCGGTGCAAGTGACGGGTTGCTTCATCGGGGTAGCGGTCGAGCATGATCGGGGCGGCTTTTCGAGCCCAAGCAAGAAGTGTCGAATCGGCGTTCAGATCGGCAAAGCGCAACAGCGCCTCTCCAGACTGTCGTGAACCGAGAAAATCGCCCGGGCCGCGAATATCCAGATCGCGACGTGCAATTTCAAACCCGTCATTGGTTTGCGCCATGGCCCTCAGTCGGTCACGCGCTGTCTGCGACAGCCTGGGCGCCTCACCTGTGGCGTAGAGCAAAACACACGCAGATGCACCGGCGCCACGCCCTACCCTGCCACGCAATTGATGTAACTGGCTCAGGCCAAAGCGCTCGGCGTGTTCGATCACCATCAAGGTGGCATTGGGCACATCCACCCCCACCTCGATCACCGTGGTGCTGACCAGCACGCCCATCTCCCCGCTGGCAAACGAAGCCATCACTGATTTCTTTTCAGCCACCGGCATGCGCGAGTGCAAGAGGCCCACCATTACGGCTGGAGCATTGTCATTGGAGATACGGGAATCATCGGCCTGATTGAGCGCCGCTGACAACTGGGCATGGGTCTGCGTGGCATTGGCCAGGTCAAGAGCTTCACTTTCCTCGATCAAGGGACAGACCCAATAGACCTGCCGCCCCTGCATAAGTTGAGCGCGAATACGCTCTATCACTTCGGCCCGCCGTTGTTCAGAGACCACCTTGGTCACGATGGGGCTGCGCCCGGGGGGCAGTTCATCAATGTTGGAAACATCCAGATCGGCGTAATAACTCATCGCTAGCGTTCTTGGGATTGGCGTGGCCGTCATCATCAGCATATGTGGCTCCAGATCGCCCTCCTGGGTTTTGCTGCGCAAGGCCAACCTCTGCGCAACGCCAAACCGGTGTTGCTCATCAATGATGGCCAGAGCCAGTTTCCTGAACTGAACCTGCTCCTGAATCACCGCATGGGTACCCACCACCAGCCCGGCCCCACCACTGGCAATCATGGCGAGCATCTCGGCGCGTTCTTTCTTTTTTTGGCTACCCGTCAACCATGCGATCTGTACGCCCAAGGGCTCCAGCCAAGCAATCAGCTTTCGAAAATGTTGTTCAGCCAAAATTTCGGTAGGTGCCATCAGGGCACATTGCCAACCTGCATCCATGCACCGGGCCGCCGCCAGAGCTGCCACCACCGTCTTGCCCGAACCCACGTCGCCCTGAAGCAAGCGGTGCATGGGTTGGGGCTGGGCCAGATTTCTGAAAATTTCCTCAACCACCCTCTTTTGTGCCGCGGTTAATTGAAAGGGCAGTCTCTTGAGCAGGCCCTGGTACAGCAAGCCATCTTCCGTTTCGCTCAATTTGGGTGCATGCAAGTGTTCCCGTTCGCGACGAGAAAGCAGTTGCGATAGCTGTTGGGCGAGCAATTCCTCCGCCTTTAATCGCTGCCAGGCCGGATGGGTGTGATCCTCCAGCTCGCACAACGACACATCGGGGCTTGGGTGATGCAAGAAATTCAATGCGTCACGCAATGTCCAGAGAGGGATTGGCTGGAGGGCTGAAGAAACCTCAGGGGCGATAGTTTCCTCAAGGTCCGCTTTCGCAAGCCCCGACAGCACAGCCTTGCGCAGGTAGGCTTG
>Ga0075471_10003398_pt1 | contig 10357 bp, 24 predicted proteins | sample DEB19_08_DNA_2_FD_74787 | JGI IMG/M metagenome (GOLD analysis project Ga0075471, IMG submission 74787) | Aqueous microbial communities from the Delaware River and Bay under freshwater to marine salinity gradient to study organic matter... | ecosystem: Environmental > Aquatic > Marine > Coastal ... | reverse complement strand
CACCTCATCAAAGGAACTGGCTCACCTGCCACCGACGCACTTCGTCAACAAGGCTATATGTTCGCAGTCAATCGTAACAGCAAAACATTTTTCTCTTTCATGCCTGAAAAGGTTTTACGCTTCAAATGCGGAAGCGTTGAAAAAGGATTTTTAGATGTGGTGGTCTAAAGCATGGCAAAAGGGGAGGCGAAAGCCTCCCCTTTAATTTTACGCAAAAGTCGGGCGAAAAATGCGTAAATTTTTCCATCGACTACCGCCCACTGACTGAGCTTATTTATCATTTTCTTATTTGCGGTTTATTTATTTGCGGTTTATTTGTAAGAAACTATTTGACAACCAACCGCACAAAGTGTAAGTTTCTTTTGTCATGTTGCCACTCAACCAACAAGTTAGAATCTACTTCAACCTCCATAAGAAAAAGCTTTCGGTGCAAGCTAAAGTAAACAAAAGGTGGAAAGTTGTCGCTCATGTGGAAGAAGCCTACCTAAAGAATGCGAGCTTTAAGGTAAGCGAGGCTGGTCGCCAACGAGTAATCAAAGAAAAGAAAAAGAATGTTCACGCTTTCATTGTCGGGACCTTGGTGGATGATGTGGAATATCACAACGCATTCCAATCTGTGCGATACAATCCCTACGAGGTCAGTCAGTTTCAATGTGAGGACAAAGACATCTTGCAAGCTGAAGAGGTTATCATCAATGGAAGAAAAGTGTTCGCCGCTGTTTGATTAAAATTCATGGGGCGCAAGTCGCCCCTAAACCTTTACGCTAAAAACGTGCGGAAAATGCGTAAAAATAAATTAAAAAAAACTGTTGACGTTTTGATTAAAAATGGTAACTTCTATTCATGCGAGGGAAGAAATGCCTAAGCAGAAAGAGCTTCCAACAGCGTCAAATATGGTTGGAAATAAAGCGGGGTAAAATTCCTCAATAGGACACAAATTTCTAAAATCTAAAATAAACTTAGACCGTTTAGCGGCGGTCGAGATGCATTGAGGTTTGCCCCTCAAGATCATAGGTGAAAATCCTATGGCTTCCGCCAAAAGTCTCCTGTGGGAGAGGATGTCAAGCAAGGTTTATGTCAATGCAAAAGAGAAGGTTCGACTCCTTCCTGTCGCGGTTATCCGAGGCGGTAGTGTAATAGAGGAAGCACGTTGCGCCAATTTCATCTTGACAACTCACCACAAACCACCTAAAGCCGCAACTGTTAAAATAACAAAATCATTTAATCTTTACGAAGAAGCAGGAACAATTTACTTTTCTTATACAGAACATTCTTCAGACTATTGGCACTCAAACAGCCAAACCGATGTTGAAATCGACAAAGAAAAGGCAAAAGAAATCATTGACTTCCTATCTGAAAAGTTTAAAATCACACCACTATGAACCACACCATATCAGCAAAAGAAGACACTAATGGATATATCTCTATTCATTTAAACGGTCGTACCATTTCTTATGCAATGACTAAAGATGAAGCATCGACTTACTATCGCGGCATTATGACAGGAATAGAAGAAACGGGTCACAAAGTAATTCTGGAAGATTCGATCTTTGACATTTTTCATTGACAACTCACCCCGAAACCCTACACTTTCCCTGCTATGAAAATCACCATTGAAATACCTCGTAACGATCTTGACGAAGTGGCTGTTGCTCGCGTCATGGATGAAATCGGTCAAGCCATGTATACCATGGAAGACTTTGTGGAGCTTATGGATGGCTCTTATGCTTTGGAAACATCATACGGAAAAATCTTTCTGACTCCCGAAAATGATGTTGACGACTCACCCGAAAACAACTAACCTACCACCGCTATGGATAACACACGTAAACGCTGCCTCGCCATCATGAACAAAGCTTGCCTTGACTTGTCGGGGCTTTCCCTCTCCGACTTGCCTGACCTTCCCTGTGTCATGTATGCTCTCGATGAGATGGAAGAATACATCGAAGAGGAGGGTGATGCCGCCCTCGTCTCTGAACTCTACAACATCGCCCAAGATGCTGTTGCAGAAGTGTTAGAAGAAGAAGGCTTTTACATATAACTTTCTGTTCGCGTGGTGAATGGGGGGCGGTGCATTGGTGTGCGCTGCCCCCCAAACTTTACGCAAAAATCGCACGAAAAATGCGTAAAAATAAATGATAAAAAATAGTTGACAAAAACAACAAAAACAATACATTGAACCCATGACTGACCACATCGACACACGCAATCCACTCCATGCAAAAGCATTTCTCCGTGCAGCTTCTCACTTCCTTTCTAGCTGGGATCAAAGCTGGGACGCTGAAAAGCTCGCTCTTGTTCTTGTCGAAGAAGAACATCCCGAACAAGAAAAGGTTTTGATCTGGGACGCAATCCAAAGATCTGCTGGCAATGAAGATCCTTACTGGTATGTGCAAGAACTAATCTTTGATCTTGCGGAATCTTTCGTTGACTTCCTTGAAGAAAACAAATAAACTTTTGCTATGAAAAAATTCTTATCTAATCCAGCCCTTGTCTTTGGAACAATCAATGGTTTTTGTGTTTTTGCTATTGTATATATGCTTTCTAAATATGGGATGCACTTTTATCTGGCATTTTTAATTACTGGAGTTTGGTTTATGTTGTTGGGAAAATACAATAAAAAAACCTCTTGACTCGCCCTCAAAAACAAATAAACTTTTGCCATGCTTACGACACAAGAAGTCGAACAATACATCCGCCTGACCCTTAAACAATACAAGGTTTCAGTTAAGGTTTCTTTTTGCGATAAAGTCTTTAAAGAAAAAGGTTTCTCTGGTTACTATAACCTCGCAAAAAAAGAAATAGTTTTAGACAATGCTGTCTTGAAGTCTTTTGCTGTTTTCAAATATGTTTTTCTCCATGAGCTTTGCCACAAGCTAGACCATCAAGAAAGAGGAACGCTCTTTAAAAACGGCAGAGCAAACTTTCATGGTGCAAACTTTAACAAGTGGTGTAAAACTCTTGGTATCCCCAAAGGTGCTTTGATGCCGCCGAACTTATCCAGAACCTTCCTGTCATGAAAACAAAAAAACCAAAAGAAATTTCTTACAATAGCTTGGAGATGCGTAACCTCAACAGGTTCACCATGCCACCTCCGACAACCTCCTTCACGGATAAGAAGAAACAATCTAACAGAAACGCTTGTCGCAATGGCTTCCTCAAGTAAATCAAAAGGTGGTGTTAAAACTGTGGAATGGTGGAAACATCTACGCGATAGAAAACGCGCACAGAATAAACTTGTGAGGCAAGACGGCAAGAGAGAGATAAAAGAAGAGAAGTAATTTTTACGCAAAAAACGTGCGGAAAATGCGTAAAAAATAAACAAGAATAATTCTTGCATTACCCCGAAAATAAACTACTCTAAAGCCATGACGAAGCCACTGTCCATCCTCAAGAATCGTTTGAAGCTGAAGAAGCTTACCGCTCAAGTTGAAAAGGCTTGCGCTGAGAATTTCGGCTACTCTCCCAACTATCCTTGGTTTTGGGAGCTTTTAGAAAGACAGCGTGTAGTGTTTGAAGAAGTGCAGAAGACAGATACTCAATGGTTCAAAGAAGTATTCCAAGAATACGAATACGCCGAGAACGTAAAGAATATGCCAATCTTTTAAAATAATCCTTGCCAACCATTAAAAAATCTCTACAATTACCACCATGAAAGACGAAATAAAAAACATTATCAGCGGCTATTGCCAAGGCAAACGCCATTTAGAATTTTGCGTAGACGATTTTGACGCAATGATTGCCGAAATAAAAGAAGCCGTTTTAAATCAAATTGATGATTCGGAACATCTGGACGATGCAAGAAATAATGTCAAAAATTATCTGTAAATAATCCTTGCCAATCTTTTAAAGGAACACTAGTATAATAAGAGTATGACAGAACAAGATTTACAATACATTGAGCGCATCGCAGTAATCGCTCAGCTGCCTGTAACGCTGAGAGAAGACGGTGTGACTGTGATCGAGAAGAAGGAAGGTATTGGTGAAGGCTTCTACTGGTCTTCTGACTACGAAGGCTTTGGTGAGTTCATCCAAGAGCTTATCAACTGGCAGTATGAAAGAGGCTATAGCCGTCGCCGTTAAGGAACACTAATATAATAAGAGTATGCAAGAAGAAGTCCTAGTACCAAAACATTTACTTAAGCACCTATACGAACTGCTTAACAAGTTTGAGTATGATCCAGCAGATGCTGATGAGCCTACTAGCGAGTTTACTGGTTATGTAAGTGAAGATTGGTTCTTCCATCTAAAGAATCAGCTCGAAAAGATCAGCAAGTAAACGAACACTAATATAATAAGAGTATGAACTTCTACAAGACACACGCCACTGAACAAGAAGCTGAAGCCGCTGCCATTGCATACGCTAACGAAAATGGACTGATCGACTTTGATGGTATGAACTGCAATGATTATAAAGAAGATCATGAAGTTGAATGCGGTGGCTGGGATGGAGAAAGCAGACGCTGCGATTGCGGTAATCGTCGAGTGTATTGGTCTATTCAAAAAAACCTCGACGGCACTTATGCTGCATGGGCAACAGCTTACTAAGGAACGCTAGTATAATAAGAGCGCAAAGGAATTTTTACGCTAAATCCCCGCGAAAATTGCGTAAATTTTTTACCAGGTATCTAACGGGTTATTTGATCAAATCCCTTTTGGCATAAAGGCGAAAAATAAATCGCACAAAAACAAAAGAAACTTGTTGACTACCTCGCCCGAAATGGTATCTTCTCCTCGTCGCCAATGAATGGCACACTTCAAAACACAAACTACCAATACATTATGTCACTTATCATCGCAAAAAACAAAGTTCAATTCGAAGCTCTCATGGGTGTTGAAACTCCAGAGGCAACTGATTCGCATATGCCAATCCCTCACCACACGCTTGTCAAGTTGACTCGCGAAGCTATCGAAGCTGTCGGTTTGAGCATCGTTGAGGAAGAACACTCCCTTGCACGTGGTGGGCTTCGCTACTTCGGCGGCTTCGCTCTCACTGGTAAAGGTATCGACGGAACGGATCGCCAAGTCGTCTTGGGGCTTCGCAACTCTCATGACAAGGCTTTCGCCGCCGCAATCTGCATCGGCAACCGCATGATGGTTTGCGAAAATCTTTGCTTCTCTTCTGATGTGAAGCTGTCACGCCGTCACACGCTCAACATCCTCTTCGATCTCCCTCGCGTGATCGCTGACGCTGTGGCTCGCGTTGTCGCTCACTGGAACGACATGGGCTTGCGTATCGAACGCTACAAGGAAACTTTCATTTCCTCCGCTCAAGCTGAAAACCTGCTTGTCAAATTGGTGGACTCGAAAGCAATTCCAGCACGCGACCTTTACACGAACGTGGTGGAGTTTCGCCGCCACATGGAAGGTTCAGAAAATCCTCGTCACGTTGACTTCGTAGGAAACACGCTGTGGAATCTCTACAACGCTGTGACCGAAAATCTCAAGGGTGGTGATCTTTCCAAGCTCCCATTCCGCACCATGACGATGCAGAGCATCTTCGACAAGCTCGCTCATCACGTGCCGCAACTTGAACTCCAAGAGATTGTGACCAAGGGTTGCGAGGACAACGCCCCAGAGGGTGAAGTTGACCTCCGCAACTAATCGCTAGCCGAGCCGTCCCGCGAAAGCGGGGCGGTTTTTTTTACGCAGAATTTGCCCGAAAATCGCGTAAATTATTTTCTTTGATTCAAACGGTTGTTTATTTGTCGTTTATTTATTTGCGGTTTATTTGCGGTTTATTTATTTGTCTTATTTGTTGACAAGCTGGTGTTGCTGGGCTACTTTAGCACCTCATGAAACTACTCACAACTGCAAATAGCAAAATCAAAAAAGGTGAAGCTCTTGGTTTTCAAACCTTCGGCATTCACCTCGCACCTAGCACAAAATCAGGCTTCAATACCTGCCAACACTCAAGCATCGGCTGTGAAGCTGCTTGCTTAGATACCGCTGGACATGGAATTTTCGCGACTGTTCAAGCTGCACGAATCGCAAAAACAAAATTGTTCTTTCAAGACAAGGCTCTGTTTATGGCTCAGCTTGTGAAAGAAATTGCTTCTGCTATCAAATCAGCCGAACGAAAAAACCTTGTGCCTTGTTTTCGCTTGAATCTCACAAGCGATCTTCCTTGGGAAAAAATCCGCTTGAACGGTCAAACTGTTTTTGATCTTTTCCCTCAAGTGAAATACTATGATTACACAAAAGGTGCGGCTCGCATGACTGCTTTCCTAGCTGGTGAATTGCCACCGAACTATCACCTCACGTTTTCGCGTAGCGAAAGCAACGAACCACTTGTTGACGCTGTGCTTGCTAGCGGTGGAAATGTCGCTGTCGTGTTCCGTGGCTCGCTTCCAGAGACTTGGAAAGGCAAGTGTGTTGTGAGCGGTGATGAAAGCGATCTTCGCTTCCTCGACCCTCAAGGCGTGGTTGTCGGACTTGTCGAGAAAGGCAAAGCGAAAAAAGATTCTTCTGGCTTTGTTGTCGAACCTGTATGAGTCTATTGGAAATTCTCGCATGGATAATTCTTTTAGTCATCGCCGCAAGTAAAAAATGAATATCGTTCACGCAACTTTTGAAAACTTTTTCGGCAAAATGTTCGTTGTCGCTCGATTTGATGAAAACAGAAAAATTTATCAAATCCAATGGCACGACATAAACGATGGAATAATAGGAAAGAAATTAGATTATTCTTTTGAAGAACTAGAACCGATAGCTTTACAGCTTGAGGAGGCTCTTCAAAAATACAACGCCTAACTAATCACCCCCTTGAATAAAGGGGGTAGATTTTTACGCATTTTTCGGCGCAATTCTGCGTAAAAAAAGAAGCCCCACCACCCGAAGATAATGGAGCTTATTTGATCGTTTATTATTTGGCGTTTAATTATTTGGCATTTTCTGTTTCGTCTTGACTTTCCTCCTCCTCTACGTCTTCCTCTTCCTCTTCCTCTTCTTCTAAACCGAAGACTTCTTCTTGTGCGTCTTCTATGTCGTAGCCCATTTCTTCTACCAAGAACTCTTTGAGTTCTTCTTTTGAGCCAGAACTAGAGTCGATCTCTCCGTAGATGTCACCATCCTCGATAAGCTCCTTGCCCCAGAACCAGCAGCCTGGCTCGTAGAATGTAAGCTCGAAACAAGCATCAGTGATTTCACTCAGCACACGGATAGCTTCGGAAGGAGGCGACCATGCAGTATCGAAACTACAACCTCCACCATTCAAAAGAGAATCACCAACTTCTTTTGCTTCTTGTGGCGGCAAGTCCCACTTAGTTCCCCAAGCTGCATTTTGAGCGGAGACTGTTCCCCAGCCATTTTCATCATCTTCTGGAAGTTTGGGTTTGACGATAGCCTCAAAGCTCAAGCCGTGTTCCTTGAGGAACGCTTCGAGTTTTGGGGTGGATTCTGTAACAGTTAGTTTATTAAAGCACCAGTTAGGCATAGTAGTAGTTAGTTAGTAGTTTTGTTGCGGCAAAAAGTTAATGAATCGGGTAGTGTTTGTCAATATCATTTTCCATTTTGATAAATCATTTCATTACCATTAAAGGTTTCAGAAACAATTTCAAGAGTAGAGTTTCCACCGTTCTCTTTTGGGGACATTTCTTCAGATGTTCCTTCGATTGTTTCGCAATGAGGATCTCCTCCATTGTCACAATACCAAACATAAATATCCATCGCAGATGCTTCGGGGTTCTCTTTCAAAAAAGCAAGAAGCAATTCTTTATCTTCATCTTCGATTTCGAATCGCTCCCAGACAGTTGTTTTGTAATCAATAAACATAGTAGTAGTTAGTAGTTGCGGCAGAAAAGTAACAAATCGCGGCGGTTTGTCAATATGTTTTTACAATTTAATCTTCGGCTCCCACAAGTTCAAGGAGTTCAATCACCCCAAGAGTATACTTTATTTGAAAAGTTTTCTTTTCGCTATTGTATGAGATTGGTTCGTAATCCATCATCTCAATACCATCCCACGTTTCTTTGTCTAGTGCCTCGGCAAGAATACGATAGACGTTACCGTAATTTGTTTCATCCCACGGCACTTCCAAGATGAGGGTCGCGGTTGTTTGATCATCAATGCTGCGGTTTTGTAGTATTTGTTCTGTAGTAATCATAAAAGGATTGTTTGTTTATTTGTCGATAGGTATTAGAAGTTTAAAAATACGCCGTCTCCAAATTTTGCTTTAAGGTCTGCTTGCATCGCTTTGCTAAAAGCAATCCACAAAGAAGCAGTTTCGGGAGTTAGATGATCAAGTAGTTCGCAAGCAACAGTATCAATGGTGCTTTCAAGTAACGCTATATGTTGGAGGCTTATTTGTTGTGTATCGGTGTTCATACTATTTTGTTTTGGTTTATTACAATAGTGGACAGACATACTGAATACGTCTTCATTACATTTGGGGCAATTCATATCGGCAAGAGATTAGCTTTTCGCGGCGAATGTGTCAACATTTATTTTGATTAAAAAATGGTGAGGAGAACTGGATTCGAACCAGCATTGATCCATTACGGTGCTACTGCTTAGAAGGCAGTTCCGATACCCCCTCTTTTGTTTTGTTTGGTAGGTTGGATGGGAGTCGAACCAAAACAGTAGTGGCAGAGGGACTCGAACCCTCACGCCCGAAGGCAGCACCGTTTAAAGATGCAGCGTCTACCAATTCCACCATGCCACCGTTTTGCATTGGACTACCAACCCTAAAAGAATGTAATAAGATTTTTCTCCCTGTCAAGCTATAAGTGTAATTATGAATAAATACATATATGAATAAGCTAGAACTGCAAAAATTAATTGATCTTGGATTATCCACTCATCAAATAGCAAAACAAATGAATGGCAGTCAAACAAATATTCGTTATTGGTTGCGCAAGTATGGACTTAACACAAAAACGTCTAATATTCGTAAGGCAGTAAAAGAATGTTCTAATTTATTTTTTTGTATTTGTTGTGGAGAAGCTTTATCTGGATGTAAGACTAAATTTTGCAGCACTGCATGTAAACAAAAAAACTTTTGCACTAAACAGGCTAACACTAACGAGTATCAACAACAGCGAGCTAAAACACGTAAGCTCGAACTAATAACTAAAAGTGGCGGAGGCTGTTCAAAATGCGGATATAACAAAAACTTTGCTGCGTTACAGTTCCATCATAGAGATCCCAACAACAAACTATTTGCTTTAGACTCTCGTAAACTATCTAATACAAACTGGGAATCAATTTTGATTGAGTGGTCAAAATGCGATCTACTTTGCGCCAACTGTCACAGTGAGGAGCATAACCCCGATAAATTCATAAACTTGGTAGGAGCGGCGGGATTCGAACCCGCAACCGTTCAAGACGGGTTTGACCAATTATGAGTTGGCTGGTTTAACCATTCACCTCACACTCCTATTAGCTACAAGCGTTTTATTTGTTATTTCGCGACTTGTATTTCGTAATTGGTTATTTCGCGGGTTGCGTTTCACAATTTACTTCCCATAGTTGGTCAAGTTCCATTCTATGAGGTTGAAGATTCCATCTAGCACTATAAAGCTTTTCGTTCAGCATCGTTACGATGATGTTATTTCGTGGACTAGCATTCGGGCTTTTGTCTAGTGCCTCGCGAACGTGTTGGGGAATGTGTATTTCCATATTGTTTATTTGTCTAAAAAGTATTGTGTGTTTGAGGGGGCAGACACAACTCTGCCCCCTCGTTTACTACACTCACTACACTGAAAGTTTTTCTAGGGCATTGACACCTGCACCTGTGATTTCGCGTTTGCCGTCGATACGCATAAAGCCTTTACGAAGCAAGTGCATTTCGATGTCGCGTTGAAGTGCGGTTCGTGAGAAACCAGTTGCGGCACTCAACATCGCCAAAGTGCAAGGTCCTCGTTGTTTAAGCACAGAAAGAATTTGGATCTCTGAGTTTGACAAACCATCGGCAGTAATACCTAGTGTATCGCACATATCTTTCCATTCGTTTGCCCCGAACTTATGATTGTTCTTGCCCTCACAGTAAAGACAGATTTGTTTTGCACGTTTAACTGCACTACGAGCATTGCCGCGAAGTGTTGGAACGATCTTGTCTAGAATGCTGTCTTGGAACTCTACCCAATCGGTTCGTCCACTAAGGATCTTTGCCATCTCGTCTGAGGAGTAAGGGCGGAAGTCGATCTCTTCGAAACGATCTTTAAGCGGAGCGAAGATTTTATCTGGTTCGGTTGTAGCGAACAGATAACTTTGGCGGGAGAAGTCAAACTCCATCGAGCTGCCATCCCACTCAAAGTGTTTGCGGAAACCTTTCTCCACATTGAATACGGTAAGGAAAGCATTTTGTAAATCCCTCGGAAGTGCGTGACACTCATCAAACAAGATGGTAATGTCATTA
>Ga0075471_10003395_pt1 | contig 10360 bp, 7 predicted proteins | sample DEB19_08_DNA_2_FD_74787 | JGI IMG/M metagenome (GOLD analysis project Ga0075471, IMG submission 74787) | Aqueous microbial communities from the Delaware River and Bay under freshwater to marine salinity gradient to study organic matter... | ecosystem: Environmental > Aquatic > Marine > Coastal ... | reverse complement strand
ACCGCCGAGTATGAGCTCGCCAGCGAGCCAGAGGCGCGCATTTCGCTGCATGTCACCTCCAGCAAGAACATCGGTTGGACCGGCAGCGCTGCATCCCAGTCCAAAAACATCACCAAAGGCAAGGGCAGCGTCACACTGCATCACCCATCCGTCGGTGAAGGCATGCCGCACGTATCATTTTACCCGGCCAAAGGCGGCAGTGTCTTCGGCGGTGTCTATTTCGGCACGGAGCAAGAGGCCGCGGCCTCACGCAAAATGAGCGCCAGCACGCCCGCCTCGCCCGCTTCATATCTCGAAGACAAGCTGCAAAAGATCGTCTTCCCGCAGATTCAGTTCCGAGATGCCACCGTGACCGAGGCGGTCGATTACTTTCGCATGAAGAGCCGCGATCTGGATCCGTCCGGCCCTGAAAGCCCGTCCAAGGGTGTGAACATCGTTGTCCGCGGCGCGCAGAGCAGCAGCGCAAAGATAACGCTGGACCTGAAGCAGGTCCCGCTCGGCGAAGCCCTCAAATACACCGCCGAACTCGCCGGCATGGAAGTGCGTGTGGAGTCCTTCGCCATTCTCCTTCTTCCCAAAGGCTCCGCCACGGCAGGCCACGCGCAAACAACTGTGCCACAAGCCGGTTCGTCGATCATTTTCCCGAACATCAGCTTCACCGACGCGACGCTGGACGAGGCGCTGCACTACATCCGCATCAAATCACGTGACATCGATCCGTCGAAGAACGGCGTGAACATCGTGCAAAAGCCCGACGCTGCGACGGACGCCAAAATCACCCTCAGTCTGCGCAATGTGCCGGTGAACGAAGCGCTGCGCTACCTCGCCGAGCTCACGGGCAACAAGCTCACCACCGAAGGCAACACCTTCATCGTAGCCCCGGCTAAATAAGCCGGTTATTGCGCATGGCCGGCTTTCGCGCCAAAGCAGCCGCATGACCACCCCTGAACTCACCCAGCGCCTTCGCGAAAACGCGTGGATCGGCGATGCTGTGCTGGAGCTCTACGTGCGCTCCCACATCCTGCGCACGCATGGCAAAGTCGATGCGGAGATGAAGACGCGCTTCACCTGCAACCAGTTCCTCTCCTGCCACGGCAATCCCACGGCCGTGGAGGCCGAGATCGGCGTCCTTTATCAAAAAGAAGGCCTCGAAGCCGCCTTCGCGTGGATTCGCGAAACGCTCGAGCCGCTGTTCTTGAAGCAGGAAGCCAAGCGAGCACGCAAATCGTAGCGATTTGCCGGCCTACGCTCTCAGCGTGGCCAGCTTCGCCGCGCTTTCTTTCCAATCGACCTCGTGCGGCAGCCGTTTGGACAAAGCTGCGAGCGCAGCCGTCACTCCGGCGGCTTCACCCATCGCCACGGAGTTGCCCGTAACGCGGTAGCTGGCATGCGCGATGAAATCGCCGCTGATGTTGCGGCCGGCCATCATGAGGCCATCGACATCTTTGGCGATGAGCGCACGCAGCGGGATGTCGTAGGGTTTCGTTTTGATGCCAGCGTTGTGATAGGCGGCCTTCTTGTTGTTCTCCGCACTCAGGGCATGGATGTCCACGCTGAAAGTCGCACGCACGACGGCATCGTCATAGCGGGCACCGGCGATGACGTCGTCCTTGTTCACGACATAACGTCCTTTGATGCGCCTGCCGTCGCGCACGCCGATCTGCTCGGCGGTGGCGGCGATTTGCAGGCCTTCCCAAGCCCCGCCGAGCTTGCGCAGGCCGTTGACGATCTTGTGCATCTCCGCGCGGGCCTGCACGGTGGCCTCGGTGATCTTCGCTGCGTCAAAGCATGGCACGCCGTATTGGTGATTCATCATCACGAGCAGCAAATCATCCCGCACCTGCCACAGCGTCGGCTTCGAGTAAGACGGGAAGTGCCCGGTGCGCTCGATTTCCTTCAGCAGCGCGTCTTTGGCGATACCGTCGGCCTTGCTGGGATCGGACTTGTGAATGTAGGGAGCCAAAGCGGCGGCATCTTTGCAAACGAGCAGTGCATTGAGCGACATCGGCTGGCAGGGGCAAGAATCCGACTCGCCGTATTCGAAGCTGCATCCAGCGAGCGCGCCGAGATCGCCATCGCCGGTCGTATCGATGAAAACGGGCGCACGCCAAGCCTGGCGGCCGCTTTTCGACTCGGTGACGATCGTGGTGAGGCGCTGGCCTTCGCGATACGCGGCGCTCACGCGGGTGTGGAGCTGAAACTTCACGCCCGCTTCGACAAACATCTCCTCCAGCAGCAGCTTCATGCCCTCCGGTTCGTAGCAGATGCTCTTCAGGCTCGTGCCGCGGCGCATGTCGCGCTCGTCGAGGCGTTTGAGCAGCTCTTGATTGAAGCCCGGTTTGTCGAAGTCGAGCAAGTAGCCGAGCAAACCCGCCGTCCACACGCCACCGAGGCAGCCACGCCATTCAAACACGCGCACCTTCGCTCCCGCACGCGCCGCGGTGATCGCCGCGGCGATGCCCGCAGGTCCCGCGCCGCACACGATGACGTCTGCGTCCTCCACGAGCGGTAAATCGCGTGCTCCTTCGTGAAACTGGCCCGCGATGGCCTTTTCGACCTGCTGGGCATTCATGACGCCCGGCGTGACGAGGGCACCGGAAAAGGCGGCGCGTAGAAAAGAGCGGCGTTTCAGGTCGTTGGTGATGGGTGTGTCCATGATGTCAGAAGACGACCTCAGGCACGTTGATCTGTCGATGCGTTTTGTCGCTCTCATTGCACTCACGGCGCCTCTTTGCGCCAAACCACCCTCCGTCGAGGAGGGTAAGAGTCATTGGGCTTTTCAACCGCTGAGCGCTGCGAAGCCACCTGCCGTGCGAAACACCGCGTGGCCGAAAAATGACCTCGATCGCTTTATCCTCGCCGAGTTGGAGAAAAATGGCTGCGCTCCTGCACCCGAAGCCGATCCCGCCACGCTCATCCGCCGCGTCACACTCGATTTGACCGGCCTGCTGCCAACGCCTGAAGAAGTTTCATCGTTGATCCTTGATCCTGCATGTTATGAAAAGGTGGTGGATCGTCTCCTCCAAAGCCCCCGCTACGGTGAACGCTGGGGGCGCCACTGGCTCGATCTGGCACGTTATGCCGATAGCAGTGGCACGCACAACGACCTGGACCGTCCCTACGCCTGGAAATACCGCGACTATGTCATTCGCAGCTTCAACGACGACAAGCCTTATGCTCGCTTTGTGGCCGAGCAACTCGCCGGAGATGAAATCGACGGAGCGAACGAGGAGACGCTCATCGCCACCGGCTTCGGTCGCAATGGCCCCAGCAATGACGACAACATGGGCAAGACGGACGACGCGCTCGCCCAATACCGCGCCGACCAACTCGACGATGTCATTTCGACCACAAGCAGCGTTTTGCTCGGTCTCACACTCGGCTGCGCCCGCTGCCACGACCACAAAACCGATCCGCTGCTGCAACGCGACTACTATAGCCTGCTCGCCATCTTCAACGGCACCGAGAAGCATGGCCTAGTGCCAGGCACTCAGGACAAAAACGACAAGCGGGTGAAACTCGACGAGTCGATCCAAATTCAGGCCCTTGTCGAAAAAACCCCAAACGTGCCCCCCACGCGCCTCATGCTGCGCGGTAGCGCTCTGAACCTAGGTGGGGAAGTTCCGCCTGGCGTGCCCGCGTTGTTCCAACCCATCTCTTTCCCGCCGCCCGGCGCCAAAACCTCACTGCGCCGCCGAACGCTTGCCATATGGATCACCGCGCCAGAGAACGCGCTCGCGTGGCGGGTTATCGCCAACCGCGTCTGGCAGCATCACTTCGGTCAAGGCATTGTCGCCAGCCCCAGCAACTTTGGCTTCAGCGGTGCCAAGCCCACGCATCCCGAACTCCTCGACTACCTTGCACGACAACTCATCGTCAATGGCGGCCGCTTCAAGGCGCTGCACAAGCTCATCTTGATGTCCGCGACGTATCGGCAAAGCCGCGCCACGCTCCAGCGCATGGAGGCAGAGGTGCTGCGCGATTGCATCCTACAGGCCAGCGGCAAGCTGAATGATACGATGGGCGGCCCCGGTATCAAACCACGCCTCCGCGCGGATCTGCTGCCCGCCAGCCAGCGCAACAAATGGCCTTTGCTCAAAAAAGAAGGCCCGGAGCAGTGGCGGCGCAGCGTCTACATCTATCAGAAGCGTCAGCTTCTTATGCCGATGCTGGAACTCTTTGATGCGCCCACCACCACCGATTCGTGTGCCGCGCGGCTCGAAAGCACCGTCCCCACCCAAGCACTGGTGCTCATGAATGACGAATTCGTTGAGGAACAGGCCCATTACCTCGCCCGCCGAGCTTCCTCGAGCACCCTCGAAGAAACCATTCAGCGCCTGTTCAGGTTCAGCTTGGGCCACGAGCCTACTGAGGCACGCCTGCAGCAGTCACTGGATTTCGTGAGAGTCCGCGAGGCTGCTTCGAGCCGCGATCAGGCCCTCACCGACTTGGCGCACGTCCTTTTCAACAGCAGCGAGTTCATATATATCCGATGATGGATGGCCAGAGGCCTTTTTACCTTTGTTGGACCAATGATTGAAAGGATAGCCCCCTAGGAGGATTTATTCGTGACAAAAAAGGCGCGACTGCTAGGCTGACTCCCTATTTTTCAAAATTTTTGTCCGTAGCTCTCCGGTCACCCTTCCTGTCTTAAACTTTCTGTTCAAACTCCCCGCGGAATCCGTCTGAATCGCATGAAGCTTCATCTTCGCGTCACGCTCGCCTCCCTTGCCACCTGCATCTCCGTACTCGGTCAGGCGCCCAAACCACCGGCTCCCGGAGCCCCACCCGCAGCTCCTGGAAGCCCGCCGGCGGCTCCTGCCGCCCCAGGTGCACTCAACATCCAGCAGGAGACCGAGGCGCTCATGAACGAGGCGGTCAAGCTTTTCACCGAGGCCAAGTATCAGGAGGCACTGTCGAAAATCGCCCAAGCGGAAAAAAACCTGAACAATAAGCCCTTCGAGGGCATTCTTTATGCCAAGGGAGCGTGCTTCTTCAATTTAGAGGAATATGCCAAGGCGATTGAGTCCTTGGAGCTCTACGTCAAAGAGTTCCCGGAAGGGGGTAGCATCATCGATGTGCGTATGGCATTGGGTCGCGCTTACATCAAATCCAAGCAGGGGGACAAAGGAGTGACGGTTCTGAAGGAGGTCGTGAGCAAGTCGCCGGAGAAAAAAGCGGAGGCAGGCTTGATCATTGCGGACCATTTGAAGGCCGATAACAAAACCGAGGAGGCTCTGCAGATCCTCTCAGCGGTGCTTGCCGATGGCGTCCGCAGCCCGGAATCCATCCAAGCTGCCATGATGGCTTCTCAGCTCTATGTGGCTTCCGGCAAGCTCGAAGATGCCAGTGCCCTAATGGATAAAGTGCGGAATTTTGCCTCCGGTGGTGACAACATCGCCCAGATGAACAACATCTACCTTCAGCTGGGTGACCAGATGATGGAAAAGAAGGCCTTCCAAGATGCCCTCAATGCCTATCAACTGGTTCGGCGCAAGAGTGAGATCTCCCGCATCCAGAAGGAACAGATCGCCAAGGTGGAAGCGAAGCTCAAAGTTTCCAAAGGCGACCAAAAAGCCGAGTTGGAGACCAAACTGAAGGCCGGCCAAGAAATCCTCGCTGAGATCGAAAAACGCACGGATTACGATGCATCGCTCTACTACCGTCTCGGACGCTGCTACTTCGAAATGGGACAGCCGCCCACCGAAGGAGCCTCCGGCGATGCCAGTCGCATGTGGCAGTCCATTCTGGCCTTCAGCACCATCGTGGATGAGTTCAAGGACTTCCCCCAACGTGATCGTTGCATGTATGGCCTCATCATGGTGAACGCTGCTCTCAAGCGTATCTCGGAGGCACGGGCACTTTGTGAAAAATTCATCGAGAATTTCCCTGACAGTAGCGAGTTGGGACAGATTTCGGAGATGTATGGCATGCTTGCGTACCAGAACGGCCAGCTTGAAGAGGCGGAGCGCGCGTTTAACAAGGCCGCCGGCTTTCCAAAGGCCGACAAGGAACGCCTGCGCTATCTGAGTGGCATCGTGCTGTTTGAGCTTCAGCGCTTTGAGCAGGGACGCGCGGCCTTCGAGGCGCTCATCGCCGATAGCAAGGACAGCGTTTACAAGGACGAGTGCCTTTACCGCATCGCGCTGAGCTACTTCTATCAAAACGACTACAAAAACGTCGTCAAGGCCTTGGAGACCTACATCAAGGAGAACCCCAAGGGGAACTACCTTTGCGATGCCAAATACCGCTTGGCCTTCATCACCTTCCAGGAAGGCAAAAAAGACAAGGCGCAGGAAATGCTCATCAAGATCACTGAAGAGCATCCGAACGATCAGAACATCGGCCAAGTGCATGCCCTTCTCGGTGACATCTACAACCAAAAGGCCGACTACGAGAACGCGACGAAGCAGTTCGAGTCTGCCGTGGACAAGGCGAAGACCGATGACGTGCTAAACTATGTCATGGATCAGCTCACCGACCTCTACGTCGGCCAAAATGAGTGGAAGAAGCTCGCCGGCATGTGGCAGCGCTACTACAACACGCACAAAGAAAACGAGGAACTGTCGTTGAAGGCCATCCTCTGGATCAGCCGGTCGCACATCAAGGATCAGAAGCCTGAGGAGGCCCAAAAACTTCTCTCCGAGCACATCAAGCAGCGCATTTCGAATGCTGCCAATCAGCAGGTGGAGGGTCTGATCCAGCAGCTCGTGAACGTGGTGACCCCCAAACGACGCCGCTCTCAGCCGACTCCCGCGCCTGATGCGACCGCCAAGCCTGCTGCAACCGCCGCGGCCCCTATCCCCAAGGTACCAGAATATGAACAGCCCTTCGAAGAAGTGGAAAAGAAGCTCGAAACGCTTCTAACGCCTCCCGCGGAACTGAACAATGGCACCGCTGCCATGCGCATCCTCTTTGCCAAGACTTGGCTGGCCAAGGCGATGAAGCTTTCAGACAAAACCAGCAAGTTCTTCAACATCCTCATCGAAGTGGCCAAGGCCGAGGACCTCAGTCCCATGCTGCTTGCTATCGTGGGAGACAATGCGCGCACCAAGGGAGACCTCGAAAAAGCCACCGCCTGTTACGTGCGCCTGCGTGATGTGTTTAAAAACACCGAGCATTCCGACGGTGCTCCAGTCGGGCTCGCGGAAATCGAGTTCGAGAAGAACAACTACGATAAGGCGCTCGAGCTCTTCAAAGCTGCCGGTGAATATCAAGGCAGTGCTTATATCCTTCAAGCCACCCAAGGCATCGCCAAGACCTCCGCCAAACTCAAGAAATGGGATGACGCGAAGAAGCTCTACGAGCAGATTGCCCAGACCAAGGAATGGCGTGGCGAGCCCACCGCGAACGCCCTGCGCATGCTCGGTGATGTCGAGGCCTCCCAGAACAAGCACGAGGCAGCGATTGCCTATTACCAGCGCGTTTTCATCGCTCACCAGCGTTGGAAGGACGAGATGGCGAAAGCCTACCTCGGTTCTGCCAAGTCCTTCATAGCTCTCGGCAAAAAGGAAGAAGCACGCAATACCCTTCAGGAAATGATCAACCGAGCCGATTTGAAAGAAAAGGCCGAGACCAAGGAAGCCCAACGCTTGATCGCCACCCTCTAAACTGACATCGCAGCCCTACTTTTGACCCTCATGCGCTCCGTTTCCCTGTTTTTTGCTGTCTGCGGCATCCTGCTCACCTTGGCCAACTTCGCCCGCGCGCAAGCCATCGTGTTGAAAGACGGCAGTAAGGTCTTTTCGAACGAGTTCTCGCTCGAAGGCGAGAAAATCATCCGCACGATCAAGATTGGCGAGGCGACTGCTAAGAGTGAGATCATGCGCCAGAATATCGACTCGCTCGAATGGCCTTATCCAGCCGAGCTCACCGATTCGCAAGACTTGCTTGCCAAAGGCAAGACCGAAGAAGCCATCGCTGTCCTGAAGAAGGGCAAGGAATTTTTTGAGAAGTTCAAAGAAGTGGAGGGAAACTGGTATGTGGATGTGTTCTTTGCCTACATCGAAGCGCTGAACACTGGCGGGAAGTTTGACGATGTGATCAAGCTGATGCCCTCGGCCCGCAATTTGAAGCTCACTGACGCACAAAAGCTGCGCTTGCGCATCATCCAGCTGGATATTGACCGCCAGACTTCCTCCGATTTCCTCACGGTGATTGCCGAAGCTGAAAGCATCCTGAAGGAAACCGATGACAGTGCGATCGGTGCTGCCCTCTGGAACATTATCGCCGATGTGCATGTGAAGAAAAAAGAGTGGGAGAAAGCCCTGCTCGCTTACCTGCGCATCCCGGTTTTCTACGGTTCCCAAGTGCAGCGTGTGCCAGAGGCTGAGCTTCAGGCGGCCACCATGCTCGTGAAAATGGGCCGCTTTGAAGACGCCAACTCCTTCTTCACCCGCCTCATCGCCTCTTATCCCAACTCCCTCATCGCGGAGCGCGCCACCAAGGAAAAAGCCTCCATCGCTGGCATGAAAAACGATGATCCATCGAAACAGGCAAAGGATCAGTCCAAGGACAGCCAGAAAAATGAAAAGCCCGCTGAAGCCGGCGAGAAGCCGAAAGAAGGAGCGGAGCCTGCAAAAACTGCCCCGGAATCAAAAAAATAACTCCACATTTTCTCACAAACCACGCATCATAACCCTCCACCTCATTCCCCAAACATGACCCGCCACCTCCGTTCCCGTCTCGTCCCTGCCGCGCCGTTGCTTGTGCTGGCGCTGGGTGTTCTCACCGGTTTTGCTTCCGCCCAAGAAGCTGCTGCGGCTGCTGAAACAGCCCATCCGCAGGGGGATTCCCTGATCACCCTCTTCATCCAGGGCGGTTGGGTCATGTATCCGCTGCTTATCTGCTCCATCGCGATGGTCTGGCTGACAGTGGACACTTGGGGACGCACGGGGATCAAGAAACTCGCTCCCCCGGCTCAAGTTGCCCAGATGCAGGACCTCTTCCGCAGTGGCGACTATGTTGGAGCTTATCAGTTCGGCAAAAACAATAATTCTGCCTTCTGCGATATCACCCGAGTGTGTCTGAGCTTTGCTGGCGATGGGGAGGAAGCCGTGGAAACCGCCATGTTTGCCGAAATCAACAAAGTGAACTCTGCAATCCAGACCCGTATCAACTATCTTTCTGTTATTGGTGTTTGCACGCCGATGATCGGTCTGATTGGCACCGTGGCGGGCATGAAGGGCGCTTTCGCCGAACTGGGCAAGTCCGGTGCTTCTGACGTGGGCGCACTTTCAGCTCACATCGGTGAGGTGCTCGTCGCCACGGCGACAGGTCTTGTGATTGCTGTACCTGCCTTCCTCGTGTTCTACTTCCTGCGCAACCGTCTCCAAGGCGGCATGGGAGGTCTCCAAGAAATCGTGCAGGCCCTCTTCCGCAAAATGCCTTATGAGCACCTAAAGGGTGCCCATGTCGGAGAGGAAGAATTTTACGCCGCGCTTCCGAATTGGGTCGCCGGTAGCGATGTTGCCCCTGTCGCGGCCGCTGCTTGATTCCAGAGCATCTGCGGGAGAAGATGCATTTTTGCGTCTCCCGTCGGGTTTTAGATCCCTTCTTACATTCAACCTTTCACCTTCTTAACACTATGGGCGGCGGCGGCGGCAACATGGAATCAGGAGAACCGGAGTTTCAGATTGCTCCGATGATCGACGTGCTTCTCGTGCTCCTGATTTTCTTCATGAGCATCACCTCCAACCAAGTGGCTAAGATTGACAAGGAGATCACGCCTCCTGTCGCCGGTGCCGCCAAGAAGAAGGAGAAAAACATGGCGAACGAAGGCATCATCAACGTTCGCTGGAACAATGGTCGGCAGGAGTCCGCTCTTGTCTTTCAGGACCGTCAGTATCCGGATACAACCGCGCTGGTGGATCTGCTGACCGGCTTGAAAGGCAAGAATGCCTCCTATCGCGTCATCATTCGCGGTGACAAGGCCCTTCCGGCCGTCGAAGTCCAGAAAGTCATGGCCATCATTGCCCAGTCCGGCATCGACGACATCTCCTTCTCCGCCCTCAACCAGTAATTCCCCTCCTGCCATGTCCGCCCACGGAAAGAAGAAGAACGAAATCGAGCACGACAGCAGCGCTCTGGGCTTTCAGATCGCCCCCATGATCGACGTCGTCTTCGTGATCATGCTTTTCTTCATGGTGATGGCTGGCTCTCAGAAGAAGGAAATGGAACTCAAAAGCCAGCTCCCTGGCGTGGCACCTGCCAGCGCCGATGCCCCACAGGAGATGCCCGATGAGATCATCATCAAGATCGAGGAATCGGGTATCGTGCTTCTCAATGAGGAAGAATTCGACAATCCTGGGCCTGCCAAGCCGTTGGCACCAGATCTCGACAAGCTTCCCAACATGACCGC
>Ga0075471_10003394_pt1 | contig 10363 bp, 9 predicted proteins | sample DEB19_08_DNA_2_FD_74787 | JGI IMG/M metagenome (GOLD analysis project Ga0075471, IMG submission 74787) | Aqueous microbial communities from the Delaware River and Bay under freshwater to marine salinity gradient to study organic matter... | ecosystem: Environmental > Aquatic > Marine > Coastal ... | reverse complement strand
TCTGCCCACCTGGATCGATGGCCAGCGCCCTTGGCTCCAGGCCATGGCCCAGGCTCTGCCGTTGGGCTCCGCACCGGAGAGCCCGGATGCTGTCCCCACAGCCGCCGCTGCTGCCACTCCCCCGCTTCAGCCGCTGGCCAGCGCGGCGTCCCCGTCCACACCCGCCCCGGAGCGGGTGGTGCGGGTGGATGCGGATCAGCTCAACCGGATCATGGCCCTGGCCGGTGAAGCCCTGGTGGAGGCCAGGTGGCTGCAACCCTTCGCCGATTCACTCGTTCAGCTCAAGGACCGTCAGAACCAGATGCTGGCTCTGGTGGAGCAGCTGCATCAGCAGGTGAGCGAGCCCGGTGGCCTTGGTGGCCGCGATTTGCTCGAGCAGGTCCGCGCCAAGCAGCGCGACTGCCAGCAGCTGCTGGTGGATCGCCTGGGCGAACTGGACCTGTTCGCCAGTCGTGCCAACAACGTGGCCGATCGCCTCTACCGCGAGGTGATCGGCTCCAACATGCGCCCCTTCAGCGATGGCCTGGTGGGCTTCCCGCGCATGGTGCGCGACATCAGCCTCAGCCTCGGCAAGCAGGTGCGCCTGGAGGTGATCGGCAAGGGCACCCTGGTGGATCGCGACATCCTCAAACGGCTGGAATCGCCGCTCACCCATATCCTGCGCAACGCCATCGATCACGGCGTGGAATCGCCCGAGGTGCGGCAGGCCGCTGGCAAACCCGCCGAGGCCACGCTGCGGATCGAGGCCCTGCATCGCGGCGGCATGCTGGCGATCCACGTGAGCGATGACGGCCGCGGTGTCGATCTGGAGGCGGTGCGTCGCTCGCTGGTGCAGCGCCGGCTGATGGAGGCGGAGGTGGTGGAGCGATGCAGCGAGGCGGACCTGCTTGACGCCCTGATGATCCCTGGCTTGTCCACGGCCGCTGCGGTCACGGAACTGTCCGGTCGGGGCGTCGGCCTCGATGTGGTGCGTGCGATGGCGCAGGAGGTGGGCGGCAGTGTGCGGCTCAGTTCCACGGCCGGGGCGGGCACCAGCCTGCATTTCCAGCTGCCGCTCACCCTTTCGGTGGTGCGCACCTTGCTGGTGGAGATCGCCGGTGAGCCCTACGCCTTCCCGCTGGCCCGCCTGGATCAGATCGTGGCCATCGATCCACGGGCCATCCATGGCGTGGAGGGCCGCGACACCTTCAGCCTGGATGAGCGCACGATCGGTCTGGTGGCGGCCCGGGAGGTGATGGCCCTGCCGCCGCTGGAGCGGCTGCCCGATCCGGTGCCCGTGGTGGTGATCAGCGACCACAGCAATGTCTACGGCGTGATGGTGGACCGATTCCTCGGTGAGCAGGATCTGGTGGTGCGCCCCCTCGACAGTCGCCTCGGGCGGGTGCCCAACATCAGCGCGGCGGCGCTGATGGGCGATGGGCAGCCGATCCTGATCGTGGATGTGCCCGATCTGGTGCGCTCGATTGATGCCCGCCTGATGGAGGGGGATCGGCGCCCGCTGGCCGCTGTGCCGCCGGTCCTGCGGCATCCGCGGCGGTTGCTGGTGGTGGACGACTCGTCCACGGTGCGTGAGTCCCTGGTGCGCTGTCTGACGGGGGCGGGCTATCGGGTGGAGCAGGCGGCCGATGGCCGAGAGGCCTGGTCCGCCTTGCAGGGCCAGCCCTTTGATCTGGTGCTCACCGATGTGGAGATGCCGCAGATGGATGGGCTGGAGCTGGTGCGACTGCTGCGGCAGCTGCCGCGGCTGAACACCGTGCCGGTGATGATCCTTTCCTCGCGGGAGGGCGAGCAGGATCGGCTGCTGGGGCTGGAGGCCGGTGCCGACTATTACCTCGGCAAGGGCAACGCCTCCGATGGCCGGCTGCTGGCGGCCGTGCACGATCTGATCGGGCCGGCCTGAGATGCGGATCGCCATCGTCAACGATCTCACCATCGCCATCGAGGTGCTGCGCCGGGTGGTGAACGCGGATCCCAGCCACAGCGTGATCTGGGTGGCCAGGGATGGGCAGGAGGCGCTGGCCCGGGCTCGGCAGGATCGCCCCGATCTGATCCTGATGGATCTGCTGATGCCGGTGATGGATGGCGTCGAGGCCACGCGGCGGATCATGGCGGAGGCGCCCTGTTCGATCCTGGTGGTGACGGGCAGCGTGGGCCATCAGGCCGCTCTGGTGTACGAGGCGATGGGCCATGGAGCCCTCGATGCGGTGAACCTGCCGGTGCTGACGGCACCGCCCGAGCAGGCCGGCGCTGAGCTGCTGCGCAAGATCGCCGTTCTCGACAGGCTCCGGGGCGGGACCTCCGGGCGATCGGCGCCAGCCGCGACGGGCGGCTTCCGGCCTGGACTGCCGATGATCGCCATCGGCTCCTCCACCGGTGGACCCAAGACCCTGGTGGAGGTGCTCAAGCCCCTGCCGCACACGCTGCCGGCGGCCGTGGTGGTGATCCAGCACATCGATCAGCAGTTCGCTGCCGGGCTGGTGGAGTGGCTGGATCAGCTGATCCCACTGCCGGTACGGGTCGCTGCTGAAGGGGAACGGCCGGCGGCCGGCACGGTGCTGCTGGCTGCCAGCAACGACCATCTGGTGCTGCGCGCCAACGGCACCCTCGGCTACACCGCCGAGCCGCGCGAGCAGCCCTATCGGCCCTCGGTGGATGTGTTCTTCCAGAGCTTGCTGCGCCACTGGAGCCCCCCCGGCCAGGCGGTGCTGCTCACCGGCATGGGCCGCGATGGTGCTGAGGGCCTGCTGGCCCTCCGTCAGGCCGGCTGGCAGACGATCGCTCAGGACGAGGCCAGCTCGGTGGTGTACGGCATGCCCAAAGCGGCGGCTGAGTTGGGGGCGGCCATGGAGATCCTGCCGGCGCAGGCGATTGCGCCCTGCCTGCTGCGCCTGTTCCGCTGAGCCTCAGCCGGCCGTCCGCAGGTTCTCACTGCCGCAGTAGAGGCAGCGCTGCAGGCGGCTGCTGACCGTGCGGCCGCAATTGCCGCAGAGCCGTTCCGTGGGGCCGGAGCCCTGGCGGCTATCGGCGACTCCATCGCGCAGATCAATGGCCTGCATGCGCGCCATCAGCTCCGCCTCCTGGAAGTGGCCGGCGTCCTGCAGCAGCTCACGCATGGCCTCGATCACCAGGGCCATGCGATGCATCCGCTCATCCACCGCAGCGAGATACGGGGCGAGGCGCTGCTCATCGAGGCGGTTTGGCAGTTGCAGGCCCTCGGCGCCAAACCAGTCCCAGGGCTTGTTGGGATCCGTGGGCATGGCGGCCGGGGGAGGTGCTAACCGCATCCTGCTGCCGGCGGCGCTGAGCCGGAAGGGGGCTGAAACACAAAAACCCGGGCGAAGCCCGGGTGGTGAAAGTGGAGCCAAGCGGATTCGAACCGCTGACCCCCTGCATGCCATGCAGGTGCTCTACCAGCTGAGCTATGGCCCCATTGGATCGAGTGGCTGGCCGGGCGCTGGTCGCCAGGACTGGCCCTGAGGCCTTGCCGTTCGATGCAGAAAGCTTACACCGCAGGGGGTCCGCGCTCCCGGAGCTCCTGACACGGGCTGTCACACCTGGCGCCAGACCGCCACGAGCCTGCCCTGGATGCTCACCTGATCGGCGTCCACCAGGATCGGCGCATAGGCCGGGTTGGCCGCCTCGAGGCGCACCTGGCGTCCGTCGCGGTGGAAGTGCTTGAGGGTGGTGCCGCTGCCCGGCACCAGGGCGCTGACGATCGTGCCCTCGCGCAGGCGGCTCGGTTCAGCCACAGGCTCCATCAGCACCACGTCGCCGTCGGCGATGTGGGCGTCCACCATCGAATCCCCATTCACGGTGAGGGCGAACAGGCCACGGGTGTCCAGCACCGGCGCCAGATCGAGGCGTTCCTGCACGTCGTCGAAGGTTTCGATCAGGCCGCCGGCGGCGACAGCGCCGAGCACGGGGATGCCGCCCGTCAGGCCTCCGAGCAGCTGCAGCGTGCGGGCCTGCCCCTCCTGCCAGGTGATCCAGCCCTTCTGCTGCAGATGGCGCAACCGGCTCTGCACCGGTGCGGGGGAGCGCAGGCCCATCGCTTCCATCATCTGGCGGATCGACGGGCTGTGGCGGTGCTGGCCGATGTAGTCGGCCAGCCAGTCGTAGAGCTCCTGCTGGGCGCTGGTGAGGGGTTGCTGCGGCGGGGAACCGGACACCGGCAATACAGATGAACCACTGCGATGGTTATCGCAGATGGGCGCGCCCTTGTCCAGGGGTCAGGGGCTCAGCAGGGCTGCCAGCAGCGCCTGCTGCGCGTGGAGGCGGTTCTCGGCCTGGTCGAAGATGCGGCTGCTGCTGCCCTCCATCGCGCCGGCGCTGATCTCGAGGCCGCGATAGGCCGGCAGGCAGTGCAGCACGATCGCCCGGGCATCGGCTTCCGCCACCAGCTCCTCGTTGAGGCACCATCCGGCGAAGGCCCGCTCACGCTTCGCCTTCTCCTCCTCCTGCCCCATCGAGGCCCACACATCCGTGTAGAGGGCGTGAGCGCCGCGCACGGTGGCCACCGGATCGTGGTTCACGCTGATCTCGCAGCGCCCGTTGGCCAGCTGGCGCGCCTGCTGCAGCACCGCTTCGCTCGGCTCGAAACCTTCTGGCCCCCCCACCCGCACATTCACCCCGAGCAGGGCGCCGCACAGCATCAGGGAATGGGCCACGTTGTTGCCATCGCCGACATAGGCGAGGGTGAGGCCGGCCACGGCGCCGAAGGCTTCCTGCAGGGTGAGGTAGTCCGCCAGCGCCTGGCAAGGGTGTTCCAGGTCTGTCAGGGCGTTGATCACCGGGATCGAGGCCCAATGGCCGTACTCCACCAGCTCCTCCTGCGCGAAGGTGCGGATCGCCAGGGCATCGACGTAGCGGCTCAGCACACGGGCCGTGTCCGCCACCGGCTCGCCCCGGCCCACCTGGGTCACCTGCGGGTTGAGATCCAGCGTCTGGCCGCCCAGCCGTGCCATCGCCACGCTGAAGCTCACGCGTGTGCGGGTGGACGCCTTCGAGAAGATCAGGCCCAGCACCCGGCCGCCCAGATCCACGCTCAGGCGCCTGGCCTTGAGATCGCCGGCCAGCTCCAGCAGCTGCAGGGTCTGCTCAGAGCTGAGGTCCGCGGAGGAGAGAAAGTCCGCGCCGGTCAGCTCCGCCAGGGCGGGATAGGCGTTGAGGGCCCCCATCAGCCGATCTCAAAGAACCCTTATCCGCGATCAGGGGGCATGGCGTCAAGGGGGGGCGTCCGCACGCGCCTGAAGGCCGCTGGCCCCCGATGGATCAGCCCGGATCGGCCCCCTGTGGTGATGGGCGTCACGGCTATAGCGCGGATGGCTATGGATGAGCCTCCAGAGCTAGCGCTTCAGCCCCGTGTCACTGGTAGATTCTGATTTGCTTAATCTTTATAGGGAGAGCGTTCAGTGCTCTGTTTCCGCCCGATGGCCTCGGTTGCCGCGCCCGCGCAGTGGCCTTCGCGTCTGAGCCCTTTCCTCGGCCGCCGTGCGGCGCTTCTCGCGTCGGCCGCCGTGATTGCGGCTCCGCTGTTCGAGGGTCTCGGGGCCCATGCCCAGTCTTCCGTGCTGGCCGGTCGGCCGATCACTGTGGCCGTACGCAAGGTGAAGGATCAGGCCAAGCCTGAGTGGTGGAAGCCTTCCTACGAGGAAAAGCTGGCCGACATGCTGTCCACCGAGTTGACCAACAGCGGTCATTTCACGGTTCTGGAGCGTGATAACGCGGCCATGGATGAGCTTCGCAAGGAGCTCAATATGTCTGGTGTGAACAAGAAGACGGCTCCCAAGAAAAATAATCTGACTGGCGCCAAATACATCATCATTGCTTCGTTGACCGATTTTCAAGAGTCTGGCAGCAAGGGCGGCGGCAATAGCTTTGGCTTCGGCGGCTTTGGTTTCGGTAAGAAAAAAGAAACGAAGGAGTACTACGTCTCCTTTGACCTCAAGGTTGTGAACACATCAACCGGAGCGGTTGCCTACAGTCGCACCATTGAGGGCTCGGCCAAGGAAGAGAAAACCAGCAGCTCGTCCAGTGGCGGCTATGGCGGCATCAGCGTGGGTAAGTCGGAGGAATCGGAGACCAAGCTGCCCGTCGGTCGTGCTGTGCGTGCGGCCATGGTGGAAGTGGCCCAGTATCTGGATTGTGTTCTCTACAAGAAGGATGAGTGCGTCAGCGAATACAAGGCCAAGGATGAGAAGCGCAAGGAGTCCACGAAGGGCACCCTTGAGATGTTCTGACTTGGCCTGGAGCTAAGGCATCAAAAAGCCCCTCCGCGAGGAGGGGCTTTTCCATGCGAGCCCACTGGGCTGCCACCGAGTTGGCTGGGTTTCAGTTGGGCTTGAAGGCCACTTCAAGACGAGCCAGTTGTTTGTACTCACGAATGCTCTTGATCGGAACGCGTGCTTGCAGGCTCACACCCACAACATCCGAAGTGGTTTGGCCAAACTTCTTGCGGTAGCTGATGTTGCTGGCCTGGCCGGCCTGAATGTTCAATGGCATGGAAAGGGGGGTGAGCATGGCGAAATCATCAGAGTCGATGAAGGCGATCTCGATGCGAGAGCCACTCTCGATGAACAGATTTTCAAAGACCTGCGGCGTCGCGTTGACCCGCTCGACAAGCGCATTGACGATCAACTCACCACCACCACGGCCGGAGCTGGTTTCGTCGTTGTATTTGGCCGCGGTTTTGATGCGGATCTTGCTGCCGTTGGGAAGGGTGAACAGCTTGGAGCCCGAGAGCTTGTTCTCCAGAAGGCCGTCTGAAACTTGCGTCTCGCGATCCGTCTGAGACTCTCGGCGGTTGACGATGTCGTTGCAGGAGGGGAGGTCACGCCGCTCGGAGGAGGCGCCCACCGTGCAATCCCTCATGCGGCCGTCTTCATCTTCTTCCTGCCTGATGATGTCGCCGGTGTCGTTATCGAGGTTGCCGCGCTCCGTTTCTGAGATGCCGGATGTGCCACTCTTGATGTTCCAGTTGCCGCAACCAGTGGTCAGGGTTGCCATGACAGCCAGCGACAACCCTGCCCGGAAGATGGTCTTGGCGGTGCTCATTGGATTAGATCGTTAGTGTTGAATGTTAGCAAAACTGGTTTAAGCGCCAGCCAGGCTATCCCAGGCCGAACGTTTGGCGGCCCGTGCGGCAGCGGCGGCTTGATTTCTCTGGGCCATGGCAGCAGAAGCCGCCGCTGCCGCCGCCTGTGCCCGCGCTGCTCGTGCGGCGGCTTCCCGCCGCCGGATCGCTTCTAGCCTCGCGCGTTCTTCGGCTTCTGCCTGTGCGATCTCCGCTTTAATCTGGGCGTCACAGTAGTTGAAGGCGGCGTTGGCAGTGCTCGCCAGTTTCTTGGAGACCGCCTCAGAGCCATCAAAAATCGAGATTTCCTCCGTTGTGTTCTTCACGTAGGTGTTGAGTGCATCCGCTACGGGCTGAGCATCCTCAAACATCCAGGAGGAGCACATGCCGCTGAGGCGTTGTGCCTGCCGTTGCACATCCTTCGTCAGTCTGCCGATCAAGCGTGCGTCCAGGGCTCGATCGGCTTGGCGCCGTTCTCCCAGGGACAAGCCAGCCGAGGCTTGCAACTCACTGGCCATGGCACCGGCTTTGCTCTTGTCATTTAAAACAAAAAGGGCAATCTTCGGATTGAAATTGCTATCGACATAGCCGATGGCGAATTGGTGGGCCTCGGCTTTCTCGTTTGTGGCATTCTTCACCCAGCCAGGAATCTTGTTCCAGGGTTGCCACCAGGGAACGGCCTTGTTGTACAGGGCTATGCCTTCATTGGCTTTCATGCTCGACTTATCGGCCAATGCGATATAAACAATCTGCTGGGGAAGGATCCTGACCTGCCGTGACCCCTTGGGCATCAGGGTGAGAACGTCGTCGTCAAACAGGGCGGTGCAGGTTTCCTGGTAGCTGCTGTCGAGCAGGAAAGCGCATTTGCCGTCGAACGAATAGGCCGTAGCGGTGGCGGGGGCAGATAGCAACGCCTGGCTGAGCAGCGTTGCTGTCATCAGGCTGGGTGCAATGGTCTGACGCAAGCGGCGGGAGTATTGGCCCAGACTGTGGGTGGGCATGTATATGCGACCTTCAGTTATCGAAAAAAACCTAGCATGCGCCGGTTTCGCTCTAATCCGGCTGTCCCTGATGGTGGGCCAGCCGCAATGATCGTGCCATGACGCGCTGGGCTGGCCTCAATCCCTGGCTGTCTAGAGGCGTCCCGTGGTCAGCAGACCCTGCGGGCTCAGCTGACAGACGGGCAGGAACCCCGCCGCGGAATCCTTGCCATCCGCTCGGCTGCTTTCCAGGATCACCCACGGTTTGATCGCGGGGCTGACTTTGTAGGTGCGTTGGTAGCTGGCGAGAACCTGTTCGCAGGCCGCCGGGCTTGCGGGTTGGCGCGTGCGCAGGCGGATCACCACCGATGGGCCGCGCTCCGAGAAGGATTGCACCCAGTGATCGAGGGCACCGAGCGCGTCAGCGAGTGTGAGATCGGTGGTGCTGATCAGACCATCCTCCAGTGCACTCTCGATCCGCTTCCAGCCGGCAGCGCCGGTTCCGCCGCTGGGTTGAGAGGTTTGTGGCTCCTCGGATGAACTGCTGTTGCCGGTTTCTGCAGAATCGGCTTGGAGGCTGTCAGCCCCGATCGCTTCACTGACGCTCTCCGGTAAGGGCGGGGGGCTGAGTGCCTGAGATCCCGATGCGTTCTCTCCGTTGCCCTGATCAATGTCGATCTGGCGAGAGGATCCACTGCTCACGCCATTTCCCCCGGGAACGGCCGGTGCGGGCCTGAGCTTGTTGAGCAGAAGCGCCGCGGTGATCAGGATCACAGTCAGTGCGACAGCGCTGGCGAGGATCAACGGCAACCGGCCCCGCTGGCTGGGCTCCTGGGCGGGGGGCGCCGCCGTGGAGTCGCTCGAGCTCGCGCTGGTTGGCACGGGCCCACCGATGGCGTCGATCCAGGGTTTGGCCGTTTGGAGTGAAAAGCTGGAGTGGATCCAGCTGCTCAGCCGCCCGCGGGTGAGATTGAGTTCGGCGTTGCTCTGGGACGTCGTCCCGAGAATCTTGCTCCATTCCGGCCGCGTGAGAATATCTCGGGCTCCCACCAGCAGATGGCTGCGCTCCTGCGCATAGTCGCTCAGGGCTGCAGCGGCTTTGATCGGCTGCTCGATGATCAGTTGCTGTTGCTCATGGATGAAACGTGCAATCGCCTGGCTATCCGTTGAATCGAGGTTGTCTGCCCTGGCTTCGCCCTGGCTGGCGGAGCGTGTGTCAGCAACGGTTGTGGCATCACGGCCCAGAAATTCATCCTCGCCGATGCCGTAGCAGATGATGTCTTCAGGGATGCCCTTGAGGCGAATGCTGCCCAGTTGGCTGGCCAGGTTGCGAAAACGTGGGTCGATGTTGGCGTGAGTTCCGTGTGTGAACGCCACCCCATTGACTGGGCTGATCGTCTGCAAGCGCGCGGCCAGGTGCACGCCTTGGCCAATCACATCGGAATTCTTGAGGTAGATCTCTCCAATATGGAGGCCAAAACGGTGCTGCAGGATTGGGCCCTGCTGCTGCTGTTGGTGAACGAGAAATTCTTGGATGAAGTCAAGTGCCTGGCTTGAGGTTGAAAAGATGGCAAGGATGCCATCGCCAGTGTTCTTGATCAGTTCACCTCCCCAGCGATTGATGCCCTCGCTGAATGCGGCTAAATCTCGTTCGATCAGCTGGATAGTGGTTGTCTCATCGCTGAACATCAGGCCCGATGAGTCGACGACGTCGCTGAACAGGATGACCCTGATGCTCCTCGACTCGCTCATCGTGCTCATCGCGGCGTGATGATCTCAGATTGGGACGTGTGGATCGGATTGAGCCGGGCGGCGCTCTTTAGGAGTTCCGTGAAGCTTCCTTGGTGTGCTGACAGATGCCAGCCAGGCAGATCGCTGCGGTTGCGCCAGCGAGATTGATCGCCTTGAAGATGTTGGCCTGGGAGCTCGTGTCGTTCCATTCTGAGATGAAGCCGACCATCATGAAGATCGCGCCGAGATAGCCAACAATGGCACTCTTGCTGGTGTTGGCTATCTTGTGGCTTGCGTTGCTCATGAGTTTCACTAAGACTCCGAGCATTATTGCATGGGGCTCGGCTCAGGCGATCGCCTGAGCCTCCTGCGGCATCACGCTGCTGGCGAGCAGGTTCTTGAGGTCGTCGCCCTCGATCACCTCCTTTTCGAGGATCTGCTGGGAGATGCTTTCCAGCAGTTCGCGGTTCTGACGCAGGATCGCCAGAGCCCTGTCGTGGGCGCGGTCCACCAGGGTGCGCACCTCCCGGTCGATCGCCTGGGCGGTGGCATCGCTCACCACGCGGCGGGGGTTGTTGCC
>Ga0075471_10003390_pt1 | contig 10371 bp, 12 predicted proteins | sample DEB19_08_DNA_2_FD_74787 | JGI IMG/M metagenome (GOLD analysis project Ga0075471, IMG submission 74787) | Aqueous microbial communities from the Delaware River and Bay under freshwater to marine salinity gradient to study organic matter... | ecosystem: Environmental > Aquatic > Marine > Coastal ... | reverse complement strand
ATCACGGGGCATCCGAGCCGGCGCGAGAGTTCGGCGGTGTCGATGCGGATGCCCCGCCGCTCGGCCACGTCGAAGAGCGTGAGGGCCAGCACCACCGGCAGACCCACCTCCATCGTCTGCGTGGCAAGATAGAGGTTGCGCTCGAGGTTCGTGGCATCGGCCACCACCACGACGCACTGTGGTCGGGGCACGCCGTCCATCGCGCCGGTCAGCACGTCGACCGCCACTTTTTCGTCCGGGCTCTGCGGGAAGAGGCTGTAGGTGCCCGGCAGGTCGATGAGGTCGATCGATCGGCCGCGATGGACGAACCGCCCGACCTTTTCCTCGACGGTGACGCCCGGATAGTTGCCGACGCGGGTGGGAATGCCCGCCAACGCCGTGAACAGCGTGCTCTTGCCGACGTTGGGATTGCCGAGCAGGGCGACGGTGACCGAGTCGCCGTCGCCAGTCGCACGTGCCATGGGCCGCCCTGCCGAGGTAGGATGAGCGAAGGTGACGAATACCAGCGGGAACCATGGCGGCCGGCGCCGCCTTAGCGGTCGCCTACCGTCACCCGTGCCGCCTCCTGACGGCGAATCGAGAGCCGGTAGCCCCGAACCTCGAGTTCGAGGGGATCCCCAAACGGGGCCCGGCCGAGGAGACGGACGTCGACGCCGGGCGTCAGCCCCATCTCCAGCAGCCGGATGGCCACGGGATCGGAACCATCGACATCGCGAACCCGAACGGTCGCACCCAGCGGGACGTCGTCGAGCGACACCATCGAAAGCCTCTGTTGTGATCCCAACCGGCGGTTGCAGCCGCTTTTCAGCCCGCAAACACGCCGACACGCAGTTTTGAGAACGAATCTCAACTCTACCGCCAGTGTAGAACCGCGGGGGTTGGGAATCAATAACCATTTGGCTGAGACCTGATCCGATGCGTGTGCCAGTCAGGGTTCCCGGGCTGTTCGTGGCCGGCACCGATACCGACGTCGGCAAGACGCACGTGGCGGCCGCGATCGCCAGGGCCTTGGTGGCTCGGGGGCGGCGAGTTGGCGTGTACAAGCCGGTGGCCAGCGGGCACCCATCCGCCGATACGGAGGGGAGCGACGCCCGCCGACTCTGGGAGGCGGCCGGCCGGCCGCTGACGGTGGATCAGGTCTGTCCGCAGGCATTCGCCGCGGCGGTGGCCCCGCACCGCAGCGCCCGCGCGGATGGTAGCCAGGTCGACGAGCGGCTGCTGCGCACCGGACTCGATGCGTGGTTGTCGGTCAGTGATGTCATGATCGTCGAGGCCGCCGGTGGGCTCTACTCGCCGGTGGGCGATTCGACCCTCTCGGTCGATCTGGCCCGTGACTTCGGCTTCCCCGTCGTGATCGTCGATGCCGCTCGGCTCGGAGCCGTGGGCCGCTCGCTGGCGACCGTGCGGGCGGCGGCGGCGGATGGGCTGAAGGTTGCGGCCGTCGTCCTGTCGCACACGACGCCTGTCTCGGCCGACGAGGGGCTCACCGACGGGTCGCGGATCGCCCGTGACAGTGCCGATGATCTCACGACGAGACTCCCCTCGATCCCGATTGTGATCCTCGCGCACGGCAGCCTGCTCCCGCCGCCGGGCATCGACTGGCTGGCGCTGGCGAGCGAGACTAGCTCGAAGGGTACGAGGTCGAGCGGCACGGCCTGATGCCGGCTTCCTGCAGCCTGCGGGCCGATTCCTCCGCCGACACCGTCGTGATGTGACAGCCCGTGCCCAGCTCGAACCCGGCCAGTTCGGCCAGTCTCGGGAGCATCTCCAGATGCCAGTGCCATGCGCCGGTGAGCTCCGTGTCGGTGGCGGTGCGAAGAAAGGGCGCCTGGTGAAGCCACCAGTTGAAGTCACAGCCGGGAGCGACCCGGTCGAGCCGACCGACCATGTCGCGGGTCAGGTCGGCGAGGGCCATGACTCGTTCACGGCTGGTGTCGTGAAAGTGCCGCTCGGGGAGGCGCGTCATGATCCATGTCTCGAACGGCTGCCGCGGGGCGGGGGGAACGAGAGCCACGAGACCGCCCGACTCTGCGACCACGCGTCCTGCGGACCTGGCGTCTGCAATCAGGTCGCCGAACGGATCGCCGCCGCGGCAGCCGGTCACTTCCACCGCGATCGCCGGCGGCACGATGTCGATTGCCACGAGTTGACTGTGCACGTGCTCGAGCGAGGCTCCGGCTCGGGGCCCCGAGTTCTTGAACACGGTGGCCCAGGCAAGTGATTCGTCCGCGGCGAGCTCCGCCAGTCGATGCCGACAGAGCTCCCATACCTCCTGCCAGTCCGAGGGATCGATGGCGAGGATCGAGCGATCATGTCGAGGTGATTCGATCACCACCTCGTGAAACCCGCAGGCCGGCCGCCCGGCCGGCACCGGAGGAGGAGTCACGGCCGTCCCTCCGATCGTGATCGGATAGTGGTTCGGAACGATCCGCGCCCGCCACGCCGCCGACGAGCCGGCTGGGAAGCGGGCCAGGTCGGGTGGCGTGCGATCCTCGTTGCCGGCACAGAACGGGCACCATGCATCGACCCATGCCGAGTCGACGGCAAGCCCGGCCGCCAGCGTGGCATCGTTTGGCTTGGCGGCCCGCTGGGGTGCCACGAAGACCGGCCGGCCGGAGAGCGGATCCAGGCACAGCCGAGGGGGGCGAACGTCGTACGATTCCGGGTTCATGGCGTGCAGTATGCACACGCCGGCTGAGACGTGAACGGTTTGCCACTCGAAAACTGAATCGCCGTCAGTCGATCGCAGCGGTCGCGAGGGGCCGAGAGGCCCGTGTTGAACCGGGGAGAAGCGGCCCGTACACTCGGCAGGCTTGCATCACGGCCCGCATCGGGCACGTCCATCGACCGTGGTTCTGTCGTGGTTCCAGAAGGAGAGTGAAGCGTCATGCTCACCGTTGGCGATTCGTTCCCGCAGTTTTCCTGTCAGGCCTGCGTCGGCACCGGCAAGGACGACATCAAGCTCCTGACCAATGCCGACCATGCCGGCACGTGGGTCGTCTACTTTTTCTATCCGAAGGATTTCACGTTCGTCTGCCCGACCGAACTCGCCGAATTTAACAAGCAGCTCAAGGCCTTCGCCGACCGTGACACGAGCGTCGTCGGTGGCAGCACCGACAACGAGTGGTCCCATCTCGCCTGGCGGCGTTCTCATCCCGACCTCACCAACCTGGATTACCCGCTGATCGCCGCCCAGAAGCTGGCCCCTGAACTGGGCATCCTGGAGAAGAACGAGGGCTATTGCCTGCGTGCCACCTTCATCGTCGATCCCCACGGCGTGATCCAGTGGGTCGACGTCAATCAGGGTCGCGTGGGCCGCAACGTGGCCGAGGTGCTCCGGGTGCTCGACGCCCTTCAGAGCGACGAACTCTGCCCGTGCAACTGGAAGAAGGGCGACCCGTACGTGAAGGTTGGTTGATGGTGTCGCCGCCGGACAGCGCTCCGGGCAGATGTGCGGCACCCCCGCGTTCGTGGCTGCGCAAGTTCGGCGATGCCTTCCGCGGATTGTTTCACGCCGTCTCGACGGAGTGGAGTTTTGCCGCCCATCTCCCGGTGGCGGCCATCGCCGTCGCCTGCGGGGCCTGGTTCGGGATCAGCCCGGTGGAGTGGTGCCTGGTCACGCTTGCCATCGGAGCGGTCGTCGCGGCCGAGGTTTTCAACACTTCCATCGAATCCCTCGCCAGGAAGGTCGACACCGGCCCCGACCCACGAATCCGTGATGCTCTCGACACGGCCAGCGCCGCCGTGCTGGTGGCCGTCGGCGCCGCGATCGTCGTAGGGCTCGTGATCTTTGCCCCCCGGTTCGTCCGGCTCCTCGGCGGATGATGCTCGGCCGTCCGTCGGGTCGTTGTGGCCGCAACTGCGATTGACCGTCGCGCATACGGCACCCTAGCGTGTGGCGGATCGGCGGGTCGGCGCCGCGACCAAGCGGCCTTCCCCCGATCATTCCTTCTGGAGAGCATCACGATGATCGGAAAACTTCTGGCCGAGGCGATCGGCACGTTCTGGCTGGTTCTCGGAGGCTGTGGCAGCGCCGTGCTGGCCGCGGCCTATCCGGACCTGGGCATCGGATTCGTCGGCGTGTCGCTGGCCTTCGGCCTTACCGTGCTCACGATGGCGGCGGCCATCGGGCACATCTCAGGCTGCCATCTCAACCCGGCGGTGACGGCGGGCCTGGTCGCCAGCGGCCGGGTTCCCGCCAAGGATCTCATTCCCTACTGGATCGCCCAGGTCGTCGGCGGCGTCGCCGGAGCGGGCATCCTGTTTCTCGTGGCCAACGGCCTGCCGGGCTTCGATGCCGTGGCCGGCGGCTTCGCCTCCAACGGCTACGGCGACCATTCGCCTTCCGCCGGCCTCGGCGGCGGCGGCTATACCTGGCAGAGCTGCTTCATCATCGAGGCGGTGCTGACCGCGGTGTTTCTGTTCGTGATCCACGGCGTGACCGACCGGAAGTCGGGCAGCGTGATCGCTCCGATCGCGATCGGCCTGTGCCTGACCCTGATCCACCTCGTGAGCATTCCGGTGACCAACACCTCGGTGAACCCGGCCCGCAGCACCGCGACGGCCGTCTTCGTCGGTGGTTGGGCGATCCAGCAACTCTGGCTTTTCTGGGTCGCGCCGATCGTGGGCGGCATCGTGGGGGGGCTGGTCTACCGCAGCGTCGCCGACTGCACCGACTGAACCTGCGACCGACACACGCGTGCCGGCACGGTCGCCGAGGGCCGTGCCGGCACCGTCACTTCGCCCGGAGATCGTAGCAGAGGATGGCGTCGCCCTCGCGGATGTAGAGCCGGCCGTCGAGAATCACCATGTGGGCCCAACTCGGCCGCTCGCCGCTGCCCGGTGTCCTGAAGCTGCCCACCTCCTGGTAGGCCGAGGGGTCGGCCTTCACGAGCGACACCGTGCCGTCCGCATAGCGGATGTAGACATGGCCGTCGGCAGCCATCACGGTAGCGGAGTTGCGGCCGCTGCCCCGCTGCTTCCAGGCGAGGGTGCCCGTCATCAGGTCGGCACAGAAGGGAATTCCCTTGTCGTCCGAGTCGCCGTAGAGGTGATCTCCCACGAGCACGATTCCGCCGTGCTTGTTGGCGAGATCGGTGTTCAGCCCGTAGATCTCTTCGATGGCCACTGTGGCACCGGCGGGCACCTGCCGGAGCAGCGCGCCGCCCCGCTTGTAACCGGCGGCGAAGAAGACGAGGTCGCCCCGCACGATCGGCGTCGGGATCACGGCCACGGTCTTCTCGATGGGGTAGCTCCAGAGCAACTCGCCCGTCTTCGCGTCCACCCCGATCGGCCCGCTGGCCGTCGTCTGCACGTAGATCCGCCGCCCCCGAACCTCGGTGACGACGATCGACGAGTGGCCGGCGCCCCGCAGGTCGGGAACGGGGCAGTTCCATGTCGTCGCGCCGGTCTTCTTGTCGAGGGCCACCATCGCCGCCTCGGCGCCGCCCGGCGTGCAGACGACGACGTCGCCGTCGACGAGCACCGACTCGCTGTAACCCCAACTATCCCCCTTCGTGCCGCCGAATCGCTCCTTCAGATCGACGCGAAAGACCTCCCTGCCATCGGCCGAGCTGCAGGCCACAAGGTGCCCGAAGGGAGTGATCACGTAGACCATGTCCCCGTCCACGGTGGGCGTGCTCCGCGAACTCTGCCAGGAGTCCTGGCCGTCGGTCCACGGTTTTCCGGTCTTCGTCTTCCAGAGCTGTCGGCCCGTCTCCCGGTCGAAGCAGGAAAGATACTCGTCACCGTCGTCGGCGGTGGAGAGCCCATCACCGAGCGTGTAGCAGCGGCTGCCGGCGATCGCGAGGCTCGCGTAGCCGCGGCCGGCACCCTGCGATGTCCAGAGGAGGGGCGGACCTTCGGCGGGCCACGACTCGAGGAGGTCGGTGTCGGGGGCGACCGCGGTGCGCTCGGACCCGCGAAACGTCGGCCAGTCCGCGGCGGGCGTTGGAACGGCGGCGAGTACGATTCCCGCCGCGGGCACGATCAAGGATCGCAGGATGGACGGGATCATGGAATGCCGCGCTCCGGGCGAGTCCCCGCCGCCGTGATCCTGATATCCGGCCGATGCGGGAACGACCAGTGGGTATAGTAGCAGCCGGACCGATTTCCCCCATCCAGGAGCAGTGTCGTGTCGAGCGAGCCGGAGACCATGTTCGGGAAGCGTGTTACCGTCGAGCAGGTCGAGGAGGGGCACGAACTCGCCCCCAAGTTCGACGCCGCCGGACTCATTCCCTGCGTGACGACCGACTTCCATTCCGGCGAGGTGCTGATGGTGGCGGTCATGAACCGCGAGGCGCTCGCCCGGACGATCGAGACGGGCGAGGCCCACTACTGGAGTCGCAGCCGTCGGCAGCTCTGGCACAAGGGGGCCACAAGCGGGCTCGTCCAGAGAGTTGCCGAGATGCGGATCGACGACGATCAGGACTGCGTCTGGCTTCGCGTCGAGATCGCCGGCGGGGCCAGCTGCCACGTCGGCTACCGCTCGTGCTTCTACCGCAAGGTGCCGATCGGTGCGGAGCGGGCGAAGGGCCCCGCGCTCGAGTTTCTCGAGCATGCGAAGGCCTTCGATCCGAAGGCGGTCTACGGCGACGCCCCAAACCCGACGCAGCTCTGAGCGACCGCGGTCATGTCCGGCCGCCGACCTGCGGCGTGAAAGGCATGCCCTGCCGGTCCTTCGCCGACACGATCGGTGCGGCCGTGAGGGGCCAGGCGATCGCCAGACCCGGGTCGTTCCAGACGATGCACCGCTCGGCGGACGGCAGGTAGTAGTCGGTCGCCTTGTAGAGCACGTCCGCCGCCTCGGAGAGCACGAGGAAGCCGTGAGCCAGGCCGGCGGGGATCCAGAGTTGCCGACGGTTCTCCGCCGAGAGCTCGATCCCCACCCAGCGGCCGCGGGCCGGCGAATCGGGACGGATGTCGACCGCCACGTCGTAGATCGCACCGCGGACCGCCCGCACGAGCTTTCCCTGCGGCTGCTCGACTTGATAGTGAAGGCCGCGGAGGACGTGCGCCCTGCTGAAACTCTGGTTATCCTGCACAAAGCTGACGTGCCCGCCGATTGCCCGTTCGAAGGCGGCGTGGTTGAAGCTCTCGAAGAAGTGGCCGCGATCGTCCTCGTAGACCTTCGGCTCGACGATGAGCACGCCCGGGAGGGCCGTCTCGATCACGTTCATGACGGGATGCCCTCGCGCTCGAGCTCCAGGAGGTATCGGCCGTAACCGCTCTTGGCCAGCGGTGTGGCCAGCCGCTGGAGCTGGCCTGCGTCGATCCAGCCGTTTCGCCAGGCGATCTCCTCCGGACAGCAGATCTTGAGACCTTGCCGCTTCTCGAGCGATTGGATGAACTGCCCCGCTTCGAGCAGGCTGTCGTGGGTGCCGGTGTCGAGCCAGGCATCGCCGCGACCCATCACTTGCACGTCGAGCCGGCCGCGCTCCAGATACACCCGATTGACGTCGGTGATCTCCAGCTCGCCACGCGGGCTCGGCCGCATGTGCTGCGCGATGTCGACCACCTGCTCGTCGTAGAAATACAGGCCCGTCACGGCGTACCGGCTCTTCGGCTCGGCGGGCTTCTCGGCCAGCGACTTCGCCCGGCCGTCGGTGCCGAACTCGACCACGCCATACCGCTCGGGATCGGCGACGGGATACGCAAATACCGTGGCGCCCACATCGCGTCCGCTCGCGGCCCGGAGCCGCTTGCCGAGATCGTGACCGTAGAAAATGTTGTCGCCGAGCACCAGCGCCGACGGGCCCTGGCCGACGAAGTCGGCGCCGATGATGAACGCCTGTGCGAGGCCGTCGGGGCTGGGCTGAACGGCATAGCGAATGTCGATCCCCCAGCCGGCGCCGTCGCCGAGCAGGTCGCGGAACCGCGGCGTGTCCTGGGGCGTGGAGATCACGAGGATGTCGCGGATGCCGGCGAGCATGAGCACGCTCAGCGGATAGTAGATCATCGGCTTGTCGTATACGGGCATCAGCTGCTTCGAGACGGCGAGTGTCACGGGGTGAAGCCGGGAGCCGGCGCCGCCTGCAAGAATGATGCCTTTGCGAGTCTTCATGCCTGGTGATTCAGCCTGGGTCAGGAAGCGGAAGAAGATTCGTTCACGAGAGCCGCCACGACGGTGAGCACGTCATCCTGCCAGTCCGGCAGTCTCCGCCCAAGAGCGGCTTCGAGCTTCGTCGTGCAGAGCCTGGAATTGCGGGGTCGTCGGGCCGGGAGCGGGTAGTCGGACGTGGGGATCGGCAGCACCTGCGGCAGATCCACCCGCAGCGGAAGCCCTCGGTCGCGGGCCGCCGCGAGCACGTGCCTGGCGAAGCCGTGCCAGGATGTCTCGCCATGGGGAGCCAGGTGATAGAGGCCGGATTCCGGTGCCGCGGCGGCCCCGGTCAGGCCACCGACGAACCTCGCCGTCACTGTGGCGATCAGGCTCGCGGGGGTCGGGGCGCCGAACTGGTCGGCGACCACGCGGAGTTCATCCCGTTCCTGCGCGAGTCGGAGCATCGTGCGGACGAAGTTATGGCCGTGAGCCGCATAGACCCAGGTCGTTCGGAACACCCAGTGCCGACAACCGGAGGACCCGATCAGCCGCTCCCCCTCGAGCTTCGTGGCCCCGTACACCGAGAGCGGATGCGGCTCGTCCGCCTCGACGTAGCAGCCATCTTTGGTGCCGTCGAAGACGTAGTCGGTGGAATAGTGGACGAGCGTGGCCTCCTGTCGTGCCGCCTCGGCGGCGATCCGGCCGACGGCCGTGGCGTTGACGAGCCGGGCGCGGTCGGGATCCGTTTCGGCCCGGTCGACGGCCGTGTAGGCGGCGGCGTTGACGATGACCCGGGGACGCTCCCGCCGCAGGAGCTCGACTACCTCTTCAGGCCGCTCGAGATCGGCCCGACTGCGGTCGCATGCCACCAACTCCCCGACGGCGGCGAGCGGCCCGAGCAGCTCCCGGCCCACCTGGCCGCCCGAGCCGAGCAGAACGATCTTCAGCGGTCGGCGTGCGATCGTGTCCATCAGGAGGCGTAGTGTTTCGAGATCCACTCGCGGTAGCCGCCGCTGGTCACGTCGCTGACCCAGTCCTGGTGGTCGAGATACCAGCGGACGGTCCGCCGCATGCCCGAATCAAAGGTCTCCACGGGCTTCCAGCCGAGTTCGGCCGCGATTTTCCGGGCGTCGATCGCGTAGCGGCGGTCGTGCCCCGGGCGGTCCTTCACGTACGTGATCAGCGATGCATACGACGTGCCGTCGGCCCGCGGCCGCTCGGTGTCGAGGATCCCGCAGAGGGTGTGCACGACGTCGATGTTCGGCTTCTCGCTCGAGCCGCCGACGCAGTACACCTCGCCCGGCCGGCCCGCCTCGAGCACGCGGCGGATCGCCGAGCAGTGGTCGCCGACATAGAGCCAGTCGCGAATCTGGCGGCCATCGCCGTAAATCGGCAGGGGCTTGCCGGCCAGCGCATTGGCGATGATCAGCGGGATGAGTTTCTCGGGAAACTGCCAGGGGCCGTAGTTGTTGGAACAGTTCGTCGTGAGCACCGGCAGGCCGTAGGTGTGATGGTGGCCACGAACGAGGTGATCCGACGAGGCCTTGCTGGCCGCGTAGGGGCTGTTGGGAAGGTACTGATTGGTCTCCGCAAACGGAGGATCACCGGGGGCGAGGGTCCCGAAGACCTCGTCGGTCGAAACATGGAGGAAGCGGAATGCCGCCCGCTCGTTCTCCGGCAGGGACGTCCAGTAGGCCCGGGCCGCCTCGAGAAGCCGGAAGGTGCCGACGATGTTGGTGTCGACGAAGTCGCCTGGTCCGTGGATCGAGCGATCCACGTGGCTCTCGGCGGCGAAGTGGACGATGGCCCGGATGCGGTGCTCCGCCAGCAGCGTCTCGACGAGACTCCGGTCGGCGATGTCGCCGCGGACGAAGTGATGCCGCGGATCGTCGGACAGGCTGTCGAGGTTCCGGACGTTGCCGGCATAGGTGAGCTTGTCGAGATTGACGACCGGCTCGTCGGAGCCGGCGAGCCAGTCGAGCACGAAGTTCGAGCCGATGAATCCGGCGCCGCCGGTGACGAGGATCATGGGTGCGTGCGATTCCGTGACGGGATGGGCGGGGATGGCCGCCAGCGGGGAGTCGACCGCCGTGGGCGGCCGCACCGAACCGACAACGGCCGGCGGCGAGGCTATTATGTACCGGAGATGAGCCGGGCTTCCCAAGCCCGATCCCCGTAGCCGATCCGGTGCCGCAATGCTCTCGGCCGAGCAAGTCGTCGAAACCTCCTTCCTCGAAGCCCGGCACATGCTGCTGGAGATCGCGGCCCTGCTCGATCGACATGACGCCGCCGCGGCCCGCACCGGAAGCCGGCCGGACGACGCCCGGGCG
>Ga0075471_10003389_pt1 | contig 10371 bp, 6 predicted proteins | sample DEB19_08_DNA_2_FD_74787 | JGI IMG/M metagenome (GOLD analysis project Ga0075471, IMG submission 74787) | Aqueous microbial communities from the Delaware River and Bay under freshwater to marine salinity gradient to study organic matter... | ecosystem: Environmental > Aquatic > Marine > Coastal ... | reverse complement strand
ACGCCGCCGAGGCCGATGATGGGGACGCCCGCGTCCTTCGCGACGCCGCGCCAGACGTCATGCACCATGCGGACGACGATCGGATGGATGCCCGGGCCAGAAAGCCCGCCGCGGCCGCGCGACAGACGGAATGCTCGCGTCTCGACGTCGATCGCCATCGCGCTGAAGGTGTTGGCGACCACGAGCGCCTGCGCGCCGCCGTCGACCGCCGCGCGCGCCATCGCCACGATGTCGCCGACGTTCGGCGAGAGCTTGACGATGAGCGGCTTCGATCGGACGGCCGGCTTGATCTCGGCGAGCAGACCGCGGAGTGCCTGCGGGTGCTCGCCGAACTGGAGTCCGTCGGAAGTGTTCGGGCAGGAGACGTTGAGCTCGACGGCGGCGATCTCGGGCGCGCCGTCGAAGCGCGCTGCGACGGCGAGGTACTCGTCGGTCGAGTGCCCCGCGACCGAGCCGATGAGCTTGGTCGGGAGCCCGCGCGCAGCGGGAAGCTTCTCGGCGATGAAGCGGTCGAGCCCGACGTTCGCGAGGCCGATCGCGTTCAGCATGCCCGCTGGGCTGTCGATGATGCGCCACGGGGCATTCCCGTCGCGCGGCTCGAGGGTGATCGATTTCGTGGTGACGGCGCCGATTCGCCCGAGCGGAAAGGCGTCCGCGAGCTCGTTCACATAGCCGCAGGTGCCCGCTGCGAGGACGACGGGGTTCGGGAGCGTGACGCCGGCCAGGTTGACCGAGAGGTCTGGCATGGGCGCGGATGGTACGGGAGCCGACGATCTTCGGCCGTCAGGAGTGGGCGCACAGCGGACGGCGGAGAGGAGCCCCGAAACGGATGACGTTCGGATTCGACGGACTCCCACGCCCAGTGTTCCGCAGACTTCGTCTGCGGGCACGCATGACTTGCGAGCACCAAAGGGAGCCGCCGCAGCGGCGACCGCTCAAACACCGGGAGCCGCCGCAGCGGCGACCGCTCAAGCCACGGGCAGACTTCGTCTGCGGGCACTCATGTCGTACGAGCACCAGAGGGAGCGGCCGCAGCCGCGACCGCTCAAACACCGGGAGCCGCCGCAGCGGCGACCGCTCAACTCACGCTCGCCGCCGCAGCGGCGACCGCTCAAATCACGGGCACGGACCCCACGCGCCGAGCATGACCGCAAGGTCGCTGCCGCCGCAGATGCCGTCGCCGTCGAGGTCGACCGCCTTCGTGCCCCACGCGCCGAGCAGCGTCGAGAGGTCGCCACCGCCGATCGAGCCGTCGCCGTTGAGGTCGGCCGGGCAGGGCTGGGCGGCCTCGCAGTAGCGCGCCGTCAGCACAAACTCGTCGATCGCAGCCTCGGTGATCGAGTTCTCCGGACGATCGCCGGTGATGAACCGCACGCTCATGGTCGGCGTGATGGTCACGAAGTTGCCGAGCTCGTAGGTGCGGGTCGCCCACGCGGTGTTCAGGTTCGTGCGGATGTCGTCGACCAGCGTCCACGCGCCGCCGTTCGAGACCTCGACGCGCAGCGCGTCGATCTCGGCGGTCGTGCCGCTGGTGATGTCGTTGCAGAAGAACCACAGCGCCACGCTCAGCGTCGCGCCGCTGGCGTTTCCGAGATTGAACACAGGGCTCGTCAGCGTCGAGGTGCCGCCGTCGATGTCCTGGCTCGCGGCGAGTCCGCCGGCGACGCCGAGGCCCGTCGTCCAGCAGCGGGTGCCTGGCGCAGCGGTTGCGTCGCTCGCGGGCGACGAAGCGCCGCCCGGGGTCGCGACGGTGCCGATTGGCACGCCGAGCTCCCAGCCGCCCGCGGTCAGCGCGGCGTCGTTCGACACCGTCCAGCCCGCGTTGGCGCCCTCGAAGCTCTCGCTCACGATCAGGGTCGAGCTCGTCTGGACGGGCGCCGAGTAGAACGCCGTCGGCGCGCTGGCCGGATCGAGGTTCAGCCCGCCGTTCGAAAGTTCCGCGGCCACGTAGTAGCGCAGGTTCGGGCCACAGGTGACGGGCGGGAAGGTCGCGTTGAAGCGCGTCGCGGTGACGGGCGTCATCGGGTACGCGGTGTAGCTGGTGCCGCCATTGGTCGAGACATGCAGCTTCGCCGAGCCAGCGACGATGCTGCCGCCGCCGGTGATCGCGATGTCGACGGGGAACGTCGTGGTCGTCGTCGGGTCGATGACCGCAGGACGGCCGCTCGGATAGCTGAAGGTCAGGTAGAACGGCGGGCGGTTCATGAACAGCTCGATGCCGCCGCAGCGACCGACAAGCAGGTCGAGCCAGCCGTCGCCGTTCACGTCGACGGTCGCGACGTCGAACAGCGCGCTCTGGCTCGCCGTCGGGAACAGCAGGCCCTGCTCGTCGAGCAGGAGTCCGCCGACCACGCCGGTGTTGTGATAGATGTGGGTGCGGCGGCCCGTCGACGGGCAGAACGGCCCGAGGTCGGCGTCGACATCGCAGATGATCACATCGAGGCGGCCGTCGTTGTCGAGGTCGGCCACGCGCGTGGTGTTGCCGAACTCCGCCAGGCTGTCGGTGATGGTGTACGAGGTGAAGTTCGCGAAGCCGCTCGCGTTGTTGCCGGTGTTGATGAGCACCTTGTCCTGGCCGTCGTCGACGACGACGAGGTCGATGCGGCCGTCGTTGTTCAGGTCGCCCTTCTCGATGAAGTAGGGCGCGCCCGCAACATTTTGCACGGGGCCGTCGAAGCTGTTGCCGAGGCCGTCGGCCTTCGAGTAGATGGTCGCGACGTCCTGGCCTGCGGTCAGCGTGTTCACGCGCACGATGTCGAGCTTGCCATCGCCGTTGAGGTCGGCGCCGAGCGCAGAGTTGCCGAACGCAGACGCGAGCTGCGCAGAGGTCATGCGCGTGGTCGTCGTGTCGAAGAAGAATCCGGGGTTCGACGCGCCATAGTTCACCAGGAACTTGTTGTTGAAGTCGTTCGTCGCCGACTCGCCCGGGCTCTGCTGGCACTCGCCCGCGTCGAGCGTGTCGCCGTCCGCGTTCAGGTCGATGCAGATCGTGCCGCTCGTCTCGGGCGTGTCGTAGTCGGTGTAGAAGATGTCGACATAGCCGTCGCCGGTGAAGTCGCCCACGGCGGCCTCGCAGAAGCGGGGGTTCGCGGCGGTGCCGTTCGCGGCGAAGAGCTGCGGGATGCGCCCGTCCTCGAAGCGGAAGCCGAGCCACTGGCCGGCGGCGTTGTTGCCAAGGTTCCTGTACACGCGCGGCTGGCCGAGCATGGTCGAGACCTGGTCGCTCATCGTGGTCGCGGTGACCAGGTCGAGCCATCCGTCGTTGTCGACATCGACGGCCTTCACATCGCGGTCGTTGGCCGCATCGAGCATGCCCTGCGAGCCCACGGCGTCTGCGGCGCTGCCGTACTCGACCGTGCGGTCGACCAGGATGCCGCCCTCGTTCATGAACAGGATGTCGCGGAAGCCGCCCTGGATCGAGCCGGGGAACTTGCGCATGCACACGATGTCGGTGTCGCCGTCATGGTCGAAGTCGCCCCAGGCGAAGTCCTTCTCGAGGTTGTCGGCGACGAGCAGGCTCGACGCAGCCACCACGCGCGAACTGGTCTCGTTCACATAGGTGACCCAGGTCGCGGTCTGCGCGCTGGCCAGGCCCGAGGTGGCCGCGGCGACGGCAAGGAAGAGGGGGGCGACGAAATTGGTGTTGACTCGCATGGGGGCTCCACTCGAAAGACCTCGGCGTGGCCGAGGCACAGGACGCGGGACCCGCGCCACTCGCGCGGGTTCCGAGTTCTCTCTCAGGCGTCGCCCGACCGGGCTCCGCCATCGATTCCCCCATGATGTCCTACGGGACCGTGATCAGTTGCACGGACCCCACGAGCCGAGGAGGACCGCCAGGTCCGCTCCGCCCGTCACACCATCTCCATTCAGATCGCCCGTCGCAGTCCCCCAGCCGCCGAGCAGCATGGAGAGGTCTGCGCCGTTCACCGCACCCGAGTGATCGAGATCGGCCGGGCAGGCAGAAACGCAATTGTCGGGCACGCCGTCGAAGTTCGCATCGGGCGCGCCGTAGAAGATCTCGGCGAAGTCGACGGTTCCATCGCCGTCGCAATCGCCCGTCGTGTCGATGCCCTCGCGCGCCGCTGACAGGAGGAAGCCCTGCAGGTCGGTCGAATCGACGAAGCCGTCCTGGTTGATGTCGCCGATGGCGCAGGGGTTGTCGGCGTTGATGCCGCTCTGGAGTCGGCAATTCGCGAGCATCGAAAGATCGATTGCGTCGATCGCGCCGCTGCTGTCGATGTCGTACTCGTCGCGTCCGAGCGAGCCGAGGAACGCGATCAGCTGGTCCCGTTGGGTCGTGCTGAGCGCATCGAAGGCAGCGGCAGCCCCGGCGCCCTCGCCGTATGGTCCGTGTGCCTGGATCGCGGTCGTGACGCGCGACTCAAAGGTCCCGCCCGACGCGAGGCCGTTGTGGAGCATCGGGTCGCGGGTTCGGAGGTTCCAGAGAACCGGCGTGCGGAACTCGAGTTCGTTCGCCATGCCGTCGCTCACGCCGTCGGCCAGGAGGCCCATGTCGTGCAGCAGGAAGTCGGAGTACGGGCGAATGGTCTTGCCACGGATCGCGGCCTCGAGACTGACGCTGCTCGAGGTCGTGTACTGCTGGACATGGCACTTGGCGCAACCGACCGAGACGAAGACCGCCTCGCCCGACATGCCGCTCTTCGGTGCCTGCGGGGGCTGCGCAAGGTAGCGCTGGAAGTTGGTGACGCGCTCGATGAAGGTCAGGCCCGATGCGTCGGCGTGGTCTTCGGGATCGGCCACGGTGTCGCAGGCGGCGAGGGTGGCCATGTTGCCGTTCGGCGCAGTCTCGGTGGGAATGAGCGCGTTCGTGATGCCCATCTCGTTGCGCGTCGCGTCACCCGAGAAGGTGAGCACGGTCGCGACCTGCGCCTTCCAGCCGAAGCGGCCCGCGCGGAGCGGGCTCGTCGGGCTCGACTCGAGCGGAAGCACCCAGTGGACTCGGCCCGAGACGCCATCGCCGTCCGAATCGAGCGCGTCTTCGTTGGCGGCGATGGACGCATCGGGAATCGCCTCGATAAGTCCGAACGCCATCGACGAGTTGGTCAGGCGCGAGGCGACGACGGTCGCCTCGACGGGAATGTGCTCGGAGCACTCGCCGCTGATCGAAAGGCTCTGGAGCAGCGAACCGCCCAGTTCCTCGAGCGGGATGAACACGCCGTCATTGTCGGCGCCGAAGCGCGTGACCGAGATCGAGCCCCAGCCACCCACGGGGTTCGAGTGGCAGCTCTGGCAGTTCGACTTGTTCATCACGGGACCGAGGCCGGTCTCGGGACCGAACGGAGTCGCGTACGACTCGCGACCTGCCCAGAACGCGGCGACCTGGGCCTTGGTGAGTCCAACCAGCGGATCGCCCGCCTTCGGCTGGAGTTGAACACCGCCAGCGTGCGCCGACGCGCCGAACAGGACCGCCATCGCGATCGACAATGCAACCTTCGAGTGGAATTCGAGTGCCATACAGGGATCCGGACTCTCTGATCCCGAGTCGCGAACGAGCGGCTCGAGATCGACTACCAGCGCACCTCGGCGCCGGATCAATGGGGGATAAGACGCACTGCAATGGGAGTGGCCCGATGCCCACCAGATACGCCAACACGCACGCGCACGGGTGAAGCAGCGGATCGCCATCCGGCCCGATGGCGACTCTGTAAGTTATCCGTCGAGTACGCAGGTGGAAGCCGGGTGTATGCGCTTCCGTCACAAAAGTGCAAGTTGTGGCACCTGCAGAAAATATGGAGGCGAGCGGGTCATGTTCTCGACCCCCTTCCGGACCCACGCAGGTCGAAGGGAGCCTTCCTCGGCACGCCCTATAGTGCGAACCGTGACCGCTTCGTCGTCGGCAACGATCCTCTCCTTGGCGCTGGTGGCCTTCGCGTTCGGCTGTCCGAAGGTCGAGGGTCAGGGCGCAACGCCCGCGGCAGGCGTTCAGGCAGCGCCATCCCAATCACCTCCCGCAGCCTCCCCCGCAGCCTCCCCCGCGCCGCCTCTCGCGATCCCTCTCGCCACCGAGAAGTATCCGGATGACCCACGGCTCGCAGCCGCCCTCGGCATGATGCGTTCGGGTGCGTACGAGGCCGCTGCGATGACGGCGCGCGCCGTGCTGAAGAACGACCCCTCCGTTGACCGCGCCTCTGCGATCCTCGGGATCGCACTCAACAAGCAGAAGCAGTACGAAGAAGCCCGCGAGGCACTCGAGAAGGCGCGCGCGTCGGCCCAGCCGTACCCCGAGAAGAAGCATGTGCCGCATTTCCTCGGCTGGTGCTGCTTCCACCTCGGCGACCTCGAGGGGGCGCGCGCGGCCTTCACCGAGCACCTGAAGGCGGTGCCCGACGAACCCGACTCGACCTTCGGGCTTGGCCTCGTCGAGCTCGGCGAGGACAAGCTCGACGCAGCGCAGGCGTGCTTCGACAAGGCGCTCAAGGGCTTCACGGAGCCGAAGCCCCGTCCGGTCGACCAGGCGCGCGTGCTCACGCGCATGGCCGATCTCGCGCTGCGCCGTGACGACGCAGCCGGGGCCGAGGAGCTGCTCGCCCGCGCGGTGCGCGCGAGCCCCACGCAGCACGAGACCTGGGCCAAGGTCGCGCGCGTGAAGGACCGCCTTGGCAAGACGGCCGAGGCCGACGCAGCACGCGCGAACGAGCAGCGCATCCTCGATGCGCTCGGGCGCAAGGCGTCTGAGGCCCAGCCAAAGCCAGCGGACTCCAATCCGAAGCAGGGCACGCCGTGAGCTGCGCCGTGCTCGCGGCTGCCTGCGCCCTGGCCCATGTGCCCGAGGGTCTTCGCTTCACCGATGTGACCGCGACCAGCGGCATCCAGTTCATCCCGACCAGCGGCGCGACGCCCAGCACGCAGATCCTCGAGGTGAAGGGCGGCGGACTCGCGCTCATCGACTTTGACCGCGACGGGGATCTCGACCTCTTCGTGCCGAACGGCGCGACCATCGCGGATCCGACCAAGGGTCCGGGCGCGCGGCTCTTCCGCAACGACGGCGGCATGCGCTTCTCCGATGTCACCGAGGCGAGCCGCATCGACCACCGCCGCTGGAGCTTCGGCTGCGCGGTCGGCGATGTCGACGGCGATGGGCACGACGACCTGTTCATCGCCTGCTATGGCCCCGATGTCCTGCTCCGAAACCGCGGCGACGGCACCTTCGAGGACATCACCGCGAAGGCAGGCGTCGGCGACCCGCGATGGGGCACGAGCGCCGCGTTCGCCGACCTCGACGGTGATGGCGATCTCGACCTCTACGTGTGCAACTATGTCGACTTCGATCCGTCGAAGCCGCTCGCGCCCGCGACCTTCAAGGGCGAGCAGGTGCTCGCCGGCCCGCGCGGATATCCCGCTGCGCACGACGCGATCTACGAGAACCGCGGCGACGGCACCTTTGCCGACCGCAGCGCCGACTGCGGCATCGCAGCGGTCAAGCCAGGCTACGGGCTGAATGTCGCGATCCTGGACTTCACCGGCGACGGCCTGCCCGACATCTTCGTGGGCAACGACTCGCAGGAGAACAACCTGTTCGTCGCGAGCACGCCCTGGAAGTACGCCGACAAGGGCCTGCGCTCGGGCATCGCCGTGAATGGCGAGGGATCGACGCAGGCGACGATGGGCGTCGCCATCGCCGACATCGACGGGAACGGACGCCCGGATGTCTTCACCACGAACTTCTCGAGCGACACCAACACACTGCACCTGAACCTCGACGGCGCGAACTTCGACGACCGCACCAACCAGTTCGGGCTCGGCGCGCCGAGCCGCACGCTGGTTGGCTGGGGCGCAGGCTTCCACGACTTCGACCAGGACGGCGACGAGGACCTCCTCGCCGTGAACGGTCATGTCTACCCGCAGGCGACCAAGCGGCTCATGGACTCCGACTACGCGCAGCCGCCGCTGCTGATGGAGCGCGACGGAGCGCGCTTCCGCGCGGTTTCATCGGCGGGCGCGTGGAAGCGCGAGCCGCATGTCGACCGGACGGCGGTGTTCGCGGATCTCGACCACGACGGCGACATCGATGCCGTGATCGCGGGCCTCAACGAGCCGCTGCGGGTGATCCGCAACGACCACGACGCGAAGGACGACTGGATCATCGTCGTGCCCGGCGACCGGCGCCGTGCGGTCGGCGCGGAAATCACCGTGACGGCGGATGACCGCGTGCAGCGCCGCTGGATCGTGGGCGGCGGACCATTCCAGTCGAATGTCGCGCCCGAGGCGCATTTCGGGCTCGGCCCAGGGACCGGCCCCGTCGAGGTGCGCGTGCGGTATCCGTCCGGCCGCGAGGTTCGCGTCAAGACGACCGAGCGCGGCAAGCGCCTCGTGACGGAATGACCTCGCTACAGGATGATCTCGATGATGGTGAAGCGCTTGGCTCCGCGGGGCAGATCCACCCGGATCGTCTCGCCGATGCGCGCCTTCATGAGCGACATGCCCATCGGGCTCGTGGTCGTGACCTCGATGTAGTCGAGGTCGAACCGTCCCGTCGCCTGTCCGACCAGGCGGTAGAGATCGTCGTCGCCGCGGTCCTCGTCGCGCAGGCGCACGGTCGCGCCTACGAACACCATGTCCTGCGGGAGCGCGCTCGAGTCGGCGACCTGCGCCGTGAGGATGCGCTCCTCGATTTCCTTGATCTTGGCGTCGTTCATCGCCTTGTCTTCGCGCGACGCGTGGTACTCGGCGTTCTCGCGAAGATCACCGAGCGCGCGGGCCTCCGCGATGCGCTGGATGAGCACCTTGTCGAGAGCCCGCAGTTCCGCGAGCTTCTCCTGGAGCATGGTCTTCTCTTCGGAGGTGATGAAATCCATAAGGCGGCCTACCTGTCTGACGGGCGCGGCTCGGCCGCGCGTGAAAACGGGCGACGCGGGAGAGAACTCCCGCGTCGCGACGGAACAATAGCGGATTCCGCGGCTTCGGTCGACCCGCCTCAGTTCGCGGGAGAAACGCGGGACTTCGCAGAGGGACCGAGCGCATGGACCCCCAACGCCACGGCCCATGCCGCGCTCGCGAGGGCGTACGCACGGAAGAGCAGGCCGCGGTCGGGTTGAGACGGGTCGATCGTGGAGGGCTCTGCACACCGAGCGATCAGGGCTGGGGCGGAGGGCGCCGTGAGCATGCGCCCCCATGACGAGTCCGACGCACGCGCGCCGATCGCCAGCGGTGCGAGCACCAGCACGACCGCAGCCAGCATGCCGCCTGCGCGCGTGCGCGGAGAGCAGCTTCCCTGTGTGATCGAGAGGATCGCTGCGGTCAGCATGATCGCAGAAGCGATCGAGGCGTCGACGGCAACCGCGCGCGCGATCGTCCAGTTCGTCACGAGCCGCAGTGGCCACACGACCACCTGGAACAGCACGAAGATCGACAGCCCGTCGAGCGCGGCCTGGGCGGTCGGCATCGATGACGGACGCGCCGACAGCCGCAGCAAGGGCCATCCGATGGCGATGCCGATGCCGATCAGCATCATCAGCAATTGGATCGACGGAGCGTAGCTCGCCGCCTGGGGCTGCACCGGAGGATGGAATCCGAACAGCGAGACCCAGGACAGGAAGATCCAGATCGACGCAAGCACCACGAGTCCGCGCGGCACGAACAGCGGCCTCTTGGCCACGCGTGCCGTTGGATCCTGGGGCGGGTCGATCGCTGCGGATGGGTCCATGCTGGTCACGGCATCGCGGCGCGACGCCCTGCGTCACTGGGCTTCGGGGGTCTTCGTGGCGAGTTGCTTCACGGACGGCAAGTCGGTGCGCAGGTCGATCACGCGTTCGCCTCCCGAGTCGATGTAGCCGGTCGATGAGAAGAGGTAGTCGAGGTTCTTCAGCTTCGCGTCTGCGCGCGGTTCTGCGGAAGTTGGCGTCCCTGGAGGGAGACCCCAAAAGATCTGGCCGCCGCCGCGCGTCAGCATGACGAGCCCATCCTGCTGGAGGCGCGACACATCGATCGCGGTGATCTGCTTCTCCCACGGGCGATTCCACACAGCCTTGAGGAGTTCGATGCCCGCCGACAGATCGGCGCCCGGCCATTGCGAGCCGGGCTCCCCTTTCGGTGCAGCCTCGACGCCGACCAAGGTGACCCAGTGGGGATTCTCGGCGCGCTCGCCCAGCGTCCATTCGGCGGCCAGCCTGCAGCCATCGCTGTCGATCAGGTGCTCCTTGCCTTCATGCAGCACCAGCGCGAACGGTGTGCGGAACTCTGCGTCGATGGCGAATCCGCCAACGCCCTCGAGGCTCACCTGTCGGATCTTCTTGAACCATCCCGACTGCTCCAGCGCGGACTGTGCGATCGCAAGCCGCGCGGGATCCACCGACGATCCGTCGCCAACCGCGTTCACCACGGCGCGACGGAGCTCCTCGTGGCGCGTGCGGT
>Ga0075471_10003388_pt1 | contig 10373 bp, 11 predicted proteins | sample DEB19_08_DNA_2_FD_74787 | JGI IMG/M metagenome (GOLD analysis project Ga0075471, IMG submission 74787) | Aqueous microbial communities from the Delaware River and Bay under freshwater to marine salinity gradient to study organic matter... | ecosystem: Environmental > Aquatic > Marine > Coastal ... | reverse complement strand
TGATGAAGGATGAATTTTACTTTCCCTCAGCAAATGAGATAAGAGCGCAGTCAAAAAGCAACAAACAAGGAAGTGAAGGCAAGCTTCAGCATGAAGATGCTGAAAATTTTGAAAAAATTATAAGACAGCAGTGTCGTGATTCTTATGCATGGTACCAGAATATGCTTGATGCTGGCATGGCGAGAGAGCAAGCTAGGATGATATTACCACTCAATTTATATACTGAATGGTATTGGAAACAAGATTTGCACAACTTATTGCATTTTCTTGCTTTAAGGGCAGATTCCCATGCACAATATGAGATAAGAGTATATGCAGAGGCTATACTCAAGCTTATACAGCCATTGGTGCCATGGACTTTAGAGGCATGGAATGATTACCATGTCATGAGAAACGCAGTAAAATTAACTGCATTGGAATGTGAGGCCATAAAAAGACACAACTTACGTCAAGAGCAAACTCAAGGCGTAAGTTGGATGGGTTTTCTAGACAGCGATAATAAGAGAGAACAGTCAGAATGGGTTGAAAAAGCCAAAGAATTAGGCTTTAACATTCTGGATAAGGCTTAAGAACCTAGCACTCTCTTTTTCTTCAAAGGCGTTCTGTAGAGCATCTACGAGCGCCTTTACTATTTGATCGCCGTAGTTCTTGATGACATATGGAATAATTTTTTCAACTAGTAGTTTCATTAAAATGGGTCCAAAAGCAGCAGCGTCCTTTTCATTTAAGAATTCTGCCAAAGTTTTCCCATCTGGATTTACTCCATCTGTCAGAGATGCATGGAAAGACTTGTTGCCCATTTTGAAAATGCTTAATACGAAATCCAATACAACGGGGCCAAATAAACGGACCATTTCGATCACGAATCCCATGCTGAATCCGTTTTTTAGACCTTCAATAGCTACTGCCAAAACTTCTGGGCCGTACTTACTAAGACATTCGGCGATAAAATCTGCGCTAAAGCCAAAGTTTTCTGCTGAATTCTTTAATTCTTCTGTCTGAGCTGCTGAATATACAGGTGCCATAATTGCCTCCGTTAGTGCCATCTAATCTTATAATCTAGTTTCTCAGTATCAGTTTCTTGTTTCGAAACGGCATTTTTACCTTTACCAACCTTTGTGCTGGCAAAATCTGTAAGTTTTCCATCGATATTCGCTACAGCAAATATATTAATATCAGCGTCTTCTGGTACGCTTCCTAAAATAATCATATTTTTTTCAGCATCTTCCATGTATTTCACTGGTTTATTTGATATTACCAACCATTTCACGGAGCCTTTTGATTTAGCTTGGACGGTTGTAAAACCATCTGAATTTGCCAGAATAACAGGCGGCAATTCTAGTCCTTCTACTTTTGAAGCAACATTCACATCAGGTAAAGGTTTTTGTGCCAAAATATCAGGAGTGCTGATAAGCAAGAATAAAAGTAGACCGTAAGTTAAATACTTTCCCATAATTGCCCTCTTTCCTATACTATCTTATATATATATGGTTTGAATGGTATTATCATGAATGGCATAATATACGATTTAATTTCAGGATTTCTTGAAAAAGACATCCAAAAAAAAGTTGAAATAAATGTAGTCGGCGACGTAATGTTCGATGAATATTACGAAGTTGAAGTTGAAAGGATTTCTCCAGAATTCCCAATCCCAGTTTATAAATCATCATCTCCAGACCCATGTTCAGGTCTTATACCGGGCGGAGCAGCAAATGTTGCGTATCAATTTAAATACTTCAATGTTGAATCAGAACTTATTTCTCTCCTCAATAAATTAGGCCAAGTAGTTCTCGATTCAAAGGGTATAAGTACTGAATATTCTAAGGTATTAAATAACATTTGGATTCCCACTAAAAGAAGATTCTACTCACAGGGAGTACCCTTAACACGACATGACATAGAAAAAGAAAATTATGGTATTGATGAAATAAAGAAATATTTGTTTGACCTAAAGGTTCCAGAATCGGATTTTACAATTTACAGTGATTACTCTAAAGGACTTTTCAGTTGTCCTTGGTTTAGAAAATATATTTCTCAAAATAATAATATTGTCGATCCTAAAAACAATTTTATTGACCTGTGGGAGGGCTGCACATTCTTCAAACCAAATCAAAAAGAAGCTGAAAAGCTTAGTGAAAGAAAAAATGCCAGCGACCAACTTGAATTTTTTATTGACTCACTTAAATGTCAGGGAGTTTTAATCACTAGATCAGGAAACGGAGTAGTGGGTAAAGAAGTAGCGGGTGATGAATTTGAAATATCTCCGCAATTTTCATTGGGAAATCCGGTGAGTGTTATAGGTGCTGGAGATTGTTTCATAAGTTTTGTTAGCATGGCTTTATCTCATGGGTATAGTTTGGAAAAAGCGGCGCAAATAGCTTTTGTAGCCGGCTGTTGCTATGTACAGAAAAAACATAATTCACCGTTATCGGGCGCAGAACTTTTAAGTTTTATCGGATGCAAACATGTTAGAAGTCCTGAAATCTTGAAGAATAGAAATTTTGAATTGGTATTTGCAAATGGTTGTTTTGATAATGGCCTCACCCCTGCTCACGTTGCTTGTTTAGAATTTGCCAAGAAGCAAGGTGATAAGTTAGTAGTTGCTTTAAACAGCGATGATTCTGTTAGAAAGTTGAAGGGAGAAGGAAGGCCTGTAGTTCCTCTGGAAGAGAGAATAAAGGTTATTTCTGGATTAGGATGTGTGGATTATGTTGTAAGTTTTGAAGAGGATACCCCGTTAGAAATAATAAAAAAAATCATGCCTGAAAAAATTGTAAAAGGTGGAGATTATCGAGTAGAACAGGTTGTTGGCAAGGATTTAGCAGAGGTAATAATTTTTAATAAAATTGATTGCATGTCAACAACAGATAAAATTAACAAAATTAAACATTTTTCTTGATATATACCTTGTAACTTTTATGAGGGTTTATGCGTTTAAATTTTGCAAAATGGTTTAATGAAGATGCAAATATTTCAAGTATTCCACAAATTTTGGCGAATGCTATGAAAGACCCTTTTGTAAATGCTGTTACACCACAACTTGCTAAAGATTTGCAACAACCTTTGACGCAAACTTTGAGCAAGGCTTTAGACCCGGTTGTAAAACAATTGAACACGCTTAAAGTGCAGACAAGCAAACCAACGACTCCCCCAGTAAATCAGCCTACAAAACCGGGCGAGGCATTTGTAGACCCAAACACAAAGAAGCCCACTACCCAACCAAGTAGTGTTAATACGCCTAATCCCGGCTCGAAAGACCAAGCTAAAAAAGATTTGATGGCTGGCTTGCAACAAATTGCAAAACAATATTTTGGAAAAATGACAGGATTAAAAGGTGGCCAATGACGTTCTCTGAGTGGCTAGAGAAACGAGTTCTTTTAGAAAAAGATAACAGAGGCGGAGCAAGAAATGGATTCGGCCCACAATTAAGAAGAGCAGCTTCAACAACATTCAATTTTTTCAAAAACCCATTCGGTTCTGCTCTTAAGTCTCACAAAAAAAGAATATAGCTAACTATATTAGGTTTAAATTTATTCCGTATTGTATTTTGTATGCAATCGTCAAGTAATAAATAAAATGAATGGCCTGAAAGCAAAAATAGTGCAAATTGATAAGGAAAATATTTGATTTTATAGGAGTGGCCAATGACTAGATTTAACTTTGATTCTGACTATGACGATGACGATGATGAAAGAAGAGATCAAGAAGCCGAAGAAAATTTAGCTGATGATTTGTTTCTTAAAGACCAAATTATCAGTGTTCAGCAAGAGAATAATGACATATTGAAAATGGAAGTAGAAGAAAAGCTTCTTGAAATAGCAATAACTGTCTGTCAGAAAAGCTGGTTCTGGTCGTTTAGGAGCGTGACAGGCAAAATGCGTTTGATTAAGAAAGTGTACAAGCAATTTAGAAATTTGTTATTAGATCAAAAATTATAAAAATGATTCTAACCGATACTGTAATAACCGGGGGTAGCTCCCCGGTTATTTTTTTTATAGGAATGTAAACATGCCAACTTATGTGTTTTTATGTGGTAAATGCAAAAAGACTTTTACAGATATGTGCTCTTTTGATCCCAAAGGAAAGTATTCTGATACAAGATGCACTCACTGTAACAGTAAAAAAAAGAAAATGTTACCTACTGCTGCTGCATTAAAATTTGCAAATCCAAAAGATACTAGCAAGTGGGATAACTTCAGTTATCGAGCAGGATATAATTTAGAGGGTGCTCAAGATTTAAGGAAGCAAGCAGAAGCAGCTTCCCACATGGGCACAGAGCCTTACGCCGATGGTATCGATGATATCAACAGGGGTGACCTGTTTGGCGAGGTAAAGTAACAGGAGTTCATAATGACCACTAAGCTTGAACAGATTGCAGCGCTTTATAACACCACCGAATTCAACACAATAAATGAGGAAATGTCTTTTGCTGAATATCTCGAATTGTGTTACAAAAGGCCTAAGCTTGTAAGAACTGCTTATCAACGCATGTATGACATGGTGATGAGCAAGGGTGTTACGGAAGTAGAGCAATATCGTAAAACTTTGACTCGTTATAAGTTTTTCAATGACTCTGCTATTCCTATCTTTGGTTTGGAAGACACTATCGACCGCCTTATGAAGCACGTCAAAGGTGCTGCAGGCGGTTTCGGCACTGAGAAGAGAATTCTTTTGCTACATGGGCCAGTAGGAAGCAGCAAGTCTACTATTTGCCGACTCCTTAAGAGAGGCTTAGAAACTTATAGCAAAACTGATGACGGCGCTTGGTATAGCTTCAAGTGGATTAATTTGCCAACTGGGGCAGATGGCATTTACACAAGCGATTGTGATGATTGTCCCATGCATGAGGAGCCTTTAAAGCTCCTGCCGCCTGATATGAGAAAGCAAGTTCTGGCAGAACTTAACGAAATTCATACTGAACAAACTCCGGTAGCTGACAGGGTTTCTCAGTACACTTTGACAGTAGATGGGGAACTTGACCCACGCTGCAAGTTTTTCATGCAGCAACTTCTGAAGCGTTATAAGGGCGATTGGAAACAAGTAGTCGAAAATCATATTAGGGTTGTGAGAAAGGTGTATAGCGAAGCCGATCGTACCGGTGTTGCTACTTTCCAGCCAAAAGACGAGAAGAATCAGGATGCGACGGAACTTACTGGTGATATTAATTTCGCTAAGATTAGTCACTTTGGAAGCGATAGTGATCCTAGAGCTTTTAGTTTCGATGGTGAGTTATGCGTTGGCAACCGAGGAATAGTTGAATTCATCGAAATGCTAAAATTGGAGCAGGCTTTCTTGTATGACTTGCTTGGTGCATCACAAGAGCGAAGCATTAAGCCTAAGAAGTTCTCTCAGATAACTGTTGATATGGCAATTATCGGCCATACCAATCAGCCGGAATTTGAAAAGCTGAAGAACAATCAATTTATGGAAGCACTGCGAGACCGAACGGTAAAAATCGATGTCCCATACTTGACCCGTTGGGATGACGAAATAAATGTGTTGAAGCAGGACTATGACCAAGGTAAGGTCAGGCAGCATATTGCTCCGCACACCATAGAGATTGCAGCTTTGTGGGCAGTATTGACCCGCTTGCAAGATGATAAAGAAGGAAAACTTTCCCTAGTGGAAAAAGCAGAACTGTACAACGGCAGAATGTTGCCGGGTTGGACAGAAGACAGCGTAAAAGAACTAAGGGATAAGTATGAAGAAGAGGGCATGAACGGCGGCGTTAGCGCCCGTTATGTTCAAGATAAGATTTCTAACTGCCTCGCAGATAGACACGATTATATCAACCCATTTATGGTATTGAACGCCCTCAAGGATGGCCTTGAGAATAACTCTTTAATTACTAACAAGGATCAGGTAGTTCGTTACAACACCTGCATCGACCTTGCCAGCAAGAAACTTGACGAAATTCTCAAGTCGGAGGTGCAAAAGGCACTTGTGGGAGACGAAGAAGCAGTAGTTAGGTTGTGTAGCAATTATATTGATAATTTAATGGCTTATATCAATAAGTCCAAGGTTGTAAATCCTTACACAGGCAGGGAAGAGTCGCCTGATGAAAGATTTATGCGTGGAATCGAAACAAAGATTGATATCCCTGAAAATGGTGTAGATGATTTCCGCCGTATGATTGCTGCATTCATCGGTGAACTTAGTCATAAGAAGAAGGAGTTCCGTTGGGATAGCAATCCCCTCCTGAAGAAGGCATTTGAAAGTAAATTGTACGAAGATACAAAAGACCACATCAAGCTTTCTGCTCTGCATGTTTCTGGAGCATCAGTTGTCGATCCTAAGATTCAAGAAAAGATTGATGCTGTTAAATCTAGGCTAATTAAAGAGCATGGATATAATGAGCAGTCTGCCCGAGATGTTCTAGATTATGTGGGTTCAATTTTCGCCAGAGGCGATATTGCCGATCAAGACTAAAAAAGTACCGTTTTGCAATCGGAATCTTTTTTAAAAGCTTGGGGAGACGAAAGTCTATGAACCAAGAAATTGCAAGCAAACAGGAGTAGAAAATGAGCAGCATCACGAAGAAGACAAAGAATAACACCAACATTTCCTTGCTAAATGAGGTCGATGACCTTATTATGGAAGGATGGTCAGAGGAAATGACTATCGGAGATGTTCTGGACAGTATGCCAGCCACTCTCCGTGATTTCTTCTTAAATTTGCAATTCAATACCCCAAGTATTGATAAGCAAGACGGCACTTACACCATTACCTTCAGAATCTGAGGTTAATAGTCATGGAATGGCTTCTTCTTGTTGCTTCTCTGCAATTATGCACAATAACAGAGGCACAAAGTGATAAGGGGAAGCCTTTCGATGAACACGCTGTATACGATACTTATGAATTTTACGGCAGCTTGGATGAGGACGAATCAGGAACTCTTGTTTTTTATCATGTGCCGACTGGATTCATAAAGCCAGCGGTTGTCTACCAGCATAAGTTAACTTTTGTAAAAAGAAGTGATAAATACAAGGCAATCAAAAATATCGGAAAGAACGTAAAGATTACAGGAAGCATTTTAAAATTACAAGATTTTGAAATCGTTATTGTTGAAAAGCTGGAAGTCCTGTTTTTGGAGATTTAAAAAATGCCGAGACGTATAGAAGAAGACCATAATAGCTTTAGAGATGTTGTCTCTGGCAAAATAAGAAAAGCTCTCAAGAAATTCATTAAAACAGGCTCCATGTTTAAAAACAGGGGCAAAAACGGCAAAGTCCAGATTTCTATTCCTCGCATTGATATACCCCATATTGTTTATGGCGATAACAATTCGGGTGTTGGTAGAGGAGATGTAAAACCCGGCGATGTCATAGGAAAAGACGATCCTAAAGACGGCAAGGGGAATCAAGCTGGTCAGGATGAAGGCGAAGGCATCACCATTAGTCTAGACATGGATGAATTACTGCAGTTCATGCAGGATGAATTGGAATTGCCTAACTTGAAGCCAAGAGAAGAAAATATTCTAGATGAAACGAAAATTAAATATACTAACATAAGTTTAATAGGACCTGAAAGCCTAAGGCATACACGGCGCACCATGTTGACTGCACTAAAAAGATTGTGCAGTACTGGTGAAATAAATAAGTTGCACGAAATTCCCGGTTATAAAGACCCGGTAAAACTTATAACCCCAATTAATAGTGACAAGAGATACCGTCAGCATAAAGAAATAAGATTGCCGAGCAGCAATGCACTTATCATTTTTGCCAGAGATGGTTCGGCATCTATGGATCAAAATAAGTGTGACATAGTATCTGACATGTCATGGTGGATTGATGTGTGGATTAAGAGGTTCTACAAAAGAACAGAGCGCATTTATATTTGGCATGACACCGTTGCTCAAGAAGTAGATGAGCAAAAATTCTATCGTTACCGATTTGGCGGAGGAACTACTTGTAGTTCCGCTTTGAAGCTCATTTCAAAACAGTTTGAAAACAGATTTCCTCCACAAAAATATAACATCTACGTTTTCTATTTTACTGACGGTGAAAATTATCCTGATGATAACGGCGAGTTTATCAATGTACTAAAAGAAAAGTTTGGACCTGAAACAGTTAACCTATTTGCCGTCACCCAAATACAAGCATATGATTATAGAAACAGCGTTATGGAAGCTGTTGATACTGCTGTAGTAGATAATGTTCTTGGCGACCATGTAAAAACGGCAGATATCTTTCTAAAAACCGGCGCACCGGAAGAACGATCGGATGCGATACTATCTGCTATAAGACAGCTTATGGGCGCTAAAGGCGCTGCAAAAGCCGGGAGTGACTGATGAGCAATAAATTTATGTACAATTCTCCCATATTACTTGGGAGCAATACCACGCCGGGAGTTCAGATACCTCCCGAATTAAAAAAAGTCATTCCTGATATATTCAAAGCGTGTCAGGAATTCGGCTTAGATTATTTTCCCCCAATCATTCAAATGCTCACTCATGACGAAATGTCAGAGGTAGCCAGCTATGGTGGTTTCGGTGTTCGATACCCTCACTGGAAGTGGGGCATGGAATACGAAGAAATGCAGCGTGGCTATATGCACGGCATGCACCGCATATATGAAATGGTAATTAACACCTCGCCATGTTTTATATACTGTCTAAATAGCAACACACTGTTGGATAACGTTACAGTTATTGCTCATGCTTTGGGTCATTCACACTTTTTTAAGAACAACTTGTTTTTCCAACACACAAATAAAAATATGCTAAATGAGTTTGCCAATCATGGCACTCGAATTAGAAGGTATATGAGCAGGTGGGGAAAAGAAAGAGTTATTGAATTCATCGACAATGTTTTGCGTATTGAAACTTTGGTTGATAATTCTAAGGCATGGAACACAAGACAAGTCAAAGAGCCAATTATTCGTGACCACAGGAAATATCGTCAACCTAGGCGTATGAAAACAGACAGTACAAGGATGTACATGGATGATTGGATTAATACCAAAGAATTCATGGAGGCAGAGCATAAGAGAATTGAAAAAGCTGAAAAAGCTGATGATCTTGGTTTGATGCTAAAGCCTGAAAAGGACATTTTTGGATGGATAAAAGACAACGCCAACTTAAAGCCTTGGCAGTCTGATATTATGGCCATGTTGTATGAGGAAGCTATGTACTACGCTCCTCAAGGCATGACAAAAACCGCAAATGAAGGTTTTGCCAGCTATTGTGATTACAAACTTATTGCAGAACAGGGCCTTTGTGCTTTGGGACAAGATGGCCATGATTACGGAATTGTAGAGTATGCAAAACATAAGATGGGGGTATTAGGAGGCAAATATTCCACTAATCCCTACAAGCTTGGATTCTGCTTGCTCCTTGAAATAGAGGAAAGATGGAATAAGGGTAAGTTTGGACCCGAGTGGGAAGATGTGTCAAGCTATAAAGAAAAAGAAAATTGGGACAAAAATCTTGGTTTGGGCAAAGAGAAAATTTTTGAAGTTGTCCGTCTTTATGATGACGTCAATCTTATTAATGAATTTTTCGATCAAGATTTCTGTGATAAGTATCAGTTTTTCGATTGGCAAAAGCAGGAAAATGGTGAATATGTCGTGCAGAGCAAAGATGCTTCTGTTATAAAGAAAAAATTGATAGCTAAGCATTCCAATAGAGGATTGCCAACAATTAGCTTGGTCGATCCAAATCACCTAGGAAAAGGCATTATGCTCTTGGAACATGCGTGGAATGGCAGGACGCTGTATATCCCATATGTAAATGAAACCTTGGTTTCTATCAATTTCCTCACCGGCAAGCCAGTTTTGTTGGCAAGCAGAGATAAAAATGGTGAAGAAATTATCTTTTATTGCGAAGGTTATGGCGATTCTCAAGTACACCAGTTAACAAGAGCAAAATATCGCAGAGAATTTGGAATTTCGGTTTGATTTTAATTAGACAAACATATATAATAATTCAAACAGAAGTTTAAAACAGGATGGTGAGGAACTCCCCCCAGTCAAGTAGGTGATGGCTGGGGGGAGTTTTTTTTGTTGAGGCCAAACATGAAGTGTGTAGGCTTTGAGCATCTCCATTTACACACGGATTACTCCTTACTGGACGGATTTGGTCAGTGTGAAGAATATGCCGGTCATTGGCATAATCATGGTAACTTTCTTTGTGTGAGCGACCATGGAATGATGGGAGCGGTTCCCAGACAAATAAAAGCCTGTGAATACGTTAATGATAAACATGGGAAAAATAAGCTAACACCTTTATTTGCTTGCGAACTTTACGTTAACAAGGCGCATTTTGAAGCTACTCCAACAGAAGAATCTAGAAAAGCTTTTGTTGAGAGACTTGATCCTGAACAGCTGGCTGATTTTAAAATAAGAGGCAATCACCTTCTTGCTATTGCAATTAC
>Ga0075471_10003384_pt1 | contig 10377 bp, 9 predicted proteins | sample DEB19_08_DNA_2_FD_74787 | JGI IMG/M metagenome (GOLD analysis project Ga0075471, IMG submission 74787) | Aqueous microbial communities from the Delaware River and Bay under freshwater to marine salinity gradient to study organic matter... | ecosystem: Environmental > Aquatic > Marine > Coastal ... | reverse complement strand
AGGGTGACCAGCATCTTGCCGCCCGAGTTCACGTGCTTCACGTAGCCGTCCGCGGCGTCGATCACCGACGCCGCGTTGAAGTGCCGGTAGTGGTGCCGCATGAAGTCGCGGATCACCGCCTCGTGGCCCTTGCGGAGGGTGGCGGGCGGGGCGGTGCGGCCGGAGGACGTGCGGGCGTGCTTGACGGGGCGGCGGGTGCTCTTCTTGGCCATCGTGGTCCTTCGGGGTTCGGACCGCGAACCTTACCGCGAAGCCGGCCCGCCGTCACGCGCCTTGGCGGCTTCCCAGACCCCGAGCGCCCGGGGCATCAGCTTCTGCAGGCGCGCGATGCGCGTGTTCTCGCTCGGATGGGTGGAGAGGAACTCCGGCGGCCCGCCCGACTGGGCGGCCATCCGCTGCCAGAGCGTCACCGCGGCCCGTGGGTCGTAGCCCGCGTCCGCGGAGATCAGGAGGCCCATCTCGTCGGCCTCGCTCTCCTGCATCCGGCTCCAGGGCAGGGCGACGCCGTACTGCGACGTGAGGCCGAGGGCCATCATGGTGGCCTGCTGCGCACCCGGCGACATGTCGCCGATGGCCATGGACGCACCCTGCAGCGCGCCCTGCAGCATGATGTTGCTTGAGATGCGCTCGCCGGAGTGGCGGGCGATGGCGTGCGCGGCCTCGTGGCCCATGACGGCGGCGAGCTGGTCGTCGTCGGCGGCCATCCGCAGCATGCCCGTGTAGACGGCGCTCTTGCCTCCCGGCAGCGCCCAGGCGTTCACCGTGGCGTCGTCCTTGATGACGGCCCACTCCCACTCGAATCCCTGCACGGCGCGCGGGTGCAGCCGCTCCGCCGCGTCCTCGATCCGTCCGGCGATGCGCTGGACGCGGTCGAACTCCGGCCCGGAGCGCAGGCGCACCACGCCCTTCTCGCCGAGCATCTCGCCGTAGGCGTCGGCGCCGAGGGTGAACTCCTGCTCGCGCGAGAGCACGTTCAGCTGCTTCCGGCCCGTCCCGCTCACGGTGGTGCAGGCGGCGGACATGGCGACGGCAACGGCGGCGACGAACGCGGCGATGTTCCTCATGGCCACAGGCTCCTCACGACTTCGAAGGCGATCAGGACGATGATGATCCACTCAAGCAGTTCCGCGCGCACCTGCACCTGGCGGTCTCGGACCTTCCCGTAGACGGACTCGAGCGTGGCGATCTTCCGCAGGACGGACCGCTCGTAGTCCTCGATGTGCATCCTGCGCGTGGCCGCCTGGTGGAGGCGCGCCACCCACTGGTCGCCGAAGAGCTTCAGCGCGTTGTCGACGGACTCGTAGAGCGCCGCGGCGTCGATCTGGAGCTCGGCGATGCGCCGGGCCTGGCGCGCGGTCTGCACGGCGAGGATGCGGGGTCCGCGCATCGACGCCGCGGCGGCCTGGAAGGCCTCCTCGAGGGCGCGGTCGAGCCGGTCGTCGAGCCAGCGCATCTCGACCAGCTCGGCGTTGGCGAACTCCAGGATCGCCAGCGCGTCCTCGGGGCTCCGGTCGACCACCACGGCACCGTTCCAGTCGATGACGGCGAGGTCGGCGTCGCCCCAGCTGACGCTTGCGGAGACCGCGTCGACCATGGTCTCGTGGGCCAGGGTCGATTCCTCGGCCCGCAGGATGCGCGCCAGGAGCGGATCGGGCAGCCCGTCGCGCAGCGTGGCCGATCCCCCGACCGGCGGCAGCGCGAACACCACGTAGTCCTCGGTGGCACCGGCGAGGGCCGGGCGCTCGACGGCGTCCCCGAGCATGGCGAGTGCGCGCTCGGCCGCATCGCGCGCCGCCTGCAGCACCGCGGCGTTGCCGACGAGTGCGCGCGCGAGCGTCGGGAGGGCGTCGGCCGACCCTGCAAGCGGCAGGTCGAGCCGCACCGAGAGCGCGCCGAAGTCGTAGACGGTGACATGGGCGACGCCGCTCGACCGCACGGCACCGCAGGCCACGGGGGCTGCATCCACCGTGAACGTCACCGGCTGAGGCGCGAAGTCGGCGGGCATCGGCTGTCCGTCGCGGGGCTGCAGGCCCGTGCGCCGCGCCCCTCGCACCGCCGTGGCGGCCCGGTCCAGGTCGACGGCGACGCCGGCCTCGAAGGCGTGGAACACATGGCACGCGCCGCCGTCGACGGGACGGGCGGCGGTCATGGTGCGGGGCTTGCCGCTGCGGGCGCCGGCAACGGCGCCAGGCGCAGGTCCTGTGCGGCGTTCGCCGACGAACCGGGGATCGCCGGCAGGCGCATCAACTGCAGCGCCAGGTTGCCCGCCTCCGCGCTGCGGATCGGCGGCGGTGCGGCCTCGAGCGGGACATGCTCGCCTGCAGGCACCACGGCACGGCGGTCGGCGTTCAGGGCCACCAGCTCCTCCGGGGCGCCATCCTGCCCGAGCCAGACCGCGAAGGGAATCAGGAAGTTGACCGCCGCACGCGGCTCGGTGTGCGAGAGCGGCGGCGCGCCCCCGCCGTGGTCGGCGGTCAGGACGATCGCCACGCGGCCCTTCAGGGAGGGTTCCGCGTCGAGCGCATGCAGGAACCCATCGAGCGCGGCATCGACGTTCGCGACGGCGGTCCGGTAGCGGCTGCCCGCTGCCATGTCCCACGCATGCGCGTGGCCGGTCGAGTCGGTCTCGGCGATGTGGAGCAGGGTGAGCGTCCGCGGTGCCCCCGACCGGAGCTGGGCGTTCGCCAGGCGGAATGCATCGCTCGTCGTCCGCGTGCAGGCGAAGAGGTCGACCTTGGCCTTCCCGTCGTCCGGGCCCGTCGTGTCCGGCGCCCCGGCCGAGCCGTCGTAGCTCTGCGCAATCAGCGAGAACTTCGGCTTCGTGGCGATCACGGCGGTGGTCACGCCATGGTCGTGCGCCACGTCGAACATCCCGGCCACGTAGGCGCCCTTGCGCAGGTGCAGGGTCCCGCCGTGGCGCACCGCGGGCGGATCGTTGTTCTCCGACCAGCCGTGGCCGCCGGGCCCGCCCAGCGTCCGCGACGTCAGCATCGAGACGTGGTTCGGCAGGGTGATGGTGGTGTCCGGGTCCGTGCGCGCCTGGAGCGTGTGCGGGCCGCGCAGGATGCGTCGGAAGCCGGGCAGGGCGCCGTCCTCGGGGCCATCGATCGCGTCCGGACGCAGGCCGTCCACGCTCAGCACCACGACGTGGTCGAACGCCTTGGTCGGTGCACCGCCCGCTGTGGCCACGGGCTCCCGTGCCGCAGCGATCGAGGCAATGACCAGCGCGGCGGCGATCGTCATCGGCGCGAGAGCGTGATCTTCGGCGCGCGCATGGGCAGCGCCACGATGCGCACCAGGACCGGCACCAGGCCCGGCGTCTCGGTGCGGATCGCGAAGCGGCTGCAGATGGCGGGCACCAGCCGGCGCATGATGAGCTTGGCCGCCGTCTCGCCCAGGCAGATGTGCGGTCCGGTGCCGAAGGGCATGTAGGCCGAGGGGTCCATGAAGAGGGTCGACCCCTCCAGCCACCGTTCCGGGAGGAACTCGAGCGGCCGCTCGAAGCTGCGCGCGTCGCGCTGCATGCAGATCAGGAAGGCCATCAGCGGACGGTGCGCCGGGATCACGAGTCCGCGCACCTCGACGGGCCGGCCCGTGACGCGCACTGCCACCGGCACGCCCGCGTAAAGCCGCAGGATCTCCTTGATGCACGCCTCGGTGAACGGCTGCTCGCCGCCGAGCGTCGCCTCGGCCGCGATGCGGTCCACGTGCTCCGGGTTCTCGCCGAGGTGGTGGAGCAGCAGGCCGGTCGTCTGCGAGACCGTGTCGAGGCCGGCCAGCAGCAGGTGGATCGCGTGGTCGGTCAGCTGCGCGCTGCGCCGCAGGCCGTCGCCCTGCGGCGGCAGCATCTGGTCGAGCTGGGCCATCATGCCGCGCGGGGCCTCCTCGACCGTGTCGGAAATCAGCGTCCGCAGGGTGAAGAACCTGCTCACCATCTGGTCGAAGGACACGGGGCCCTCGCCGTCCGAACCGGGCCAGAGCTGGTTCAGGTCGGGAATCGCGTGGTGGAAGACCTCGAGGAGCGACTGCTCCGCGGCGCACAGGGCGCGCTCGCGCCCGGGCTCGAGCGGCCCCAGCACCCATTCCATGAACACCTTGGTCATCAGGTCCAGGACGAGCTTGGCGGAGCTCGCGGCTTCGCCGACCGGCCATTCGTCCAGGCCCCCTTCGAGCCGGCGGTCCAGAGCGTCCTGCAGGGGTGCCAGGCCCGAGCCCCGGAAGCACGGCGCCATCGCCACGCGCACCTTTCGGTGTTCCTGGCCGGTGAGCGAGATCAGTCCGTGGGGCGCGGCGGTGCGCAGCGCGAAGTTTCGGATCAGCCCGAGGTCCTCGTCCATCGAGCCGCGCACCAGCACCTGCTTGACGAGCGCCGGGTCGGTGACGAGCACGCTTCCCGGCCGGCCGTTGGGGCGGAGCGTCTGCGCCAGGCCGCCCCGTGCGCCCACCACGCGCAGCACGGCGGTCGGCGGATCCTCCCCCGCGAGCGGCTGCAGGTCAGCGGCCGTTGCGACGGGAATCTCTGCGGAAATCTGCATGCCGGAGTGTACCCCGCGCGATGAGCGCTTCCTCGTCATGACGGTCGCGGCGCGTCCCGGGCGGCGACGCTCCTCGGCGGCGCAACCGGCGGGATTTCGGGACGCGGAGATTCGCGGAGTTGAGTTGGTGCGGACCGTGCCGACCCGGTACCTTCGAGCGCTCACGGAGCCTCCTGACTCATGAAGCGCATCCCCACCGGCGTCGGTCTCTGCGTCCTTGGCCTCGGCATCGCCGCGTGGCCGGTGATCGACCGGCTCGTGCCGCAGGCCAACGCGGTGGGGCTTGGGTCCACGGCCTCCTGGGCCATCGCCGCGGCCGTCGCTGCGCAGAACGTGCCGGCCCGCTGCACGGCCGACATCAACGGCGACAGCGTGGTCGATGGCGACGACCTCGGCGCGCTCCTCGGGGCCTGGGGCCCGTGCGCCACGGTCATCGCGCCGCCGTGGGCTTCGGTGCTCGAGGCCCAGCCGAATGCCGCCGTCGTGACCGACGCCGCGACCCGCAGCGCCATCACCGCCACCGGATGGGCATGGCGCGTGCGCGACGTCGCCACGCAGATCGAGATGGTGCTCGTTCCCCCGGGGACGTACCAGATGGGTTGCACGGCATCGACGCAGTTCCCCTGCTCGGCCGACGAGAGCCCCGTGCGCACCGTGACGCTCACCAACGCGATCTACGTGGCCCGCTTCGAGGTGACGCAGGCCCAGTGGCAGGCGCGCATGGGGACGAACCCGTCGTTCTTCCAGGGAGCGACCTATCCCGACGCGGCGAGCCGTCCCGTGGAGCAGGTGAGCTGGAGCCTGGTGCAGGGCTTCCTGACCGCGACGGGCATGCGCCTCCTCACGGAGGCCGAGTGGGAATACGCCTGCCGCGCCGGCACCACCACCGCGTTCAACAACGGATCGAACGACGGGAACACCGCGACCAACTTCGCGTGGTTCGTCACCAACGCCGGCAACCAGACCAAGCCGGTCGGCACCAAGGCCGGCAACCGCTTCGGCATCCACGACATGCATGGCAACGTGTGGGAATGGGTGAGCGACTGGTACGCCACCTACCCGTCGACCTGCCAGGCGAACCCCACGGGACCGGCCACCGGCACCAACCGGGTGGTCCGCGGCGGGGCGTGGTCCGCGTCGACGGACTTCCTGCGATCCTCCGACCGCATCTTCGGTGCGCCGGCGAGCGTCAGCAACGCGGTGGGGTTCCGGGTGGCGCGCACGCCGTGACGGCGGCGCGCAGCGCTTCCGCCGCCGCTGCGACCGACGCGAGAAAGCGGGCAAAGGGACTCGAACCCTCGACATTCAGCTTGGGAAGCTGACGCTCTACCAACTGAGCTATGCCCGCGACATGACGGATTCTAGCGCAGGCATGGGCTTCCGCGCGACCGATAGACTCGGCACTCCGGAAGGACGCATTCATCCATGAACCACCACGTCGAGCACACCCTCAAGCAGGTCTTCTCCCACCCGACGCCGCACAACATCCACTGGCGGGACATCGTGCACATGTTCGAGGGCCTGGGGGCCACGTGCGAGGAGACCAAGAAGGACCACCTGAAGGTCAAGCTCAACGGCCACGAAATGTCGTTCCCGGTGCCGAAGCACGCCGGGCACGCCCTCGACAACGACCACGAGATCGCCGACATCCGCCGGTTCCTGAAGACCTGCGGCTGCGCGCCGGCCTCGACCCACTGAGCCCGGCGTGACGGCAGGGACGCTGCGCGACCGGAACGTGGTGCTCGCGACGCTGGTGGCGGCGCTGGGCTACTTCGTCGACATCTTCGACCTGCTGCTCTTCGCGCTGGTGCGCGTGCGCAGCCTGAAGGACCTGCTGGGGAAGGAGATCGCCGCCGCGCAGGAGGACCTCCTGTCGCGCACGCGGTTTGCCGACGCGGAGTCGATGGAGCGGGCGAAGGCCGCGCTGGAAGCCGACATCCTGCAGCGGAACGGCATCCTGCTCGACAACTACCTGCAGACCACCGGCCTGGTGCTCGGCGGCCTCGCGTGGGGCATCCTGGCGGACCGGCTGGGGCGCCTGCAGATGCTCTTCGGCTCGATCGTCGTCTACTCCGTGGCCAACATCCTGAACGCCTTCGTCGCGGACGTGCCAGCGGATGGGGCATGGGCGTGGCTGCATGCGGTCGGGCTGGGATCCGCCTTCAACCAGTACGCGGTGCTTCGCTTCGTCGCGGGCTTCGGCCTGGCGGGCGAGCTGGGCGCGGGCATCACGCTCGTCAGCGAGCTGGTGCGCAAGGAGCAGCGCGGCTTCGCGACCACCATGGTGGCGACGGTCGGCATCATGGGCGCGGTGTGCGCGTACTTCGTCACCGAGCTGGTGTCGGACTGGCGCAACGCCTACCTGATCGGCGGCATGCTGGGGCTGGCGCTCCTCTTCCTGCGCGTGGGGGTGGTGGAGAGCGGCATGTTCTCGCGCGTGAAGCAGGCGCACGGCTCGGGCCGCGGCGCGTTCTGGCTGCTTGGGTGGCCATGGGCGCGAGCGCGGCGGTTCCTGGCGCTGATCCTGCTGGGCGTTCCCATCTGGTACTGCGTGGGCATCCTGGTGAAGTACTGCGACGCCATCGGGCTGTCGATGGGCATCGCGAAGGACCAGGCGCCGAAGCCGGGCCTGGCGATCATGTGGTGCTACGTGGGGCTGGCGGCCGGCGACCTGGCGAGCGGGCTGCTGAGCCAGCTCCTGAAGAGCCGCCGCCGGGCGCTGCTTGCCTTCCACGTGCTGACCGCGGCGGCGATCATCGCCTACTTCACGGTGCCGCCGACGCACCCGGGAGCCTTCTACGCGATCTGCGTCGCGATCGGCTTCGGCTGCGGCTACTGGGCGGTGTTCGTCACCACCACCGCGGAACAGTTCGGCACCAACCTGCGCGCCACCGCCACCACCAGCGCCCCGAACTTCGTGCGCTGGTCGGCGGCCGGCAGCGCCGCGCTGTGGCACGTGTTCGAGCGCATCTTCCAGGCCGACCCGGAGGCGGGAGCGGGCGCGGCCGGCGAGGCGAAGTGGCGGGCGGCCGCACTCCTCGGGGCCATCCTGGTGCCGGTGGCGATGCTTGCCGCCATGAGCCTGCGGGAATCGTTCGGCTCGAGCCTGGACTGGACCGAGGCCGCCGACGGCACGCGGACCGACGGTCCGGGCGAGGGCACGTCGGCCCGGGCATAATGGGGTTCCCATGGAAACCACCCGCGCCCTGATGCACGGCATCGTCGACTACGCCGGACTCTTCCCGCCGGCGTCGCTCGACATGCAGCGGACCGTGGCCAACTACGCGCGCCACCGCGGCGGCCCGGACCGATGGGCCCTGGGGCGCCTGGTTGTGCCTCTGAAGCGGATCGGCGAGTTCGAGCGCTGTGCGGCGGGGCACCTGCCGACCGGCGAGCGCGACGACTCCGAGGATCCGTGGACGCTCACGGTGCTGTGCGAGGCGACCGGGGACGAGGCGTTCGAGGCGGAGCTCGAGGCGATCGAGCGCTTCAACACGCGCCACGCGGAGCCGGGAAGCGGGCGTGCGCTCATCGAGTCGATCGAGCTGAAGCCGAAGAATGCCGACGCCGTCGACGGGGCGCTCGAGCTGATGCCCGAGACGCTGTTCCCGTGGTTCGAGCTGCCATGGCAGCAGGACGTGCGCGGCATGGTGGCGGCGCTCGCCGAGATGGAGGCCGGCGCCAAGGTGCGCACGGGCGGCACGGCCCCGGAAGCGCACCCGGGAACGCTGGAACTCGCGCGCTTCCTGTCGGCGTGCGCCGGTGCGGGCGTGCCCTTCAAGGCGACCGCCGGCCTGCACCACCCCTTCCGGCACTTCGCGGAGTCGGTGGGGTGCGACCAGTTCGGCTTCGTGAACGTGTTCTTCGGGTCGGCGCTCCTCTACCACCGCGCGATCGAGCAGGAGGAGCTGGAGATGCTGCTCGCGGACACGAACGGCCGCCACTTCGAGTTCGCGCCGACGAACGTCTCCTGGAAGGGTCGTTCGCTCGCGCTCGGGCAGCTGCGCGAGGCGCGCGAGCGCTTCGCGTCGAGCTTCGGCAGCTGCTCCTTCGACGAGCCGATGGACGACCTCCGGACGATGAACCTGCTGCCGCCCGCCGCGGCCAAGGCCTGACCACATGACGACGCGCACGCGCTGCTGGGTGCCCGGGGCCGAACGCCCCGAGGCCGACTTCCCGATCGAGAACCTGCCCTGGGGCGTGGCCGAGCGGCCCGACCGCCCGGGCGAGCCGCGCATCATGGTCGCGATCGGCGACGCTGCGCTCGACCTCGCGGAGGCCGCGGGCTTCGGCATGCTCGAGGGGCTCGCGCCCCGCATCGTGTCGGCGCTGCGCATGCCGACCCTGAACGCCCTCATGGCGCTCGGCCGGACGGACTGGTCCGCGGCGCGCGCGCACGTGTCGGCGATGCTCTCCTCCGGCGCCGGCAGCATCGAGCGCCACCCGCGGCGCGACGCCGTGCTCCTCGACCGCGCGGCGCTTGCGATGCGCCTGCCGGCCGAGATCGGCGACTACACCGACTTCTACGCGAGCGAGCATCACGCCACGAACGTCGGCAGCATGTTCCGCCCGAACCAGCCGCTGATGCCCAACTGGAAGCACCTGCCGGTCGGCTACCACGGCCGGTCGTCGACCATCGTGGTCGACGGCACGCCCGTGCGCCGGCCGCACGGGCAGACGGTGGCGAGCGACGACGGCCCGCCGTCCTTCGGCCCGTCGAAGCTGATGGACCATGAGCTGGAGATGGGCGTGTTCCTGGGGGGTGCCGCCAACGCGCTCGGCGAGCGCATCCCGGTGGGCCGGGCAGACGAGCGCCTCTTCGGATGCGTGATCGTCAACGACTGGTCCGCGCGCGACGTGCAGAAGTGGGAGTACCAGCCGCTCGGGCCGTTCAACGCCAAGAACTTCTGCACCTCGGTCAGCCCGTGGGTGGTGACGCTCGAGGCGCTGCGCCCGTACTGCCGGCCAGGCCCGGTGCGCGGCGCGGCCGACCCGCCGGTGCTCGACTACCTGCGGCGCGCCGACGACTACGTCGTCGACGTGAAGCTCGAGGTCACGATCGCGAGCGCCGGCATGCGCGCCGCAGGCACGGCGCCGACGCGCATCAGCCTCGGGTCGTTCGCGGACATGTACTGGACCATGAGCCAGATGCTGGCGCACCACGCGTCGACGGGCTGCGTCATGCGCCCGGGCGACCTGCTGGCGAGCGGCACCATCAGCGGGCCCACCAAGGAGAGCCGCGGCTGCATGCTGGAGCGCACGTGGCGCGGCACCGAGCCCGTGAAGATCGGCGACGGCACCGAGCGGAAGTTCCTGCAGGACGGCGACGAGGTGACGATCACCGGCTGGTGCGAGGCAGCGGGGCACCCGAGGATCGGATTCGGCCAGTGCCGCGGCGTGGTGATGCCGGCGGCGTGATGCCGGCGGCGCTCAGCGCCGCGCGGGAACGGTGACGCCCGCGGGCAGAGTGAGCTTCGAGCCGGCCTTGACCCCGAGCCGCGCCATCTCCCCGGCCCCGAGTTCCAGCGCACCCACGGCGCGCGTCGGCGAGCCGTAGCGGGGCAGGCGGGACCGGTAGGCGGCGTCGGCCTCGTCCTTCCCGCGCGGCGGCTCGGCACGCATGGCGTGCACGGCCGTCACCGTCCCGTCCGCCGCGAAGAACGCGACGTCGATCGGCACCAGGCAGTCGAGCATCCAGAACGACAGGAAGTCGGCCGCCGGGAAGACGAAGAGCATGCCGGTGCCGCGCGGCACGGCGGCGCGGCCGCCCAGGCCGCGGTCGCGGGCCTCCGGCGTGTCGGCCACCTCGACCTCGACGGGTTCGCCGCCGACGGTCATGGCC
>Ga0075471_10003381_pt1 | contig 10388 bp, 9 predicted proteins | sample DEB19_08_DNA_2_FD_74787 | JGI IMG/M metagenome (GOLD analysis project Ga0075471, IMG submission 74787) | Aqueous microbial communities from the Delaware River and Bay under freshwater to marine salinity gradient to study organic matter... | ecosystem: Environmental > Aquatic > Marine > Coastal ... | reverse complement strand
TTCTGACCCTGACCTCCCTGACCGCCTCCCAGCTGATTTCGGCGCTGGCGCCGACTTTCGCGGTGCTGGCCGCCGGCCGGGTGCTCTGCGCGCTCACGCACGGGTTGATGTGGTCGGTGGTCGCCCCGATCGGCGCCCGGTTGGTGCCGGCCACCCATGCCGCCCGGGCCACCACCGCGGTCTATGTCGGGACGGGTTTCGCGCTCGTGGTCGGCAGTCCGCTGACCGCCGCGCTGAGCCAGATGTGGGGTTGGCGGCTGGCGGTGGTGGCCATCACGGTGGCCGCCGCCGTCGTCCTGGTGGCCGCCCGGTTCACCCTGCCGCCGATGGCGACGACGGCGGTCGCCCCGACCGGCGGCGCGCGCCGGCCATGGCATCACCAGAACCGCCGGCTGGTCATCATGTGCGCGCTCACCCTGGTCGGGGTCACCGGGCACTTCATCTCGTACGCCTTCATCGTCGTCATCATCAGCGACATCGTCGGCATCAGCGGGCCGAACCTGGCCTGGCTGCTGGCCGGCTACGGCGTCTGCGGTCTGCTGGCGATGGGACTGCTGGCCAGGCCGGGCGACCGCCGCCCCAAGGCCACGATCGTGGCCTGCATGGCCGGGCTGACCGCGGTCTTCGCCGTACTCGCCGGGCTGGGGTTCGGTCACGGCAGTGGGGTCGGGACGGTGATCGTCGGCGTCGTCGCCATTCTCGGTTGGGGCGCCACTGCCACCGCCGTGCCGCCGTTGCTGCAGACCGCCGCCATGCGGCACTCGCCGGAGGACCCGGACGGGGCGTCGGGCCTGTACGTGACGGCATTCCAGATCGGCATCATGGCCGGATCGCTGATCGGCGGACTGCTCTTCGAGCACGCCGGCGAACCGATCATGCTGACCGTCTCGGCGGTGCTGATCGCCTCCGCCCTGGTGTGCGTGGCGGCCGGCCGGGATCTGTTCGGCGCCCCTCCCACGCCCGTGGCGCCGGCCGGGGATAAGTAACGATCGTCACCCCCACGGCGATTATCTACACAGATCAGGGCTACAAACGGCCTGGTGCTGGCAGTTCGCTGGGAATCGCACCCGCTCGGCACTGTGTAAGACTGGTTGGACTCAAATCATTGGAGGACTGTGGTGAAGCGGCTGAAAGGCGCTCTGGCGACCGCTCTGTGTCTGGTGACGGTCACGGGGGCCGGCCTCGGTGCGGGCACGGCACTGGCCGATCCGGACCAGCCGGTGGACCCGCAGGTCGTGGATGCTCCGGTTCCGGTTCAGCCGCCGATCGAGATCTGGCCGGCGCCGCCGCCGCCGCTGCCGGACAACCTCGCTCCCCCCGGGGACGTCCTGCCCCCGCCCCCGCCGCCGCCGGCGGCCCCGGCGCCGCCGGTTGCTGCGCCGTTGCCGGTGACCACCGGCGCCGCGAAGGGACAGAACGCCGCGCCGTTCGTCGGCGACCCGGTGTTCGCGCCGCCGGCCTTCAACCCGGTCAACGGCGCCATGGTCGGTGTGGCCAAGCCGATCATCATCAACTTCCAGCGGCCCATCGCCAACCGGCCGCTGGCCGAGCAGGCGATCCATATCTCGTCGAACCCGCCGGTGCCCGGCGCGTTCTACTGGACCACCGACACCCAGGTGCGCTGGCGGCCCTACAGCTTCTGGCCGGCCGGCACCCAGGTGCACATCGACGCCAGTGGCGCGCAGTCCAACTTCCGGACCGGCGACTCGCTGATCGCCACCATCGACGACAAGACCCACCAGATGACCGTCACCCGCAACGGCAAGGTCGAGCGGACCTTCCCGGTGTCGATGGGCATGCCCGACGGCAAGCACGAGACCAAGAACGGCACCTACTACGTGCTGGAGAAGTTCCCGGACATCGTCATGGACTCCTCGACCTACGGCGTTCCGGTGAACTCGGCCTACGGCTACAAGCTCAAGGTGCAGTGGGCGGTGCGTATCGACAACAGCGGCGGGTTCGTGCACAGCGCGCCGTGGTCGGTGGCCGATCAGGGCAAGCGAAACGTCAGCCACGGCTGCATCAACCTGTCACCGGAGAACGCGAAGTGGTTCTACGACAACTTCGGTAGCGGTGATCCGATCGTCGTCAAGAACTCCGTGGGGCTCTACAACAACCCCGACGGCGCCGACGACTGGCAATGGACGCTCTACTGAGCTGGTTCCAGATCCGGGCTAGTTCCAGATCCTGACGCGCTGTTCGGGTTCGAGGTACAGCGCGTCATCCGGGCTGACGTCGAACGCCTCGTAGAACGCGTCGATGTTGCGCACCACACCGTTGCACCGGAACTCCGGCGGTGAATGCGGATCGGTGGCAAGACGCCGGACCGCTTCGGCCTCACGGGATTTCGTGCGCCACACCTGCGCCCAACCCATCAGCACCCGCTGAACTCCGGTCAGTCCGTCGATCACCGGTGGTTCCTGACCGCCCAGCGACAGCTGGTAGGCCAGCAGGGCGATCGACAACCCGCCCAGGTCGCCGATGTTCTCGCCGACGGTGAATGCGCCGTTCACATGCGGCGCATCGTCACGGCATTCGAGATCGCGGGGGATGAAGGCGTCGTACTGCTCGATCAGTTTTGTTGTGCGGGTGGTGAACTCGGCACGGTCGGCGTCGGTCCACCAGTCGACCAGGTTGCCGTCGCCGTCGTACTTCGAGCCCTGATCGTCGAAACCGTGGCCGATCTCATGGCCGATCACCGCGCCGATGCCACCGTAGTTGGCGGCGTCGTCGGCATCGGCGTCGAAGAACGGCGGCTGCAGTATCGCTGCCGGAAAGACGATCTCGTTCATTCCCGGGTTGTAGTAGGCGTTGACCGTCTGCGGTGTCATGAACCACTCGTCGCGATCCACCGGACCGCCGAGTTTGGCGACTTCCCGGTCGAACTCCAACTCGGTGCCGCGGATCACGTTTCCGTACAGATCATCCCGGTGCACAACGAGATTCGAGTAGTCGCGCCAGTTCTTCGGATAACCGATCTTGGGGGTGAACTTGTCCAGCTTCGCCAGCGCGCGCTGCCGGGTCTCCGGAGTCATCCATTCGAGGTCGGTGATGCTCACCCGGTAGGCCTCGCGGAGATTCTCCACCAGGACGTCCATCCGGGCCTTGGCCTCCGGCGGGAAGTGCCGCTCGACGTACAACCGGCCGACGGCATCGCCCATCAGGCTCTCCACCAGTGACACCGCGCGCTTCCAGCGCTCGCGGATCTGCTCGGTGCCGCTCAGTGTGCGGCCGTAGAAGCCGAAGTCCTGTTCGACCAGCGCCGGCGTCAGCACTGCGGCGCGCGCGTGAATCAGCCGCCAGCGCAACCAGTCCTGCCAGTCGGCGAAGTCGGAACTGCGCCACAGTCCGGCGAAGGTGTTGAGGTAGTCCGGCTGGCGTACCACCAATTCGGCGACCGCGGTCTCGGGGAGTCCCAGCGCCCCGGCCCATTGGTCCCAGTCGAATCCTGTTGCCTGCTCGGATAATTCGGCAAAGGTGCGCAGGTTGTAGTTCAGATCGGCATCGCGCCGGCGCACCACATCCCAATGTGCGGCAGCCAGTTTCGTCTCCAGTGCCACGATCCGGCCGGCCCTCTCGGCGTACTCGTCGGCCGTCCCGCCGAACACCAGGGCGAACATCTCCGCGATGTGTCGCGGATAGGCGCCCAGGATCGCAGCGTGCTGATCGTCGCGGTAGTAGGACTCGTCGGGCAGGCCCAGCCCCGACTGGTAGAGGTGCAGGAGGTAACGCGAGGAGTTCTTGGAGTCGGTGTCGACATAGAGACCGACACCGCCGCCGACTCCGGTGCGTTGCAGCCGGCCGACGACGGCGGCCAGCGCCGCCGGCCCGTCGGCGGTGTCGATCACGGTGAGTTCATCGAGCAGTGGCTGCAGGCCACGGCCCTCGACGGTCTGCTCGTCAAGGAAGCTGCCGTACAGATCGCCGACCCGTTGCTCGTCTGTCCCTGCACCCGCGTGCGCGGCCGCCGCCTCGGTGATGAGGTCCCGGACGTGCTCCTCGGCCCGGTCATAGAGCGTGCGGAACGCCCCGTCGGTGGCCCGGTCCGCCGGGATGGCGTATTCGGCCAGCCATCGGCCGTTGAGGTGGCCGAAAAGGTCGTCCTGCGGGCGCACGCCGGCGTCGAGGTGGGCCAGGTCGATCCCGGATCGCGCAGTGTCTACCGTCACGCCACCATCCTTACCACTGCCCGCCGTCGTGAGACCGGTAGCCTGCCCAGCATGCCCAAACCTTCCCGACCCGGCATCGGTTCCGCGGTGCTGGGGGTGGTCTGTGTCGCCGCCGTCGCCCTGATCGCGGTGTTATGGGTGGGTCACCGGGCCTCCGTCGGCGACCGGACCCGGCAGTCCCGGGTACTGCAGACCGCGGCCGAGTGGACCGGCGTGCTGATCAACATGAATGCCGGCAACGTCGGAGGCAGCCTGGAGACGTTGCGGGACGGCACGGTCGGCGAACTCAACTCCGGTTTCGAGGCGTCGATCGCCCCGTACCGCAAGGTGGTGGAGACGCTGAAGTCACGGACCACCGGACAGGTCGAGTCGGTGTCGATCGAGGTGCTGCATCACGACCTCGACGCCGCCCCCGGTACCCGTCCGTCGGGCCCGCAGAGCCTGCCGCCTGAGCTGACCGCACGCACCGACACCGTGCTGGTGGTGGCCACCTCGGTCAGTGAGAACACCGGCAACAAACCCACCACCGTGCGGTGGAATCTGCGGCTCGGGGTTTCCGAAGTCGACGGCAAGATGAAGGTCTCTCGGCTGGAGTCACTGCGATGAGGAACCGCGCCCGGGTGCTGGTGTTCGACGTCGCGGTCCCGCTGGTCACCATCGCGGGTCTGGTCACCATCGGGGTGATGCTCGGATGGCCGCTGTGGTGGGTGTCGCTGGGTTCGATGCTGTGCCTGCTGGTCGTCGAGGCGGTGGTGCTCAATGCCGTTCTCTACCGGCGTGATTCGGTCACCATGGGCACCGACGACGATGCGCCGGGCCTGCGGTTGGCAGCTGTCGGCGTGGCCGCGGCTACCTTGGTCTCCGCGGTGGTCGTCGGGTACACCCAGTGGGCGCGCCCGGACCGTGCCTTCACCCGTGACACCGATGAGGTGGCCCGGATCGCCATCGAGGTGTCCGAGGCCACCGCGACGTTCACCCCGTCCGACCCGGCTTCGTCCATCGACCGGGCCGCGGCGCTGATGACCCCGGACAGCGCGGCGGCGTTCAAGTCCAACTTCGGCGCCGCGACCGCCGATATGGCCAAGCGCAACATCTCCGCGCAGGCCCGAACCATTTCGGCGGGCCTGGAGGCACTCAGCCCTTCGGCAGCCAGTGTCGCGGTGCTGATGCGATCCGTTCAGGCCGCACCCGGCCAGGAACCCGGGATCGCGGTTCTCGCCCTTCGGGTGGCGCTGACCAAGCAGGACGACGGCTGGAAAGTGGTCGACGTCGCGCCGATCAATTCGCGGTAGGGCCCCGATCAATTTCGGGCGATCAACCGCCGAGAAGTCGCGCGTAGTCCACCTTCAGGCAGCGGTCCATCACGACCGTCAGGCCGGCCGCGCGGGCGTCGCGGGCCACCTGCTCGTGCCACAGGCCTTGTTGCAGCCACAGGTATTTCGGCAACGTCTCGAGTGCCAGGATCTCCGCCAGCACGGCCGGGAGTTCCTCCTGCCTGCGGAACACGTCGACCATGTCCGGGGTCACCGGCAGGTCTGCCAGCGTCGGGTGGGCCGGGATACCGTCGATGTCGAGGGCATTGGGGTTGACCGGGTACAGGGTGTAGTTGCTGTGCCGGGTCAGGTATCCGAACACCTCGTTGCTGGGCCGGGCGGGATTCGCCGAGGCTCCGACCACCGCCACCGTGCGGGTGTCCCGCAGGATCTCCCGCAACCGGTCAGGATCGGGGTTCGCGCTACTCAGCGTCGGATCCTTCTGTGTCGGATCCTTCAGCGTCGGATCCTTCAGCGTCGGATCCTTCGGCCTGAGACTCGCCGACGCCGTCATCACCGGCCCGGTCGCCCTGCGTGCGGATCTTGGCGAACCGGTCCGAGAGCCGTCGCATCCGGATCATCAACGATGCCGAGGGACTGATCGAGGCGGCCAGGAACGCCGCCAGATCCGCTGCGGCCACCCCGATCCGCGAGGCGAACTCGCGCTCGGTCAAGCCGGACCGTTCAATCAGCAGCCGCACGTGGCGGGAGGCCTCCGAGCGTTCGTTGGCCTCCAGATGCGCCCGAGCGCGGGACAGGACTTCGTTGAGGGCCTTAGAGATTCCGTACGGTGCGGCCGCGTCCAGCACTTCTTCGACCTGACGCGCGGTACGGCCGAAGGGATCGCGTTTGACGGCGACCACGATGCGCTGCCAGACGGTGATGTCGCCGGTCTCCAGCGCGGAGCGGATCAGTGCGGTGGGCCAGAACTCGACCGGCCGGTCGTCGGCGGGAAATTCGGATGGGCGAGTCAACTCGCCTCCTCCAGGATCGCCACCGCCAGGTTCAGGCAGGTCTGCCGGACAGTCTCCCATCCGGGGTCCGGTGACCCGCCGGGGTCCCCGTCGCCCGGCATCGGATCGGCCAGCCGGCGCACCAGCTGGGTGGCGATCCACTGCCGTTCGGGTTGTTGCCCGGAGCTGTAATACCGGTCGATGCCGGCCAGCACCACCGCGGCGTTGTCGACGCCGTTCGCGTCAACCAGTTCGGCGAGCTGGACGTAGTCGGCGCGGTTGTTTCGGCACAGCACCAGGTAGCTCTGCAGCCGCAGGGTCTCGGCTCCGGTCGGAATCTGCAGCCGGTCACCGGTGGGCAGGGCAACATTGGTGGTCTCCACCGGGCTCAGCCGGGCGGTTGCGGCATCGGTCTGCAGTGCGTCCAGCGCGACCGCGAGCCGACCACGCCACATCGTCACCGGGTGCACCGGACGCGGGTCGGCCGCCCGCGATACGAAGAGTCCTGCGCCCGAACCCCCTGCGCCCGAACCGTCGTCCCCGCCCCTGATCCTGCCGGCCAGCGCGCCGACCGGAACATCGCATCCGCTGAACGCCAGCGGGTCGGCGACGCTGACCGCGTCGGGCGCCATCACCTTCAGTCGTGCGGCGCCTTGGACCACCAGCTTCAGGTCGGCCTTCGGCGGCGCCACCGTGGCGAGGTGATCCGGGAGGACGACGAGATCGCCGAGATCGAGCTTGGGCAAGGGCTTTTCGAAGTCGACCGACGGCAGGATGCGGGCCAGCCAACCCGGAAGCCACCAGTTCCACTGGTCGAACATCGCCATCAATGCCGGCACCAGCACCAGCCGGACGATGGTGGCGTCCACCGCGATCGCCACCGCGCAGGCCACCCCGAGCTGGGCCACCAGGGGCATACCGGCGAAGGCGAAGCCGATGAACACCGCGATCATGATCAACGCGGCGCTGGTGATGGTGCGGGCACTGGTGGCCACCCCGTAGGCGACCGAGTCACGGGTGTCGCCGGACTGCAGATAGCGCTCCCGGATCCGGGTCAGCAGGAAGATCTCGTAGTCCATCGACAGGCCGAAGGTCATCGCCAGCACCAGCGGCGGGATGGTGCTGTCGATCGAACTGAGCGGCTCGAAGCCGAGACCCTCCAGCCAGCCCCACTGAAAGACGATGACGAGGCTGCCGTAGGCGGCCGCGACCGACAGCACGGTCATCAGCACACCCTTGAGCGCCAGGAAGGCCGACCGGATCGAGATCAGCAGCATCACGAAGGCGATCAACGCCACGAAGACCAGGACCAGCACCTGGGTGTGGGCCACCCGGTCGTCGAAATCCTTGATCAGCGCGGTCGGTCCGCCGACGTCGACCCGGGCGCCGTCCAGTTCGGGGACCCCCGGCAGGGTGGCGCGCAGCCAGTCGATGGTGTCCCGGGAACGCAACTCCTCGGGGTCGACGGCCAGCACCGCCGACAGCAGTGCGCTGCGGTTGTCGTCGGAGAACTCCGGCGGCGACACCGACACGATGTTGACCGCTGCGGCGGTGGTCCGGCTCACCGCGTCCAAAGCGGCTGCGTGCTGCGGGTCGGAGGCGTCACCGTCGGGGAAGGTGACCAGAACCCGCACCGGTCCCAGGGCACCCGGTCCGAGCGCCTCGGCGGCCGCCGCCACCCCGCCGCGAACCTCGTGGGAGGCGGGGAACTGCCGTTGCAGGCTGTTGCCGAGCACCATCGAGAACGCCGGCGCGGCAAGGATCAGCAGGACGGCCGTCGCGGCCAGGGCCGAAACCCACGGCCGGCGCATCACCGCTCCGACCCAGCGGGTCCAGAACCGGGACTGGGCGGTCTCCGGCCGGCGGGACCAGTGCAGCAGTCGCGAACGCCTGGCGGCGGCGCGGCCGAAGGTGGCCAGCACCGCCGGGATCAGGGTGGCCGAGGTCAGCACCGCGACCGCGACGGCCAGGATCGCGCCGGTGGCCATCGACCGCAGCACGGGGGTGTTGATCAGGTAGATGCCGGTCAGCGAGGCGATCACCGTCAAGCCTGACAGCACCACCGCCAGACCCGAGGTGGCCATCGCGGCGTCGGCGGCCTGATCGGGGTCCCGGCCGGCCCGCAATTCCTCGCGGAACCGCATCAGGATGAACAGTGAGTAGTCGATGGCCAGTGCGATGCCGAACATCGACACCGTCGAGGTGACGAAAACCGACATCGAGGTCACCATCGACAGCAGGTAAACCACGCCCATGGTCACCACGACCGTGAAGACGCCGAGCGCCAACGGGATGGCCGCGGCGGCCAGCGAGCCGAACACCGCGATCAACACGATCAACACGATGGGCAGGTTCCAGCGCTCCGCCGCGGCGACGTCGCGCTTGGTGCTGGTCTGCGCCGCAGCGCCCAGTTCACCCTGGCCGATGACGTAGAGCCGGACCCGGCCGTTCTCGGTCCGGCCCGGCTGATCGCCCTGCACACCGATCTTGGTCCGCAACTGGCGGGCGACGTCCACCGCTCCGGTGTTGTCGAAGCCCAGGCGCAGTCCGACGACGTAGGGCCGGTCCGGGGCCGGGGCCGGCTGCACCGGATTGGGCGCCAACGTGATGCTGGGGATCTCCTGGGCGATCTTCTCCAACTGCGCCACCGCGTCGGACATGTCCTCGTAGGTGGCGTCGGGTCGCGGCGCGGCGACCAACGCCAGCGGTGAGGCGCCCTGCTGGGGGAAGTGGTCCTCGAGTTCGTACTGCACGTGCAGTGACTGGGAACCTTCGACCTCGAAGCCGCCGCCGGTCAGGTTGTGGGACTGGGTCAGCGCCAGCCACACCGACGGGACGAGGGCCAGTAACCAACAGCAGAACACCAGCCAGCGATGTCTGCGCAGGCTGCCACTCAGACGCATCATGAACTGCTGGATGGCGAACTCCCCGCGACTGGCACCAGGCGAATAGCGTGGTTGCGAGACTACCTCAGCCGGCTGCGCCGTCTGGAGGCGTTGGCCGCCTAAGATTGGGCCAGTCCCCGATGCGGGAACACCCCGATGCGGGAACACTAGGCCCCGATGAAGGAGCACCAGCATGGCACGCAATGTCCTGGGAGCCGGTGCGGCCGCTGTCGCCCTGGCCGTCGGGCTGGCCCCGTCAGCCGTCGCGGCTCCGCCGAACTGCACCGCCGCGGACCTGGCCGCGGTGTCCTCAGGAGTGTCTGCGGCGACGTCGGTCTACTTGTTCACCCACCCGGACGTCAACGCGTTCTTCACCGGACTCGAGGGAGCTCCGCGGGCTGATCTACGGGCCGAGATCACGAACTATCTGGGCGCCAACCCGCAGGTGAAAGCCGAACTGCACGCCATCCGCCAGCCGCTGATGGACCTGCGAAACCGCTGCGCCCCCGAGGCAGCCCAGTAGACCCCGAGCCGCCCCAGTAGACCTAGCCGGCGCGGCGGGCCAGAACGGCCCGGACGGCCCGCCAGCCCAGCAGCAGCGCTCCGGTGACCAGTGAGGCCACCAGGACGAAGCTGAGTGCGATGCCGGCGTGCGTGATCACCCGCAGCATCATCCCCACCACGATCGTGGCGACCCAGACGCTGACCCCGGTCGGTACCAGTGCGGTGGGCCGCTGCCAGCCGCGCGACACCAGCCAGCCCACGACCGTGCCGGTCAGGAACGGCCAGGCCGTCTCGGCGATGCCGGCCAGCGTCACCCCCTCGGCGTGGTTGCGGCGGCCCACCGCCACGAAGACGAGGACACACGCGATGTCGGTGGCGAAGGCGAGCGCTGCGTGACGTGTCGGGGTGGGGACGCCGGTGATGGAGCCGCCAGGGGTGGAGCTTGTCATGGCGGCTATCCAACCGTGTTCAGCCGCGGTCCTCGTCGTCGGGGGCGAGTTCGTCGATGACGGCCAGTTCCTGGTCCTGCAGTTCGTCGACGACGGCCTCCGGGTGCCGCACGCC
>Ga0075471_10003380_pt1 | contig 10389 bp, 6 predicted proteins | sample DEB19_08_DNA_2_FD_74787 | JGI IMG/M metagenome (GOLD analysis project Ga0075471, IMG submission 74787) | Aqueous microbial communities from the Delaware River and Bay under freshwater to marine salinity gradient to study organic matter... | ecosystem: Environmental > Aquatic > Marine > Coastal ... | reverse complement strand
AGGTTGCCGAAATGGCGCCACGTGCGGCACTTGTCGAAGGTCTCGTAAAGGCCGCCGTCGCAACCGATCACCATGTGGGTGCCGTCCTTCGGGTCGATCCACAGCGCGTGATTGTCGACGTGCTTGTCGGACTCGCCGGCCTCGCGCCACGTCTTGCCGCCGTCTTCGGTGACCTGAAGCATCGTGTCGAGCGAATACACCGTGTTCGCGTCGACCGGATCGCAGACGAGTTCCTGGTAGTACTGCGGGCTCGTCGACGTGTACGACGACCGCTTCTCGAACGACACGCCGCGATTCACCGAACGATAGAAACCGCTCGCTCCGTCCTGTGCTTCGACGAGCGCGTAGACGACTTCCGGTCGCGTCGGCGGGATGGCCAGACCGATGCGTCCGAGATGCCCGCCGGGAAGTCCCGACGTGCACGTGGCCCATGTCCGACCACCGTCGATCGACTTCTTGAGCGACGAGCCGGGGCCGCCGTTCATCAACGTCCACACGCGGCGCGCACGTTGATACGTGGCGGCGTACATGACGTCGGGATTGCCCGGCTCCATCACCACGTCGGTGACGCCCGTGTGTTCGTCGGTTTCGAAGGCTTTCGTCCACGTCGCACCGCCGTCGCGCGACACGAAGAGCCCACGATCGCCTCCGGCTTTCCACAGCGGCCCCTGCGCCGCCACGAACAGCGTGTTGCGATCCTTCGGATGGACCAGCACCTTCGCGATGTGTTCGGATTCCTTCAAGCCGGCGAACGCCCACGTGTCGCCGCCGTCGCGCGAGACGTAGAGGCCGTCGCCGTAGCCGACGCTGCGTTGGCTGTTGTTTTCACCGGTGCCGACCCAGATCGTGAGCGGGTCGTGCGGATCCACCGTGACGCATCCGATCGAATACGACGTTTGGTCGTCGAAGATCGGTTCGAACGTGGTGCCCGCGTTGCGGGTTCTCCACACACCGCCGCTCGCGACGGCGACGTACCACGTACTTTCGCGACCGGGAACGACCGCGAGATCCGCGATGCGGCCCGACGCGGTCGCGGGGCCGATGCCGCGCCACTTCATGCCGCCCAACGCGGAAGCACCGAACTTCGGGGGCGCCTCCTTCGATTCCGGAGCCGGCTTCGACTCTTGGGCGAACACGGCACACGCGGCCGGAACGAGTGCGAGCACCAAGACGAGCGGACGGAGGACGGACTGGAATCGGATCACCGGTTATCTCCTCGTTCGATCTTAGCGGAGCGGTCGCTCCGATCCTCGAAGGGGGCCGAAGAAGACGTCGCGGGCGGTTCGCACGACGTTGGCGTGGGCGAGAACGGTCCGCGACGGATCGCGCCCGTATCCCCCACCTTGACAAGAGGCCACAGGCGTACCCTCGGCCCGGCACGTCTCGAAGACGCGGCGGTCGCGCGCGACGAGTCCCGCATGGCTGAGGGCGAGTCGACCGAGGCGATCGCCTTCGAGAGGATCGACCCCCGCCTGATAGAGCACCACGTCGGGGCGGGCCCGCGCGAACGCTTCGGGCAGGTGGCGATCGAGAGCCTCGAGGAACGCGTCGTCTCCCGTGCCGTCCGGGAGAGCGACGTCGAGATGCGACGGCACCTTCACCCGCGGGAAGTTCTTCGCGCCGTGCATGCTGAACGTGAACACCGCCTCCGATCCGCCGAGGATCTCGGCGGTTCCGTCGCCTTGATGCACGTCGAGATCGACGATCAGGACGCGGCGCGCGCGGCCTTCGGCGAGGGCGGCCGTCGCCACGACGGCGAGGTCGTTGAAGATGCAGTAGCCCGACGCCCGGGCTTTCGCCGCGTGATGCGTGCCCCCGGCGAGACTGCAGCCGACCCCGTTGCGCATCGCCGAAAGGAACGCGCCGCGCGTCGCGCCCACGGAGGCGAGCGCTCGGCGCACGGATCCCTCGGACCAAGGGAACCCCGACGCCACGACGTCCGAACGCGGGAGATCGCCGCGCATCCACCGATTCACGTAGTCGGCGTCGTGGGCCCCGAGGAGGAGATCCGGCGCGACGGGTTCCGCGGGGAGGAATCGATCGGTCGGGCTTCCGTCCTCCTCGAGGAGGCGACGCACGGCGGCGTACTTGGCGATCGGGAAGGGATGCCCCTCGGGAAGCGGCAGAGGGACGTGATCGGCGTAGTGGATCTCGAGCATCGGGGGGCGAGGTGCGCCGTCCACGATACGCGCCCCGCGCGATCAGCAGCACCGATATTTCGGTGATACGGAACACCCCCGCGCGCTGCTACGAATACCGTCCCATGAAGGCCCGGAAGTACGACTTCACTCCTGAGTTCGGGGCGAACGCCCCCTTCATCGAAGACCTCTACGCCCGCTGGTGCGTGGACCCCGGCGACGTCAGCGGCGACTGGCGCGCGTTCTTCGAGAAGATCGACCCCGCCACCGCCGCCGCGCCCCGCGCGTCCTCCCCCGCACCCACCCCGGCGGGTGGGACGGGTGCCGCCGCTTCCGCGGCCGGCGCCTCGGAGCCGCTCCGCGGCGTCGCGGGCAAGATCGTCAAGAACATGGAGGAGAGCCTCGGTGTTCCGACGGCGACGACCTTCCGCATGTTGGCGGTGCGACGCCTCGAAGAGAACCGCGCCATCCTGAATCGCCACCTCGGCGCAGCGGGACTGCCGAAGGCGTCCTTCACGCACCTGATCGCGTACGCGCTCGTGCAGGGACTGAAGACCGTCCCGCAACTGAACCACGCGTTCGGCGCGTCGGCGGACGGCCCCGTGCGGCTCCTGCACGACAAGATCAACCTCGGTCTCGCCATCGATCTCGAAGGCAAGAACGGCACGCGTTCGTTGGTCGTCCCGAGCATGAAGAACTGCGGTCCGATGACCTTCAAGCAGTTCCTCCTCGCGTACGCGGAAGTCGTCGACAAGGCGCGCGCGGGCAAACTGACCGCGGACGATTTCGCCGGCACGACGATCACGCTCACCAACCCGGGCACGCTCGGCACGTCGGCTTCGGTGCCGCGTCTCATGGCCGGACAAGGGGCGATCATCGCGACGGGCGCCATCGGCTATCCCGCCGAATGGGCGATCGCGAGCCCGACGACGTTGGCCGATCTCGGCATCTCGAAGGTCATGCAGATGACCTCGACCTACGACCACCGCATCATCCAAGGCGCGGAATCCGGCGCTTTCCTGGCACGCGTCGACGCCCTTCTGCAGGGCGCCGACCGCTTCTACGAGGAGGTCTTCGCCGCCGTCGGATGTCCGACGGCGCCGTTCGCCCCCCCTCTCTCGGCCCCGGCGGCTGAGCCCGCGGCACGCGCCGCCGGCCAGGACGCCGGGGCGCTCGACCGCCAGCTCCGCGTCTTCAAGCTGATCCACGCGTACCGCACCGCGGGCGCGCGCGTCGCGCATCTCGATCCGCTCGCGCCGCCGTCGCATCACGAACCGGAACTCGATCTCTCGGCCCACGGGCTCGGCGAGGCCGATCTCGGGCGCGTGTTCCTGACGGACGGTGTCGGAGGCACGGCATCCGCCACGCTCGCGAACATCGTCGCGGCGTTGCGCGCCACCTACTGCGGCACCACCACCGCCGAATTCACGCACGTCGCGGATGCGGGCGCGCGCGCGTGGCTCGCCGCACGCATCGAAGCGACGCCCGCGGCGCCTTCCGCCGTCGAATCGCGGCGCATCTTGGAAAAACTCTCGGCGGCGGAAGCTCTCGAGAAGTTCCTGCACACCCGCTACGTCGGACAAAAGCGCTTCTCCGTCGAGGGCGCCGAAACGACGATCGCGGTGCTCGACGAAGTCCTGAACCGCGCCGCCGACGCGGGCGTCGACGAGATGGTCCTCGGCATGGCGCACCGCGGCCGCTTGAACGTGCTCGTCAACACGTTCGGCAAGCCCTGCGACAAGTTGTTCGCCGAGTTCGAAGGATTCTTCGACGCGGGCGACTCGAACGGCTCGGGGGACGTCAAGTACCACCTCGGAGCGCGCGGCGAACACAAGGCACCGAGCGGACGCACGCTGCGCACGACGCTCGCCTGCAATCCGTCCCACCTCGAAGCGGTGAATCCGGTGGTCGAAGGCCTCGCGCGCGCCAAGCAGGACGCGCTCGGCAAGGACGGCACCGCGAAGATTCTCCCCGTGCTCATTCACGGTGAAGCCGCGTTCGCGGGACAAGGCGTCGTCACCGAGACGTTGTCGATGATGCGTCTCGCGGGTTACCGCACGGGCGGCACCATCCACATCGTGATCGACAATCAAGTCGGTTACACGGCGGGCCCCGACCGCACGCGTTCGACGCGATTCCCGACGGACATCGCGAAGGGACTCGGCATTCCGGTCCTGCACGTGAACGGCGACGATCCGGAAGGTGCCGTGCGCCTCGCGCGCCTCGCGTTCGAGTGGCGGGCCTTGTTCGGGCAGGACGTCGTCATCGACGTCGTCTGTTACCGACGTTGGGGCCACAACGAGTCGGACGAGCCGTCCTACACGCAGCCGCTTCTCTACAAGAAGATCGCCGCCCACCCCACCCCGCGCGACGTCTACGCGAAAGCGCTCCTCGCGTCCGGCCGCATCGCCGAAGGTGAAGCGGACGCGATCACGGCGTCGATCAACGACGAACTCAAAGCCGCGATCGATCGGTTCCGCGCCGCGAAGCCAAAGGGCGTCGGCGCGATTCGTACGGACGCCGACGATCCGCGCGACTACGCCGCGGCTGTGCAACCGGAAACCGGATTCGACGCCGCGAAGTTGCGCGCCGTCGTCGAAGCCGCCACCAAACCTCCCGAAGGCCACAAAGTCCACGCGAACCTCGCCCGTCAGTTGGCGCGTCGCGTCGACATGGCCGACGGCAAACTCGGTATCGACTGGGGTTGCGCCGAAGCCATGGCGTTCGGATCGCTCCTCATGGACGGCACGGCCATCCGCCTCGGCGGACAGGATTGCGGTCGCGGAACGTTCGCGCATCGCCATTCGGTGATCCGCGGACAAGAGGACGGCAAGGATTGGGTTCCGCTGAACGATCTCGGCGGAGCCGGCTATACCGTCGTCGACTCGCTTCTGTCGGAAGAAGCGGCGCTCGGCTTCGAGTACGGCTACGCCGTCGAAGCGTCGAAGAGCGTCGTGATTTGGGAAGCGCAGTTCGGCGACTTCTGCAACGGCGCGCAGATCCAGATCGACCAATACATCGCGGCCTCGGAACAAAAGTGGGGACAGACGTCGGGCGTCGTGATGCTTCTGCCTCACGGCTACGACGGACAAGGCCCGGAGCACTCGTCGGGGCGTGTCGAACGCTTCCTGCAGTTGTGCGCCGAAGGCAACATGACCGTCGCGAACTGCACGACTCCCGCGAACTTCTTCCATCTTCTGCGCCGCCACGGAGCCACGCCCGTGAAGCGCCCGCTGATCGTCATGACGCCGAAGAGCCTTCTGAAGAAGAAGGAAGCGACGTCGACGTTGGCGGAGCTCGCGGCGGGACGCTTCCGGCCCGTCATCGACGACCCGAAGGTCGGCGACCCGACGGCCGTCACGAAGATCGTCGTCTGCACGGGCAAGCTCTGGTACGACCTCGACGAAGCCCGCACCGCGAAGGGACGCAACGACGTCGCACTCCTGCGACTCGAGCAGATTTATCCGTTCCCGCGCGAGCAACTTCTCGAGATCGCGGCCCGCTACCTCAAGGCGCAGAAGAACATCGTCTTCGCGCAGGAGGAGCCGAAGAACATGGGTGCATGGTCGCACGTCGCTCCGCGTTTCGCGGACCTCGGGTGGCGCGTGCGCTACGCGGGGCGCCCCGCGGCCGCGTCACCGGCGGCGGGATCGTTCCTCGTTCATCAGGCCGAGCAAGCCGACCTCATCGCCCGCGCCCTCGGCTGATCCGCGCATCGCGCACCGACGCCGTACGGAGGTCCCTCCGTGCGGCGTCGCGCGTTTCACGAAGCGGCGTGGTCAGAGGACGGCCATCGAGAAGCCGTTCGACAACACGTTGGCGGTCGCATCGAAAGCTTGCACCCAGAACACCGCCCCCGAAAGTCCGGGCGGCACCGTCCCCATGGGAATTTCGACGCGCCCCGTCGCGGCGGCGGAGAACGCGCCGAGCAGGACCACCGGTTCGGACAAGAGGACGTTGCCGATCGCCGTCGGAATCGGTCCGCCGCCGACCGTCGAAAACGCCACGAGCACCGGCGCGTTCGGCGACGCATGCGTCACGAGCAGCGACGCGGGCTGATTCGTTCGGGCGCGCGTCAGCGTGCAGGCGAGACCGTTCGCGTTCCCCGTCCACGCCTGGAAGTCGTCGACGAAAGGATTGTTGTAGTAGCCGAAGCCGACGCGCGTTCCCGTCGGCGGCATCGCGAGGATGCCCGACGCCGAATACGTTTGCGGATTGGCGCCCGCGGTGTCGCGGATTTCGAGATTCACCGTGTTTCCGCCGTTCGTGAACCAAACGGTGGCTTCTCCCGCCGCGAGCGGGGTCGTGAGATTGGCGAACGAGGCGCCGGAGAACCACGCTCCCGCATTGACCGCGGCGTTCCACCACACGCGATCCGCCAACCCGTCTCCGTCGTTGTCGCCGATGCGGACTTCCACGGCCGACCATGTCGACGTGTCGGCGCCGCAGATGATCGAGACGCGGTCGCCGCCACCGCCGTTCATGGACCACGTCATGCGGGCCGCGGTTTGCGACCACGGAGCGTTGAACGTCGTGTGCGCACTCCAACCGAGATCGAACGGGCTGTTGCCGACGATCCGATTTCCGGAGATCTGCGCGTCACCGTTCACCTCCGTCCAATCGAGGCCGAGTTGCGTCCCGGCGGTTCGGTTGAAGAGATCGTTCACGGCCTGTCCCGCGGCCTGAGCGGAAACGTCCGTCGTGCAGAGGGCGAGCATCGATGAAAAAAGAACGCGGGCGGTGGTTCGCATGCCCCGATTATAGGCGGAATCGACACGGTTCCCCGGCGTTTTCGCGTGGATCCGGGGCCGGTTCGCGTTAGGCTTTCCGGCTTGGAGCCGCGCAGCATTCGGCTCCGCAAGGAACACCCATCGTGAGCGACGGAATCAGCGTGGAGAAACTCCTCGATCCCGAGGAAACGAGCCTCATGGTCGAGCGTCTCAGCCAACCGCGGCTGCGCGAGCTCTATGGTTGGTTCCAGTCGAAGTCGGGCGCGGATCGCGGGATGGCCTTCGTCCGTCTCGCCCCCATCTTCGACACGTCGAACTTCTCCTACTTCTTCGGGGTACCGACCACCGAACTCGAACGCCGCATCGAAGCCACCGCGGAATCGCTTCACAGGGCGTTCGCCCTCGGAATCACCTTCGGACTTTCGGTGTGTCGTCACGAAGACCCGAACGACCCCTTCGAAGCGCGCACGGTGGTTTTCCCCCAGATTCTCGAGGGGATTTCCGCACTGCGGCCGACGCCTCTGCGCATCGCTCGCACGAAGGACCGCCCCGAAGAGACGCCGCCGCGCGAACCGGTGGACCAAGGCGAGGTCACGCGTTCGCTCATGGAACGCGAACCGCGAATCGCCGACGTGATCGTGTCGGCGTGCCGCATGGCCGAACTCGCCGCCGACGAGGGGCCGCGCCCCTCGACGGGAGCCTTCGACAAAGAATCTTGGATGCTCCGCTTCGTGTGGTGCGTCGGGATTCTCGCGACGGGCGTTCTCCTTCCGAGCGACGCGGCGGCCTTGCTCCTGCGCTCGAAGGAAGAAAGCCCGAACCTTCCCGCGAAGGTTCCCGCCGAAAAGGCCCCTTCGCGCGGCCGCGCAAAACGCGTGAAACGCGTGAAGGCCGTCGTGCGCAAGCGGGCGAAACCCACCGCGCGCCGCACCTCCAAGAAGCCTCGCGGCAAGCGCTGAGGCGGCCCCCCGCGGCGCCGGATATCCGGCGCCGCAACTCGGGTTAGGAAGCGGATTTGGGGCTATCCTTCCCCGAGTGACTACGGCGCCCCCCCTCATCGCCCATCTCGTCTTCGCATTCGATACCGGAGGCATGGAGAACGGGATGGTGAATCTACTGAACCGGCTCCCCCGGGATCGGTATCGCCATGCCGTCATCGCGTTGACCCGCATCTCCGACTTTCGCGAACGTGTGGAACGCGACGACGTCGAGTGGGTCGAACTGCGACAGCCGAAGGGCAACGATTTCGGAACCCACCGCACGTTGTATCGATGGCTTCGCAACCGTCGCCCGGCGATCCTCCATACGCGCAACCTGGCCACGCTCGAAGGGCAGATCACCGGTCGTTTGGCGGGCGTCCCCGGACGCATCCACGGCGAACACGGTCGCGACGTCCACGATCTCCACGGGACCACGCGTCGCTATCGCTGGTTCCGAAAGCTCGTGAACCCGATGATTCACCGCCACATCGCGGTGAGCGTCGACCTCACGCGATGGCTCGAACGGGACATCGGCGTGCCGGCCTCACGACTGATCCACATCATGAACGGCGTCGACACGGTGCGGTTCGCTCCTCCGTCCGCGAACGCCCGCGCGCCGCTCCCTCTCGATTTCGCCGACGACGACATCCGCGTGATCGGCACGGTCGGTCGCATGCAGGAAGTGAAGGCGCAGACGTTCCTCACCCGCGGATTCGTTCGAATGATCGAACGACGCCCGGACCTGCGTCGCAAAGCCCGCCTCGTGCTCGTCGGAGACGGCCCCCTCAAAGCCGACTGCGAGCGGCTGCTCGACGCGGCCGACGCCCGGGCCCTCGCATGGCTTCCGGGAACACGCGGCGACATCCCGGACATCCTCCGCGCCCTCGACGTTTTCGTCCTGCCGTCTCTGAACGAAGGAATCTCCAACACGATTCTCGAAGCAATGGCGACGGGACGTCCGGTCGTGGCGACGGCGGTCGGCGGCAACGTGGAACTCGTCGACGACGGGCGCACGGGATTCTTGACGCCGTCGGGCGACGTCGACGCCTTGGCCGACGTCCTCGCACGCTTCTTCGATGATCCCGGTCTCGGAGCCCGGCTCGGTGGCGAAGCGCGGCTGCGCGCCACGCAGCGCTTCAGCATGGACGCGATGGTGCGCGGCTACATGGACGCCTACGACGCGGTGCTCGCGAGCACCGGGGCGAGGCCGCGATGAAAGTTCTGACGTTCGGCTCCCTCTTCCCCGATGCGACGCGTCCGTCGCACGGCGTCTTCGTGGAACAGCGGCTTCGGCACTTGATCGCCGAGGGCGACATCGAATCGAAAGTCGTCGCCCCCGTTCCTTGGTTCCCTTCCACCCATCCACGCTTCGGCGACTGGGCGGCCTACGCACGGGTTCCGGCACGCGAGCAACGCGACGGGGTCGAAGTCCTCCATCCGCGGTGGCTCTCGATTCCGAAGATCGGCATGACCCTCGCCCCTTCGCTCATGGCGATGGGTGCCCGTCCGACGCTGTCGCGCCTGCTCGCGGAAGGTTGGAATTTCGACGTCATCGACGCCCAGTACTTCTTCCCGGACGGCGTCGCCGCGGTGAGTCTCGGTCGACGCTTCAAGAAGCCCGTCGTCATCACGGCCCGTGGGACCGATCTCAACCTGATCCCCGAGCACCCGGTGGCGCGCGGCATGATCCGCGCCGCGGCGATGGAAGCGAAGGCCTGCATCACGGTGTGCGCCGCGCTGAAGGACGTCTTGATCGATATGGGGGTCCCCGACGATCGCGTCCACGTGCTGCGCAACGGTGTCGATCCGGTGCGCTTCGCGCCCCCCGAAGATCGCGACGCGCTGCGTCGTGAGCTCGGCTGGACGCGCCCCACCGTGGTCTGCGTCGGACACCTGATTCCGCGGAAAGGTCCCGACCTCGTGCTGCGCGCCGTCGCGACTCTCGAAGACGTCGCTCTGTGTTTCGTGGGCGACGGTCCCGAAGAGGGCGCCCTGCGACGTCTCGCGGCGGAACTCGGGGTCGCGGATCGCGTCACGTTCGCGGGACGCCAACCACCGGAATCGGTACGGCGTTGGTTCGGAGCGGCCGATCTTTCGGTCCTCGCGTCGGATCGCGAGGGATGGGCGAACGTCCTCCTCGAATCGATGGCGTGCGGGACCCCCGTCGTGGCCACGCGTATCTGGGGCACCCCGGAAGTCGTCGCCGCTCCCGAGGCCGGAGTGCTCGTCGATCGCACGTCCGCGTCGCTCGCCGACGGCATGCGTCGACTGCTCGCGTCGCCGCCGTCACGCCTCGCGACGCGCGCCTACGCGGAGACGTTCGACTGGGGCGATACCGCGCGCCGCCTCAAGGCCGTGTTGACCGACGCGGCGCGCCGCTAGCGTCAGCCGCCGGACTTTTCGGGGGCGGGCGTCGCGGGCTTCTTCTTCTCGCCCGGGTTCGGGCCCGGCTCGAGCTTCGCCGCCTTGACGTCGTCGAACACGATGTTGTCGCCGGCCTCGAGTTCGAGCGACCATTCCACGTCGGCCGCCCAGTGCTTC
>Ga0075471_10003379_pt1 | contig 10389 bp, 9 predicted proteins | sample DEB19_08_DNA_2_FD_74787 | JGI IMG/M metagenome (GOLD analysis project Ga0075471, IMG submission 74787) | Aqueous microbial communities from the Delaware River and Bay under freshwater to marine salinity gradient to study organic matter... | ecosystem: Environmental > Aquatic > Marine > Coastal ... | reverse complement strand
GCCTGCGCTGAAACAGGGTCGGATTTAGGGAAGTGGGCTTTGAAAACCTGCAATTTTATCGGCTTGTATTAGGATTCAGTGATCCCTGTCGGGGGCATGGAGTTACAGCAGTCGTGCCGCAATGCTCGCGAGGGCCACGGCGGGCATCACCCAGATGGTGGCCAGCCGCCCACGGCGGGGAATGTTCGCGATCGATGCGAACCATACGAGGCCGATCGCCACGGTGACGTCGAGTACGAACTGGAACGGCACCGGCCCCGTCGCGCCGTTCACCCAGTCGACGAGCGGTGCCACAGCCCGTCGCACGGGATCGTCGTCGGGCACGCCGATAAAGCAGGCTCCAAACACCCGCAGGCCGAAGGCGGCAAACGGGATCAGCCCGGCGACGAGTTCCACGCGGCGAGAGAGCTTCGGAAGCGGCGCCGACCAGATAGCGGTCCAGAGCGCGGTGAAGAAGAGTAGCCGGATCGTCTCCATGGCATCCGAGTGTAGCCCCAGCCTGCCTGCAGCTGGTTCATGGACGATCGCGTGGGCCCGGGGGTAGGATAACGGTTGTCGCGTACGTCCCCTGAGGCTGTTGTCATGGATTTCGTGTGGTTTCTCCTGATCGGTCTGTCCGCCGGGTGGCTCGCGAGTCAGATCATGAAGGGCGGCGGCTCGGGGCTCGTTGGTGACCTGATCATGGGTGTGATCGGCTCGATCCTGGGCGGGTTTTTGTTTGGCCTCCTTGGGCTTTCGGCAACCGGCCCGCTCGGCGGCCTCGTCACGGCCACGGTCGGCGCGATCGTCTTGATCGCGGGCCTACGAGCGATCAACCGCACGCGGATCTGAGCGACGTCAGGGACGATCGCCCATCACTTCGGCGTGGCCTTCAAAAACGAATAAGGCTCCGCGGGCTGCAGGGAGCCGCTCGCGTCACCGCTGTAGGTTTCGCCGGCCTTGAGCGGCAGCTTCTTCACCGGGGCTGCGGCCGTGAAGTCGAGCTTTTCCAGCGGCACCCAGAACACCGTCGGGCTCGTCGCCGAGTCGAAGTAGAGGGTGCGGTCCTTCTGGTCGTGCACCGTCCGCCAGATCGTGCTCGCCACGTTCGGCTCACCCGGCGTCGTGATGCCCAGCGGTGCCGACGCATTACGGATCACGCTGAAGACCGAGGCGATCGCCCGCTCACCAGCGAGATTCGCCGGGATTGCATCGATGTAGAAACTCGCCCGTACGAAGCGGTCGCTGGCGCGGATCGTGCCCGGCAGCATCACGTCGCCACCGATCCCCCGCCAGTAGGCATTGAGGGCAAGCTGCTCGTCGAATGGCGGTGAGTTGGTCATCACGTTGTAGCGACGGCCGTGGTGCACCGTCAGGCGACCACCAACATACTCGAAGATCGCCGAATCTCCCGAAGGGTCCGAGATCGACACGTGGCCCACGCCCGGCTCGCCATTGGGAAGCACCGGGGCCACGATCGTGAAGGGCTCCTTCTCGAGCCCGGCCACCGCCTCGGCGACCGTGGCGTAGTTGTCGAGCACATACTGCGCCCAGCCGCCGATCGACAGATTCGGTCGCCCGGCCACGCTCGTGCCGTACTCACTCTCGGCGAGATAGAGGATGTTGGCGACGAGGCCCTTCTCGTTCATGCCGTCGGCAGTCGCCACGCCATAGAAACTCACCGCCACCGAACCGAATCGGCTCGTCCACTCGAGGCTGGCCGGGCCGGCGTTGCCGTGCCGCTTCATCCCGCGGGGAAAGACCCAGATCTCCGAACCCGGATCCTCCATCCAATCCATGGACCGACCCACGATGACGTTGCCGTCGGCGAAAGCTCGCATGCACCGGGTGCAGGCGGCGGCCGGCGTGGCGGCGAGCAGGGAGACGGCCACAACGGCGGCCAGGGGCTTGAGAATGAAGAGGGCGGAGATCATGGGGCTGTTCCTCCGGGCAAGGATGAGTGATGGGGCGGTCGGGATCAGGTGCCAAACCCCGCACAGCTGCCCTTACCGCACTGCAGGCGACCACACGGCTCGCCGGCACCGGCGTCACCTCCGTTGGCGACATGGCCGCTGACGACCTTACACGGACACGTTTGCCGCCATCAACCGTGCTACCACGACCCAAAACCGGCAACCGGCGTAGAATACTTGCGGTCGAGAGGAGTCGCAGCCGTGTTTCATTTCCAAAACCAACGTGTCTGGGCCTTGGCGGCCTGTGCGGCATTGGTCGCCCAGGTCATGCCGAAGGGGCTGTGCCAGGCATGCGACCAGCCGTGCTGCGGCCGCGAGGCCGGCGGACATGGCTCGACAACCGCCAATGCCTCCGTCGAATCCGCCGGCCTCTGCCCCGCGTGCGCCGCTGCAACCGAGGTGCAGGCCACCGACACCAGCGATCGGCCCTGCCACTGCCAGCTGAAGGCTCGGCACAACCAGCCGCTCGCTCTCTCGCGGAGCACCCTGCCCTCGCTTGCCGACGGGGCTCTGACCATCGGGCTGCCGGCCCTCCCGCCGGTCGCGCCGCAGGTTCTCGGCGTCAGCCGGGAGTATCTGGCGGCGTTGCTCGCCATCCCGATCCGCCCGCCGCGGATCCTCTTCGGCGTCTGGCGGAACTGAATCGACCGTCGACTGTGCCCTTCCTCGTCCCAGCCGGACAAGGGCGGATTGGTTGGGCACATCGGCTGGCTTTCCCACGATCACACGTCGTGACGTGGTGTATTCGATTCAGATTCCTCATGCATCGACAAGGAGTATTTCCATGAAGACTTTCATGATCTGGGCGACGCTGGGCCTCGTGCCCTTCGCGTCGGTGATCGGCGGTAGCCTGAATGCCGGCTGCCCGAAGTGTGACTGCTGCGGCTGCTGCGAGACGGGCACCTGCGGGTGTGCAGACTGCACCTGCGAGTGCTGCGTCGACGAGTGCCCGACCGCCGGCGCCAAAGCCGAGCGGGAGGAGTGCTGCGGCTCCGGTTGCTGCAGCAAGTAGCTGCTGAGGGAGCGGCGAACGAGTTCGTGCGGCGGCGGGGGACGAGAGTCTTCCGCCGCCGCCACTTTCGCAGGCCAGTACCGATCTTCGCGCCACGGCATCGCCCGCCGCATCGCTACACTTACGACCCTATGAACGCATCTTCTCGCTCGGTCGACTCCCTTTTCCAACCCTTTCGCCTCGGCGATCTCGCGCTTCCCAATCGCGTGGTGATGGCGCCCCTCACGCGCGGCCGCGCCGGCAGGGAGCGGATCCCGAATCCGCTGATGGCGGAGTATTACGTGCAGCGGGCCTCCGCGGGGCTGATCGTGGCCGAGGCCACCACGATCTCCGAGCAGGCCAACGGCTGGCTCGAGTCGCCCGGCATCTACACCGACGCCATGGAGGCCGGCTGGAAGGACGTGACCTCGGCCGTGCACGCCGCCGGCGGCCGCATCTTCCTCCAGCTCTGGCACATGGGCCGCGCCTCGCACAGCGACTTCCACGGTGGCAGCCTGCCGGTGTCGGCCTCGGCCGTGAAAATCGACGGCGACGGCATCCACACGCCACTCGGCAAGAAGCCCTACGAAACACCCCGGGCACTCGAAGCCTGGGAGATCGCCGGCGTCGTGGGCGACTACCGGCGGGCCGCAGCCCGGGCTCGGGCGGCCGGATTCGATGGCGTCGAGATTCACGCCGCCAACGGCTACCTCCTCGATCAGTTCATCCAGGCGAAGACGAACCTCCGCACCGACGACTACGGCGGCAGCATCGAGAAGCGGGCGCGGCTCCTGATGGAGGTGGTCGAGGCCGTGTCGGCCGAGTGGCCCACGCAGCGGGTGGGCGTGCGGATCTCGCCGAACGGCGTTTTCAACGACATGGGATCACCCAACTTCCACGAGCAGTTCACCCACGTGGCCACCATGCTCGACCGCTGCGGCCTGGCCTACCTGCACGTGGTCGACGGGCTCGCCTTCGGCTTCCACAAACTCGGCGAGCCGATGACCCTGGCGGAGTTTCGCCAGGTGTTTCGTGGTCCGTTGATGGGCAACTGCGGCTATACGCTCGAGACCGCGGAGCAGGCGGTGGCCGAGGGCCTCGCCGATTTGATCGCCTTCGGCCGCCCCTTCATCAGCAATCCCGATCTCGTGAATCGCTTCCGTCACGGCTGGCCACTGGCCGAGCCGGCTGACATGGCTGCCTGGTATTCCCCAACCGGTGCCACGGGCTACACGGACTTCCCGGCACACATGCCGAATGCGTGACTCCGCTCGCTGACCCGGTCCGGCTTCAATCGCATGCCACGAAGTGTCGTTCGCGCCGGTGCCGACCGCTGCCCCCGATGCAGCCTCCAGCCGCGGTGGTGCATCTGCGACATGCTGCCGCCGGTCGACACGCGGCTCGGGGTGCACGTGCTCATCCACCGCGGCGAGCAACGGAAGCCGTCGAGCACCGGCAGCCTCGTGGCCCGGGTCGTGACCGGTGCCACGCAGCACGTGTATCAGCGGCAGAGCAGGTTTTTCCCGGCCCTGCGCCTCGCCGCCAGTGCGCTCCAACCGGGCCGCGATGTATGGATTCTGCATCCCCACGGTGACCCGCTCCCCGCCGCGGGTGATACGAGCGACGCCGGCGCACGCACCGCACCCCAGGTGGTGCTGCTCGACGGCACGTGGCGGCAGGCGGGTGAGATGCTCCGCTCGGTCGAGGGCCTCGGGCGGTGCGTCCGCCTGCCGTACGAGGGCCTCGAGCAAGGCCGCTTCTGGCTCCGGGAACAGCCCGGTCCGGGGCACGTTTCCACCGCCGAAGCACTGAGCAGCGTGTTGCATGCCGTCGGCGAGCACGACGCGGCCCGTTGCCTCCGGCTGCACTTCGAACTGCATGTCTACGCGATGCTGCTCGCCCGCGGCCGCCGGGAGATGGCCGAACGCTACCTCGGCAACTCACCGCTGCTCGCAGAGGCCGCTCCGGTCCTCGATCGGCTGCACGCCCGGTGAGCCGATGGCTACCCGTCGGCGGGCAGGCCGCCGCCGGATCGCTCAGCCGGCAGCCGCCTCGGTGGCGTAACGGCGGCAGTGCTCGAGGTAGGCCTTCTCGTGGGTCGCGAGCAGGTCGACCACGCTCGCCCAGAGCCATGACGGGGCGTCGAGGGTTTTGGAGCGATGGCCGCTCAGCTCCTGCTGCCACGACGTGCGGGTCGCCTCGTCCATCTGCCGGGCATGCGCCTTACCCACCACCATCGCCAGATACCGCGAGAGCCGCATCGCCTCGTCGCAGGTGAGATCCGCCACGTCGAACTTCAGATCCTGCGGCAGCAGTTCGCGGACAAACACCGGCCGGTCGAGCACCTTCGCGGCCAACATCCGGTCGCCGAGCGCCGGAGACAGGTGCCAGGCGCCCGCCACGACCCGCTCCGCATGATCCGGCGGCATGTCGGCCTCGGCGGCCCGCGGAGCGAGGGCGGGCACGGCCTCCTTGATGTCGACGAGACACAACTCGCCCTTCTTGCCCCCCACCGACACGAGCACCGCATACCTCAGGAGCCCGAGCGAACTGCAGCCCTTCACCCAGTAGGCGGCGTCGACGACTTCGATCTCGGCGTCGTCGCACCGCGACTTGAGCGCCGTCACCAGCCGCCGGCCGGCATCGGTCGCGAAGATCGCATCGATCCCCGCCCGCTCGTCGTCGGCAAGGGGCCAGAACGTGCGGCCGAGCGGGATGGCGGGGGTGGTGTCTTCGATCCGCTCCCGCGCGAGATCCTTCCACTTCCGCTTGAGCGCCGCCTTCATCGCCGCCTGCACCACCCCGGGCCACTCCTCCTCGGCATTGGCCACCGCGCCGAAACTCTGCTCGTAGCCCTCCACGATCTGCTCGATCATCCGCGCGGTGGTCACGCCCGGCAGGTCGGAGCCGCGGGCGGCGCTGGCCATCGAGAGCCCAAGCCGGATCAGGTCATGCGCCGGGTTGCCCACGACGGTCTGGTCGAGGTCGCGAATCTGAATCGCCACCGTGCCCTTCGCGCTGGCGATCGGGCCGATGTTGCCGGCGTGGCAGTCGCCACAGATCCAGATCGCCGGGCCGCCGGGCACCGCCTGGCCGGTGCTCCCCTCGAGCCATTCGTAGAAGTTCTTGGTGTTGCCCCGCACGTAGGCATGGGCCGAGCGGGCCATCTTCAACTGCCGCCGGGCCTTGAGCGCCGAGGTGCGTTCCTCGGCCGTGGGGAGCGTCGCTTCCTTGGGAGCCATCGGGGGTGTCCTTGCCTGTCGCGCTAGGGCCGCGTTCAACCGGTCCGCAGCGTCGACATCCCGCCGTCGACGCCGAGCACCTGGCCGGTCATCCAGCCACTCTCGGCGGAGAGCAGAAACCGCGCCAGGGCCGCGACCTCGGCCGAGGTGCCGATCCGCTTCAGAGGATACCTCGCCGCCAGGGCCTCGCGCTTCTCGGGGGACGAGAGCAGCCGAGACGCCAGCGGGGTGTCGGTCAGGGCGGGCGCGATCACGTTCACCCGCACCTTCGGGGCCCACTCCGCCGCCAGCGACCGCGCGAGCCCCTCCACGGCCCCCTTCGCCGCGGCCACGGAGGCGTGCATCGGCATCCCTTGGCCGACCGCGACGGTGCTGAACAGCACCACGCTCGCCGGGCCGCCGTCGATTCCCACCAGCCGCGGCTGCACGGCCTGCAGGAACCGCACCGCCCCGAGGAGGTTGACCTCAAGATCCCGATGGAAATCGGCGGACGTGAGGCTGCGAAACGACTTGAGCGTGATCGTGCCCGGGCAATAGACCGCGCCCTGCACGGCCTCCGGAGGTTCGGGCAGCGCCGCGTCTGCCAGGGCCACGTCGCACGCCGCGTGCCGGACCACGCCCCCGGGCTCCAGGCCGCCGACCGTCCGCGACCAGACGTCGACCCGCGCCGCCGTCGGCGCGAGCAGGCGGACGAGCTCGAGCCCGATGCCGCCCGAACCGCCTGCGATGAGGTAGGTGCCGGAACTCATGATGCCTCGCCTTTGTTCACGGATGGCCCGCGTCGCCTGCAGCGATCGCTGCAATACACGACGCGGTGCCAGTCGCGTTGCCATTTTTTACGCCAGGCGAACGGCCGCCCACAGACCGGGCACGTCTTCGTCGGGAGATCGCGATGCGGGCCGCTCATGGATGACGCCCGCTCACCCGCGGTAGGGACCCACGTTGAACACGCCGGCCACGATCAGTTCGGCGGTGTCGAGCAGGTCGAAGACGCCGTCGTAGTTGAAGTCGCCCCGCGACCATGTCGCTCCGGCACCCATGGCGACGTCGCCGCCGGCCATCAAAACGGAGACGTCCATGACATCCACCACGCCGTCGAGGTCGACGTCACCAGCCGCCGCGTAGGCGATCGTTACGACCGTCTGGTCGACCCGATAGCCCACCGTCCGCGTGCCGCCGCTGGCGGCCGCGGACGCGGAGACGATGCCCTTCGACCCGCTCCAACCTCCTTCCGATCGGCCGGCCAGGAGCATCTGGCGGAGCTGGGCCTCGCCGACCCCGCCGGCCGCCACGACGAGTCCACCGGAGCCGACGTCGATCAGCCCGCCATCGGCAACAGACAAACCCGCCGCCGCCACCGGCGCGGATCCCGCCTCGAGGATCAGCCGCCCGGCCGGCCCCACGTCGATGCGGCCGCCCCCCGTCGCCGATGAGTCGCGAACGATCACCGCGCCCTCCTCCACGATCAGTCCGCCGGTGAGCGTGCTCGGGCCGGCGAGCACCAGCGTGCCCCCGCCCCGCTTCCGAAGCGCGAACGGCCCCGTGCGGCCGCCGGCATCGACCACGGTCTGTCCCGTCGGCACGGTCACGAGATAGTCCATGCCGACCGAGACGCCCGTGAAGGTCGAGGTGTTGAGCCGCGTGGAGTTGTTGCTGTTGGCGCACAGGCCCACGAGCACGCTCGACGCCATGGAGATCGTCACGCTTCCGACCTGCGTCCAGGCGACGCCGTCGGGCGACACCGAGCCGGTCAGCTGATTCCCGGATCGCACGAGCCTTACCCAGTAGGGCGCGGCCTTGCCGGTCGGCCCGGCGATGCTGGTGCTCGAGCCGCCGGTGGTCGTGCGGTATTGCATCGCCACGCTGTTGGACGGCGATACGACCACCATCGCGTGCTTCGAGTTGGCTGCGGTCGACTCGCGGACCATCACGCCGACCTTCGCCCAGCCAGCCGTGTTTTCCACAGTGGCCACGCGGGCCGTGATCGAGCCGTCACCGATGAGCGGCTGATAGGTGTAGCGAAACGAGTCGGCGGTGCTCCAGATGTCGGAGCCGGTCGATGCCACCGTAAAGACGCCGGCCGCATGGCCGGCGGCACCGGTTGCCGCCACGTTGCCGATGTCCGCCGATGTCCAGGGATTCGGCAGGGGGGCCGCAGCCGGCACGGCCGTGAAGATCGGCAGCAGCGGATTCGTGCCCTCGGACGTCGCGTTCGTGGCGATGACCCGGTAGTGATACGTGCCGAGCGGGACAACGCTCGCATCCGTGTAGGAGAGCGCCGAGCCCGTCGCGGTGCCGATCGGGGAGTAGCTCGTGCCGTCGGTCGACCGCTCGATGCGATAGCCGGTGGCATTAGTGACGGCGGCCCACGCCAGCGAGACTCCTGAGGACGTCTTCCCCGTGAAGGCCAGACTACCGACGGCCGCCAGGCGGGTGCTCCCGGAAACGACCGTCGCAGCCGCATCCCCGAACGGGCTCAGGGGCGTGACGCGAAACCAGTAGCGGGTGCCCGCCGCCAGGCCGGCGACGGTGCGGCTCGGCACGTTCGTGCCCACCGTGCCGACCTGGCTGTAGGTGATGCCGTCACTCGACCGCTCGATCCGATAGCCGCTCTCGCCGCTCGTGTCGCGCCAGTCGAGCACCACCTGGGAAATGCTCAGCGACATCACGGTGACCGTGGTCACGCCGCTCGGCCGATTGACCCCGCTGGCGATCGGCGACGCCGCCGACCGTCCCACCGAATCGACGGCCCGGATGCGGTAGAAGAACCGCCTCGATCCGGCGAGGCCCGAGTCGATCCAGCTCGTCGCCTCCGCTCCGGTGGAATCCACGTCGACGAAGCTGACACCGTCGTCCGACCGCTCGACCACGTAGCCCTCCGCGGCGGGAACGGTCTGCCAGAACACCTCGAGCGCGGTGCCGACTCCCCGGGCCACCGTCACACCGGACGGAGCCACCACCGCGTTGACAACCTCCGGCGCGTTGATCGCGCCCGTGACCGCGACGTCGGTGAACTTCGACTCGTTGAGCGTCGCAGTGTCGTGCGCGCAGGTGAGCAGGCCGATGTAGACCGTCGATGCCATCGATATCGTGACCGAACCGACCGTCGTCCACGAGAGGCCATCGGTCGATCGCGAGGCGGTGATCGTGCTGCCCGACCGCACGAGCCTCACCCAGGTGGGCGTGAACGCCGCGGCCGTGCCGTTGACCGACGACGACGTGCCGCCGGTCGTGGTGCGGTGGACGAACTGCGGCCCGTTCGTGGCACTTGTGACCATCGCCGCGTGCTTCGCGTTGGCGGCCAGCGACTCCCGGATCTCGACGCCCACCTTGGACCACGCGTTGGTGTTCTGGTTCTGGGTGACACGGGCCACGATCGACCCGTTGCCGGTCAGGGTCTGGTAGGCGTAGCGGAATCCGTCGGCCGTCCCCCAGACGTCGGCCCCGCCGCCCACCATGGTGAAGGTGCCCGTGGCGGCGTCGTAGCCGGCGTGGCCGGGGCTGCCCACGCTTCCCACGTCGGCCGTTCGCCAGCCCTCTGGAAGATGGTTGACGGTGAGATCGTAGGAGCCGAGGTCGCCGTAGTCGCCGTGGCTTGACACGAACGCATACCAGGTGCCGGCACCGACGGGCAGCACGATCTGCTGATCGTTCGTGCCGCCGTCGCGGGCCGCCACGAGCACGCCCGAGCCGTCGTAGATCTCCAGTTTTGAGTCGAGCCCCGAAGGCTTCGTGGGCACCACCGAGACCACCGACACGCCGGCCCCAGCGGTGCTGAAGGAAAACACGTCGACGTCGCTCAGCCGCTCGATGATGCCCGAGATCGACCGGCTGCCGTCGGCCGCGGTGACGAGGGCCCGGGCCGTCGCGATCGTGCCGCCGTGATCGTCGGCGCGGAAACCGTCGCCGCCGGCCGGCTGACGGGCCTTGATCTTGCCGGCGATCACGGCGATGTCGTCCTGCAGCGTGCTCGCGGAGCTGCTCGGGTGGCCGATGAACCACTTGTGGACGCTCTGGGCGTAGTCGACGCCCATCAGCGGCCCGTGCAACGAGTCGAAGCCCGACGAGTATTCCTTCGTCTTGTTGCCGAGCAGATCGTAGTCGGACTGGTGGGCGAGGCCGAAGTTGTGGCCCACCTCGTGGACGATCCCCGAGACCCGCGTGCGGGCGTGGCTGGCGGTATTGAACGACTGGGGCGCGGAGT
>Ga0075471_10003378_pt1 | contig 10390 bp, 8 predicted proteins | sample DEB19_08_DNA_2_FD_74787 | JGI IMG/M metagenome (GOLD analysis project Ga0075471, IMG submission 74787) | Aqueous microbial communities from the Delaware River and Bay under freshwater to marine salinity gradient to study organic matter... | ecosystem: Environmental > Aquatic > Marine > Coastal ... | reverse complement strand
AGTGCGGCGGCCACGGCACCCGCGGTGGGCACGAGTCCGATCTCGCCCACACCTTTGATGCCGTAGGGCGCATTCGGTTGCGGCGCCTCCACCAGCAACACATCGACCGGTGGCATGTCCTTCGGGCGGATGATGCCGAGGCTCCGCAACGTGGTGTTCGTCGGAAAACCGGTATCGGGGTCGTGCGGGAACTGCTCGGTGAGTGCATAACCGAGTCCCATATGCACACTGCCCTCGATCTGGCCCTCACACAGCAGTGGGTTCACGGCGCGCCCCACGTCGTGCACCGCAACCACGCGCTCGATGTTTCCCGAGGCGCGATCCATGATGACCAACTGGGCCGCATACCCGAACGTGGAGTGGATGGTGGGGTTCTCGACCGTGCCGAGTTTCTGGGTCCAGTCCACGATGTACTCACCCACATGATCCACATCGGGCGCGCATCCGGCCGCGCGTGCGGTCTCGCAGGCAGCCTTCACAGCGCCTGCTCCCATGAGCGTGCCGCGTGAGCCCGTGGTCTGACCGAGTCCGAGTTCACGCGTGGTGTCGATGATGACCCGCACGCGCGCTGGATCGACGCCGAGTTCCTCCACCACCACCTGCATGGCGACGGTGTTGATGCCCTGTCCCATCTCGGTCCAGCCGTGCCGTACCTCCACGGTGCCGTCGTGGGAGTGGAATCGAACCACCGCACCGGTCCATTCGCGAAACCCGTTGCCCAGACCCGAGTTCTTGAGTCCGAGGCCGAGACCGACGGCCTTGCCATCGGCCACCGCCGCGTCGTAGTGCGGTCGCACCGCATCGAGGCACTGCTCGGCACCGAGGCAGCCATCGTCCATGCGCTGACCCGGTCCCCACACCAGTCCGGGACGGATCACGTTGCGCTTGCGCATCTCCCAACCGCTGATGCCCACGTGCTGCGCGAGTCGGTCCATGACGCCTTCCATGGCGAACTGCGCCTGATTGGCGCCGAATCCGCGGAACGCGCCGCACACCGGGTTGTTGGTGCGTGCCGCAACCGCCCGCACATCGATCGCCTGCACCAGGTACGGACCGCTGGCGTGGCCCGCCATCCGCTCCAGCACCTTCATACCGACGCTGGCATAGGCGCCCGAATCGCCGACTGCACGCACGCGCAGCGCCGTGAGACGACCATCGACATCGCAACCCGCTTCGTACTCCATGCGGATCGGATGACGCTTGGCGTGGATGAGAAACGATTCCTCGCGCGAGAGCGTGCACTTCACGGGCCGCTGCAACAGCCACGCGGCAAGCGCGGTCTGCGCCTGGTTGGACATGTCTTCCTTGCCGCCGAAGGCACCGCCGTTGGTGATGAGTTCGACGGTGACCCGCTCCCGGGCAATACCGAGCACACCGGCGATGTCGTTGCGGTCGTCCCAGATGCCCTGGCCACCGGAGTACACGTGGATCGAGCCACGTGCCGTATCGGGCACCGCAAGGGTGCTCTCGGGTTCGAGGAACGCATGCTCGATGCGTTGTGTGTGGAACGTCTCGCGCACCACGTGGGCCGATGACGCCAACAACGAGTCCACGTCACCACGGCGGTACTCGCTCACACTGAGCACATTGGTGTCGGTACCCCAGACAGCAACATCGGCACCGTCGGCGATCGCTGCGTCGGCGTCGGTGACGGGCGTGTGCACCGTGTACTCCACGGTGACGAGTTCGGCCGCTGCGCGAGCGTGCTGGCGCGTATCGGCCACCACGATCGCCAGCACATCGCCCGCATAACTGGTGCGACCACCCTCGGGGATGAGCACCGGCCAGTCCTTGTAGATGATGCCCACACGCAGATCGCCGGGAACATCGGCGGCGGTGTACACCGCCACCACGCCCGGCGCGGCCGCGGCAGCAGAGGTGTCGATGCGGAGTACATCGGCGCGTGCGTGGTCGGTGAGGCGCAATGCCGCGTGCAGCATGCCGTCCACCCGGAGATCGTCGACGTAGCCACGGTCGCCGAGTGTGAGTTCTTTCGCCTCGTATCGCATCGCGCTCGCGCCGATTCCGCCGGACTGCACGGCAACGGGAACAGCTCCCTGTGCAACGGCCTCGATGGCGTCGAGCACCTTGACGTAGCCCGTGCATCGACACAGGTGCGCACCGAGGTGACGAGCCATGTGCGAGCGGTCCAGCGCACCACCCTGTTTGTCGATGTGTGCCTTGGCGCGCATCACGATGCCGGGGATGCAGAAGCCGCACTGCAGACCCCCACAGGAAGCGAACGCCGTGGCGAACCGTTCGCGCTCGTGGGCATCCACCCCCTCGAGTGTCAGCACACTGCGCCCTGCAACCTTGGCGAGCGGTTGCTGACAGGCCACGACCGCCTTGCCGTCCACGTGAACCGTGCAGCACCCGCACTGACCCGACGGCGAGCAACCGTCCTTGGGGGAGGTGATCCCGAGTTCCTCGCGCAGCGCCGCGAGCAGGTGCGGATGGTCGGCACGGACGCGCACGGGCGCGCCGTTCACCACCAGTTCCACGGTGTCACTCATCGCGCGGCACTCACAACATCACTCGGGCAGCACTGCACCGCGCTGGGAGGTGATGCGGCGGTACACCTCGGGCCTGCGGTATCGATCGAAGTCGAACAGGGTGTTCTTGTACCGGGAGCACCAGTCGAGGTCACAACGCGCCACCACCAGTTCGTCATCGGTGCTGTACGCCTGGGCCACGATCTGACCGCTGGGCGCCACGATGCACGACTGTCCGAGTGAGTCGACGCCTTCCTCCACGCCACCCTTGGCGACACCCACCACCCACGTGCCGTTCTGGTACGCACCCGACTGCATCACGAGCGCGTTGTGGAACCCCTGCAGGATGTCCTGGCTGGGATCGGGCACATAGTGAATCGGGGTGTTGTAGCCGCACAGAATCATCTCGACCCCCTGCAGACCCATCTCTCGATAGCTCTCGGGCCACCGGCGGTCGTTGCAGATCATCATCCCGAAGATGCCGTCGAATGCCCGCCAGACACCGAACCCCTCGGGGCTGGGCTCGAAGTAGTACCGCTCGGCGTGCTGGAAGGGTCGATCGGGTTCGTGGTGCTCGTGGCCCGGGATGTGGACCTTCTTGAAGGTGCCCACGATGCGACCGTCACGCTCCACGAGGGTCTGCACGTTCCAGCGTCGCCCCGCATCGTCGAGCAACGCGTACCCGAGACAGAATCCGACACCGAGCCGCTTGGCCTCGTCGAAGAGGGGCTGGGTGGCGGCATTGGGCATGGACCGCTCGTAGTAGTGGTCGAACTCGGTGATGTCGGCCACGAACCAGCGTGGGAAGAAGGTGGTGAGTGCGAGTTCGGGGAACACCACCAGATCACAGCCCTGGCGGGCACCCTGGCGCAGCAGTGCCACGAGGCGCTCCACCACCTCGGCACGGGAGTGCTCCCGATTCACGGGCCCCAACTGGGCGGCGCCGACGGTGACGATACGACTCATGGGCATTCATGCTGCCACGCAGCACCCTCACCGGGAGAACACGACGCCGGACCGGACCGGGTGGGCCCTCACCGGGCCGACCGGGCCCGAATGGGTCCGATGCCGTCGCCGATGAGCCCGGATACGGCCGCGATGAATGCGGTGGTGAGGGGAGCGATGAGGCGCGTCCGGACGCTGCATCCATGCCGACCCCATCGCACCGCTCACGAACGAACCGTCCCACCCCGTCTGCCGCCGCCGGCAACGTGCTTCGACGCCTGGACCTGGAATGGGAGCACCTCGTGCGCTCGACCCCGCACATCGACCTCGAGCAACTGCTCATCGAGGTGGGGTGGCGGCCACCGGTCGCTACTGCGCAGGACCTGCCGGGCAGCGACCTGAGCGACGCACGGCTGGCCATCGTGGTGGCGGCGGCACGCTCGGACACCGTGGCTGCCCGCGTGGTGCTGCAACGACTGCTCCCCGGGCTCGTGGCCATCGCCCGGCGCCGATGCACCGGCATGGGAGTCCGCACGGCAGAGGTGCTCGACGAGTTGGTCTCGCAGGCGTGGATCACGATCCGCCACTTCCCCGTGGAGCGACGTCCCACCAAGGTGGCCGGCAATCTGCTGCGAGACATCGAGTACCACACGTTCACCCGGCCGGCCCGGCTGCGCCGACACGGGTCGGTGGTGGGCGACGGCGTGGCACCACGCTGTCTGGCCGCTCCCCCCGGAGCCTCGATCGACCATGCCGCCGAGACGGCGCAGTTCGTGCGCGCCGAACGATTCACGAGCGAGCACCCGTTCACCGAGGTGATCGATGTGCTGATCACCGCGCGCCAGTCCGGGTTCGACGACGACGACGTGCGCTTCCTCGGGGCACTGTCGTCCGGGGTCACCACCGAAGCACTTGCCGCAGCACGCAGCGTCTCTGCGCGCGCAGAGCGCTACCGCCGGGCGCGGCTCATTGCCCGGCTGCAGACCGAGGTGTTCGGGGTCGCAGTGGCGGCGCCACCAGAGTCGTGTGCGAACCTTGGTGCATGAGCGATGTCGGCCTGAACCCCACGCAAGACGAGTTCCTCCGCACACACCGCTGGGCACTCGTGAGCACCATCGGCCGCGGCACGAGACCTCAGGTGACGATGGTGGCGTACCACTGGGACGGACGGGACATCGTGATGTCCATCCGAGCATCTGCGGTGAAGTGGCGCAATCTGCTGACACACCCCGAGATCGCGATCACCGTGGTGGACGACCGCCGGTTCCTCACCATGTCCGGGCGCGCAGACGCCATCAGTGCCGATCCCGAGCGCGAGGCGCTCACGATCCGCGTCCTGCATTCGTTGCTGCCCGAGGACGCTGCCTACCTCCAGCAGGAGATGGACCGCGGGCTCGATGTCTCCCAGCGGGTGATCGTGCGTCTCACGCCGCAACATGTGGTCGGAAGGTGCTAGTACGGCGCCATGACCAAGCCTGATTTCCCCGTCACCATCGATGAGGTCACGCCCGCGTGGCTCACCACAGTGTTGCGCGCGAGCGGCACCATCGGCGGCGGCGTTGCGGTTCGCTCCCTGCGCCACGAACAGGTGGGCCTCGGCGTTGGGATCATGGGCGTGATCCATCGAGTTGCACTCGAGTACGACACGCCGTCGCCCGGTGCCCCGTCGGCAGTGGTGGTCAAGCAACCCTCCACGTTCCCGGCGAACAAGGAGCAGGGGGTGACGCTGGGGCTGTACGTGTCCGAAGTGCGCTTCTACCGTGAGCTCTCGAGCCGCACTGCGCTGCGCGTCCCTCGGGTGTTCCACGCCGAGCTGGCCCCCAACGCCGACTTCGTGATCGTGATGGAGGACCTCTCGGCGCTGCGCACACTGGATCAGACCGTCGGCATGACCCCGAGTGAGATGCACCACGCAGTGGTGGCCCTCGCCGACCTGCACGGTCCGTGGTGGGAGAAAGTGGCTGACCTCGAGTGGATCCCGAGTGTGGTGCACCCTCGCATCGAAGGATTCGCTGCCGCTTTTCCCATGCTCTGGGACGTCGTGAAGGTGCGGTTCGCGGCGCAGCTCGACGCGACCGGGATGGCCATCGGCGATGCCGTGGCCAAGCACTACCTGTCGTTCATGCAGCGACTCGGCAAACGTCCGTGGACCCTGCTGCACATGGACTACCGATGCGACAACTTCCTCGTCGACGACTCACCTGCAGCGTCGGCAGCACCGCTCGTCACGCTCGACTGGCAGTCGATGGGACGTGGCCCGGGCGTGTACGACCTTGCGTACCTGATCGGCGGCTCGATGACCGTCTCGGATCGCCGTGCTCACGGTGACTCTCTGCTGCGTGCGTACCACGATCGGCTGATGACCCACGTGAAGACATCGCCAACACTCGCCGCCTACGACTTCGAATCGCTCGTTGCCGACTACCGACTCGCCTCGCTGGTGGGAATGGGCTCTGCGGTACTCGTGGGCGGTGGTCTCGACATGGGCAATGAACGCGGCGTGGCGCTCATCTCCTCGATGGTGGAACGTCACTTCGCTCTGCCCGCGGACCTCGGCGCACTCGATCTGGTCACCGAGCAGTGATGAACGACGACCTGGGGCAGCATCCGCTGCCGAGCGACACCGTGGGTCTGCTCGAGGGTCTGAGCACCACCCGGGCCATTCGCCGGTACACCGATGATCCCGTGCCGGACAGCGCGCTGCGAGCGATTCTCTTTGCTGCCACACGAGCACCGAGCGGATCGAATCGACAGCCGTACCGCTTCATCACGCTCACCGATGGCCCGAACGCGCAGGCGGCCAAGGCGCTCATCGGCGGTGCTGCACGGCGTCTGTGGGGAGCGAAGCGCGAGAACGACGGATACGACTCGGGATCGGGAACCACCGAGAACTCACCCAAGGCACGGATGGCTGCATCGATGCAGGAGTACGTGGATCACTTCGACCGTGTGCCGGTGCTGATCCTTCCCTGCCTCGTTCGCTACCGCGCGCCGAGTTCGGCCGAGGGAGCGTCGATCTATCCCGCGTGCCAGAACATCCTGCTCGCGGCTCGCGCGCTCGGGTACGGCGGTGTGCTGACCGGCTTCAACGGATTCGTGGATGCCGAACTGCGCGAACTGCTCGGCATCCCCGAGGGCGTGTTCATCGCGGCAACCATCACGCTCGGTCGACCGCAAGGTCATCATGGACCGGTCCGTCGCCGGCCCATGGGCGAACTCGTCTACGGGGAGTCGTGGGGTGAGTCACCGCTGTGGGCCATCGACCCGCCGGGCACCACGCACACGAGTGCGGGACCCAAAGCACCTCCGGTCTACTGACCGAAGCGCGTATCGGTCTCGTTCAGTTGCGACAGAGCGAGACCAAGTGTGCAACCGCGGACGACAGCGCAATGTCCTCGCGCTCGCCGGTCTTGCGATCCTTCACCTCGACCACGCCGTCGGCGACACCTCGACCCACCACCACGATGGTGGGCACGCCGATCAACTCGGCATCTTTGAACTTCACCCCGGGCGAGGCGCTGGTTCGGTCGTCGAGCAGCACACGGATGCCCGAGCGCGAGAGGTCTGCGCACAACGACTCGGCGGCAGCGATCTGCGATTCGTCCTTGCCGGCAATCACCACATGGACATCGGCCGGGGCCACCTCGCGCGGCCAGCACAGGCCCTTGTCGTCGTAACAGGTCTCGGCCACCGCAGCCACCGCTCGTGACACACCGATTCCGTAGGAGCCCATGGTGACCACGACCTGTTTGCCGTTCTGGTCCAGCACCGTGAGACCGAGTGCTTCGGCGTACTTGCGTCCGAGTTGGAAGATGTGACCGATCTCGATGCCACGGGCGATCTCGAGCGGGGCACCACAGCGCGGGCACGGGTCACCGCTGTGTACCTCGGCTGCCTCGATGGTGCCGTCGGGTGTGAAGTCACGTCCGCACACGAGGTCCACCACATGCCGGCCGTGCTCGTTGGCTCCGGTGATCCACCGAGAACCGGGTACGACGCGCGGGTCCACGAGGTAGCGGATCCCGCTGGCACCGTGCAGTCCCAGCACACCGGGTCCGATGTATCCCTTCACCAGCGACGGATGCTTCGCAAAGTCGTCGTCACCGAACGGCTCCACCTCGGCGGGCGACACCTGGGCCTCGAGTCGCTTCATGTCGACTTCGCGGTCACCGGGCACACCCACCACGAGCGGTTGGGTGCTCCCATCGGGGTAGCGGAGGCGGACCACCACGTTTTTCAGGGTGTCTGCTGCGTTCCACTCACGGTCGGCCCGCTTCAATGCCGGCGTACCGTTCATGTAGCCAACGAGCGCAGCGATGCTCGAGGCATTCGGTGTGTCGGCAACCTGCGGCGCGGGAACACCGTCGGACGGAACCGACGTAGGCACACGCACCTGCACCGCCTCGGTGTTCGCGGCGTAGTCGCAGGTGCTGGCGGAGCAACGGACAAACGTGTCCTCACCCACCTCGAGTGGCGCAAGGAACTCCTCGGAGGCAGACCCACCCATCGCACCCGACACCGCCGACACGATGACGTACGGCAAGCCGAGACGGTCGAAGGTGCGCTGATAAGCAACACGGTGCGCGTCGTAACTGGCCTGCAGGCCCGCCTCGTCGATGTCGAACGAATACGAGTCCTTCATCGAGAACTCACGACCGCGCAACAAGCCGGCTCGGGGTCGTGCCTCGTCGCGGTACTTGGTCTGGATCTGATAGATCGACACCGGGAGGTCCTTGTACGACGAGTACAGGTCCTTCACGAGGAGTGTGAACATCTCCTCATGCGTGGGTGCGAGCAGAAAGTCGTTGCCACGACGATCCTTGAGGCGGAACAGGTTGTCGCCGTAATCGGCCCAGCGGCCCGTGGCCTCGTAGGGCTCACGCGGCAACAGGGCCGGGAAGTGAACCTCCTGGAAGCCGGCGCGGTTCATCTCCTCGCGCACGATGTTCTCGACATTGCGGTACACCGCCCAACCGAGCGGTAGCCATGTGAAGCCACCCGGAGCCGCCCTGCGGATGTACCCGGCACGTACGAGCAGACGGTGGCTGGGCACCTCGGCATCGGCGGGGTCCTCGCGCAGCGTGCGGAGGAACAGGGTGGAGAGTCGCTGAAGCACGCGGCGAGGTTACCGGGCACCCGGTTGCGACCCCGGAGCACACCCACATCCCCGCCCGCCGCAGCGAGGAAACGACGCAACAAGCGCGCATGATGTCGGCTCCCCACACCGGAACGGGCAGGATAAGCACCATGAAGTCTGGACTGCAGGTGGAGCGCACCCCGGGCGGAGCGATCCTCATGGACGGCAACCGACTCCGCGACGAGATCGTTGCCGAACTCCGGGCCACGATCGAGGGTGCGGGTTCACCGCCGGTGTGCCTCGCCACCGTGCTCGTCGGTGATGACAAGCCGAGCCATATCTATGTGCGCAACAAGCACAAGAAGGCCACCGAGGCGGGCATGGTGTCTCGCGGTGTGGAGTTGCCCGCATCGGCGTCGCAGGCCGAGGTGGAAGATGTGGTCGGTGCTCTGGCAGCCGACCCGAGTGTGCACGGGATCCTGTGCCAACTCCCGCTGCCCGACGGTCTCGATGCAGAAGTGGTGCTGTCACTCATCCCGCCCGAGAAAGATGTGGACGGTCTCACCGAACGTTCGATGGGACGTCTGGTGCGCGGGCAACCCGGCCACGTGGGCTGCACCCCGATGGGCGCCATGCGCCTGCTCGAGCGCTACGGCATTCCCACTGCAGGTCGCCGCGCGGTGGTGATCGGTCGATCGACACTGGTGGGGCTTCCGATGGTGCTGCTGCTCGGACGCAAAGGAGTAGACGCAACAGTGACGCTCGCCCACTCACGTACCAGTGACCTCATCGAGGTGTGCCGCGATGCAGACATCATCGTGGCTGCGGCCGGTTCGGCACGCATGGTTACGGCCGCGCATGTCAAGCGGGGTGCCACCGTGATCGATGTGGGAATCTCACGCACCGAGGCAGGCATCGTGGGCGATGTCGACTTCGACGCCGTTCAAGCAGTTGCCGGTGCCATCACACCGATGCCGGGCGGAACCGGGCCGATGACCATCGCCTGCCTGCTCGAGAACACTCTGGAAGCGGCGAGGATGCAGGGGGCTTTCCCCGCATGAGGCGACGCAACGAGCACCAGGCCCCATACCAGCGTCTCACCACGCCGCTCGTTCGCGAGAACGGGGTGCTGCAACCGACGTCGTGGGACATCGCCATCGAGCGCGCGGCCGCAGGGTTCCGCCGGATTCTCGATGCACCCGATGCCGACGCCACACGAAACGTGGGCGTGTTCTCGTGCTCGAAGTCCACCAACGAGACGAACTATCTCGTGCAGAAGTTCGGCCGCGCGGTGTTGGGCACCAACAACATCGATTCCTGCAACCGAACTTGACACGCTCCATCGGTGGTCGGTCTGATCACCATCTTCGGAGCAGGCGGTGGCACGTCGTCGTACCGCGAGGTGGAAGGCGCCGACGTCATCGTGCTCTGGGGGTCCAACGCCCGAGAAGCGCACCCCATCTTTTTCCATCACGTACTCAAAGCAGCGCATCGGGGCGCGCGGATCTTCGTCGTCGATCCGAGACGCACCTCTACTGCGCGGTTCGCCGACCGGTGGTTGGGGCTGCACGTGGGTACCGACATTGCGTTGGCACACGCGATTGCGCGCGAGATCATCGCCAACAACCTCCACCACCGCTCATTCATCGACAACGCCACCGAGGGATTCGACGAGTTCGTCTCGTGTGTCGAGCCGTGGACTCTCGATCGCGCCGAAGCCGTCACCGGGGTGCCCGCCGAGGCCATCCGCGAGATCGCTCACGCCTACGCCACGGCCGGCAGTGCGCAACTGTGCTGGACGCTCGGCATCACCGAACACCACAACGCCGTCGACAATGTGGTGGCGCTCATCAACCTCGCGCTGCTCACGGGTCAC
>Ga0075471_10003376_pt1 | contig 10396 bp, 8 predicted proteins | sample DEB19_08_DNA_2_FD_74787 | JGI IMG/M metagenome (GOLD analysis project Ga0075471, IMG submission 74787) | Aqueous microbial communities from the Delaware River and Bay under freshwater to marine salinity gradient to study organic matter... | ecosystem: Environmental > Aquatic > Marine > Coastal ... | reverse complement strand
GACGAGATTCTTGCCTCCTCTCCAATTCCCCAGACGCCAGACCCCATCCCCCATCCCCTACCTTGGTGGCACGAATGGCTCTGGCCCTGCCCGCAAGCCTGGGCCGCGCTCGCCGCCGTGTGGGTGCTCCTCCTCGCCGTGAACTTCGCCACCCGCGACCAGACGACGCCCAATATCAGGAGCGCGAACGCCCTGCCCATGATGCCCTACGCGTGGCGCGAGCAGCAAAAGCTCCTCGCCGAACTCTTCCCGCCGGAACCTGCTGCCCCGCCGCGACCGCGCGCGCAACCTGCGCCGGTGGTTCCCTCCGCCCCGCGCAGCGAACTCCGTCCCAACGCCCGACGTGAGGAGGAAATCGCGTGAAGTCCCGCCGCGTTTTGGAGTGCGGTGGCAAGCTCAGCGCGACACCGCTTTTCGTCCGCACGGGAGATTGTCGCAACTCGGCGCGCTCGATCCCGCTCGAAAGCGCCGTCGCCGCTGCGCTCTGCCGGCGCACTCCATAACCCGTCCACCGCATGACTGAGCCGCTACCGCAGCCCCCCGCCTCACCGCCGCCCCGCGTGCGGTGGCTGCGCGCCGTCGTCTTCACCACGCTCGTCAGCCTGCTCGGATTCGTCTCCATGATTTTCGCCCAAGTAGGGCCGCGTAACTACGACGTCATCCTGCTCCTCGTGCTGGTGACTGGACCGCTGGCCTTGCTCGCTTGGAGTTTCGTGCGGATGCGGCGGGCGTCCACGGACGCGGCCCGCGAGGAATTCCGCCGCTGCTGGACCCGCGTCTGGCTCGGAGCCTTGGGGACGACGCTTATCACTTTCGTCCTGTTATCCGACTGGCGCGGCGACATCGCGGCGGCGGTGCATTGGCCGGCGTTATTGCTGTCGGCCTGGACCACGCTGCTCATGGTGGTTTGCTGGCGGCTGTATCGGGTCCTGCTGAACCGCAAGCTCTGGACGCGCACCGCCTTCGTCGCCGCGTGCCTCGCGACCTTGGTGGCGCTGGCTTACGGCTTTGAGAACTGGCGGGGCCGGCGCGTGTGGGAACGCGTGCGCGCCGAGTGGGCGGCGAAGGGATCCAAGTTCACCTACCCGGAAGTCCTCCCGCCGCCGGTTCCGGATGAGTTAAACGTGGCGATGCATCCAATGCTCAAGCCGGCTCTGGATTATACGCTTAACGCCGAGGGCGATGCTGTATGGCGCGACACGAACGCGCTGGCTCGGCTCAACAGCTTGACGGCACTGCCGCATGCCCTGCGAAGCTTGGCGGAAAAGGCTAAGTTGAACTGGCCGACCATCGCCAGCGCCGGTGTGCAAAACCGCACCAACGGCGTCGAACTCGTTGACTTCACGCAATGGCAGGCGTTTTACCGGCTCGACACAAACTTCGCTCAACTCCCCGCCTCAGCTAATCCCGCTGCCGATGTCCTCCGCTACTTGGAGCGGCACCAAACCAACCTCGCGCTGTTGGATGATGCGCTGGCTCGGCCCCATTGCCAGTTCCCCGTGCATCTCACGAACTCCGACCCCGGCCGCATCCTCCTGCCGCACTTGGCAAACGTGCGGATGATGACCCTGCTCACGGCGCTTCGGGTGACGGCGCACCTCGAAGTCGGCAGGCCCACTGAGGCGCTCCGCGATTTCGAGCGCTCGCTGCGGCTCTGCCGCGCGATGGAGAGCGAGCCGTTCACTATGAGTTATCTTGTTCAAGTCTCCATCCAGGCCTTCACACTCGGTGCCGTGGCCCACGGCTGCGCCAAGCACCAGTGGGAGGACGCCCAGCTCGCACGGATTCAGGAGCTGCTCCGCCCGGTCCAGCCGCTCAAGAATCTCGCCTTCACTCTCCGCGCCGAGGTGGTCGGCTGTGGAGACTGGGCAACGCAAATGAAGGTCAACCGCGCCGCCGCCGAGCGGCTCGTCACAGAAATGGCGAGCGCCACATCGTGGAACGACACGCCGCTGCTGAAGACATCGCCGGAGTTTGGCCGTAAGTTGATCCGCCATGCGCCGTCGGGCTGGTTCTTGGAGATGAGTGCCTACGAGCAGAGAGACTTGTTGGAAGCCGCCAGCGCGGTTGCCACCGCTGCAGACCGCCAGCAACTTGACTGGCAGCGGCTTCCAGCTTCGCCGACGCCTCCGTGGTTCTCGAACATCTGGCCATTCCGACTGATATCCGAGTTCCAACGCACCACGCTGGCTAAGTGTGCGCGCATTCAAACCAACCTCGACCACGCCCGCCTCGCCATCGCCCTCGAACGCCACTGGCTCCGCCACCGCGCCTACCCAAAGCGGCTCGACACGCTCGTGCTGGAGTTCCTCGACCGCATCCCGCACGACCTCTTCGACGGCCAGCCTATGCGCTACCGGCGCGAGGGCGAGCAGGGCTTCGTCCTCTGGTCCGTCGGCTTCGATGGCAAGGATGACAATGCCGGGCCATTGCTGACCAAACCCAGCGGCACCACCTCCGTCGGCGAGGAAACAGGCGACTTGGTCTGGCGCTACCCGCAGTAAGGGGGACAATCTTGTCCCCCGAGTCTTGCATCCCGTATCGCCGGCGACTGGTGGCAGGAGTGTCCCCCTTGCGGCTCAGGTGAAGAACACCTTTTCTGCCGTGCGGCGGAGCATCCAGTCTCGGTCGGTGGCGGAGAGGAAGTCGAGGCGGTCGCGAATGAGTGCGATGGCGTCTGCGTAAGTGTGTCCGCGCTGGATTTGGTAGGGGCAGTCGGTGGCCCACATGAGGCGTTGCGGGCCGAAGGCGTCGCGGAGGCGGCGGATCATCGGGCCGAAATCGAGATAGGGCGCACGCTTCTGCCCAAACGCGTAGAAGGCCGAGGCTTTCACATGGACATGCGGGAACTTCGCCAACGCACAAAGGGAGTTGATGTCCGCTTCGAGGAACTGGCCGCTCACACCAATGCGGGCGAAGTGGTCAAGCACCACGCGGGTGCGGGGGTATTTCGCGCACATCGCCGCAAGGCCGGGAAGCGCGTTGGGGCCGACCAGCGGGCAGAGGGCAAGGCCTTCGTCACCGGCGCACTTCCACATCTCAGCCATGCCGGGCGAGCCGAGCCAGGCGTCAATGGTCTGCGAGCCGGGGTTGATGCGAAAGCCGCGCACGCCCTCCTTCGCGAGTTCACGCATGGCGTCCTGCGGGCGCACGGCCGAGTCGTCCACGATGCCCACGCCCGCGAAGACACCCGGGAAACGGCGCATGGCGTCGAGCATGTAGCGGTTGTCGAAGCGGTAGAAACTCATCTGGATGAGCACGGTGCGCGTGACGCCGTGCGGTCGGGACAGGGCGAGAAATTCCTCGGCGGTGAAGCTCGGCGGTTGCATCGCGGAAGGTTGATAATCCGGTGCGAGCGGGAAGGCCTTGGTGTCCGGCGTCCAGACGTGGACATGGGCGTCGATGTATCCCTTCGAGGTCGAAGCGGAAGGCATGGTGGAACAGGCGCTAAGGGAACTTGCAGCAGCAGCGGTCGTGGCGAGAAAGGCGCGTCGAGACGGATGAGGAGAGGAAGTTGGCATGGTGCGTGACGGGAAGTTAGAAGCCCGGGCATCGGAGCGTCAATCGCGCGTCTCGGAAGCAACGTCACCGGGTCGTCTCGCTCAAAATAGATTGTTCCATCCGTGGGTCGCCGCCTAAGCTGCGCCCGTGGAAAAAGAGCCTGCCAAGCCAAGTAGTGCTTCGCTGTTGCAGGATGCATTGGCGCTGCCGCTGCCGCAGTCTTACCTCAACTTCGTGGGCCGGCAGAGTTTTCGCCTGCTGCAAACGATTCAAGGGGTTGGGGCGTTTGCGCTGATCACGCTGGGCGTCACGTTCACCAAGTTCAACACGGCCTGGCGGGTGACACATCCGCTCATCCGGGCGGAGATCGAACGGGCCGGGGTGCGGCTGCTGCCGGGCGTGCTCTTCCTGGGCATCGCCCTGGGATTGGTGATTGTGGGGCAAACCGTCTCCCTGCTCACCAAGATCGGGGCCGAGCAATACGCCGGCAGCGTGATGGTGACGGTGCTCGTCCGCGAACTGGGGCCGCTGGCGGCGGCGTTGCTCGTGATGGCCCGGGTGGGCACGGCGATCGTGATCGAGCTGGGCCTGAGCCGCGCGCAGGGCGAGGTCGAGGCGCTGGAGGCGCTGGGCATTGACCCGGTGCATTATCTGGTGATGCCACGCGTGATTGGCTTGGCGGCGGCGATTTTCTCACTGACGGTGTATCTCATCATCACGGCGGTGGTCAGCGGCTATCTCTTTGTGTTTCTGCAGGATGTGCCGCTCCTGCCGGCGGCTTACTTCAACCAGATCGCGCAGGCCCTGGTCTGGCAGGACTTCCTGCTGCTGGGCCTCAAGACCGTGACCTACGGCACGATCATCGCGGTGGTCACCTGCTATCACGGACTCGCGCAACGACTCCGGTTGGAAGAAGTCTCGGACGCCACCACGGCGGCCGTCTCGCAATGCGTCGTGGGCTGCGTGTTTGCCGACGCGCTGTTCATCTTGGTCTATCTCCTGATGTAGGCATGAGCACCGCCGTTTCATCGCCTGCTGCTCCCCTCCTCGAACTGGTGGAAGCGGACATCGCGTCCGCTGGGAACCTGGAGTTGACTCTGATACGGGGGGTGAGCTGGCGGTTGCTGCCGGGCGAGTATTGGGCGGTGGGCGGGCTGCAATGGTCGGGCAAGAGCGATTGGCTCGCGACGGTGGCTGGTTTGCAGCGGCCCGCAGCGGGAGGACAATTCCTTTTTGGCGAGTCGCCCGAAGTCCTGCGCCAGTCGGATTTGGTGGTGGATCGCCAGCGCATTGGGCTGGTCTTTGAAAACGGCGGGCGGCTCTTCGGGCAGATGTCGGTGCGGCAGAATGTGGCGCTGCCCCTCTGTTACCATCAAAATTGCCCGCCCGAGGACACTCGTGAAGCGGTGGCCACCGTGCTGGCCCTGACCGGACTCTCGGAACTTGCGGACGAACCGGCCAGCCAGCTCAATCGCAGTTGGCGGCAGCGCGCGGCACTGGCCCGCGCGCTGGTGCTGCGACCCGAGGTGCTGCTGCTCGACAATCCGCTGGCGGGGCTAGACCCGCGCCAGGTGCGCTGGTGGCTGGATTTGCTTGGTGCGCTTAACGCCGGCCACCCCTGGCTGGCGGGCAAGCCGCTGACCCTCGTGGCGACGACTGACGACCTGCGGCCTTGGCGCACGCGGGCGCACCAGTTCGCGCTGCTGCAAAGCGGACGCTGGTGCAGTCTTGGCGGACGGGCGGAGATGGCCGCGCACACGGAGCCCGCGCTGGAGGATCTGATGACTTTATGAACCACACCCTGGCCACTCACCGCAGCAGAACGGGACCTTTCCCCACCGGCCTGTTTCCCAGCCTCTAGCATTCCATGGCACTTCAAGATCTTACCCCGCAACTCCGCACCCGACTTGGACGCGTTGAACGCACGGTGGGTGTGTTTGTCATCGTCGCCACGGTCCTGTTGCTCTCGGGCTTCAGCTATTACATCTACCATACCGCCCAGCGCAAAGGCTGGCTGGAGGTCAAGGCCCCGTTCTTCACCTACGTGGACAGTGCCGCCGGGCTCAAGGAGGGCGACGCGGTCCGGATGCTCGGCTTTCCGGTGGGCGAGATTCAGCGCATCACCGCCGAGGACCCGGGCAAGGACTACGATGTCTATGTCGAGTTCACTGTCAAAGGCGACTACATCGGTTACATGTGGACCGACTCGCGGGTGCGCGTGAATTCGGCGGACTTTCTCGGTGGCCGCTTCCTCGAAGTCATGAAAGGCGGCTGGAACGGCTACACGAATGCCAACGGAACGAAGAAAAACCTGAACGCCATCTACAAGCTGGACGGCAAACGGATCAGCGAGGTGTGGGTTGACACTCAAGGCGGCTACACCAACTTCGCCGACTACGGCAAACCCTACTGGCTCATCGCGGACGAGACGCCCGCCTTGTCCAAGCGCGCTGAGAAGCTCGTCGCTCAGGCCGAGGCCGCGCTGCCCAACCTGCTCGCGCTCACCAACCAGGTCGCCGCCCTGCTGGCCACCACCACGCGCACGATCACCAACCTCGATGCGCGGGTCGCCGAATTGAAGCCCATCATGAGCAATGCCAACCAGCTCGTCGCCAGCTTCCACCCGGTCAGCACCAACCTCCACCGCATCTCCGCCAATCTCACCAACCCCGCGGGTTCCCTCGGCACCTGGCTGCTGCCGACGAACCTGAACGCGTCCGCCGAGCAAACCCTGCTGTCCGTCCGCACCACGCTGGCCGAGGCCCGCACCACGTTCAGCAACGCGAACCAGATGCTCACGGACACCCGCAAACTGTTGAACACGGCCGACGGGACCATCGCCCGCACGGACACGAACATCACCATGCTGGCGCTGAACCTCGATCGCTCGCTGTCCAACCTGGCGAACCTCACGAGCAACCTGAACGCGCAGGTCGAGGCAAACACCAACTTGGTCAGCGAAGTTTCATCGGCCATCGTGCATACAGACCAGTTGGTGCAGGGACTGAAGCATCACTGGTTGCTCCGCTCCGCCTTCAAGGAAAAGCCGCCCGCCAAGCCGACGAAGTAGCAGCGTCAGAAAGCAGTGCCGATTTACAACCGGGACTTCATCTGCGCATAGGCTTCCAAGGCAACTTCCCGGGCGATGGCGTGGCTGACGATGGGCCGGGGATAGTTGCCATCCAACTGCACGCCAGTGTGGGCCAGCACGTTCGCGGGCGCGGTCCATGGCTGATGAATCCACTCGGCGGGCAGGCGCGCGAGCTCGGGCACCCAGCGCCGGACGTAGTCACCTTGCGGATCGAACTTCTCCCCCTGACTGACGGGGTTGAACACGCGGAAATAGGGGGCCGCATCCGCGCCGCAGCCGGCGGTCCATTGCCAGCCCAGCGTGTTTTGCGCGAGGTCGGCGTCCACGAGCGTGTCCCAAAACCACCGGGCCCCGAGCTGCCACGGGAGCAGCAAATCCTTCACCAGGAAGCTGGCCACCACCATGCGCACGCGGTTGTGCATCCAGCCGGTGGTCCAGAGTTCCCGCATCCCGGCGTCCACCAGCGGATAACCCGTGCGACCGCGCTGCCAGGCGCGCAACTGGTCGGCGTCCTCACGCCACGGGAACTTCGCAAACTCCGGTCGGAGCGGCTCGGTGGGCGTGCGGGGGAAATGATACAGCAGGTGATGCGCGAACTCGCGCCAGCCGACTTCCGCCAGAAACTGGCTGCCGCGCCACGCCGATTCCGGCAGACCATGCGCCTCCGCGTGGGCCCGCAACGCGGCCCAGACCTGGCGCGGCCCCAGTTCGCCAAAGTGCAGATGCGGGGAAAGTCGCGAAGTGCCGGTGAGGTCCGGCCGGTTGCGATTCGCCGTGTAACCGGCGAATGCGGTTTCGCAGAAGTGACGGAGAGCCGTCTGCGCTCCCGCTTCCCCCGGTCGCCAGGCAGTTCTCAGGCCGCCGGCCCAATCCGGTTTGGGCAGCAGTTCGAGTTCCGCCAGTGAAAGGGACTGCGGCCACCTGGCTGGTGCTGGCAAGGAACGCGGCGCGGGCAACGGAGTCGGCACGTCCTTGGCGACGCAGGTTTTCCAGAACGGTGTGAAGACCTGAAACGGATGGCCGCTTTTGTTCTGAATCGTCCATGGTTCGAACAGCAGCGCGCCGTTGCAGCTTTCAGCAATGAGTCCGCTGGCCTGCAATCGCTGCTTGATCTCCGTGTCGCGGGTGGTGATGAGCGGCTCGTAACGGCGGTTCCAGAACACGGCTCCGGCCCCGGCCTCCGCCGCGAGGGTGAGCAGTTCGTGAAGGCTGCTCCCCCGGCGCAACACCAACCGGGAGCCGAGCCGGGCGAGGTCTGCGGCGAGCGAAGCCAGGGACTGATGCAGCCACCAACGACTGGCCCCACCCGGGGACCACGGGCCTTCCTCCTCCGGCGCGTGGATGAACACCGGAATCACGGGACCGCCCCGTTTCACGGCGGCTTGCCAGGCAGGCTGATCCGCCAGACGCAAATCCAGGCGCAGCCAGACAATGGAAGCGGTTACACTCATGCGGCGCGGAATATGGCCGGCAACCGGCCGAACGCAAACGCGCCTGGGCGGGCCGCTTTCCTCACCGGCCCCAGAGCAGAATCGCCCCGCCTAGCACGACGCGATACCAGCCGAAGACCACGAAGGTGTGCGTTTGAATGAAGCGCAGCAGCCAGTGAACGGCGATGAAGGCCGTGATGGCCGAGACCAGCGTGCCCAAGCCCAGCGCCATCCAATCCACAGGCACCGCCGGCGAGACTTTCATCGCCTTCATCGTTTCGTAGGCGCCGGCGGCGAGCAGCGTGGGCACGCCAAGCAGGAAGGAAAACTGCGTGGCCGCCGGCCGGCCCAGGCCCAGTGCCATGGCCGCCAGGATCGTCGTGCCGGAACGCGAAGCCCCGGGAAACACCGCCGCCAGAAGCTGGCCCACGCCGATGGCGAGCGCGACGGTCCAGGTGATCTCCATCGCCGCCGGTTTGCCGCGCAACCAGTGTTCCAGCCCGATGAAGAGCACGCCGCCGGCCAGCGTGGCCCAGGCCACCGGGGCCACGTCCTTCGGCAGCTTGAGCCCGGCCTTCTTCAGCAGCAGACCACCGACGGCCGTGAGCAGGAAGGCGGCCCCGAGCTTGAGCAGGTATTCCCGCGTGGCAGGTTCGGTGAAGCGGGTGGCGAACTCCTTCACGCGGCTGGAGAACACCGCGATGACCGCCAGCACCGCGCCGGATTGGATGCCCACGTTGAAGATGTCCGAGCGCAAAAAACTGGTCTCGGGCAGCTTGAGCCAGTGCTCGGCCAGCAGCAGGTGGCCGGTGGACGATATGGGGAGAAACTCAGTGATCCCCTCGATGACACCGAGAAGGATTGCCGCGAGCCAGTCTTGCACGCGGCGGTTAAACGCGAAAAGCGCGCGCGGGACAAGCGGCAAGTGGCGCGGGTGCAGTTCACGGCGCAGGTCCGTGGCCGCGCTTTCGAGGCAGGACTGGCATCGCAGCCACCGGCTGAACTTGATTGCCAGCCCCGGCCGGCTCGTCAAAGTCCGCCGACACATGAAATTCACGTTCTGTTCCGCTGCCCTCGTTCTCGCCGCCCACGCCCACGCCGCCGACTGGGCGCAGTGGCGCGGCCCCAACCGCGACGGCCATCTGTCCGCGAGCATCGCCGCGCTGCCCAAGGAGGCCAAACCCCTCTGGAGCATCCCGGTGGGCAGCGGCCAGGCGTCGCCAATCGTGGCCGACGGCAAGTTGATTTACCTTGATGAGCAGACCGGCAAGGAAGTCGCGCACTGCGTGGACCTCAAAACCGGCAAGGAGTTGTGGCAGACGCCCGTCGGCGAGTCCGAGGCCTTCTCAAATGCCTACGGCACCGGCCCTCGCTGCACGCCGCTGCTGGACGGCGACCGCGTGTATACCCAGACCTGCAAGGGTGAGTTCCGCTGCCTGGCGCTGGCCGACGGAAAAGTCCTCTGGCAGACGAGCTTCGACAAGGATTGGGCCGCGCCCTTCTTCGGCAACTCGAGCAACGTGCCCGAGGCCAAGGAAACCGCCTCCCGCCGCCACGGCAACAACGGCTCACCCGTGATTGACGGCGACCGTATCTTCGTCCCCGTCGGCAGCCCCACAAAGGGCACGCTCGTCGCCTTCGACAAAAAGTCCGGCAAGGTGCTCTGGACGGCGGGCAAGGAGAACACCGCCTATTCCTCGCTCATGGTGGGCACGCTCGCGGGCACCCGGCAGGTCGTCCATCTCACGGGCGATTCCCTCATGGGCGTGGAGGTGGCGAACGGCAAAATCCTCTGGCAGACACCGGTGAAGACCGGGGCCAAGCGCCATGTCCTCACGCCCCTCATCGTGGACGACTCCGTCACCATCTCCTCCTCCTCCGTGGGGCTCACCAAGTTTGCCATCACCAAGGACTCCGGCGGTTTCAAGGCCGAGCCCGCGTGGAAGAACGACAAAATCAAGATCACCCTCGCCACGCCCGTGCTCGTCAACGGCCATCTCTACGGCCTTGGCACCGGTGGCAACAAGACCGAGTTCATCTGCGCGGATTTCAAGACGGGCGAATTGAAGTGGAGCCAGCCTGGCTTCGGCGATTACGCGGCCATCATCGCCGCCGGGGACAAGCTGCTGGTGCAGGACATGACCGGCACGATGCTGCTGCTCAAGGCCAGCCCGGAGAAGTTCGAGGAGCTGAGCCGCCTGCAAGTCTGTGGCAACACCTGGAGCCATCCCGCCATCGCCGACGGCAAGCTCTATCAGCGCGACAAGAAACAGCTCTTCGCGCTGGAGCTGGTGAAGTAGCAGGGGGCCGACCGGCCCTAGGCCGTGGGACGGGCACGGAGCTTCATGGCCGGACCACGCGCCTTCTCCCGGCT
>Ga0075471_10003372_pt1 | contig 10399 bp, 4 predicted proteins | sample DEB19_08_DNA_2_FD_74787 | JGI IMG/M metagenome (GOLD analysis project Ga0075471, IMG submission 74787) | Aqueous microbial communities from the Delaware River and Bay under freshwater to marine salinity gradient to study organic matter... | ecosystem: Environmental > Aquatic > Marine > Coastal ... | reverse complement strand
GCTGCAGCCGAAGTACGTTTGAGCATTCGCGATGTCGACGGTCAACCGACGACAGCCGCTTTGCTGATCACCGATGCTCAAGGACGCGTCTACCCTAACCCTGCGCGGCGTTTGGCTCCTGACTTTTTTTTCCATCCTCAAATCTATCGCCACGATGGAGAGACCGTTGCCTTGCCTCCTGGCCACTACAGCGTCACCGCGACGCGCGGTCCGGAATACCAGGTCACCAAAACCACACTTGAGGTAGCCGCCGGACAACCCGCCGAGCCGCTATCGGTCAAGCTACAGCGCTGGATCGATCCGACACAGCGCGGTTGGTACAGTGGCGACCATCACGTGCATGCAGCCGGTTGTGCGCATTACGAACAACCTACAGAGGGCGTCAAACCCGATGACATGTTGCGGCACATTTTGGGCGAGGATCTCAAGGTGGGCTGCGTTCTCAGCTGGGGACCTTGCTGGTACTACCAAAAGCAATTCTTCGAGGGCCGCACTTCAGATTTGAGCAAGCGTGATTACTTGATGCGCTATGACGTCGAAGTCAGTGGATTCCCGTCATCGCATGCAGGCCATCTCTGCCTGTTGCGTCTTTCCGAAGACGATTACCCCGGCACGGAACGGATCGAGCAATGGCCCAGTTGGACATTGCCTGTACTGCAATGGGGACAAAAACAAGGTGGTGTGGTGGGTTACAGCCATAGTGGCTGGGGACTGGCGTTGCCAGACATCCTACCTGGCGGCGGACGCGCGCCGACCACCGGCGGCAAAAACGAATTTGGTCCGCGATCCGGCGGGCGGGCCGCCGACAAACTACCTGACTTTGCCATGCCTGCGTTTGATGGTATCGGCGCTAACGAATTCATTGTGACCGTCGCGCACGATGCCTGCGATTTCATCTCGGCGGTGGACACACCTGCCATCTGGGAACTGAATATCTGGTACCACACCCTCAATAGCGGCTTTCGCACGCGCATCAGTGGCGAGACAGACTTTCCGTGTATCTACGGCGAGCGAGTCGGGCTGGGACGCATCTACGTGCAGTTGGATGAAGGGCAACCCTTAACTTATGAGAACTGGGTCATGGGACTTAAGTACGGCCGCAGTTACTGTGGTGATGGTTTGAGCCATGTTCTACGATTTGCGGTCAATGGACAAGAACTCGGCAAACCAGAAACCCAGCCGGGCAGCAAGTCACCTGGTGTAGCCAGCGAATTGAACTTGGCTCAACCAGGGCGCGTCCATATCGAAACCGACGTCGCTGCGATGCTGGATCAACAACCAAGCGAGGAAGGCAAAGCCATCCGAGCCAGGCGATTGGACGAGAAACCGTACTGGCATTTGGAACGATGCCGCATCGGCGCTTCGCAACGCGTGCCGGTTGAACTGATCGTCAATGGCCAGGTCGCTGCCTCGCAGGAGATCGAAGCCAACGGCACGGTGCACCGCTTGACCTGGGATGTCGACCTACCTCAATCCAGTTGGATAGCAGTCCGCATCTTGCCATCGGTGCACACTAATCCCATATTCGTACTGGTCGCTGGTCAACCCATTCGGGCCAGTCGCGCCAGTGCCCAGTGGTGTCGCCAAGCTGTCGACGTTTGTTGGGAAAAGAAACGTAATCAAATCCGTGAAAACGAGCGCGAGCAAGCCGCCGCGGCTTATGATTTTGCCCGCAAGACCTACGATGCTCGAATCGCAGAGAGCAAGTCTCAGTGACCCCGAGCGTTCTTCACGGTCTGTGCCGAGACGCCCGAGACTCCTGGCGAATAATTCAAACCAACAGAGCCGGTGGGTGATGAAACCATAACGACAAGTAATTGACTCCGGTGCCTCGCGGCTTGCGTATCGTAAAAAACGTGACGCGAGCCAACCACAGGCTCGCTGGTTGTCATGCTTTCGTTGCCGCACCGGCGAAATCTTTGCTGGCAGTCGTTTCAACTTGGCCAGCCGCCGATCGCCTATTACTTGCCGATACAGAATTTGGAGAAGATTTCGCCAAGAATATCATCGCTGTGCACTTCCCCGATGATGGTGGCGAGGGAGTCGAGCGCAAGCCGTAATTCGGCGGCGACGAATTCGTCGCCCGCGCTTATGCGCGCGGCATTCGAGGCAGCGACTAGGGCTTCGAGTGCGCAATCGAGCGACGCGCGGCAACGCGTGGCTGTTTGATGAACCAGGGTCACCGAGTCGTTCGACACGGATGAGACAGAGAGACGCTGGGCGATGCGCTCGCTGAGAGCCTCCAAACCGAGATGGGAAACACTGCTGGTAGCGGAAACTTCCCAGTCCGCGAGTTGTCGCGCGGCAGTACCAGACGTCTCCAGGCCCAGCAGTTCTCGAGCCAACTGCTGGACCGCAGTCACGTTGGCGGCTGGAAGATCCAGCTTGGTGGCTACTACCATCCAGCGTGGCGATAACGGTTGCAAACGTTTCCACGCCTGATGCAATAATTCACAGCCGCTGACTTGGGTGCTATCGATACACAACACAGCCAGTTCGGCGGAACGCAAACAGGCTCGCAGTTGATCCTGAGCCATCGCCCGCGGTCCGGTTTCGATCAACTCTTCCCAGCCGGCTGTATCGATCAAGTCCACATCGACGAGCCCCATGCGTACGCGGCGCTGCAAAAAATCTCGTGTCGTCCCCGGCTGATCCGTCACGATAGCGGCCGCTTCCCCGCAGATTGCATTGAACAGCGAACTCTTACCTGAGTTAGGCAGTCCAACCAGCACCACTCGCGGTGCTAGATTGCTACTGGAGCGAGTGATCAACCGATGCGAGAAATCTTCCAACGCTTGGTGAACTTGTTCCAACTGCGAAATCAATGAATCTTGGGTGATAAATTCGATATCTTCATCAACGAAGTCCAGGCCTGCTTCCAGTTCAGCCACCACTTCCAGCAATTGGGCTTTGAGGGGTCCAATGGCAGGTGCCAGATTTCCGCCCAATTGTTGCAAGGCGGTATGCAACTGGTCTGTGGAACTGGCTTCGATGACCCCCAATACAGCCTCGGCTTGCGACAAGTCGATCTTACCGGACAGAAACGCGCGTAGCGTGAATTCACCTCGTTCGGCCATAACAGCGCCGGCGGCAGCGCAGCGCGCCATCAGCGCTTCGACGATTGGCAAGCTACCGATCACATGCAGTTCGGCCGAAGGCTGACCCGTGTAGCTCCGCTGATCGGGCCAATAGAGCAATCGCATAGGCAACGGGTGAGCCAATTCCGGAAGTCGTAAAGCACACACCTGGGTCGTCAGATGCGAGGTAGCCAAAATGCCCGAGTCCCGTGGCAACTGCAACACTTCCGCCATCACCTCGGCGGTTCGGGGACCTGTCAAACGGACAATCGCACGGCGTGCCCCGCGAGCTCCACTGGCAAGCGCAAAAATCGTACGTTCGGTATCAGGAATCATGCGACCAAGCTCTGCAACTGCGCAGACATCCACCAAACCCTGCCGGCAGTTGGGCTTTTACGAAAAGCCTATTCGACAGACAATGGTACAAGTTAGCAAGCGCTAGACAGAAGTATAGTCGTCGCCCCAACATTTCCTACGGATGTGGATTTGATGCAGCCCGTTGATTTAGCTCAGCAGTTGATTGGTTTTGATTCGATCAGCTCCAAAAGCAATGCACGCGTCGCCGCCCAGATGCGCGGCTGGCTGGAGCGACTTGGCTTCGAAGTCGAGCAATTGGAGTTTGTAGATCCCCAGGGAGAACTCAAAGTATCACTGGTTGCCAAACGAGGCCCGGGCACCGGCGGCATCGCTTACTTCTGCCACAATGATGTAGTTCCGGTCGATGATTGGAACGCGGCCGCTGGCGGTCCCTTTTCCGGAGCAGTATCGGGCGGCAAGCTGTGGGGGCGGGGAGCCTGCGACATGAAGGGATCGGCCGCTGCGGCGCTGGCTGCGATCGCTCGTCTGCCAGCCGCCGAGCAACAGTCGCCCATCTATTTCGTGGCGACTTCCGACGAAGAGCATGGCATGCACGGCGCGCGTCTGGTGTCGCAGCAATCGAAGCTGTTTGCCGAAATGGTAGCGCATGGCACAGTGGGCATTATCGGCGAACCCACCCAATTACAAGTCGTCAACTCGCATAAGGGAACTTGCAATCTGACCGTGACCAGCCGAGGCCGAGCAGCCCACAGCAGTACGGCAGATGGCCTGAATGCTAATTGGCAGTTGATCGACTTTTTAAGCTACATCAAGCAAGTGCAATTGCGGTGCGAGACCGAAGCTCGATTGCAGAACGAACAATTTCAGCCTCCCACGCTCAGCCTCAATCTTGTCATTACCAATCGCCCGGCAGCCGCCAATATTACGGTGGGAGCCGCCAGTTGCCAGGTCTTTCTCCGACCGATGCCACAGGTAGCCTGGGAGGAACTGGTAGAGGAAATCATTCAAACCACCAACCGACTAGGTTTGGAATTGGCGCCCGTCAGCAAATTGCCTCCGGTCTTTACGCCCGCTGATAGGCCCTTTGTTCAAACGGCTCTGCGGTTGGTGAACGCCGCACAAGTGGGAACACAATTGGGTACGGTGAGCTATGCCACAGATGGTTGCTGGTTCACCCGCATGCACGATTTAATCGTGCTCGGTCCCGGCAGTATCGAACAAGCACATCGACCCGATGAATGGATTGCCATCGATCAACTGGAACAGGGTGTCGATGTCTTTCAGCGATTCTTCATGCATTATGCCTTTCCCGCCAATTCGCCGATCCACAGCCAACCTCTGCAGGGATCGGCGAAAGACGATCTGGAACATGCGGCGATCCCAGCACAACCCACGGTGATCTTCCGCAGAGCCACTCTGGATGATTTGGCTGCAGTCAATGGTTTGCTCGGTCCATTCGTCACCGCGCGCAAACTGCTGAAACGTACTCAGGCTGAAATGGAACTGCTGGTCCCAAGTGGTTTTGTGGCGAGCGTCGGTGATCGCATCGTCGGTTTTTCGGCTGTGGAAATCTATTCCCGCAAACTGGCAGAGATCCAGTGCCTGGCGGTGGCGACTGGCTACCAAGGACATGGGATTGGCAGTGAGCTGGTTCGTCGGTGCGTGGACTTGGCGCGGGAGCGCGGCGTCATGGAAGTATTAGCCATCAGTTCGTCCGATACTTTTTTGCAGAAACTCGGCTTCAATTATTCGCTACCTGATCAGAAGCGGGCTCTGTTTTGCCAACTGCGCAGTCGCGATCAAATGTTTGGTTCAGATGGCGACGACGGCAGCCTACCTTGACCTGCGATCGCGGCAAAAAATTAACCTGTGTGCCATCGCAACTGATCAATCGAGCAGACTATGCGGTTGCTGACCACGTCGGCGTGCGGCGCGATTCTCCAAAAGGTTCACCACCAGGCTAGTCCAACCTGTCTGATGACTGGCGCCCAAACCGCGTCCATTGTCTCCGTGAAAGTACTCGTGGAAGAGCAACAAGCCTTGCCAATTGGGATGCTGGCTATGGGCAGACTCGTCGCCAAAGCAGGGACGGCGTCCGTATTCATCACGCGTGAACAGGCTGATCAATCGACTTTCGATTTCGTCGGCAACCTGTCCCAAGGTACACATGCGACCGCTACGGGTGGGACATTCGACTTGAAACGATTGCCCATAGAATGAGTCGTAGGTGCGGAGCGATTCGCAAATCAAGTAGTTAATCGGGAACCAGACGGGGCCACGCCAGTTGCTGTTACCACCGAACATGGCGGTATCGCTCTCGCCGGGCACGTAGCGCACGATATTTCCAATGCCAGCGAAATCGAATACGAACGGTCTTCTTTGGTAAATGGCTGACATCGAACGAATCCCATGTGGCGACAGAAATTCGTTCTCGTCAAGCATCGTAGCCAGCAACCTTCGCAATCGGTCGGCGCTGGGCAGCGCCAACAAACGCAAGCCCACGTGGTCACCCGATGCACTATCGCGAGTCAGATAAGTCATGTAACGCGCCATGCCTTGCCGATGCTCGAGAAACCACATCATCCGTTTGCGGAATCCCTGGAGCACCTGCAGGTGTTCTTCCTCCAAGACAACGGGCGTGCACAAGGGAATCAAGCCGACCAGCGAACGTACCCGCAGCGGAATAGATTCGGCTCCGGTGCGTATATGGTCGTAATAGAAACCATCTTCCTCGTCCCACAAACCGGTACCATGTAAAGTATTGGTCGCATCCACAATGGCCAGATAATGCTCGAAGAACTTGCTCGCCATGTCTGCGTAAGCCGGAGAATCGATGGCCAATTCGAGAGCCATGCGCAACATTTGCCCGCAGTAGAAGGCCATCCACGCAGTGGCGTCGGCTTGATTCAGCCAGGCACCGTTGGGTAGCGGCTTGTTGCGATCGAAGACTCCGATGTTATCCAGACCCAAAAAGCCACCGCTGAAGATGTGATTCCCTTGCAAATCCTTGCGATTGACCCACCAGGTAAAATTCAGCAACAGTTTCTGGAAGGTTTTGGCCAGGAACTGCACATTGCGTTTGCCTTTGGGGCCGCTATGCAAATAAGTGTTCCAACAAGCCCAAGCGTGTACGGGTGGATTGACATCATCCAAAGCCCATTCATAAGCCGGCAATTCACCGTTGGGATGCATGTACCATTCGCGCAGGAACAGAATCAGTTGTTCTTCTGCGAAGTGTTGATCGACTCTGGCCATCGGTAGCATATGAAAGGCGAGATCCCAAGCCGCGTACCAGGGATACTCCCACTTGTCAGGCATGCTGATGATGTCGCGGTTAAAGAGATGGCGCCAATCGCTATTGCGGCCGAACTTGCGCGAGTCCGGTGGCGTGGGAAGAGCAGGATCACCCTCCAGCCAAGCTTGGACCGCATAGTGATAGAACTGCTTGGACCACAACAATCCAGCATAGGCTTGCCTGGCGATCAAACGCTCATCGTCACTGAGTTCCGCTGGTATGCAACTGGCATAAAACTCATCCGCCTCGCGTTGCCGCTTGCTGAAGACTTCATCAAAATCGGTACCGAACCAGGTCTCGGGCGTCTGCGCCTCACTGGCCATTCGCGCACGCAACACGATACTCCCACCCGGAGGGATCGTATGCACCGAGTGGGCTGCGACTTTGGTGCCATACTTCTTGGGACAAACGGCTGTCGTATCCTGATTGATGATGTAGCGATGAAACGCATCCTTCCAGTAATCACCCACCGGATGCGCGTCAGGGTGGCGTTCAGGATTGGTCTCATTGTCCGTGAACAGATACTCAATGGGCTGACCCGAGCTGGTTTGATCGCAGGCGATTTGCCAATCGCCCAACGTAACATGATTGGCTCGCAGCAGTCCTTCTTTCAGCCGAATCATCGGCTTGGGCGTGCAACCTTCATGGGTGCAATTCCACGTCCAGGTATTGCGGAACCACCACTGGGGCAAAACATGAATCTCGGCCGGTTCGGGTCCGCGATTGTGGATGGTCACGCGTATCAACACATCATCGGGTGAGTCCTTGGCATATTCGATGTAACAATCGAAATAACGCTCTTCATCGAATATGCCCGTATCAACTAATTCAAATTCCCCCTGCAGTCGCGTACGTTTGTGATTTTCGTCGACCAATCGCGCGTAGGGAAACTCTGCCTGCGGATACTTGTAAAGCCCGCGCATGTAAGCGTGACTGGGCAAGTTGTCTAAGTAGTAGTAGCACTCTTTGACATCTTCACCGTGATTGCCTTCCGGGCCAGCCAAGCCAAATAAACGCTCTTTGAGAATGGGATCGCGACCATTCCAGAGCGCCAAGGAAAAACAGAGTCGGCATTCACGATCACAAATTCCGAGCAGACCGTCTTCACCCCAACGGTAAGCCCGGCTGCGCGCATGATCGTGCGGAAGATAGCTCCACGCTTCCTGACTGGCCGAGTAGTCTTCGCGAACCGTTCCCCACTGACGCTCGGATAGATAGCTTCCCCAGCGTTGCCAATTGGCCTGGCGAGCCGCTGATGCTAACAGCCGCTCCCGTTCGCAAGTTTGCTGACGAGCATAGTCAGTCATAATGAACCAGCATCGCTACGAGTGAACCGCAACGATGCTGGGAATGTTTCCGTGGAAACAGAGCACACGAGACTTTAAGGTGCCGTTTCAATGGAACGCCACTGAAACCAAGGCTTAGCCAACCGACTTGATCGTCTTCAGCAGGCGAGACACGATCTTGTACGGATCGGCTTGCGAGTTTGGACGACGATCTTCCAGATAGCCCTTGTAATTGTTGTTCACGAAACTGTGTGGAATACGGATCGACGCACCACGGTTGGCCACACCGTAGTTGAACTTGTCAATCGACTGCGTTTCGTGCAATCCGGTCAGACGCAGATGGTTATCCGGTCCATAAGCGGCGATGTGCTCGTCGCGATACTTCTCGAAAGCACCCATCAGTTTCTCAAAGTACTCCTTGCCACCCTTTTCACGCAAGAACTTGGTGGAAAAGTTGGTGTGCATGCCCGAGCCGTTCCAGTCGCCGCGAATGGGCTTGCAATGGAATTCGACGTCGAGACCGTACTTTTCGCAAAGCCGTACCAGGAGATAGCGGGCCATCCACAGATCGTCGCAGACCTTCTTGGAACCAGCCGAGAAGACCTGGAACTCCCATTGCCCCTTGGCAACTTCTGCGTTGATACCTTCAAGATTGATGCCTGCATCCAAGCAGATATCGATGTGCTCTTCGGTGACTTGACGCGCGATATCGCCGACATTCTTGTAACCGACACCGGTGTAATACGGTCCTTGCGGAGCAGGATAGCCTTCAGAGGGGAAGCCTAGCGGGCGACCATTCTCATAGAAGAAATACTCTTGCTCAAAACCAATCCACAAGTCAGCATCATCATCCACGGTGGCGCGGAAGTTAGACGGGTGCGCAGTCATGTCTGGCAATAAGACTTCGCACATCACCAGAAAGCCATTCTTCCGAGTGCTGTCAGGATACAGCCCTACTGGCTTGAGAACGCAGTCAGAGCTCTTACCCTCAGCTTGTTGAGTAGAGCTACCATCAAAACCCCACAGACCACAGTCTTCCGGACTGTTGGGGGCTTTGTCCACAACCTTGGTCTTGCTACGCAGGTTGGGTTCAGGAGTGTAACCGTCCAGCCACACATACTCTAATTTGAACTTTTTGTCGGACGACATAAACGGGTTCTTCTCGATCTAGAGTGCAACACCAGCGAAACACTCATCTCTACCCGCGTCTGACCTTCTGCACTGACAGGCCCGCACGTTGAGACTTGTCGCAACTACTGTACGACAAACTGGAAGCGAGTTGGATTCAACTGGATCGACATGTGCAAAACCTACCCCGCCCTGCACGACGCCGACCGCCGCCTGCCGCGACCTTGACCACAACTCCGCCTCGACTCGTCTCGCGCCGAAAATCATGGAAGGCCCCCGCTACCAGCGAAGACGCCATTACATTATCACGAGCACCCACGAGGTTCAAGTTCCCAAAGGAAAAAAAACTGCCATAGCACCGGCCTCAGCCCCATCAAGGGCTAAATGGCGTTCCCATTAGCGGAGCCCTTGCCACCGTTTCCAGCAGAACAAGGGCGAGTAACCTACCGCCCCCCTACTCCGCGTATCGATGCTGGCTGCACCCCGGCCGCGGCCCCAACCTGAGCTGTACCGAGCGGCCACCTGAGACAAGAAATTCGACCCTTTCTGTATAGCAGGTCGAGCCCCAGTGATTGCGGATAAAACGTAGGGGACCAGGACCCTTTTTTCACGTGCTGCTAGGCTCCGAATTTGCCCATGCGACCAGCGTTGGACAGCGCGAGCAGCATGAGGTATTGAGCTTCGAATTGACCGAGCCCACCGGTAATGGCAGTTGTCTCATTGAACGTTGTGTGTGGGTCGGGGCGACAGCAATCGGAAACCAGCAGCGTCGGGACTGGATGCCAACTGTGACTCTTCAGGTAACTCGGAGTCGAGTGATCACCGGTAACGATCAACACATCGGGGTTCAGCCCGGTGAGTGCCGGCAGCAAGCTATCGAGTTCCTCGATGCGTTTTACCTTTTCTGCAAAGTTGCCATCCTCGCCGGTGCTATCGGTGTACTTGAAGTGAATGAAGAAGAAGTCGTAGTCATTCCACGCCTGCTTGCAAACCTCGAATTGCTCGGCCAGCGTGGTGGCTTGGCCGACAATCCGCATACCGACCAAACGGGCAAGCCCTTTGTACATTGGATACACCGCTACGGCCGCAGCTCGCAAGCCATACACTTCATCAAACGGAGCCAGTGCAGGTTTGTTGGCAAAGCCGCGCATCGTATGAAAGTTGGCTTTGGGATGTCCTTTGAGAATCTCGCGCGCCTGCTTGAGGAATTCCTTGGCGACCTCTGCCGTACGTTGGCTGGCCGCATCTTCAGCGACGGGATCCAAGGGTGCCACTCCGACCGCTTGCGGATCGGT
>Ga0075471_10003369_pt1 | contig 10406 bp, 12 predicted proteins | sample DEB19_08_DNA_2_FD_74787 | JGI IMG/M metagenome (GOLD analysis project Ga0075471, IMG submission 74787) | Aqueous microbial communities from the Delaware River and Bay under freshwater to marine salinity gradient to study organic matter... | ecosystem: Environmental > Aquatic > Marine > Coastal ... | reverse complement strand
CCCCTCACGTTGAAGCTGGCGGGCGGCGGCGAGGCAGCCGTCCTTTTGCATCGCCCAGCCGAGCGTCTGCCGGTTGTTGATGCCGTGGAGCGAGAGGAGGTCCACGTGATCCAACTGCAAATTGTTCATCGAAGTCGCGAAGGCTTTCAAAAATTCCTTCGCGTTGGCGCGCGGACTGACCTTCGTCTGGACGATCATCTTCTCGCGGGGCAGGCGCGGGAGCAGCTGGCCAAGTTGCATCTCGGAAGTGCCGTAGCCGCGTGCGGTCTCGATGTGGTTGATGCCCAATTCGAGGGCGCGGTGGATGCAGGCTTCCAGGTTTTCCTGGTTCGCGGGCGGGATTTCCGCCGGCGGCACATCTTGCCACTTATGCTGATAACGCATCCCGCCGCAGGAGATGACGGGCATCTGGAGTTCCGGGCGGCCAAAGCGACGATATTTCATGGGCCGACTATGCCAAGACCGCATCGCAGCGAACAGCCTGGAACGACAAGCGCCGCAAAGCGCATTTGACACTGCCAAGGGCCGCGCCTAGAGTATCCGAAATTAAACGGACCAATCCCATATGTTGACTCGCATCAGTTTGATTGTTGCCATTGTTGCCGGCCTGACCGTGGCCGGGTTAAATTTTGTCAAGGTAAAGGAGAAAATCACGACGCTCATCTCCGAGCGCGATAGCGAAAAAAATCAGAAGGAAGCCGCGCAGGCGGAATCTGAAAAGCGGGGTAAGGAACTCGCCGAGACCAAGACGCAATTGGATAACACCAAGACCGAACTGACCACCACGCAGGAAGAGCGCGACAAAGCCGTCGCTGACAAGGAAGCCCAGACCAAGCGCGCCGCCAAACTCGCTTCGGACCTTAACAAGGCGCAGCAGGAATATGCGGACCTTCAAGCCAAGCTTGCGCAGTGGACAGTGCTGGGCATCGAGCCCAGCGAAATCAAACCCTTGCAGGTGAGATTGAAACAGGCCGAGGAAAATGTCATCGCTTTGACCGAAACCAACCGGCTCGCCGGGATCAGCATCAAGAAATTAGAAAACCGGCTCAAACAATACGAGGATGAAAATTATGAAGGGCCTGCGCTCCCGGCGGATCTGATCGGCAAAGTGCTGGTGGCTGATCCCAAGTGGGATTTCGTGGTGCTCAACGTCGGAGAACGGCAGGGTGCGTTGGAGAACGGCGTGATGCTCGTCAATCGCAGTGGCCGCCTTGTCGCCAAGGTCCGGATCCGCAGTCTTCAGCCCGACCGCTGCATCGCCAACGTCATTCCCAACTGGAAGTTGGGTGATGTCATGGAAGGCGACCAAGTCATTCCGTGACGTGAAAACACTTTCTGCCATCAATCCGCGCTGCCTGTTAGGAGTCCTCCTCCTCGCCCTTATGGCCGGGTTGACCGGTTGCGCCACCACCGAGCCGGAGAATCTTTCCGAGCGGCCGTGGAATGCACCCGTTGGCTACGAAAGCGGCTTGCCGGTGCAGATGCTTCAGCAGCAGCGGCGCTGACCTACTTGGCGACTTCCACGCAGCGGGTTTCCCGGATGACGGTGATCTTGATCTGACCGGGATATTGTAATTCCCCTTCGATTTTGGTCGCGAGCTTCCGGCTCAAGGCAAACGCCTGTTCGTCGTTGATCTGATCTGGCTGCACAAATACCCGCAACTCCCGACCGGCTTGCACGGCGAAACATTTATCCACGCCGGGGAATGACAGTGCGATCTTTTCCAGGTCTTCGATGCGTTTGAGGTAGGTCGTCATGTTCTCCGCGCGCGCGCCGGGGCGCGAAGCGCTGATGGCATCGGCGGCGCTGACGAGGATTCCCAGCGGGCCGGCGGGCGGGACATCGTTGTGATGCGAGGCGACGCCGTTGACGACGGCGTCGGATTCGCCGTGGCGTTTCAAGAGTTCCGCGCCGACGACGGCATGCGGCCCTTCGACTTCGTGGCTGACCGCCTTGCCGATGTCATGGAAGAGTCCGGTGCGGCGTGCCACTGTGGGGTCCAAGCCTAATTCCGCGGCCATCAATCCCATCAGGTGGGCGACCTCGACGGAGTGGTTCAAAATGTTCTGGGAGTAGCTCAGCCGGAAATGCAGCCGTCCCAGCAGCTTGACGATTTCGGGGTGCGGCAAGGTCACGTCCGCCTTTTGGGCGGCTTCGGTCCCGAGGCGCATGATGGTCTCGTCCATTTCCGCGTTCACTTTGGCGACGACTTCCTCGATGCGGGTGGGGTGGATGCGTCCATCAGCGATCAACCGCGTCATGGCTTCGCGCGCGACTTCACGGCGGACGGGGTCAAAGCCGGAAAGGACGGCGGCATTCGGGGTGTCGTCGATGAGCACGGTCACGCCGGTGGCGGTCTCAAAGGCGCGGATGTTGCGCCCGTCGCGACCGATGATGCGGCCCTTCATCTCTTCGCCCGGTAACGTGACGGTGGCGGTGGTGGTTTCGAAGGTGTGTTCGCTGGCGTAGCGCTGGATGGCAACGCTGATGATCTTGCGGGCCTGTTCCTCGGCCTGTGCCTTGGCGGAGTCGAGGATGTTGCGGGTAAGTTTGCCGGCATCGGACAAGGCTTCCTGCTCGACCTCCTGCAATAATTGTCTCCGCGCTTCGGCCTCGGTGAACCTTGCTTCGGCGGCAAGCTGATCTTTGCGCAGGCGGATTAGCCGGGCGAGTTCGCGCCCTTCGGCATTCAATTCCTCGGCGCGCTTGTTCAACGAATCTTTTTCGGCGCGCAACTGGTTTTCGGAACGGAGCAGGGTTTCCAGTTGGGAATTGATGATGGCGTCGCGGTCGGAGAGGCGCTTGTCGAGCGCGGTGAGTTCTTCGCGGCGGGCGGCAAAAGTGGCTTCGGTCTGCTCGCGGAGCTTGGTGGCTTGCTCGGTGGCGGTGAGATGGGCTTCGCGCTTGAGGTTTTCAGCCTCGCGTTGCGCGGTGGCGCGAACTTCGTCGGCGAGCCGGGCTTGCGCCGCCGCTGTCTGCCGCCGCCGCCACGCCACAATGCCGCCGGTGATTGCCGCGCCGCACGCGAACATGAGGGCGCCGAAGATGATTTTTGCCAGCAAAGTCATTTCAAAACCGGGCGGGGCTGGCCAGGTGCCACCGCGTCGGCGTCAGGATATGATTCAAACGAACGTCATGGGGCTCGACCGGGACCGCAGCCACGATTTGTTCATCATGGGCCACGCCACAGGTCGTGCCACGGACGGATGCCAGTAACCGGTCATAAAACCCTTTTCCCCGACCGAGCCGGGATCCATCCAAAGCGAAGGCTACACCTGGCACGAGCACCAAGTCCAGTTGGTTTAACGGCAGACCGGGGCAGGTGGGAGCGGGTTCGCGGACGCCGAACGGGCCGAGCACCAGGTCGCGGGCGTCGTTGGTGATGATAGCGGCGGTGTAAATTTGGGTGGCGGCGTCGAAGCGCGGCAGGGCCACGGTTTTGCCGGCGGCTTGGGCGAGCGCGAACACCGGCCAGACATCGAGTTCATCCGGGAGCGGGGCGTAGAGCAACACGCGGCGGGCCTGTCGCCAAAGTGTAGTTTCTGCAAGCCGGGCGCAGGCGGCGGCGGCGGTCAGCGAGCGCTGTTCCGGTGACACAGTTTGGAGGCGGGCGCGGATTGCGGCGCGGATTGCGGCTTTGGAATTGGCTGGGGCTGGGGTCATGAAACGGAGCGTTTCCGGGGCATAGGCTGGCGTGGGCGCGGGCGGTTTTCAATCAAATTGCTGATGACGCGCGGCAGTGGGGGCAGGGAAAGGCTGGACAGCGGCAGGGTTTGCTCGTTTTATGGCGTCATGAAAAACCCCGTCCGGGCAAACTTCATTTGGATTAGAAACATCTCCACCGGTGCAGTCGTGATGTTGGCGGCTTTGCGGATGCAGGCTTGGGATTACGCGGCACATCGGGCCATCAATGAGTTGGCGTTGGCGGCGTTGCCAACGAATTTTCCGGCGTTCGTGCAAACACCGGCGGCGCGGGATCGCATCGGGTTTCTGGCGGGAGAACCGGACCGCTGGCGCAACTCGCCGGAGATGGCGTTGAGCCACGCAAGCGGGCCGGATCATTATTTTGATTGGGAGCAGATGGCGGATTACGGGCTGACGGCGGCGACGGTCGCGCCGTTCCGGTATGATTTTGCGGTCCAACTCGGGCTGGCGCGGGCGGCGCACCCGGAGAAGTTTGAGCCGATCGACCCGGCGAAGAACAAGGACCAAACGCGGGAGTTGATCGGTTTCCTGCCGTGGCGGATGACGGAGGATTACGCGCGGCTGAAGTCGGGTTTTTCTTACCTCAAGACGTTTCAGCAGCACGGGGGCACGAAGGAGGAGATCGCGAACGCTGAGGCGAACATCATCTATGTGATGGGGGTGATGGGGCATTTTGTCGGGGATGGCTCGCAGCCGTTGCATGCGACGAAGCATCATCATGGGTGGGTGGGGGCGAATCCGGATAATTATCCGACGCACTCGCGGTTTCATGCGTGGATCGACGGCGGGTATATCCAAAAGAGCGGCGCGTTGAACGTGGCGGAATTGACGAAAAAATTGAAATCCGCCAAACCCGTCGGCAACCCGGCAGCGGCGGATGGTTTTTTTCGCGCGATGGTGGCGTATGTTGAGGCGGCGAATCGTCAAGTCGAGCCGATCTACAAGCTGGAGCGCGACCGCAAGCTCTCGCCACGCGACGGGGTGGTGGATGCCGAAGGCCGGGAGTTCATCGAGGGGCTTATTTTGGCGGGCGCGGAGATGTTGGCGGGAATCTGGTTGTCTGCCTGGCAGGACGCCCCGGAGGACAAATTTCTGCGGACGGAATTGGAAAAGCGGCTGAAGGTTGGCGACGGTGGGATAAAATAAGTTTCCCGGCATTTCGGGCCTCTGTTGTTGCGGAACTTAAACTTCTCAACCCGAATTGAGCTGGGCGTTTCTTGACGGCAACTTATCCAGTTGATAGGCTCCCCGGACTCTGGCGCGGAAGCCAGGCATGAATATGCCCGTCGAATACAACCCCTACCTGTTGATCTTGGTGCTGATGATAGCGGCGATCGGCTTTGCGGTGGGGCCGCTGGTGCTGGCGTATGCGTGGGCGAAACTGGTTTCTCCCCGGAAACCGGGTGCGGACAAACAGTCCACCTACGAGTGCGGGCTGGAATCCAAAGGGGACGCCTGGGTGCAGTTCCGTTCGGAATACTACCTCTACGCCATTATTTTCCTCATCTTCGACGTCGAGACGATTTTTCTGCTGCCGTTCGCCGTGGCGTTCACGGGGCTCCCGGCGGGGGCGTTCATCGCCATGCTGGTGTTCCTGTTGTTGCTGGTCGAGGGGCTCGTCTGGGCTTGGAAAAAAGGCGTGCTGACATGGAAATGACGCGATGATTGACGAAGGTTTAAAAAACGAATTAAGCAAGCAAGGCGTGTTCACCGTCACGCTGGAGCAGGTCTATAATTGGGGACGTAAGAACTCCGTCTGGCCGCTCAACTTCGGCCTTGCCTGCTGCGCCATCGAAATGATCGCGGCTACGATGGCGCGTTACGATCTCGCGCGGTTCGGCGCGGAGGTGTTTCGGCCCTCGCCGCGCCAGGCCGACCTGATGATCGTGGCGGGCACGGTCACGAAGAAGATGTTGCCGCAGGTGGTGCGGCTCTACAACCAGATGCCCGAGCCGAAATACGTCATCGCCATGGGCGCGTGCGCGATTTCCGGCGGGCCGTTCAAGCAGGGCTACAACGTCCTCAAAGGCGTGGACCGGTTCATTCCCGTGGATGTCCACATCCCCGGCTGCCCGCCCCGGCCCGAGGCGTTGATTCACGCATTCATGACGCTGCAGCAGAAGATCGACGAACAGACGTTCAGCGGCCCGAAGCAGGCGCGCAATTTTAACCCCGACCTGCCCAGCGAATTTCCCATCCCGCAGTTCGGTGAACACGACCTCGTGCCGCCGTATAACCCCAGCGTGTGGCAACCGCCCGCACCAGCCAAGATTGCCTGACGAACGTGGAAACGCTTGAACAAATCAAAGACCGCATCACGCACGTCCTGCCCGGCGCGCGGTTGGAGATCGTTCCCAACGAAAGCCCGTCGGGCCAGCGGTCGTTGCTGGTGGATCACGAGCACGCCGGCGCCATCGCCACCTTCCTGCGCGATGATGCCGAATTGCGGCTGGACTACTGCTCCAATGCCACCGGCGTGGATTGGCCGGAAGCCGTCGTCAAAACCAAGATCAAGAAGCCGGTCGTGACCGACGGCGTGGAGAAGGAAGTCGAGGAAACGGTCGATGCGCTCCGTTCCGGCTACCTCGAAGCGGTCTATCATCTCTACTCGGTGGCGAAAAAACACGGTCCGGTCATCCTCCGCCTCCGCACCGGAAATCGGACCGATAAAGTCACCTTGCCTTCGCTCACGCCGGTCTGGCGTAGCTGTGAATATCAGGAGCGCGAGATCTTTGACCTGTTCGGCATCAAGTTTGCCGGGCATCCCGACCTGCGGCGCATCCTGATGTGGGATGGTTTTGTGGATCATCCGATGCGCAAGGATTACGTCGAGCCCGATGATTTCGAATATGAGCCGACGCCGCACGATGCCGTGTTGGAACGCGCCAAAACCCATTACCCGTCGGAGGTGAAGACATGAGCGCGACGCTCGAAACCCCGGCCAAGAATTACGAGTTGCGCCCGAAGCTTTCGGACGACGGCGAGACGGAATTGCTGGAAGTCTCCATGGGGCCGCATCATCCGTCCACACACGGCGTGTTCCGCATGGACGTCGTCCTCGATGGCGAGCGTGTGGTGAGACTCAAGCCCGTCTTCGGCTACCTGCATCGTAACCACGAAAAAATCGCCGAAGGCACGAGCTATCTGTCCTCGATGCCTTACACCGATCGGTTGGATTATTTCTGCTCGCTCACGAACAACTGGGCCTACGCATTGGCTGTGGAAAAGCTCGCGGGCCTGCAAGTGCCTGAGCGCGCGGAATACATCCGCGTCATCACCGCCGAACTCACGCGCCTGCAGAACCACACCTGTCTTATCGGCTTTCTCATGCAGGATATGGGCGCACTCGGGACGCCGCTCATGTATGCGTTCCGCGAACGCGAGAAAATTTTGGATTTGTTCGAAGCCCTCACCGGCGCGCGGATGATGTGCAATTACATGCGCTTCGGCGGTTGCCGTGTGGATCTGCCGCCCGGCTGGCTCGCCGCGGCGCAGCGCATTGTGGATGAATACCCGCGCTTCCTTGATGAATTCGAGACGCTCTTGAGCGGCAACGAAATCATCATCGCGCGCTCCCAAGGCATCGGCGTTTTGCCCCGCGAACTCGCCGTCAACGCCGGCATCACCGGCCCCGTCGCGCGTGCCGCCGGCGTGGATTACGACCTCCGCAAGGTGGACAAATACGGCATCTACGACCGCTTCTCGTTCCGCGTGCCGCTCGGCGACCACGGTGACACTTACGATCGCTACATGATTCGCATCCTCGAGATGCGCGAGTCGTTGAAGATTTTGCAGCAGGCGTTGAAAGACATTCCCGCTGGGCCGATCATTGACCCGAAGGCGAAGCTGCGCGGCTTTCGTCCGAAAGCCGGCGAGGCCTACGGGCGTATCGAAGCGCCGAAGGGCGAGCTCGGCTTCTACCTCATCAGCGACGGCGGGCCGAATCCGTTCCGCTACCGCGTGCGGCCGCCGAGTTTCATCAACCTCACCGTGTTGGAGGACATGTGCCTCGGCAACACGATCGCGGACGCGGTCATCACGCTCGGCAGCGTAGACATTGTGTTAGGCGAAGTTGACCGATAAAATTTGAGAACAAAATGTTAGGTGAAGGCATCATCAAAGGCATGGGCGAGACGGCGAGGAATTTCCTCGGCTCTTACGTCAGCAAAAAGCGCTTGACCACCCTGCAGTATCCGGAGGAACGCGCCCCGCAATTCCCCAACGCCCGCCAGTTTCCCTTCCTCGTCTATGACGGCGAAGACCCGGAGCAGGGGCTGCGCTGCGTCTCCTGCCAGATCTGCGAGAAGGAATGTCCGCCCAAGTGCATCTACATCGTCAAGAGCAAGGACAAGCGCGTGGATTACAAGGGGCAGATGCAGTTCTACCCCGCGACGTTCAACATCGACATCTCCGTGTGCATGAGCTGTCAGATCTGCGTGGAAGTCTGCCCGTTCGAGTCCATCAAGATGGACACGGAGTTTGAGTTGAGCAGCACCGACCGGTTTGCCGGGCTTCTCGTGCGCAAGCCTCAGCTCGCCAAATCCAACGATCACTACCGCAAAATCCATCCGCACGACGCCGCCGAGTCCGACGCCGCGCTCGCCGCCGAAGTCGCCAAAGTCCAGGCCAAGGCCAAAGCCGACGCGGAAGCCAAAGCCAAAGCCGCCGCCGCCAAGGTCGCGCCTGCCGCCCCGCCACCTGAAGCCACCCTCGCGAAATGACCGAAGCGCTCGACCAAATCTTCGTGACCCTGAAACACTGGCTCGTCAGCCTTTGCCCGGCGGAGTTTCAGGTGCTCGCGTCCATTGTCCTGTCCGTCGCGCCCATCCTCATGGTGTTTCCCGGCCTCTTCGCGCTCGTCACCGTCATCGAACGGAAAGGGCTGGGGCGGATCCAGAACCGCTACGGCCCGAACCGCGTCGGCCCGTTCGGTTTCCTCCAGTTCGTCGCCGACGGCATCAAGGCCCTCATCAAGGAAGACGTCGTGCCGCGCCGCGCCGACAAGGTTATCCATTTCCTCGCGCCGCTCGCGCTCGTGCTGCCGTGCGTCGTCGTTTACGCCGTGTTGCCGTTCGGGCGCAATATGACCCTCACCGAGCTCGACGCCGGCTTGCTCTTCTTCTTCGCCGTCGGCGCGTCCACCGAACTCGCCGTGTTCATGGCCGGCTGGTCGAGCCGCAACAAATACTCCCTCTTCGGCGCGATGCGCGCTATCGCGCAGATGATCAGCTACGAAATCCCGCTCATCCTCTCCGCCGTCAGCGTCGTCATGATTGCCGGTTCGCTCTCGCTCCCGAAGATTGTGGCGGCGCAGGGAACTTACGGCGGCTGGCTGCCGGACTGGTTCGTGTTCACCCCGTGGGGACTCGCGGGCTTCCTGCTGTTCATGATCGCGGCCTCGGCGGAATCCAACCGCGCGCCGTTCGATTTGCCGGAAGGCGAATCCGAAATCATCGCCGGCTACTACATCGAATATTCCGGCTTCAAGTTCGCGCTGTTCTTTCTTGGGGAATACCTCGGTCTTTTCGCCATCAGCGGGCTGGCCATCACGCTCTTCCTCGGTGGTTGGAACGCTCCGCTCGAGTCGCTGGCTTGGATTCCGTCTTGGGCTTGGTTCTTCACCAAGCTCATCGCGCTTATTCTGCTTTTCATCTGGACGCGCGGCACGCTGCCGCGTCTCCGGCAGGACCAGCTCATGAACTTCGCGTGGAAATTCATGCTGCCGCTTACGCTCATCAACCTCGTCGCCGCTGCGCTCTGGCATTACATCCCGGCCGGATTCACGCGCTGGTTCATGTGCGGCCTGATGGTCGTCGGGCCGTATTGCCTGCTGGGCCGCGGGATCGCCGGCAAAGACAAAACCAGCAAACGCGTCTATCGCTTCGCCGACTGATATGCCGCTCACTTTCACCATCATCGCCATCGTGACCATCGCCTGCGCCGTGGCCGCGTTGAGCCTGCGCAACCTTGTGCACTGCGCGCTGGCGTTGTCCGGCACGTTCGTCGGGCTGGCGGGCGTCTATCTCCAGCTCGGCGCGCAATTCGTCGGCCTCGCGCAGGTGCTCGTCTACGTCGGCGCGGTCTCCATCCTCGTCGTGTTCGCGATCCTGCTCACGCGCAACGACCAGTCCACCGACGCGTTGTTCTCCAAGGCGACCTTCGCCAGCATCGGCGTCACCGTCGCAGTGCTCGGCGTGCTCATCTGGGCGATCGTGAAAAGCCCGGCGGTGAAAAAGACTTTGCCGCCCGCGCCCGCGCCCAGCGTAAAGAGCATCGGCGATTCGCTCATGACCAACTGCGTGCTGCCGCTCGAAGTCATGGCCTTGCTGCTCACCGCCGCGCTCATCGGCGCGGTCATCATCGCAATGCAGAACCAATCCAAGACGAAGATGGAAGATGGAGAATCGAAGATGGACAAGCCGTCCGAGCCGTCCTCCATCCTCCATCCTCCATCCTCGCAGGGAGGTTCAAAATGACAACATTGGCAGGCTACCTCACTCTCTCCGCGTTCCTCTTCGCCATCGGCCTCGCCGGCGCATTGACGCGGCGCAACGCCATCATCGTCCTCATCGGCATCGAACTCATGCTCAACGCGGCGAACCTGAATTTTATCGCCTTCTGGCGCTTCAGTGAACATCCCGAGGCGCTCACCGGCGTCATGTTCGCGATTTTCTCGATCGGCGTCGCGGCGGCGGAGGCG
>Ga0075471_10003367_pt1 | contig 10409 bp, 8 predicted proteins | sample DEB19_08_DNA_2_FD_74787 | JGI IMG/M metagenome (GOLD analysis project Ga0075471, IMG submission 74787) | Aqueous microbial communities from the Delaware River and Bay under freshwater to marine salinity gradient to study organic matter... | ecosystem: Environmental > Aquatic > Marine > Coastal ... | reverse complement strand
CATGCAAGGAATGGCCAAGCACTTCAAGCCGGCCAGTAGCAGCACCGTGAGATCGTCGCAGTCGCCACCGTCGACGAGCGTGCGCATCGGCGCGCGAAACTGCTCGACCGGCTCGCGCCGGTACGGCAACGCCTCGACCACCGCGCACCAGGCCGCGGCCTGCTGGTCGGCCGCGCTGCCGGCCTTGCTGATCTTGGCCAGCACCGCCTCGCAGAATTCGCGGTCGAGCGCTTGCTGCTCGGCCATAGCGTCGATCAAGGCGAGCTTGTCGATAGCTCCCTCGATCTGGCGCCGGGTTGTCACTTCAACGTAATCAGCCATGCGCCGAGTCTACTCGCCGCCTTGGGCTTCGGCGATGGCTTTTTGCACGGCCTCGCCGAGCGCCGGATTGCGCTGGACGGCGGCAAGGAAAACTTTGGCCGTACCGTCGGGGTCGCGGCTGGCGATCTGCGCCAGCGCGTCAGGGTCGCGCAGGATGCCCGACACCAAATTCTCGGCGATGCCGCTAGGGTCGGAGCTCCCGCCGGGCGCCTGCAACGCGGCCATCGCTTGCGCTGCTGCCTCACCGCCGCCGCCGCGCATGGCCAGCACCATCGGCAGGATGCCCATCATCGACTTGATCAAGCCGTCGTCCTCTTTCTCAACAACGGCCGGTGCCGAGCGCTCGGCCCGGCGATCGGCGACTTGATCGAGCACCAGTAGCAGATCGAGCGAATCCTTGAGGCTGCCGCCGGTTTGAGCCGGCGCCGACTGCTTTTGCACGAGCGCGGCCAGGAGCGTGTCGTTGATCGAGCTCTTGGGCTCGGCCCTCGAGCTGAACGCCTGCACCATCGTGCCGGCCAAGCTCAACCCGGCCGTGACCAAGACGTTGAGCCGATCGGCTGCGGCCTTTCGCTCGGCGTCGGCCCGGTCGGCTGCCGCCCGACGCTCGGTGGCGTCGCGCTCGATGGCCTCGGCGCGGGCTCTTTCCTCGCGCTCGGCGCGCTCCCACTCGCGCGTCCGCTGCTCCTGCTCCCATTTCTCGCGCCTGGCCTCGGCTTCTTCGGCCCGGCGTCGGGCTTCGCGGCGGTCGTCGGCGGCCTGCTGGAGCATCATGCGCAGGTATGGCGGCAAGTCGTCGACCGGCGCCGGCGCCGCCGAGCTCGCCGACGTCGACCCGGCCGCAACCGGCTGGATCGGTGGCGATACCGTCTTGATCTGCGTCAGATACTCGATCTTGCGGCCGTTGTCGTCGAGCGGTGTCACATGGTAGGTGCCCGCGCCGGCCAGCTCGCGGCAGCGATGCGCCTCGGGCAGACCATACAATGTGCCAACCTCGGCCGGCTTGCCGTCCTCGTTGATCTTTTCGATCTGCCACTTGTTCGCCGCCACGTCGTCGAGCGTCAGTCGCTGCTCGCCGATGCTGCTCGCCTGGTTGTAGTCGTAGTCCTCGGGTGGCTGTTGTGGTGGTCGTCGCATGCGGGCCTCCGTGAGTCGCCCTAGATTAGGACGCGACCATTTCCGCGCAAGGTACACTCGCATGCCACTTCGACCCTACCAAGCCACGATGGTGCAGCTCGTCGAGCGCGCGTTTTCGCACGGCCACCGGCGCCTGGTCGTGCAGGTTCCCACCGGCGGCGGCAAAACCGTGATCGCCGCTGAGATCGTGCGCCGACTGCGGCGCCGGGTGCTGTATGTCGTGCCAAGCGTCGAGATTTTCGAGCAGACCGCGGCCAAGCTCCGCGCCGTCGGTATCGTGCCCGAGCTGCTGGACGCTGGATCGTGGCCACGCTTGCGCGACCAGCGCGTCGTGCTGGCGATGGCGCAAACACTCCAGCGGCGCTTGGTACACGTTCACGGATCGACCTGGTGGCCTGATCTGATCATCGTCGACGAGGCGCACCGTCTACTTGACGCCCACATCGGCATGCTCTCGGTGTTTCCTTCGCCGTCGATAGCACTGACCGCCACGCCGGTGCGCCTCGACGGCAAGCTGCTATCGAAAACCTGGCCGGTTACGATCTGCGGCCCGTCGGTCGCCGACTTGCAGCGCTTTGGCGCCCTATGCCAGGTCGAAACGCTGGAGCTCCCGATCGTTGACCTTCGCTTGGCGCGGATCCGGGCTGGCGACTACGAGCAGGCCGATCTCGAGCGTAGATTTATCGCCGGCCACGCCCACCGGGAGGCCGCGCGCGCATGGAGCCAGCACTTACGCGGGCGAAAGACGATCGCCTTTTGCCCTGGCCGCGACTTGAGCCAGCGGCTTGCGCGTTCACTTCGCGCCGTCGGCGCCCGCGCCGCTCACCTGGATGGCGACACGCCCGGCGACAAGCGCGCCGCGACGCTTGCGGCGCTGCGGGCCGGCGAGCTCGACGTCGTGACCAATTGCGGCCTGTTTATCGAGGGGCTGGATCTGCCGACCGTCGACGGCTTGATCATTTGCACCTCGACGCTCTCGACCTCGAGGTGGTTGCAAATGGCCGGCCGCGGGATGCGCGCCGCGCCCGGCAAAGCCAACCTCTTGCTGATCGACCACGGCCGGTGCAGCGAGCGCTTGGGCGCCGTCGACGCGACGCGGGATTGGCGCCAAGGCGGCCGCGTCGTCGACAGACCACCCGCAGGCGCGTAGCGCGTCGAGCGCCCCGCCAAGGCCCACGGCGACCACCGCATGCCACCCGCAAGCGCGTAGCAGGCGCAGCCACGCCTCCTGCGCAGGCGACACTCGCCCACCCTCGCGCTTGAGCTCGAGCGCCACGCCGCGGCAGCCGGGCATGGCCGGCGGCGGCGTGAAGATCAACAAGTCGGGCACGCCAGCCGAGACACCCGCCGCGCGCAGCGCCCACGCCTCTCGCTCCGACCGTAGACCACCGTTCGGAACGTGCGCGAACACGAGGCCGAGTCTGCGGATGATCGATACAACCCGAGTCTGAACCTCACGCTCAAGCATGAAAAACCCCAACAATGTCGAGCTGGTGCAACGGTAAATTTTTGCGTTGCGCAGCGTTGCGCAAAATTGTCGAGTCAAACCGCCGAGGTGCAACGGTGCAACGGTGCAACGGTAGCCCCTTTCACTCTATGCTTCGCAAAAAGTCTATTGATACGCGCGCGCGAGCGTTGCACCGTTGCACCGTTGCACCTTGCAGATTTCCAAAGCAAATTTTGCGCAACGCTGGACGTGCTACCGTTGCACAGCGTTGCACCTACTCGACCGGCCGACACAGGTAGACCTTTTGGCGCTTGTCGCGCGGCCCTGCGAACTTGGCGCCGTACTTGGCGCGAGCAGGGTCAGCGAATCGCTTGGCGAATGCGGCCTTGTCGAGCGTGACGTAACCGTTTCGCTCGCACCATTGCCGGAAGGCCTGGTAGATCGTGTCATGCGTTGAGCCGGCCTCGTCGGATTCGACGCCATCGTCGACGAACTGGAGCACCGGGTCAAGCCCTTTACGCCACTCGGCGACCAACTCGACCGAGCGCGTAGGCTCGTCGTAGTGCCCTCGCGCCATCAGCGCGCAGGCCGAGCGGAGCCAGTACGATACGATCCGGCCCTTGTCGTTCTCGACCACGCGCTTGCCAAGTCCCGGATCTTGCTCATGCGCGAGGAATTGACGCGGGAAGTCGAGCACCGAGAACGATCGGAAAAAGCCGTGCGAGGTGTCGGCCACCCGCGGCAGGCCGTTGAGCGCGCCCATGATCAGCGCCTTGGGCTCGAGCTCAAACGGAGCCTCGTAGATCCGGCGCACCACGATCCGCTCGCCACGGATCGCCGTCTTGAGGTCGGCGGCAACCTTGCCGTCGATCACGGTCGGCGAGATTTCGTTGCACAAGTTCAGCCGCTTACCGACCAAATCGGCCATGTGGTAGTTGCCTGCGTTGAATTGGTGCGGCGACAGGCTGGACACTGTTCCAGGTGGAAAGCACGCCTCGACGATGAAAAGCACGGTCGACTTGCCGTTGGCGCCGCCGCCGAGCAGCGCGATCGCCTTCTGGTAGCGCGTTGCGATGCCGACCAGGCCGGCGCCGCAGGCTTCGTTGAAGAACTGGATCACCCGATCGCGGTCGTCCAACGGCTGCCAGACGTCGCGCAAAAAGTCGATCCATGCTTGCGGCTCGTCCTCGGTGTAGCCGAAAGCGTACCCAGCGCGAGCTCGCCACCGGGGCGCGATTGGGTGTCGACGGATCCCGAACGGCGTCACTTCGACGAATTCTTGGCCCATGACCACGCCGACCGGCGCCGTAGCGAAAAACCGATCGTCGGTGCGCAGCCAATGCGCGGCTTGGGCTGCATCCTTGACGTCGCGGGCCGCCAGCTTGAGCGGCCGAAACTTGGGCGATCCGTCCTTGGCGTTGCCGGCCTGCACCGGCAGCCCTGCGTAGTCGACGATCTTGCGGTGCAGCTTGCTGGCGGGTATCGGCTCCCATAGGCCGGTGGTGCCGTTGTAGGCGTAGAGCTTGCCCTCGTCCTGCACGATCTTGACCGTGCCGCCGTCCTCGCCAAATCCGCGGCTCGCTTCTTCGAGGTCAGTCAGTGCGCGCTCGGCCAGCTCGCGTGCGTCGCCGCGCTCAAACGGCACGATGCCCTCGGCCTCGAACGCGACCGTTTGCGCGGTGGTGCGGTAGGCCTCCGACTTGCCGGCCGGCAGGTTGCCGTAGTAGTCGGCCAGATTTTCAAGCTCGCGCTGGCCGGCGGCCGTCGACCCGACCGGCGGCTCGCACACGCGCGAGTCGGCGTCGTGCAGGCCGAGCAGGATCTCGTCACGTTCAAGCCCTTGCGCGCGCAGCGACGCCGCCAATCGCTTCAATGTCTCGTGGCGCTCGCCGGACGGCACGTAGTCAGGCAGGCGAAAGCGCTCGACCGTCGACGGCCCCGCCGGCGCCGCCGCCACCGGCCGCGTCGGCGTCAGCTTGGGCGCCTTGGTCGCCGCCGGTGGCGTCCAGACGGCAGGCACAAGCCCAAAAATGTCGCGGCGCTGCATGACACCATCGCGCACGCCCCGCGGCACGCGCATTAGCTGGTTCCACGGGCACGCATCGGCCGGGTGGCCGGCGTCCTTTGCCGCCTCGCGCGCGGCGGCCAGCTCGGCCTCGTACTCAGGCACGCCCATTTCGTGCCGCAGTCTCCAGACCAGGCGCAGGCCGCGCCGGGTGTCGTAGCGCACCGCGCCGGGCGCCATCGCTTCGAGCGCTTGGTGCGCCAATTGGCGCCACGCCGGCACCGCCTCTTGACCGCTCGCGTGCGCGGCGCGGTCGTCAATGTCGAGAATGCCGTAGCGAAACCGCACCCGGTAGCCGTGCGCTTCAAGGTCGGCGACGTGGCGCTTTTCCAGCCGTGGCGAAAGCGCCATCCAACGCCAGCCCCCGCCCGGCGCGGCTTCTTCGATGAAGTAGGGCAGGATCATGGCGTCGGTCGGATACTCGACAGCCAAAATTTCCTCGATGGTGCGCGTTTCGTGCCAGTTTTCCGCTGGCCGGGCCGGATCCCACGTCGGCGCGTAGAGATCAGGGAGTAGCGTCAGCATCGGCAGCCTCCGGCGGCGCCAGCGGCGCAAAGAATTCGATCGTCAGCTCGCCCTTGCTAAACCGTTCGAGCGCGGCCATTTGGCGCAGCCTCGGCGCCCAGCGGCCGGCCGCCCAGGCGTAGACCGTGGCGCGCGCGACGTTGGTGGCTTGCGCGACGTCGTTGGCGGTAATGCCTCGCTCGGCCATCCAGCGCGAAAAGGCGGTGTGGTGTCGTCGGTGCATGGTATCCCTCACGGCCCAAACCGGGGCCGGCGTCGACTCTAGCCGCGCCACCCGCAAAAGTCTAGGAAACGCACACAACACCTTGCGCTTGCGTTATGCCTCGGCGTGCTGTAGTCTCGGAGCCATGACGTTGAAGTTGCGGGCAAGTCCTAGTCAAATCATGGCGTTTCGTTCTTGCCAAGTGCGATGGCGCTTGCGCTGGCTCGATGGCGTCGAGGAACCGACGACCCGCGCGCTGCTCGACGGCCAAGCCGTCCACGCTGCCATTGAGGCCCGATTGGGCCACGGTACGGGTGAAGTTGTCCACAACCCGGCGCACGATGCCATCGCTGCCGCGATGCTTGAAGCCGCCAAGGCCGCCGGCATACCGCTCGACGACTCGCTGGTTGAAGTCCCGATCGAATGGCGACCTTCGATCGAGGGTGTGCTAGTGACCGGCCGGATCGACTTGGTATTTCGCGGCGGCGTGGTGGATTGGAAAACGCGATCCAGCTTGAAGTGGGCACCCGATAGCGTGGCGCTCGCGTCCGACGTCCAGGCGATCGTCTACTGCTCGGCGCTCGTCCAGGCCGGTGGATTTCGGCCGCCGCTGACCTTCGCGCATGTGAACGGCACGACTCGAGGCGAGATCCAGACGTCGGTGGTCGATACGTTGATCACGGCCGATCGGCTGGCCGACGGCCAAGCCGCAATCATCGACACGCTCGAGCAAATGCTCGATGTGGTCGACGAACCATCGAGCGCGCTGCCGAATTTCGACTCGTGCAGCGCCTACGGTGGCTGCCCGCATCGAGATCGGTGCGCAACCCGGCCGGATTGGCCGCACAAGGAGCTCGTCGTGTCGTCTACTCTTGAAGATCGCCTCGCTGCCCGTCGCGGCAGCGTCAACCCGCCCGAGCGCCCGGCGCCGCCGGTGCCGCCGCCCGCGCAAACAAGCCTGCTCGGCGTCGACAAGCCGACTCGGCGCCCTGGCACCGTCGCCGCCGCCAACGCGGCGCTGACGCCGCCAGTGATCGAGGATCTGCCGCAGCCGGTCGCCGTCCGGCCGGCCAGCCCGACGCCGTGCGTCCCGACCGATCGCGCGCCGCTTTCCGGCTCGGTGTTGCTGCTCGGCTGCATGCCGCTTGTGGGCCTTGACGGCGCCGTGCTGGCCGAGCGCTGGTTGGCGCCGATCGCCGCCGGTGTCGCCGAGCGCCACGGCCTGCCGCACTACGGCCTTGCCGAGTACGGCCGCGGCAAGGCCGAACTGGTCGGCGCGGTCGCCGAGCTCGTGCGCCGGGGCGAGCTGCCGCGCGTGCTGGTGCTCGACCGTCGCCTGCCGATTTGCGAGGCGGTCGTCGACGTGCTCTTGCCAGCGTTCGACGTGGTGGTCGGGAGGGTCGGATAATGGCCAACCCTGATCGCTTGAAAATGCCACACGAGACAGCGACCGAGCGCTTGCAGGCCGCGCTTGAGCGCGAGCGGATACTCGACCAGGTGCTTGCCGATCGGGTACGCATGCGCGACGAGCTGGTCGACGAGCACCGCAAGCGCTTGGGCGAGCTGAACTCGTTTATCTCTGGCATGAAAGACGAGATCAAGCGCACGAAAGACGCCCGCAAGCGCTACGAGTACGACAGCCAGGTCGAGGCTTGGCAGGCCAAGATCGGAGGCGTTGGTTATCGCTGGTCGCCGAGATGGTGGTCGAGTCCCGGTTGGTCAAAGCTCCGAACCGATGCGGGCCTCGACGATGCGCCGATCGACTTGTCGCACGTGGTAGCGGCGCTGGTTGAACTCGACGAGCCATCGCCGACGGTGCTCGAGCTCCGCTTTGGCTTGGGCTGCGAGCGCTGGACGCTGGCCAAGCTCGGCACCAGCATGGATCTCCACTTCCGCGGGCATGGTCTGAGCCACGAGCGCACTCGGCAGATCGAGGCCAAGGCATTGCGGTTGTTGCGTTTTCGCGTCGTCGAGTACTTGCCAAACAAGGCCAGGTGGTTGCAATGGTGAGCTCCGAACTGGTGGCCAAGTTGGCCGGCCGAACTGTGATCGCTTCGATCAGCGGCGGCAAAGACTCGACGGCGCTTTCGCTTTGGTTGACCGAGCAGGGAATCGAGCACGAGCGTGTGCATCTGCTGACCGGGTGGGATAGCCAGGTCACGATGGACTACCTGCGCGGCGAACTGACGCGCGCCCTTGGCCCGATCCAAGAAATCCGCGGCCCCTTGCTTATGCGCGATTTGATCCTCAAAAAGGGCATGTTTCCGTCGCGCCAGCGTCGGTTTTGCACGGAGGAATTGAAGATCCTCCCGATGCAGCGGTTTTTGCGCGAGCGTGACGATGACTGCGTGAATGCGATCGGCATCCGGCGCGCCGAGTCGGCGGCCAGGTCGGCGGCGCTCGAGTGGGAATGGTCGTCCGTGTTCGACTGCGAGGTGTGGCGCCCGTTGGTCGATTGGAGCGAGCAGGACGTCATCGACATACACCGGCGCCACAACGTCGCGCCAAATCCGCTTTACTTGCAAGGTGCCGAGCGCGTCGGGTGCTGGCCGTGCATCAACGCCCGCAAGTCTGAGATCCGAATGCTTGCGGTGCGGGATCCTGCGCGCATCGACGAACTTGAAGAATTGGAGACGCTAATCGGCGATGCTGGTCTTGCGCGATGGGAGCGTGACCGAGCGGCTTGGTTGGCGAACCCGCCGCCCGAGCCAGCCGAAAACACCGCAGCCCATGACTTGTGGGCCAAGAAAAAGAAACGGCTGCTCGATCAACCCTTCAACCCGCCGGTGTTTTCCAGCGCTCCCTACCGGGAGACGACGATCAAAACTGCCTGCCGATCCGCACGGTGGTCGATTGGAGCATGACCTCGCGCGGTGGTAGTCAATTCGATCTGTTTGCCGGCTCGCCGCGCGACGACGGGTGTGTGCGGTGGGGCCTGTGCGATCAACCTCGGCGGGGTGGCGATGCTGACGAGTAGCCTACCGACCGAACTCGCGCGCGTGCTGGCGCTGCCGATTCGCCAGCTACCGGCGCCGTGGGAGCCTGAGCGCCGGCCAGGCGCGACGATGGAGCTTCGACCGATCCAAGCCGAGGCGTTGGCCGAGATCCGCGCCACCGGCGCCGGCTTGGTCAGCGCTGGCGTCGGCCACGGCAAGACGCTAATCGGCCTGCTCGCCGGTGCGGCGCTTGGCGTCGACCGTACCGTTTACATCGCGCCGGCGGCTTGCGTCGCCCAAGTCGAGGCCGAGCTCGAGCGCGCCAACGAAAACTGGATCCTGCCGCCCGTGGCGGTCGTGAGCTGGTCGTCGCTCTCGGGCGCCAAGGCCGAGGCGCTGCTCGACGCTGCCGCCGGCCACGGCACGTTTGCCCTGGTCGCCGACGAGGCGCATGTGCTCCGCTCGTCGACGAGCGCGCGCACGCGCCGCTGGTGCCGCTTCCGAGGCTTGAACGTCGAGCGCTCGCGAGTCGTCCTTATGTCGGGCACATTGACCCGCCGGCACCTTCTCGACCTGACCGACGTCGCATGGTTGGCGCTCGGCAAGCGTAGCCCGGTGCCGACCGGCTCGACGGCCGCCGCGCTCGAACTCTACCTTGAAGATCCGCGGCTCGGCCGGGGCGTGCGCGAGGCGCAGGCACTACGCGATTGGGCTGGCGTCGCTGACGTCGCCGAGGCGTTGGGCGCGCGCATTCGCTCGGCGCCGGGCGTGGTCACTACCTCGTCGCAGTCGGTCGACTGTCCGATCTACGTGGTGCCGATCAAGCACATGCCCGAGGCGCGCGAGTGTGTGGCGATGGCCGACCAGGTGGCCGCCACCTTTCGCGTGCCCGATGGCGACGATCTGGTCACGGCATCCGACGTCGCCCGCGCGCAGCGCCAGCTCTCGCTGGGCTATCGCATGGTGTGGGTATGGCCAGGTGAGCCCGATCGGGCATGGATCGAGGCTCGTCGGTCGTGGGCTGCCACCGTGCGCGCAGCGCTGGCCACCGACTACGCCGAACGACACCGCCTCGACAGTGAGCTCGTGCTTATGGCGCACGCGGCGCGGGCCGAGTCGCCATTTGCGGCAGACTTGCGCCAAGCGCGGGCGCGTGTCGCCGACGTGCTCGACGATCCGAACCGGGCGCCGCAGTCCAAGCCGGCATGGTTGACCGGCAAGATCATGGAGCGCCTGATCGATACCGTCGCGCGCGAGCCTGCCGTGCTGGTCTGGTACGACGAGCGCGCGGTCGCCGAATACCTGCGCACGGTCGGCGCGACCATCGCCCCGCTCGGCGAGCGCGTCGACTACGGCCAAGGGCTGACAGCGGTAAGCCTGCGGTCGCACGCCACCGGGCTGAACTGTCAGCGCTGGTCGCGCAACCTTTACACCACCGTGCCGCCAAGCGGCCAAGCGTGGGAGCAAAGCCTCGGTCGGACGCACCGGCCAGGTCAAGACGCCGATGCCGTCCTTGCGTGGCGGCCGGCGTGGTGTCGCGTGCAGACTGCCGCTTGGCAGGAAGCGCGCAAATCGGCCGAGTGGATCCAAAGCGTCACCGGCCAACGTCAAAAGTTGAGCATTGTGCAGGAGGTAGAAAATGGCGATCTCGGATTTTGAGGGTATCGAGGCGGTTGCAGTCCCGGCGCGGCGGGCGCCGTTTATCGAGGCAGGCAATCACGTGTTGCAGATCGAGCGGTTGGAGCGCATCGAGTCGCGCCAGAAGCGCGGCGTGCG
>Ga0075471_10003366_pt1 | contig 10409 bp, 9 predicted proteins | sample DEB19_08_DNA_2_FD_74787 | JGI IMG/M metagenome (GOLD analysis project Ga0075471, IMG submission 74787) | Aqueous microbial communities from the Delaware River and Bay under freshwater to marine salinity gradient to study organic matter... | ecosystem: Environmental > Aquatic > Marine > Coastal ... | reverse complement strand
ATTCGGCGGCGTGGTGCTGCTTCTCGAGCCCACCTTCGGGCAGGGGAAGGCTTTCGCGGGCGCGCTGGGGCTTGCATCGGGCCTGGTCGGCGCGTGGGCCTATCTGGGTGTGCGAGCGCTGGGGCGCGTGGGCGAGCCCGAGTGGCGTGTGCTCTTCTGGTTCAGCGCCGTGGGCACGGTCGGCTGCGCAGCGTGGCAACTCGCGTTTTCCGGCTTCCACGCCCTCCGTTGGGAGACGGCGTGGATCCTCGTCGGCATGGTTGCGCTCGGGACGCTGGGGCAGCTCACGCTCACGCGCGCCTACGGCCGGGGCAATACGCTTGTAGCGGGCACCGTGTCGTACTCGACGATCATCTTTTCGGCCGCCTACATGGCCGTGCTGTGGGACGACCATCTGAAGCCCTCCGCTTGGGCAGGCATCGCCATCATCGTGGCAGCGGGTATCCTCGCCACCGCGGCTGGGCGCCCCCGCTCGCCCGCGCGCACCTGAAGGAACCCCCATGCTCGTCTCCACTGAAGACCTCGCCAGCCATCTCGGTGACCCCGACTGGGTCGTGATCGACACGCGCCACGACCTCTCCAATCCCGGCCAGGGGCGCGCGGCCTGGCGTGCCGGCCACATTCCCGGTGCGTTTCATCTTCACCTCGACGAGGACCTGTCAGGCGCCACGACAGGGCGCAACGGCCGGCACCCGCTGCCGGATCCGGCTTCGCTCGCCGTCAAGCTCGCCTCGTGCGGGGTGGCGCCGGGCCGCCAGGTGGTCGTGTACGACGACACCGGCAACTGCTTCTCGGTGCGCCTGTGGTGGTTGCTCACGTGGCTGGGGCACGATCGCGTTGCGCTGCTCGATGGGGGCCTGAAGGCATGGCTCGCCGAAGGCCGCCCCGTCGACGATCGCGTGCCGCCTCGGCGTGCGGGTCAGGTGAGCGCCACGCCGCGCGAGCGCCTCACCGTGGATCGCGAGCATGTCCTTGCCACGCGCGGCCAGGCGGGCGCGTGCCTGATCGACGCCCGCGCGCCAGGGCGCTTTCATGGCGAAGGAGAGACGCTAGACCCCGTCGGCGGCCACATCCCTGGCGCGGAGAATCGCTTCTGGCAGATGAACCTGCAGCCCGACGGGCGCTTCCGGCCACCCGAGGTGCTGAAGCAGCAGTTCCTTGAACTGATGGGTGGCGCGCGCCCAGAAGACACCATGCACAGCTGCGGCTCGGGTGTCACCGCCTGTCACAATCTCTTTGCCATGACGCTCGCCGGGCTTGCAGGCAGCCGCCTCTACCCCGGGTCCTGGAGCGAGTGGTGCGCGCATCCCGAATTGCCGGTTTCCACGGAGTGACACGATGACCCGCCTCACATGGACTCGCCGCCTCGCCCTTGCTGCGCTCGCCGCCTCAGTGATGAGCGCCGGCGCCCAGCCCGCCACGCTCACGCCCCCTGCAGCGATGCGGCTCGATGGCGTGCCACCGATCTCCGCCGCGATCGTCGACAAGGTGGCTGCCTATACCGAGTTCAAGCCGAGCGGCGTGCTGGATTGGCATCCGCAGCGCCGCGAGATCCTCATCCGTCAGCGGCTGCGCAACACCGCGCAGTTGCATCGCGTCACGCAGCCCGGCCAGGCGCCGGCGCCGATCACGGACTTGGCGGAAGCGGTGGCGGGTGGCACCTGGCAACCCAGGAAGGGCGGATACCTGTTGCTTTCGGGAAGTGAGGGCGGCAACGAGGTCTACCGAATCCGACGCTTCGACCCGGAGACAAAATCCATCACCGCAGTGAGCCCGGATGGCCAGCGCGCGGGCAGCCTCAATTGGAGCCCGGATGGCGAGCGCATCGTCTACACGACCGTGCCCATCGACCGCAACAACCAGTCGCGCGAGTTGCAGACCACGGTCCATCTTGCCGACCCGTTGAACCCGGAGGCCGCGCGCGTTCTCGCGAAGCTCCCGGGCGGCGGCTGGTTCTCGTTTCGCTTCTCGCCCGACGGGAAGCAGCTTTCCTACATCGAGTACCGCTCGGCGGAATCGTCGGATCTGTGGCTGATGGATGTCGCGACGGGGGAATCCCGCCGCCTCACGCATCAGGCCAAGGGGGAGCCCGTGGCCTACCGCGACGCCGAGTTCGCGCCGGATGGAAGGGGGCTGTATGCGATCAGCGATCGCGGCTCGCCCTTCTCGCGCCTTGTCTACCTCGACATCGCCAGCGGGAAGGAAACGGCACTTGCCGCCAACCTGCAGGCGGACGTGGAGTCGATCGCCGTGTCGGGTGAGGCCAACCGCCTCGCCTTCATCACCAACGACGCGGGCGCGCACACGCTGCGCTTCCTCGATCTCAAGACCCGCAAGGAAGTCGACCGCCCGGCGCTCGTGCCCGGCGTGGTCTCCGGCATGCTCTGGCGGCCGGACGGGAGCGAGCTGGCTTTCGCGCACGCGTCGGCCAAGTCACCGGGCGACGTCTTCACCTACGACCCCAAGGCCAACCGCGTCACGCGCTGGACGAACGGCAATAGCCCGAAGCTCAATGCCCAGGCCTTCGTCGACCCGCGCGTCATCCGCTGGAAGAGCTTTGACGGCCGCGAGATCACCGGCCTCTACTACCACCCGCCCTCCACCTTCGAGGGCCCGCGCCCGGTCTACGTGAGCATTCACGGCGGCCCGGAGGCTCAGGCGCGCGCCGGGTTCATCGGCCGTAACAACTACCTCGTGAACGAGCTGGGCGTCGCCGTGATCTATCCGAACGTCCGCGGCTCGAGCGGATTCGGCAAGGAATTCCTCAAGCTCGACAACGGTCGACTGCGCGAGGATTCGGTGAAGGACATCGGCGCGCTGCTCGATTGGATCGCCAAGCAGCCGGGGCTCGACGGCAAGCGCGTGCTCGTCACCGGGGGAAGCTACGGCGGTTACATGACGTTCGCCACCGCCGTGCATTACGCCGACCGTATTGCGGGCGCCGCAAGCTCCGTGGGCATCTCCAACTTCGTCACCTTCCTCGAGCGCACGGAGACGTACCGCCGCGACTTGCGCCGCGTGGAGTACGGCGACGAGCGCGACCCGGCCATGCGCGCCTTCCTGGAATCGATCTCGCCGCTCAACCACGCCGACAAGATTTCGAAGCCGCTGTTCGTGATCCAGGGCAAGAACGACCCGCGCGTGCCCTGGACGGAATCCGAGCAGATCGTGGCGGTGCTCAAGAAGCGCGGCACGCCCGTCTGGTACATGCTCGCCGAGGACGAGGGCCACGGCTTCCAGAAGAAGGCGAACGCCGACTACCAGTTCTACGCCATGCTGGCATTCGTGGAGCGCACGCTCTTCCCGAAGTAGAAACGACAAGGGCCGCCCGAAGGCGGCCCTTGAGGGGTCGCGCTGCCGACTACTTCTTCAGGCTCTCTTCGAAGAACCGCGCGAGCCGCCCGTAGAAGTCGAAGCGGTTCTCGTCCTTGTTGTAGCCGTGCCCTTCGCCGGCATAGACCACGTACTCCACCTTCTTGCCGGCGCGCTCGAGCGCGCTCTTGAATTGGTTGCCGTGCGCAATGGGCACGCGCACGTCAGCCGAGCCCATCGAGAGGAAGACCGGCGCCTTCACTCGGCCGGCAAGCTTCACGGCTGAGGTGCGGTCGAAGAGGTCGCCGTCGGCCTTGTGGTCGCCCACCAGGCGCTTGAAGTCCGTCTCGAAATAGTCGGTGAGCTGCGCGGTGTCCGAGTACGCGGTTGTTTGCAGCAGCGTCAAGTCGGTGACCGCAATGAACGGTGCCGAGCAGGCCCACAGGTCCGGGTCTCGGGCGGCGCCAATGGCCGCCGCGTAACCGCCGTAGCTGCCGCCGAAGATGCACATCTTCTTCGGGTCGGCAATGCCCTCCTTCACCAGGTGCAGGGCGCCATCGTTCAGGTCGTCCTGCATGGCGAGGCCCCACTGCTTGAACCCCGCTTCGTAATGCTTGCGGCCGAAGCCCGTCGACGCCCGCGGCTCAGGCTGCAGCACCGCGAAGCCGCGCGAGGCAAACCACTGCGCCTCGATGTCAAAGCCGCCGCGATAGACGCGCACGTGGGGGCCGCCGTGAACGTGAACGATGAGCGGCAGGTTCTTGCCCGAGGTTCCCTTGGGGATGGTGAGCCAGGCCGGGATCTCGAGACCATCGCGCGCCTTGTAGGTGATGAACTTGCGCTCGGACATGAGCGCCGGGTCCAGCCACTCGCGCGTGGAAACCACCGGCTCAATGGACGGGCCCTTCATGTCGAGCAGGTGGTACTGGCCCGCGTCCGTGTCCGAGGAGGAGAGCACGAGCGCCATGTTCTCCTTGCGCGACGCCGGGAGCATGGTGTTCAACTTGCCCTTGAACGTCTGGTCGAGCTGGCGCTGGAGCTTTTCCATCTCCGGGTCGAACCACTTCACGGACGGGTTCTCGGCGCTGTAGCGCACACCTACCAGCCTCTTCTTTTCCTCGCTGAAGATGAGGCCACCCTGCACGTCGATCAGCGGGTGCTCGAACACCAGGTCGCCCAGCTTCTTCGCCTTGGTGTCGTACTTGTAGATCGCCATCTTGTCGCGCCCGGCGTTGGTCGCGACGTAGAGAGTGGTGTTGTCCCAGTCGAAGGCGAGCGGCTGCCAGGTGGCGCGCTTGTCGCCCTCGGCGAACTGGTTGTATTCCCAGAGCTTTTCCCACTTGGCGTCCTTGCCGTCGCGATGCCAGACCTGCGTCCACTGCAAGGCATCCTTGTTGGCGCGCTCCGGCACCGAGATGGCCACGCGCGGCACGTTGTTCCGGTCGAGCACCCAGCCACGCACGCGTCCCGGCGAGTCGAAGCTCAGGAGCTCGGAGCGGCCGTTCTCGGTGTCCAGCAGATAGACGTCGGCCGACTCGCGCGAGCGCTGATTCATGGAAACGTACGCCTTCGGCGAGTCGTCCGTCGTGCGTGCGAGCAACGTCAAGCCGCGCTGAGCGAACTGCGAGAACTCCCGGACCTTCCTGCCGTCCTCGTTGATGCAATAGGAGCCGCGATAGTTGAAGTTGCCAGTAACGTCCTGGCCATCGGCCACCGCGAAGCACAGGCGCTCGTTGTTCACCCAATAGAAGTCCGCCACGTCATAGGCATCGAAGGACGTCACGACAAATCGCGAGCGCTTGGCGAGGTTGATGACGGCCAGGTTGTTGCGCCCTTTCGAGGGCACCAGTGCCGCGAGCTTCGTGCCATCAGGCGAAAGCACCATCGAGGCGTACTGTGCCCGCTTGAAGAACGTCTCAACCGAAATGTCCCGCGCGCTCTTGGCGTGAAGGGCCGGGGAGGCGAGCATGACGGCCACCGCGGATACGGCAGTAGCAAGGAGTCGACGCATGAGAGAGATCCTCGGGTGAAAAGCCGCGGGCAAAGTGCTCGCGCCGCGCGGATTATAGGAGGGAAGCGCCCGCATGCGGGGGCGGGACGCGGGCCGATTGCCCTACTTCGGGCGGGCCTTTTGTCCGATGCGGCTTTCCTCGCCGCGCAGGAGCTTGGCGAGATTCGCCTGGTGGCGCCAGACGAGCACCGCGCCCATCGCCGCGCCAGCCGCGAGCATCGGCGTGGCCCCCTGGATCGCCCAGATCACGGCTGGGGCGACGAGCGCCGCCGTCACCGCCGCGAGCGAGGAATAGCGTGTCACCAGGGCCACCGTCACCCACACCGCCAGGACGCCCACGCCCACCCGCCAGTCGAGCGCAAACAGGACGCCGGCCGCGGTGGCCACCCCCTTGCCCCCCTTGAAGCGCAGCCACAGGGAAAACACGTGGCCCAGGAACGCGGCGAGCCCGACGGCAGCAATGGTCTCGGCGGGCAAGCCTGCGGCCCACGCCACCCACACCGCCACCCAGCCCTTGAGCGCATCGCCTCCCAGCGTGAGTACGGCGGCCAGCTTGCTGCCGGAACGCAGCACGTTCGTGGCTCCCGGGTTGCCCGAGCCGAATGAACGGGGGTCGGGAAGCCCCATCGCCCGGCTCACCAGCACCGCGAACGGGATGGAACCCACGAGATAAGCGGCAACGATCGGGAGAAGCCACATGGTGTCGGTACTCTACAATACGGCGCTCTTCGCTCGACTCCGCGCTCCTTGGACCTCATCTTCATTCGCGACCTGCGCGTCGACGCCCGCGTCGGCATCTACGACTGGGAACAACTGCGCCCCCAAACGCTCGAGCTGGACGCCGAGATTGGCATCGGCCTCGCCGCCGGGCAATCCGACGCCATCGGTGACACCGTGGATTACGGCAAGGTCATCGAGCGCTTCACGGAAGAGCTTCGCGACCGTCGCTTCGGCCTGCTGGAAGCGCTGGCCGAGCATCTCGCTGCCATCGTCACGACGGAGCTCGGCGCCCCGTGGGTTCGGCTTTCGGTCGCCAAGGTGGGCCATGTGCGTAGCGCCCGCCGCGTCGGCGTCGTGATCGAGCGCGGCCAGCGCCCCGGCTGAGCGCCCGTGCTCAAGTGGCTGCTGGTGCTGGTGGTGGCCGTGGTGGTGCTGGCCATCTTCCGTCAGCGCCTCCAGTCCTGGGGACTGGGGCGGCTTCCGGGTGACGTAACGGTGCGTCACCGCGGCCGTCCCATCTACCTGCCGATCACCTCCACGATCCTGGTCTCGCTGCTGCTTTCCCTCATTGCCCGGGTGCTCTGACGCGCCGCGCCGACCCGTTTCGCTGCCTTGCGGCAAAATACGCCTTCGCCCGTCGACCGGGCGCCCACGGAGACCCCCGATGAAGCCCTTGACCTTGCGCGTCGCAGCCCTGCTGCTCGGCGCCACGCTCGCCGCCCCGGCCCTCGCCCAGCATGCCAAGGCGCTCGCCGACTGCGAAAAGAAGTTGAACTACGCGCCCACCTCCGGCCAATCCGGCAAGGACGTGGTCTGGGTGCCCACGCCCGACGAGCTGGTGACCCTGATGCTCAAAACCGCGAAGGTCACCGCCAACGACTACGTGATCGACCTGGGCGCGGGCGACGGCAAGATCGCCATCGCTGCCGCCAAGCAATTTGGCGCCAAGTCCCTGGGCATCGAGTACAACCCGCAAATGGTGAAGCTAGCCGAGTGCGTGGTGAAAGCGCAGGGTGTCGAGGGCCGCACCAAGGTCGTCGAGGGTGACATCTTCAAGGAGGACTTCTCCAAGGCTGACGTCCTCACCATGTATCTGCTGCCGGAGCTGAACCTCTGCGTACGCCATCGGGCGCTTTCCATGCGGCCCGGCGTTCGCGTTGTGGCCCATCAATTCAACATGGGCGACTGGGAAGGCGACGAGGTCCTCGATTTCGAAGGCCGCACCGCCTACCTCTGGATCGTGCCGGCGCGCGTGGGCGGCACCTGGGCCTTCAAGGAAGCCGACAACGCCGTGGCGCCCTTCACCGTGACGCTTTCCCAAAACTTCCAGAAGGTCGGCGGCGAGGTGGCGATGGGCAAGTCGCGCCAGCCGCTCATGGGCGCCTCGCTCAAGGGCGAGGACCTGCGCTTCACCTTCACCGACGACAAGGGCCTCGTGCGCAGCTTCCACGGCAAGGTGTCGGCCAAGGGCATCAGCGGCCAGTTGCGCACGGCCTCGAGCGCCGATGCGTCGGTCACCGCCACCCTGCAGGGCGCGTTGAAGCCAGCGCCGTGGGCGGACATGCTCGACCGCTGCGGCCGCTTCTACGGCAAGTAACCCCACGCCAACCGACGAATCAGCCCCGCTTCGGCGGGGCTTTTTGCGACTGGAGCCACGATGAGCGAGACCCCCCGGCACGCCGCGCCTGAACGGCAGCTTTCCCACCTCGACGCCGTGATGATCATCGTCGGCATCGTGATCGGTGGAGGCATCTTCGCGCTGCCGCCGGCCATCGCCGGCTTCACCGGCAGCCCCGGCTGGATGTGGGCCGCCTGGGCCGGCGGCGCGGCGCTCACGCTCATCGGCGCGCTCTGCTACGCCGAGATGGCGAGCGCCTTTCCGCACCCCGGCGGCGACTACCACTTCCTCACCAAGGCATTCGGCCGCGACGTGAGCTTTTTCTTCGGGTGGGCGCGCGTCACCGTGATTCTCACGGGCTCGATCGCGATGCTGGCCTTCGTGTGTGGCGACTACCTCTCGGCGGTGCTCGGCCTGGGGCCCTACTCCTCCGCGATCTATGCCGCGCTGATCATCGGCGTGCTGACATCCGTAAACATCGCCGGCCTGCGGGCGTCGGCCACCACGCAGACGATCCTCACGATCCTGGAAGTCGGTGGCGTGCTGCTGGTGATCGTGGCCGGCTTCTTCGCAGCCGGCAGCCCTGCCACGCCGGTGGCGCCCTCAACGCCAGCCCCGGCTGGCATGCCCGCGATGTTCGGCCTGGCGCTGGTCTTTGTCCTCTTCACTTTCGGGGGCTGGAACGAGGCGGCCTACATTTCTGCGGAAGTGCGCGGCGGCCAGCGCGCCATCCTGAAGGTGCTGGTGGTCTCCATCGCGGCGCTGGCTGCGATCTATGGCCTCTTCGTGCTGGCGCTGTTCACGGGCCTGGGCTTCGAGGGGCTCAAGTCGAGCAAGGCCGTGGGTGCCGATATCCTCAAGGCGGCCTTTGGGCCGGCCGGCGAGGCGTTGATCGCCGGCATGGTGGCGATCGCCGCACTCACCTCGATCAACGCCACCATGATCGTCGGCGCGCGCAACAACTACGCGCTGGGAACCGACTGGCCGCTCTTGCGCTTCATGAGCCGCTGGCACGGCGAGCGCGGCACGCCGGTGACGGCGCTGCTGGTGCAATCCGGCATCGCACTCGTGCTGGTGGCCATCGCCGCGGTCGAAAAGGGCGGCGTCAACACCATGGTCGAGTTCACGGCGCCTGTCTTCTGGGGCTTTCTCACCCTGGTGGGCGTCGGCTTTTTCATCTTGCGCGCCCGCTACCCCGACGTGCAACGCCCCTTCCGTGTGCCGCTTTACCCCGTGCTGCCGATCGCTTTCATCCTCACGTGCGCCTACCTTTTCTACTCGAGCTTGACCTACGCGCAGTCGAAAGGGGCGGTTCGGGTGTCGCTCTACGTGATGGCCGCCGGCGTGGTGGCCTGGGTCATCGCACGGATGCAGCAGGGGCGAAAGCCGGGCTGACTCAGGCGTCGGCTGACGGGGGCGCCACGAATACGCTCTGGTAGCTGGTGTAGAGGCTGGCGAGCATCACCGGGACCCAGACGACGAGCCCGAGCAGTAGCGGGATCAACGCCAGCACCAGCAGCACGCCCGCCAGAATCCCGTAGACCGTCATCGGCAGCCAGTTCCGCAGGCAGGCGATGAAGCTTGCCTTCATCGCGGGGATGGCACCCATGCCGCCCAGCGCGACGAGCGCCGGCGCGAACCAAAAGGCGGCGAACAGGGGCACCGCCAACAGCAGTGTGGCCAGCGCGCCGACCACGGCTCGCCACGCCGTCTCGTCGACGTCGACGGCAGCCAACGCCGCCAGGTCACCCGTCAGCACGGCGCCGAGCAGGGGCAGGCCCACGAATCCTGCGAACAGCGCCATCAGCGCGAGTTGCCCCACGAGGTACAGCATCCCTAACGCGAGGAGGGGGGCGGGGCGCTCGCGGAAGCCCCCAAAAAAGTGCTCGAGCTCGAGCTCGCCCCCCTGGTCAAGGCTTCGGGCGCCCAGCATGATGCCGCCCAGAATCACCGTTGAGAGTAGCGAGCCCAGGAGGCCCCCCACCACTGGGAGCATCGAGATGGCGAGGCTCAGCAAGAAAAAAAGCACCACGAAAACAACCCACATGAGCTTGGCGCGCCGAAAAAGCCGCCAGGCGTCGACAAGCCAGTCGGCACCCGCGCCGGCCCGGAGGACGCGGCCGCATTGCGCCATCGGGGCAGCCTGCTCAGGGGGTGGGAGAGCGTTGTTCATCGGCAGCAGGATATCCCGAGGCTGCGCAAGACGCCGCGACGGCTGTTCACCCGCGCGGGTGGTGCTTTGCCAGCAGTTCCTTGAGGCGCTCGCGGGCGACGTGCGTGTAGATCTGGGTTGTCGAGATGTCCGCATGCCCCAGCAGCAGTTGCACCACCCTCAGGTCGGCGCCGTGGTTCACCAGATGGGTGGCAAACGCATGACGCAGCGTGTGCGGCGAGATGGCGATGCCGATGCCGGCCGCGCGCGCATACCGGCCCACGATTCCCCAGAAGGCCTGGCGTGTCATCGGCCCGCCGCGGCCCGTGACGAAGAGCGCATCCGACTTGCGCTCGCCCAGAATCTCGCCTCTCGCTTGTTCCTGGTACCGTCGCACCCAATCGAGCGCCTCTTCTCCCAGGGGCGCCAGGCGCTCCTTGGCCCCCTTGCCAACAACCCTCACGACACCCATGTCGATACTGAGCTGCTGCGTGCGCAGGCTCACGAGCTCGGAAACCCGAAGCCCGCTCGCGTAGAGCGTCTCCAGCATCGCCTTGTCCCACAGGCCAAGGGATGTTTCAACGTCGGGCGCGTCG
>Ga0075471_10003365_pt1 | contig 10410 bp, 9 predicted proteins | sample DEB19_08_DNA_2_FD_74787 | JGI IMG/M metagenome (GOLD analysis project Ga0075471, IMG submission 74787) | Aqueous microbial communities from the Delaware River and Bay under freshwater to marine salinity gradient to study organic matter... | ecosystem: Environmental > Aquatic > Marine > Coastal ... | reverse complement strand
CGCCGTCGCACTCCGGCCAGGGTCTGACCTTCCCGCTCGCCACCCGCACGGCGCTCTCGGCATGAAGGTGCTCGTCACCGGCGGAGCCGGTTTCATCGGCGCCACGTTGTGCGAGCGTCTGCGCTCACACCCGACCATCACCGACGTGGTGGCGCTCGACGACCTGTCCACCGGCAGCTGTGACAACCTCGTCGGCGTCGATGCGACGCTCGTGGTGGGCACGTTCCTCGACGACGACCTGCTCGACCGCATCGTGCCCGGCATCGATGCGATCGTGCACCTCGGGGCGCGGCCGTCGGTGCCTCGTTCGCTTGCTGAACCGTTGGCCAGCCACGAGGCCAATGCCACCGGCACCGTGAAGGTGCTCGAGGCGGCGCGACGGCACGGTGTGGATCACGTCGTGGTGGCGTCGTCGTCGTCGGTGTACGGCGCGAATGCGGAACTGCCCAAGCGCGAGTCGATGGTGCCGATGCCGGTCAGCCCGTACGCGGTCAGCAAGCTGGCCACCGAGCAGTACGCGCTGGCGTGGCAGCACAGCTTCGGTCTGCGCACGCTGGCCTTCCGGTTCTTCAACGTGTTCGGTCCGCGGCAGGCTGCCGGTCACGCGTACGCCGCGGTGGTGCCGGCCTTCGTCGATGCTGCGTTGCGCGGTGTGCCGGTGACGGTGCACGGAGATGGCACGCAGAGTCGTGACTTCACCTCGGTGCACACGGTGTGCGACGTGCTCACCGCCGCGGTGGTGGGCGGTGTGTCACACCCGACGCCGGTGAACCTGGCGTTCGGTTCCCGCATCACCTTGCTGCACGTGCTCGACACGCTCGAGCACGTGCTCGGTCGACCGGTTGCTCGAGCGCACGTGGCATCACGACCTGGTGACGTGCCGCACTCGCAGGCCGACAACTCGGTGCTGCGCTCGTTGTTCCCCCACATCGAGCCGGTGGACTTCGAGCCAGCGTTGCGCGACACCGTCGAGTGGCACCGCCGCCGCGTCGCTCAGCCGGCCTGACCCAACCACACTCGATACTGGGTGGCGAGCCGCGCCCACACCTCGGTGTCGGCGAAGTGCTCGCGGACGAAGCGGCGGCCGGCTTCGCCGAGGTCGTGGCGCAGTGATGCGTCGTCGAGCAACCGGGTGATGGCTGCGGCGAGTGCATCGCGGTCACCGACCGGCACCAGCAGTCCGGTCTCGTCGGCGCGAACTGCGTCGACCGTTCCGGTGGCGGCGTAGCCCACCACGGGTACACCGCACGCCTGTGCCTCGAGCGGCGCGTTGGGCAGTCCTTCGCGGTACGAGGGGAACAGCAACAGGTCCATCGCGGCGTAGGCGGGCAGCGGATCGTGCAACCACCCGGGTTGCACCACACGTTCGTCGGCCTGCAGTCGCTGGCGTACCTCGTCGGGCACGGTGTCGCCGTCTTCGTGATCACCCACCACCAGCACGCGCACGTCGGTTCGGTGGGCGAGGTGCTGGCGCAGCAGGTGGTCGAGGTCGACGACTCCCTTGTCCACCGTGAGCCGTCCGACGAACCCGATGACCACTGCGTCGTGCGGCAGCTCGAACTCGGCTCGAGCGGCCGCACGATCGGGCAGGTGCTCGAACCGGGGCAGGTGCACGCCGTTGCCCGATCCGCTCCCCAGCACGATGCCGCGTCCGACCGGGAGGAGGTGGTGGCGCTCGCACGTGGCCAACAGGCTGGCGCTGTTCGCCACCACGTGATGGGCGCACCTCATGGTGAGCCGCTCGAGGAAGCGCAGCACGGCGCTCGCCGCGCCGGTGGCGGTCTCGGAACGCAGACCCCGCACCACGTGCACCCGCACCGGCACCCGGGCGATGGTCGATGCCACCATGCCCAGCAGCCCGGCCTTGGGCGTGGAGGCATTCACCAGATCGGGTGCCAGTCGTCGGATCAGTCGGTACGTGGCCCACAGGCCGCGCAGGTCGTGCAGTGGCGATGGTTCGCGTACGTAGGGGAGTGGGTGCACGGTGATGCCGTCGTCGAAGCGATGGCCCGCTGTCGGGTCGACCGCACACCCGACGGACACGTCGAAGCCCTGGTCCCGAAGGGAAGCGAGCTGCCCGCGCAGCAGCACGCTGCTGATGTCGCTGGTGACGAGGTACAGCACTCGCGGACGTGGTCGATCGATCGCGTCGCCGGGCCGGTGTTCGGGCAGCGCCGTCATGGTTACGCCATCGGCCCGGTCGACTCCCGAGCGGCGCAGCACAGCGGGCACCGTACGGCACGCGATGCGCAGATCGCCGAGCAGGGTGCGTGTCTCGACGTACTGCACGTCGAGTGCCAGTCGGTCGTCCCAGTCGACGAGGTTGCGGCCGTTCACCTGCGCGAGTCCGGTGATGCCGGGCCGTACGTCGAACCGCCGGTACTCGTCATCACGGAACCGCGACCAGTAGTGCACCGGCAGCGGGCGGGGGCCCACCAGGGTCACGTCGCCGCGCAGCAGGTTCAGGAATCCCGGCAGTTCATCGAGGCTGGTCAAGCGCAGGAAGGTACCCAACCGACCGAGACGCTCGTGATCGTGCTCGGGTCCTTCCTTGCCCGGTGCGGGCGCGTGCATGGTGCGGAACTTGTACAACTCGAACGTGCGACCGTGCAGTCCGAGACGTCGCTGGTGGAACAGCACCGGCGAGCCCATGCGGAGGCGCACGGCGACGGCGACGGCGAGGATGACGGGACTGCCGAGCACCAGCACTGCGGCGGCAGCCACCACGTCGATGGCTCGTCGCACTGCATGTGCCAGCGTGGCTCGCCGGCCGGTGGTGGTCATGTGCGAGGCACCGAGTCCAGGCCCCGCAGCACCGCAGCAATCACCCGTTCGACGTCGGTGTCGGTGAGGGAACTGCCGCTCGGCAGGCACAGGCCGTGGTGGAACAGATGATCACTCACGCCACGGACGTGCGCCTCGCAGTGAGCGAACACCGGCTGCAGGTGCATGGGCTTCCACAGCGGTCGGCTCTCGATGTCGTCGGCGGCGAGCGATGCGCCGATGGCGGTCGCGTGCTGGGGCGTCGGCAGCACGATGCACGTCAGCCATGCGTTCCATCCGCTCCAGTCGGGTCGGGGCATGAAGGTCACCTCGGGTCGCGACCCCAGTGCGGCGCGATAGGCGGCGTGCACCTCGTGACGGCGTCGCATCATCTGCCCCAGTCGAGCCAACTGAGCGGTGCCGACGGCGGCGAGCAGGTTCGACATTCGATAGTTGAAGCCGATGTCGTGATGCTCGTAGTGGGCCACCGGTTGACGGGCCTGCGTGGCGAGGTGTCGTGCGCGGTGCACGAGGTCGGTGTCGTCCGACAGCAACGCACCGCCGCCCGAGGTGGTGATGATCTTGTTGCCGTTGAACGAGTAGGCGGCGACGCGTCCGAACGAGCCGGCGGGTCGGCCGCGGTACGTGGCGCCCACAGCCTCGGCTGCGTCCTCGACGATCGGCACGCCGTGCGCCGCGCACACCTCGGCGATGCGGTCGTGGTCGGCGCACTGCCCGTACAGGTCGACCACCAGCACGGCGGCGGGACGTCGACCTGCTGCTGCGGCGGCGCTCAGCGCATCGGCCAGCAGGTCGGGGTCGAGGTTCCAACTGGTGCGGTCGCTGTCGATGAAGACGGGCTCGGCCCCGCAGTAGTGGATGGCGTTGGCGGTGGCGGCGAAGGTGAACGTGCTGGTGAACACCCGGTCGCCCGGCCGAACGCCGACACCGAGCAGGGCGAGGTGCAGCGCGGCGGTGCCGCTCGACAGGGCCACCACCCCTCGAACGCCGGCGTGTGCCGCCAGTGCTGCCTCGAACTCGGCGAGGGCCGGGCCCACGGTGCTGATCCATCCGCTGTCGAGGGCGTGCAGCAGCAACTCACGCTCGTGGACCCCCACATCGGGTGGCGACAGGTGGAGGCGCTGCGGCACGTGGTGATCGTACGCGCCGGGTGCTGGCGGGCGACGCCGATGCAGACTTGTCGCATGTGAGACGGTAATGTCGCATCGATGTCACGGACGAGCGCTCCCCCTCGCACCCGCGCGCCTCGCACCCAGGAGTCCATCCCTCCGCTGGCTGCGGCCATCCGTCAGGCCTATCGAGGCCGGCTCACGCAGAGTCAGTTGGCCGATGCGCTGGGGGTGGCACAGAACACCATCAGCCGCTGGAGCACGGGCGACGTCGAGCCGGCACTGGCCGACATCGCCCGCCTCGAGCAGGCCTGCGGTGTGCCGCGCGGGTTCGTGTTGCGTTCGGCCGGCTACGTGGCCGACGCGCTGAGCGCCGAGGAGGCCATCGAGGCCGACCCCCGGCTCGACGTCCCACGCCGTGAACTGATTCTGGCGACGTATAGGGTGGCGGTGGCCCAGTCCTCGGGCGGGCCATCTCGGACGAACGTCGGCGGGTAGGGGTTCTGCCGCCCGCCGGCACAGGACATCTCGCCATGCAGCACTCGACGGCAATCGAAACCTCTGGTGACCCCGTGCCGTCGCGCCGGTCGCCGTACACGCCGCCGGCGTTCACCCGGTGGGTCGGGCGTCACCGTTCGGCGGTGTTGTTCCTCGTCGATGCGCTGTCGTGGTTGGTGGCGCTCACGGGCACCATCCTGTTGCGCTACGAGTACACGTGGTCGAGGGTGAACGGGCGCGGTCTGCTGGTGGCGATGGTGCTCGCCGTAGTGTGTCAGGGCGTGCTCGGCACGTATGTGGGTCTGTACCGACGGCACTTCCGGTACGGCAGTTTCGAAGAGGCCTACGGTCTGGCCGGCGTGGCGCTGGTCACCGGCGGACTGCTGCTCGCCGTCTCGCTGTTGCACTCCACGCTGATGGTGCCGCGGTCGGTGCCGCCGTTGGCCACCTCGGCCACCATCTGCGGTGCCGTGATGGCTCGATCGATGTGGCGCCTCTATCACGAGCGTCGCAAGCGCCCGTTCGATGCCGAGTCCATCATCGTGGTGGGTGCCGGCGAGTCGGCGTACAAGATCGTGAAGCAGTTGCTCAGTTCGCCCGACAGTCCGTTCCTGCCGGTGGCCATGCTCGACGACGATCCTCAAAAGGCCTCGTTGCGGGTGCATTCGGTCGGCGTGCAGGGGGCCATCGACGACCTGCCCGGGGTGGCAGCTCGGCTGGGTGTGGTCACGGTGCTGCTCGCGATCCCCAGTGGTGGCAAGGATCTCGTGCGTCGCGTCGACGAGTCGTGCCGCTCTCATGGTCTACGGTTGTTCGTGCTGCCGCACGTGCGCGATCTGTTCGGTGAGGTGTTGGTCTCCGACATCCGCCCGGTGTCGAACACCGACCTGCTCGGTCGGGTGCCAGCCGACATCGCTCCGGGCGACATGGCGCACTACGTGCGTGGCAAGCGGGTGCTGGTCACCGGGGCGGGCGGCAGCATCGGCAGCGAGCTGTGTCGGCAGTTGGCCCTGCTCGAACCCGCATCGCTGATCATGCTCGACCGCGACGAGAGCGGACTGCATGCGGTGCAGTTGTCCATCGGTGGTCGGGCCATGCTCGATTCACCCGATCTGGTGCTGGCCGACATCCGCGACGCCGAGCGTGTGATGCAGGTGTTCCTCACCCGTCGGCCCGAGGTGGTGTTCCACGCTGCGGCACTGAAGCACCTGCCGCTGCTCGAGGGCGCGCCGGCCGAGGCGTGGAAGAGCAACGTGGTGGGCACGCAGAACGTCATCGACGCCGCAGTCGCATCGGGTGTTCGTCGCTTCGTGAACATCAGCACCGACAAGGCGGCCGATCCCATCAGCGTCCTCGGGTACAGCAAGCGCATCACCGAACGGCTCACGGCGGCGGCCGGAGCCGAGCATCGCGGTTCTTGGGTGTCGGTGCGCTTCGGCAACGTGTTGGGGTCTCGCGGTTCGGTGCTCACGGCGTTCCGCGCCCAGGCCGACCGCGGCGGCGTCATCACGGTCACGCACCCCGAGGTCACTCGGTACTTCATGACGGTCGAGGAAGCCGTGCGTCTCACCGTGCTCGCTGGTTCCCTCGGCGAGTCGGGAGAGGTGATGGTGCTCGACATGGGTGAGCCCGTGCGCATCCTCGACGTGGCCGAGCGGTTCGCGGCGCAGCACCAGCCGCCGTTGCCCATCGAGTTCACCGGTCTCCGGCCCGGCGAGAAGTTGCACGAGGTGTTGCTGGCGAACGACGAGACGGTGCAACGTCGGGTGCATCCGCTCATCGCACACGTGGTGGTGCCGCCGCTGCAGTTCGAGTCGTTGGCCGATGTGATGGTGCCGGGCCGTGTGCTCACCTCCGACGTGTTCCGACGCGCTGCCGAGTTGGTGGCGCTCGCCGAACGGGTGCAGCAGCCGACCGAGGGCGCCGAAGCGCCGTGACGTCCGCCTTGCTCGAACGCCTCGCCGACCGCTCGGCGAGGGTGGTGGTGATGGGCCAGGGGTACGTGGGTCTTCCCGTTGCGCTGCGTGCTGTCGAGGTGGGCTTCACCACGCTCGGCTTCGACATCGACGTCGCTCGCGTCGATGCGCTGCGTGCCGGCACCAGTTACGTGGGCGACATCAGCGATCAGCAGTTGGCGGCGGCATCGGCGAGTGGTTACTCGGCCAGCGCCGACCCTGCGCACCTCGCCGGGTTCGACGTGGCGGTCATCAGCGTGCCCACGCCGCTGCGCAACTCGCAGCCCGACCTCAGCGCCATCGAGGGTGCGGCCGCGTTGCTGGCCCCGCACGTCCGGCCCGGTTGCTGCGTGGTGCTCGAGAGCACCACGTATCCCGGCACCACCAGCGAACTCGTGGGCCCGATCCTCGGTTCTGTCACCGGTCTGGTGGCGGGCGTCGACTTCCACCTCGGCTACTCGCCCGAGCGCATCGATCCGGGCAACCGCACGCACACCCTGGTGAACACGCCGAAGGTGGTGTCGGGTGTGGATGCTGCGTCGTTGGCAGCGGTCGATGCGTTCTTCAGTGCGTTGGTCGATCGCACGGTGCCGGTGGCGTCGTGCGAAGAGGCCGAGACGGTGAAGCTGCTCGAGAACACCTTCCGTCACGTCAACATCGCGCTCGTCAACGAGTTGGCGGTGTTCGCCCACGAACTGGGTATCGACATCTGGAACGTCATCGACGCTGCGTCCACCAAGCCGTTCGGCTTCATGCGCTTCACGCCGGGCCCCGGTGTGGGTGGTCACTGTCTGCCGGTCGACCCCAGCTATCTCAGTTGGCGTGTGCGGTCGCACCTCGGCCGCACGTTCCGCTTCGTGGAGTTGGCGAACGACGTGAACGACCACATGCCCGAGCACGTGGTGCAGCGGGTGGTGCGCATGCTGAACGAGCGAGGCGTGGCCACCAAGGGCGCAGAGGTGTTGCTGCTGGGTCTGGCCTACAAGGCCGGCACCGGCGACTGGCGCGAGTCGCCGTCGGTGCCCATCGCCCGCGGCCTCAGCGAGTGGGGTGCGAACGTTCGCGTGTGCGACCCGCACGTGGTCGGCGACACGTCGCGCCTCGGGTTCCCGCTGGTGCCGTTCCACGCCGACACGGTGGCGGCTGCCGACATCGTGGTGTTGCTGGTCGACCATCCCGAGTTCGACGCCGACACGCTGGCCCGGTCAGCGAAGGCAGTGTTCGATGCCAAAGGTGCCCTGCGACACCTCGACCTGCCGGGTGGGCGCCTGTGAAGGTGCTGACGATGTGCACCCACAACCGAACGAGGTCGGTGCTCATCGAAGCGTTGCTCGGCCGTCACCTCCACCAGCGAGGTGTCGACGTGCAGACGGCGTCGGTCGGCACGGCGAGCGACGATCAACCGGCCATGCCAGAGGTGCAGCAGTTCCTCGCCGATCTGGGCATCGACGTCAGCGAGCACCGCAGTCACCGCGTGGATGCGCAGGCGGTGGCCGCCGCCGATCTGGTGCTCACTGCCGAGGTGCAACACGTGGTGCACGTGGCCGGTTCCTGGCCGGGCACCTTCGCCCGTACGTTCACCCTGCCCGAGTTCGTGGCGCGGGCCGGTGCCGTCGGTGCGCGCGCTGGTGCGCCGATGGGCGAGTGGTTGGCCCGCATGTCCGTCGATCGCCCGACGGGCCTCGCCTATCTGCAGGACGGCTCGGTGCCCGAGGTGCACGACCCCACGGGCGGTCCGCCCGCAGTGTGGGAAGCCTCGTTCGCCGAGATCGACGAGTGGTGCCGGCAAGCGGCGGAGTTGCTGGCGTGACGCTGGCCTCGCTGGCGAAGGCTGCGGCCCGCCGCGTCGATCGGCTCGTGCCGGCCAGTCCGGGTGTCACCGTGCTCATCTTCCATCGTGTCGGTGGTGGCAGCGACAGCGCGGTCGATCTGCCGACGTCGGCGTTCGAGGCGCATCTCGAACACCTCGTGCAGCATCACCGGGTGCTCACCCTCGACCACGCAGTCGATGCGTTGGCCTCTGGGCGCGACGAACGCGGAGTGGTGATCACGTTCGACGACGGCACTGCCGACTTCGTCGACCATGCACTGCCGTTGCTGCAGCGCTTCGACGTTCCGGCCACGCTGTACCTCGCCACGTCGTTCGTCGAGTCGGGCACGGCCTTCCCGTGGGGAGCCCCACCGGTGTCGTGGAGCGGACTCGCCGACGCAGTGTCCACCGGCTTGGTCACCGTGGGGTCGCACACGCATGCGCACCGGTTGATGCGCGGCGTCTCGTCCGAGGTGGCGACCCACGAGGTCCGTCGATCTGTCGATCTGATCGGTGAGCGACTCGGCGTCGCGGCACAGCACTTCGCCTACCCGAAGGCCGTGCCGGGTTCGCGGGCCGCCGAACAGGTGGTGCGCACCCACTTCCGATCGGCGGCGCTCGCCGGCAACGGCGCGAACCGCGCCGGGCGTGTCGATCTGCATCGACTGCGGCGGGTGCCGGTGCAGCGCAGCGACGATGCGGCCATGTTCGCGGTGCAGGCCGCCGGGGGTCTGCGGGTGGAAGGTGCGGCGAGAGCCCTCGCCACCCGGGTCAGGTACCGGGGATCGGTGACCTGACCGCTGCACTCGGCACCAACGGCGCCGCCGCCACGATCGGTTGCCTGCGACGTGGTTGCCACTCGGGCAGGCACGGCAACAACAACAGGAACGGCAGCAGCAGACTGCGCTGCCGGGCGAGGATGCCGAGGTTGGCGAAGTTGGCGTAGGCGACGGCCCCGGCGAACACCACCGAGGTGGCCAGAGCGACAAAAGGGATCCGCACCTGCCAGTGGAAGGTTCCGGCCACGCGTCGCCAGTTCAGCGCGAACAGCAGCAGCAGGGCGGCGGTGTCGGCCGAGGTGAGCAGTTGGAACAGACCCTTCGCCTCGGTGGGCAGCGGTCGGGTGATGGTGCGCACCGCCGCGTAGGGCCACTGCAGCGGACTGTCGGTCGAGGGAGGCGTGAAGCTCGAGCCGCCCTGTTCGGATCGGCTCGTCGTCTCTCGCAGCACCTCGGTGATGCTCTTGCTGAAGCTCTGCTGCTCGTCGGTGGGGCGGATCGCGTTCACCGCTGTGTTGCCCACGCTCCACGCGGCGCCGACGGCGAGCACGATCACGAGTGCGGTGGCGAACGCCCGCCCCGTCGCGTGTCGGGCCCGGCCAATGGCCCGGGCCACGCGGCCGAGCGACACCAGCAACGCCGGCACCAGACCGACGAGCCAGATGAACGCCAGGTGGGCACGGATGAGACCGGCGCCCGTGAGTCCGACCGCACTGATGGTGAGGGGCCACCAGAAGCCCTGGCGCTGCAGCAGTCGGGCGAGCCCGTACGAGCCGGTGCCGAGCAGCAGGCAGATCGTGGCTTCCTTGCCGATGCTCGCCGGCCAATACACCAGACTCGGCCACAGCATCAGCAGCCACGCGTAGCGCAGCCGCCGCACCTTGGGCACGGCGATGATGGCCGCCTTCAGGAACAGCACGGCGCCGAACCATGCCAACCAGCCGAAGGTCATGAAGCCGGCCAGGCGGCTGCTGCCGGTGAACGCGTACAGGAATGCTGTGGTGCGCTCGACGAACTGGGTGCCGGTGCCGCCGGGCAGCACCGAACTCAGTGAGGCGTCACCGTTCCAGAAGGCGGCGGCGGTCGTCTTCGCGTAGGTGTGGTAGCGCTGGGCGTCGGTCGAGCCGCCGTAGGCGTCGAACGCCACCCAGTAGCGCGCCATCGAACCACCCGCCTTGGCCACCAGCCCCACGATCACCGGCAACAGCAGCGGCCGCAGCTGGTCGTGGAACATCCGCCGTGCGACCGCCACACCGGCAGCGCCGAGCAGCGGGATGGTGACCAGTGCACCCCACACGTCGAACGGCAGGTTGCCCATCGCCACGCCGATGGCGGCCAGGTACACCACCGCCGCACCCACGGCGAGCGCCGCAGGGTCGCGTCTCATTCCAGTTCGGCGCGGTCGTCGTCGGCCGGTTCGGGGCGAGGGGCACGGGCGGAAGATCCGTATCCGTAGCCGTAGCCGTAGCCGTAGC
>Ga0075471_10003364_pt1 | contig 10411 bp, 5 predicted proteins | sample DEB19_08_DNA_2_FD_74787 | JGI IMG/M metagenome (GOLD analysis project Ga0075471, IMG submission 74787) | Aqueous microbial communities from the Delaware River and Bay under freshwater to marine salinity gradient to study organic matter... | ecosystem: Environmental > Aquatic > Marine > Coastal ... | reverse complement strand
TAGTTGACGATTTGCTCCATGGCACGGCGTGGGCTACAGCCCAGCGTCTTGAGCTCGATCTGCACGCACGGCACCCCGTTGATGAGCAGGATGACATCGTAGCGGTGGTGGCTGTTGTCGGTGTTGATGCGCAGCTGGTTGATGACCTCGAAGGTGTTTTTGCACCAGTCCTTGATGTTGACGAGGGTGTAGTTCAGCGGCGTGCCGTCATCACGGGTGAAGGCATTGATGCTGCGGAGGGTCTTCGAGGCAGTGAAGACATCCGGTGTGACGATCTCATCCAGCAGGCGGGCAAACTCGGCATCGGTGAGGCGGACACGATTGAGGGCCTCAAACTTCTCGCGGAAGTTCTTCTCCAGAGCGGCGCGATCCGTGATGTCCGGGCGGTAGGTGTATTTGAGGCCTTGCAGCCTGCCGATGAAGCCGGACTCGATGTCATCCTCACGGAGGACCGAAGGCGGGGCGTCGGACGGCGGCGGGTAAGTGAACTTTGGGGGCGACATGGCCAGTATGGTGGTTCCGCTCGCGGTTGAGACGGAGCGGAGCTTTGCGAGAATGGCCCGCCGGGGCAAGCCGCAAGGGAAGCGCTGATTCAACCACGAAGGGATCTGACCCTGTCCCCGGTCTCGACCCGCCGGTCTAGCTTCGGGGGCAGTGTCAAGATGCGCCCACATCAAAGCGGCGCGCTGGGGACAGTCGCGCCCTACCTTGCACTGCCTGGACTGCGCGGGCAGCGAACGGGGTTAACACTGAAAGCCAAACGGGCACCCCTGACGAGGTGCCCGTTCGCGTTCGGTGCTGGAACTAAAACTCAGGCCACGCCGATCTGGTAGCGGAGGAAACGGCGGACGGTGACCTCGTCGCCGAGGGCTTTGCCGACGGTGCCGATGTGCTCCTTCACGGTGACTTCGCCGTTCTTCTTCACGAAGCCCTGTTCGACGAGGCAGACGGTCTGGAAGTATTTCTCGCGCTTGCCCTTGAGGATGTTCGCCATGGCGGCGGCGGGCTTGCCCTTGAGGGCGTCGGAGTTGCGGGCGATCTCGTCCTCCTTGTCGAGGACGTCGGCGGGCACCTGGTCACGGCTGACGGCGGTGGGGTTGCCGGCGGCGATTTGCAGGGTGATGTCGCGCACGAGCTCCTTGAAGGCCTCGTTCGAGACGGTGGCTTCCTTGCCGGCGCCGACTTCCACCAGCACGCCGACTTTCGCGCCGGTGTGGATGTAGGCGGCGATGAGGCCGTTGCCGGTGACTTCCCAGCGGGTGTGGCGGTTGAGGCGGATGTTCTCGCCAATCTTGGCGACGGCGGCGACGCGGTCGGGCTCCAAGTCAGCCGTCGGGTTGCCGGCGATCTTCTTGGCGAGCTCGTCGCAGAAGGCCCGGAACTGGTCGTTCTTGGCGACGAAGTCGGTCTCGCAGTTGACTTCGAGCAGCACGCCGACCTTGGAGCCGGGGGCGATGTGCTGGGCGATGACGCCTTCATTGGCGGCGCGGTCGGCCTTCTTCGCGGCGCTGGCGACGCCTTTTTTGCGGAGCCAGTCCACGGCGAGGTCGAGGTCGCCGTTGTTTTCGGTGAGCGCTTTCTTGCAGTCCATCAAGCCTGCGCCGGTCATCTCGCGCAGCTTGCCTACGTTGGCGGCGGTGATTTCAGCCATATGTATTCGGAGTTGGAGTTGAAAAATTAAAGTTGAAAGGGCGGGCGGCGGTCGGCCACCCACCACGATGATTGATCAGGTTGACTAGGCTTGAGCCGGGGTGGCGAGGGCGGCGAGCGCCTCGGGGGCGACCGTTGCCTCGGGGGCCACCGGCGCGGGTTCAGCAGCCGGCTGGTTGCGGGCGTGCTTGGCCTCGTATTCCGCGCGGGCCTTGCCGCAGGCCTCGGTCACCGCCGCCAGCAGGAGGCGGACGGAGCGGATGGCGTCGTCGTTGCCGGCGATGGGATAGTCGGCGAGCTCGGGGTCGCAGTTCGTGTCCACGATGGCGACGATGGGGATCTTGAGCTTGCGGGCCTCGGCGACGGCGTTGTGCTCGCGCTTCATGTCCACGACGAACATCACGTCGGGCTGCTTGTCGAGGGCGCGAACGCCTTCGAGGTTTTTGATCAGGCGCTGGAGTTCGCGGTTGAGGGCGGACTGCTCCTTCTTGCCGTATTTGCCGGCGCTGCCGTCGGCGAACATGGTCTCGAGCTTCTTATACCGGGCGAGCGAGCGCTTGATGGTCTTGAGATTGGTGAGGGTGCCGCCGAGCCAGCGCTCGGTGATGTGCAACTGGCCGCAGGCCTTGGCGGATTCGCGCACGGCTTCCTGCGCCTGCTTCTTGGTGCCGACGAAGAGGACGTTGCCGCCGCCGCGCACGGTGTTGGCGAGGAATTCGCAGGCCTTCTGCAACTGCTCGGCCGTTTTGCTCAGGTCGATGATGTGGATGCCGTTCCGGGCCTCGAAGATGAACTGCTTCATCTTGGGGTTCCACCGCTTGGTCTGGTGGCCGAAATGGACGCCTGCCTCGAGCAACTCTTTGATACCGATGGTCATCATGTGTCTAATCGTTCCGGTTGGTTGTCAGCCTGCCATCGCTGTTTGACCAGCGGGCGGGCCATCCCGCAGAACTCGGGATTTCTATTGGGTGTTACGGTGGCCGCCCCTGCCCACACGGGCACGGGCTGTTTGGTTTAAGGCCGTTTTCCTTCCTGCGTATCCGCAGAAAAGAGGGCGCAACCTATCAGCCACCCTTGCGCTGGCAATGCTATTCTTCGTCCAGAAACAGGTTGCAGGCGGGCCCGGGCTGGAGGCAAATCGGGCCGTGCCGTTGAACCGCCCGCCATCGCCAGCCGCCGCGCGTCCGCGCCCAGGCCGGACCGGGAGCGGTGCGGCGGTGCAGGTTTTCATCCTGGCCGGCGGCCTCAGTTCGCGCATGGGGCGGGACAAGGCGCGCTTGCGGCTGGGCGGGCGCGCGCTGCTGACGTGGGTGCGGACGGCAGCACGGGCCACTGGCTGGCCAGTGCGCGTGGTGTGGCGGGATGCAGTGCCACGTTGCGGTCCGCTCGGGGGCGTGTGGACGGCCTTCAATCGCAGCCGCGCCAGGCGGCTGGTGTTCCTGTCGTGCGATCAGCCGTTCGTGACGACGGACTTGATCAGGCAGGCGGGACGGGCAAGGGGGCCGGTGTTCACCCGGACGGCTGAAGGTGCGGGTTTTCCTTTTGCCCTGGACCGGGACGCGCAGCTCGCCGTGGTCCAAGCTCTTAGAGAAAAGCGCTTTTCCCTCCAGGCGTTTGCGGAACGCGTGCACGCCAGGAACCTCCGCCCGGCGAAGACGCTTCCCGCGCAGTTGCTGAACCTGAACACTCCGGCGGAGTTCGAGGCGGCACAGCGCTGGACCAAGGGCGGTTGAAAGAAAAATGCCGGCGGGATGAACCGCCGGCACACGTTGTTTGAGTTCGGAAGCGGGGCGGACTGGCAAGCCAGCCACCGCCGTGTTCAGTGGTTGAACAAGAATTCCTTGCTGCTCACCAAGGCCCACACGATGTCTTCATAGGCTTCACGCTTGGCCTTTTTCTTGGCGTCGGCATCGGTGCCCTTCTTCTCCTTCTTCTCAATGTGTTCCTTGGCCGTGGCGACCTCGCTCGACTCGGCGTCGCGGGAGAAAGCCCAGAGATAGAGCTCCTTGACCTTGGCCTCGTCTGGACGCTTCTCATCGGCGGCCAGCAGGGCGGCGCGGCCTTTTTCAGCGGTGAGTTTGGCCTGGATGTCCTTCGAGTTCAGGAGGTGCAGGCTCTGGGCGAGGCTGGCGTCCTGCGAGCGTTCGCAGGCGCAGGCGCTGGCGGAATCGGGCCGGCCGAAGACTTGGAGGAAGTAGCTGCTGGAGTTGTAGCTGTTGTCCGGCAACTGCACGGCCCGGGTGCCGGCGGGGAGGTTGGCCCAGTTGGCCTCGGCCTTGGTGACGGTGTTGATGGCGTCGAAGAGGACTTCGGCGCTGAGGCGCTTGGGGTAGTAGCGGGAGAAGTTCTGCTTGTCGCCCGCGTTGTGGCTGTTGGGGATGGCGCTGAGCTGGTAGGTGCTGCTGGTCGTAATCGTGCGCACGAGCTTCTTTAGGTCGAAGCCGGACTCGATGAACGATTTCGCCAGGCCATCGAGAAGCTCGGGGTTCACCGGCGGATTGGTCTCGCGCATGTCGTCCTCGGGCTCCACCAAGCCGCGGTTGAAGAAGTGCTTCCAGTAGCGGTTCACCAGCGAGTGCGCGAAGAACGTGTTGTCCTTCTTGCTCAGCCAGTCGGCCAGCGCATGGCGGGCGTCCTCGTCCGCCGGAACTTCGAGCGGGGTTTCACCGAGGCCGGCGGGCTGGAGCGGCTGGTTGTTTTTCTTGTTGGCCAGGGTGGGCTTGGAGCGCTTGGCGAAGATGGCCTCCTCACCGGGGCGGGCACCGGGCTTGCGGCTGACCTGGCTGAAGAACGCGCCGAAGCTGTAGTAATCGGCCTGGCTCCACTTCTCATACGGGTGGTGATGGCACTGGGCGCATTGCAGGCGCAGGCCGAGGAAGAGCTGGGCGGTGTCTTCGAGCTGGTTCTGCGGGGTCTTGACCTGACGATACCAGGCGACCGGCGGGTTGTTGTCCATGTCGCCGGAGGCGGCGAGGATTTCACGGGCGAACTGGTCGTAAGGCTTGTTGCTCGCCAAGCTGTCGCGAATCCACGCGTGGAAGGCGAAGGTGCCGCGCATGTAAGGCTCGGTGCGGCCGTTGACGGAGGACCGCTGGTTGCGGAGCAGCGCGCTCCATTGGTTGGCGAAGTAATCGGCGTAGTCGCCGCTGGCGAGGAGGCGGTCCACCAAGGCGTCACGCTTGCCGGCGGACTTGTCCGCGAGGAAGGTGGTCGTCTCATCCGCATTGGGCAGGCGGCCGGCGAGGTCGAGCGTCACGCGGCGGATGTAGGTCGCGTCATCGCAGATTTCGGAGGGCGGGAGGCCGATGCGCTTGAGCTTCTTGAAAACGGATTCATCAATGAAGTTCTTGGCCACGGGGAGATGCTGCACCGGAGCGCCCAGCGGCACGGTGGCGCGGAACACGGCGACCTTGGACTGATAGCGGACCATGATGCCGACATCGCCCGGCTGGGCGGCGAAGGCCACCAGACCCGAAGGCTCCGCCGTGGCCATGTCCTTGTCGTTCGCCTCGAAGAGCGCGCCGCGGGTGACGTCCTCCGCGTGGCCGTCCGAGTAGCGGGCGATCACAGTGAGCTGTTGCTCGGAGTTGGGCTGCATGGTGCGCTCCTTGGGGAAGACTTCGATGCGCGTGACCACGGGGTCCTTCTCGGTCCCGTAGGGCATGCCCTGGGCGATCCAGCGCTTGATTATCGCGAAGTCGTAGGAGTCCACATCCCAACGCGTGCCGCCACCGTGCGGGACGACTCCGGCACCCTTGAGCAGCAGCAGTGAAGTCTCCGGGGCGGCGGTGGAGAGCCGGCGGCCACGGGCTTCCTTCACCAGATACTCGAAGTCCTCGGTGGGTTCAAAACCCAGGAGTGACAGCCGGAAGCCGTTTTGGCCGCCGCTCTTGCCGTGGCAACCACCGCCGTTGCAGCCGGCCTTGGTGAAGAGGGGGACAATCTGGTTGGGGAAGTTGATGGTGGGGACAATCTTGAAGTTCTGCACCGTGATCTGCGTGCTGGCGGTCAGGCCCTCCGGGCTCTTGGCGGTGATGGTGGCGGTGCCATCACCGACGGGCGTGAGGAAACCGGTCTTGTCCACTTCCACGATCTTGAGCGGCTTGATGGTGTAGGTCACGGCGCGGGTGTAGTCGCTTTCCGCGCCGGAGGCGTGGCGGGCGTGGGCGAGCAACTGGATGCGCGCATCGCCACCTTTCAGGACCAGCGGCTTGCTGGCCAGATCAGCCGGCTGCGAAAAGAGTTCCAAGCTCGTGACTTTGTCCACGGTTGCCGGCTTGGTGCTGGTTGGGGTGGAGCTGGCAGGCTTCGGAGCGGGCGCGGCGACGGCACCGGACACCATCGCGGCGAGGGCGAGCGAGTGGAGGAAAGTGTTTTTGTTCATAGCTGAATGTTGATTGGCCGACGCGGCTGGAAAGGGGCTATTCAATTCAATTCCCAAACTCGACGTTTTCCCGTCTGGATGGGCCGGTGTGACCTTGCGTGAAGGCGGATCCGGAGCCTGTGCGGCGCCCGCGCTGAACTGTCGCGCTACTGCCATTTCTGTATTCACTCCCGCCGCCGGAGTGGTAGCCTTGCCGCAGCTTGCCTCCCTCGCTCCATCCGCTGGTCGCCGAGAGCTTGCGCCTGTTTGCGCAACGCTGGCGCGCGCTCATTTGGGCTCGTGGGCTGGGGGCGCTGCTGGTGGTGGGTGGAATCGTTTTCACTTTGGTGGCATGGCTGGACTGGTGGCTGGTCTTGCGCGAGTCGAGTCGCTGGCTGCTGAGTCTGGTGGCCTACGCGGGCACAGTGTTTGCGGTATGGCTGGTCGCGGGACGATGCCTCGTGCGGCCGCCGTCGGCGCGTGGTTACGCGGCCATGCTGGAGCAGGCCTGGCCGGGGTTGCGCCATCGCTTGGTTGCGGCGGTGGAACTGGCGGAGACGAACGCCGACAGCCGGCACGATTCACCTGCCTTTCGTGATCTGGTGCAGGCCGAGGCTGCCCAGCGGTTGAAGGACGTGCGCATGAGCGTCGTGCTGCCACGCGCGTTGGCGGCAAAGTGGCTGGGCGCTGCCTGTGCGGTATGTGTTGCCGGCGTGGTTTTGGGGCTGCTGCCAGATTTTCGATTTCCTCGCCAGCTTGCACGGGCCTTGCTCCCCATGGCGGACATCGATCGGGTTTCGCGGGTGAAGATCCAGGTGATCGAACCGGCTGCGGACTCGCGCTGGCTGGCGCAAGGGGATCATCAGCCCGTGGTGATTGAACTGGCGGGCGCGGATGCCGAGACCGCGACGTTGGAACTGGTCTCCGGCCCGGCCTCGCTGGTCAACGAGCGCGTGCCCATGACCGCGGTGGGGGCGCGGCGATTTACCGCCACTGTGCCGGTGGGGACCGGCGACTTCTCGTTTCGCGTGCGAGCCGGTGATGCGCTCACCCGCCCGGTCACGCTCGCCACGCGGGCGCGGCCGGCGGTGGTGATGTTCGAGAAATCCTACGAAGCTCCGGCCTACGCGCAGTTTCCGGTGCGTCGAGTGGTGGAGGAACACGGCAACCTCACGACCCTCGAAGGCAGTTTCGCCGATTTGCGGATACGGGTGAACCAGCCCGTGCGCGCGGGCGAGCTGGCCATCATCACTGCGGGCCGCACCAATCTGCTCCCGCTCACTGCGCCCGCGCCGGACCTGGTGCATGCGCGCGTTCCTGTGGGCGGCTCGGCCACGTATCAAGTCCGGCTGCTCGCGGCGGAGACGGGCTTCGTCAACAAATTCAGCCCGCTCTTTGAAATCCGGGCGGAGCCCGACCTGGCCCCGCAGGTCACGCTTGAACAGCCCCGCCACGAGGAGCTGGTGGCACCAGATCAAGTTCTGTCGCTCCGGGGCACAGCCGCAGACGATCTTGGTCTGGCGTCGGTCGCCCAGCATTTTCAAGTCAACACGGGGCTGTGGGTGGAAGTGTCCTTGCCACTCGCCAACCGCACCAACACCGCGCTGGCCCGTCGCTGGGATCTGCTGCCGTTGGGCCTGGTCGCCGGCGATCGTGTCAGCACCAAGCTGGTGGCCGTGGATTTGAAGGGCTCCCGCGTGGAATCGCCCGTGGCGCAGTTGCTGGTGGGCGCGGAGCCGCTGGACTCGCAGCGCGCGCGTGCGTTGGCCGCCCGGCAGCAGGTGCAGGAAGCGTTGGAGGCATCCGCCAAAGCCGCGGCGGAAGCGCACAAAGTTTATTCGCCAGAGGCGGCGGAGAAGATCCGCGCAGGGGACGAGCTGCAACGCCAGCAGACCGCCGCCAGTGCCGGAACCGCCCTGGCGGATGCGCGGCGGCAATTGGAGCGCGCCGACCAGCAAGTGGCGGCCGCGTTGCGCGAGGCGAATCCCGGCCGTGCTGCCGCTGAACTGTCTTCGCTGGCGGCGGCGACCAGCGTGGCCCGGCGGGAATTGCTGCCCAAGGCCGAGGCTGATCGCGAGGCGCTGGGCCGCACTCCGCCCAAAGCCTCGAACCCTCCCGGGGTGCCGGGCTCCGCGCCTTTCAACGAGGCTGCGAAATCCGCCCAACGCCTGGCTGATTTCACCGCGCAGACGGCGGCAGCGGCCAATCCGCTGCTCGCGGCGGATCAGGCGGATGCCCTGACGGCGCGCTTGGAAGCGCTGGCTCGCGAGCAGCAGCGCCTGCAACCCATCGCGGAAGCCGCCCCGCCTGCGACGAATGACTGGCCGCAGGTGGCGCGACGGCAGACCAGCGCGGTGAGCGAGGCGGCCCGGGCGGAAGCGGAGTTGAAAGACTTGAAGGGGCGTTTGCCCAAAGCGACGGCGGACCGCGCCGCACGGGTCGAGGAGCGGTTGAGTGGAGCTCGAAATGATCTCGCGGCGGCGCTGAATCAGCCCGCCGGACCCGCGTTGGGTGCGGCTTCCCAGCAGATGCGCACCAGCACCGAGCGCGCGGCAAGCGAGGTGCGGGCGCTGGGCCGCGAGCTCGCGTTGCGCGCGGACAAGGCGCGCGGGGATTTGGCAAAGCTGGCCGAAAGCAGTGCGGACCAAGTCGGGCGTTTGCGTCGGGACGCGGAGCGGTTGTCCGCCACCGAGGAACGGCTGGCCGAGTCCCAACGTCGAGGGGCGGTTGACCCCCGTCAGTTGGCGCAGACTGAAATGGAGCGCGCCCAGTCGGAGGCGCAACGTCGCGCGGTGCGGGACCAGCTCGAAGATCGGGCGCGGGCGGAAGCCACGCGTCGCGACGCGGATGCCGGATTTGCCGAGCAACTCCGGCAGGCCGCCAACGCGGTGGAATCCACCCGTCCAGCCAGCGAGGGCGCGGCCCAAAATCCGGCCGCGCCGCAGCGCTTGGGCCGGGTGGAGCAGGCACTCCGTGGTTTGGAGGCGGGCCGGCAGATGGGGGAACTCGCTTCGGCCGCCGAAGAATTGGCCCGGCAGGAGCGCGCGGGCGCGCAATCACCCGGCGGCACGACCAGTCGGCCGCGGGATTGGAACTGGATGGAGCGCCAGTCGCTGGCCGCCCAGCGCGACGCCCGGAACGCAGGCCTCGGTGAAGCAGCAGCCAAGACGCTTTCCGAGGCCATGCGCGGTCCGGAGGGACAGCAAGTCGGTCGCGAAATGGGCGAGCGCAGAAGCGGTTCGCCCGGACCGGCTTCCATGGCTGGCCCGCTCGAACAGGTTGCCCGGCAGCTCCGGCAGGCCAGCGGTGCGGCTGGCCAAGCGCAGGCGGAGGCGCGCGGGTCGTTGGGGCGGATGGCTCCCGGCAGCGGGGCGCAATCGCAGGGCACTTCCGGAATCGCCGGCAATGCTGGTGGTGGCGGGGGCGGTGCAGGCGGAGGAGCTCTGCCGGCGGCACCAGTGGGGACGGGCGGGGATTGGGGCCGCCTGCCGCCCAAGCTGGCCCAAGACGTCCGGGATGCGGCACGCAACGGTGTTTCCGGCGATTACCGGGTTTCGGTGGAGCAGTATTTCAAGGCGCTGGCGGAAAAGGCGAGGAAGTGAAGCTCATGGCTCGCAAGTCCGCTGTCCCCGCCATGAACCCGTGCCGGCGGTTTGCAACCGCCGTCCGTGGGCTACAGCAGTTCGAGGAGCCTACGAGTAGTCCGCCCGCAACGCGGCCGCTGCAAGCCGCCGGCACGGGTTCAGCCGCCCGCCTAGCGGTGGTTCGGTGGGGACTGCTCGCGGCGACGGTCTTGTGGCTGGTGCCAACGGCTCGCAGCCAGCCGGTGGCGGAAGTTCCCGCCGCCCTTCGTCCAGACCCGGTGGATGCCGCAGTTGTGGCCGGAGTTCGTTACCTAGTCCGGTCGCAGGATGTGTCCGGCATGATTCAGGATGCAGACAAACGCCAGACCCACGGCGTGGCAATGACTGGCTTGGCGGTGATGGCCATGGCAGCGGCAGGACATCAACCTGCCGACAAATCGCCCTCGGGCGATGCGATGCGGCGAGCGGTGGCCTTCTTGCTGCGGTCCGACATCCAGGCCCAAAGTGGCTATTTCGGCGGACGGGATGGTTCCCGAATGTATGGTCACGGTATCGTTACCCTCGCCCTCACGGAGCTCCTCGGGATGGGGGCAGACAAGGTTCAGGACGGTTTGCTCCGCGAACGGGCGCAACGCGGGGTGAACCTCATTTTGGCCGCTCAACGGGTCAAGAAGCACGATCCACGCTTCATCGGTGGCTGGCGTTATGCTCCCGACGCAAGTGATGCAGACTTATCGGTAACGGTGTGGCAATTGATGGCCTTAAGGTCAGCAAACAACGCTGGGCTGCCCGTTCCCAAGGAGGCGATTGATGC
>Ga0075471_10003360_pt1 | contig 10423 bp, 8 predicted proteins | sample DEB19_08_DNA_2_FD_74787 | JGI IMG/M metagenome (GOLD analysis project Ga0075471, IMG submission 74787) | Aqueous microbial communities from the Delaware River and Bay under freshwater to marine salinity gradient to study organic matter... | ecosystem: Environmental > Aquatic > Marine > Coastal ... | reverse complement strand
ACAAGTCCGCGGCCATGCAAACCACCCCCCCGGCTATTCCGCTGCCATTTCCTTGCCCGGTATTTGCCGAAAGTTGATCGTCAGCATCATCCGTATCATGCTACCAGCTCTTGCAAAGTCCGGCTGGATTTGTGCAGGGTGGCTGTGCAAGCTCCGCGGCTCATTGCCGGCTGAATGAAATCGTTCCCGGTTCGTCGATTACCCAGTTGTATCGTGCATTTAGCAATATCCTTAGAGCGGAGCGCGGTTGCCTGCGCGCTCTTTGCCATTCTCCTGGTCGGTTTCACCCACAATGCCTCGGCACAGCGCAAGCAACCCGAGCGCAGCATCCCCAATCTTTACTCCAATTTCTGTTCCGCCTGTCACGGCATCAATATGGGCGGTGGTCAGACCGAGGGCTTCCTCGACGACACGTGGAACGTCGGGAATGACGACGCGAAGATTGCGGAAGCCATTCGCGTGGGGAATACAAACAAGGGGATGATTGCGTTCGGGGGGGCGCTATCCGAAGCGGAGATTCGCGGGATGGTGGTTTACATTCGCGAGACCATCCAGAAAGCCAAGAACCAGACTGGCAATTTTGCCAAGCCAGTGGATGGCGAGGTGGTGGCCAGCCAGGATCACAAGTTCCGGTTCAAGATGGTGGCCAGCGGCTTGACCATGCCTTGGTCGATGGCGTTTCTGCCGGATGGCCGGATGTTGGTGGCCGAGCGTTCGGGAAGTTTGCGGGTCATCGAGCAGGGCAAGCTGCTGACGAACGCCATCGTCGGCACGCCGCAAGTTCGGGCGCAAGGGCAGGGCGGGTTGATGGAGGTGGTGCCCCACCCGGGTTTCGCCACGAACGGTTGGATTTATCTGAGCTTCAGTGATGGTGGCTCGAATGCAATGGGCGCAGACGTCAGCATGACGGCCATCGTGCGGGGACGAATTCGTGACGGAAAGTGGGTGGACGAGCAAACCATCTTCCGCGCGCCCATCGACACTTACCTCTCGACCTCTCACCACTTCGGCAATCGTATTGTTTTCGATGGCTTGGGCTACCTGTTCTTCAGCATTGGTGACCGCGGGCAGATGGAAAATGCGCAGGACATCACCTTGCCCAACGGTAAAATCCATCGATTGCACGAGGACGGACGGATACCGGTGGACAACCCGTTCGTCAAAACGAACCGGGCCTTCGCAAGCATCTGGAGTTTTGGACAACGCAATCCGCAGGGGTTGGCGATTCATCCGGTGACAGGCGAATTGTGGGAAACGGAGCACGGCCCGCGTGGCGGGGATGAGTTGAACCTCATTCGGCCCGGGTTGAATTTCGGCTGGCCGGTGATTTGTTACGGCATAAATTACAACGGGTTGCCCATCACGGAAGGTCTCACCGCCAAGGAAGGCATGGAGCAGCCGGTCATTCACTGGACGCCATCCATCGCAGTATGCGGGATTGATTTCTACACCGGTAGCCGGTTCCCGAAATGGAAGACCAACCTGTTTGTCACGGGATTGGCGTCGCAAGAGTTACGGCGACTAGTAATCGAGGGGCACGCGGTGAAGCATCAAGAAATTGTGTTCAAGAATGTAGGGCGCATCCGGGACGTTGCCAACGGTCCGGATGGGTATTTATATGTCGTGATGAATGGGCCGGATCAAATCGTCCGGCTGGAGCCGACGGAGTGATGCATTCTGAAAAATCAAATTGGCAGTGGGGATTCACGTTGATCGAACTGCTGGTGGTGATCGCCATCATCGCTATTCTCGCGGCGATGTTGCTGCCGGCCTTGTCGCGGGCGAAACAAGCTGCGCGACGGGCCAGTTGCATCTCCAATCTTAAACAGCAGGGCACCGCGTGGCGGCTTTACCTCGACGACAATGATGTCCGCTTCCCCGACCAACGTGGGTTGAAGTCGGCTTTGCCTGGTGGCTACAAGCCATGGTCAAGCTGGCCAACCAGCGATCCCCGCGCCGGCTGGGCCGTCGTCGTGCTCAGCAACGTGGTGCAGTCGGCGGGCATCTGGAACTGTCCGTCAGCGCAAGCTGGAACGTTGCAAGATGTGCTGCAGGTGCGGCAAGCGAGTGGTCCGGCAACGAATGCCGTAGAAGCGCGTTATTGGATGTGGCGCTTCGACCGGTTTGACGACCCCGTGCCACCAGATAATTTTTGGGGGCGCACGGATACAGAGTGTGTCACTTCTTTGCGCCAGGCGAACAATCCGCAAGCCGGGTCACCGATGGGACCGAGCGACGTGGAATTGACAGTGGATGTTTATTTCCCAAACACGATTCCAACCGTGCCGCCGGAATTGAAAGGGCGCAGCGCCCATGCCGGCGGTCGAAGTCGGTTGATGTTGGATAACCACGTGCAGTTTCTGCGCGACGCTCGCACGCCAAAGAGTTGAGGGTAGGGACGGTGCGCGGCACCATCCGCAACACCGGCAAGATTCGAAGGGTTGCTGCCTTTGGTGGCAGTTTCCCAATTCCGTCGCCTGACGCTTCGCCGGGCGACGGGGACATCGCAGCGCGAAGTGCCTCCCTCAATGAGTAGCTCGATTTGTGTCTGCTCTAGGCTTCACTCCGCCTCGTCCTCCTCGTCGGCGTTCTCCGCCTGACACGCATCGGCCACGAGCGCGAGGTTCTTGAGGAAGGCGGCCTGCTCATTCTTGCTGACCACATTTAGGATCCGGCCTTGTAACTCCATTGCCAGTGGACGAATGCGCTGCAATTTCCTTTTGCCAGCGGACGTGAGATGCAATCGGTTCGCACGACGGTCGAGTTCATGGCTTTCGCGGCGCAGCCAGCCCAGCTTCTCCATCCGCGAGACCAGGGAAGCAATCGTGTTGGGATCACTGCTCATGATGGCCGTCAGTTCGCGCTGGGAGATGTCGCCTTGCTCCGAGAGCGTGCGGAGGGCGGTATATTGTCCGGGGGTGAGGCTGGAGGCGGCGATTCGGCGGCGGAAGCATTGATTTAACCCGAACCACGCCCGGCGCAGCAGGACAGGGAGGCGGCGCTCGGCCAAGGTTGAATCCGCATCGCTGGTAGCAGTCTTGCTCATGGTTAATTTTTCGAATTATACGTGTAGGTATTGTTTCTTGCAATCGCCCGGTTCGTGTTGAATAGTGGCCGGTAAATCGGCGCTACCAAAACCGCAAATTGCCTTCAGACATGAGTATTGCCCTGCACCGAGCATTTATCACCTTCGCGGCTGGAATCCTGATTCTGGCCGGTCAATCCGCGCGCGGCGAAATCACCGGCTGGCTGAACTGGCGCGGGCCGGAGCAGAGCGGAATGTCACGCGAGAGAGGCCTCCCCGACAAACTCACGGTGGAGGGCGCGCTCTGGACCGTAGATTTTCCCGGTGCCAGCACCCCGGTCATTGCCAATGGGAGACTTTACATCGCGGGTTATCTCGGCGAAGGAGCGGACTTGCAGGAGGGAGTGGCATGTTTTGACGCCGAGACGGGCGAGAAACTCTGGCAGCAGATGTTCAACGACTTCATCAGTGACACAATCTACCTGCGCTATGCGTCGTCCAGCCCCACGATTGATCCTGAGACCGGTAATGTTTACCTGCAAGGCACTCAAGGCATCTTGGCGGGCTTTACGCCCGACGGAAAGTTACTCTGGCGCAAGTCGCTGATGGAGGAATTCGGCCGGCTCACTTTTCCGAACGGACGCACGGCCACTCCGTTGATCGAGGGCGATTTGGTCATCACCCGCGGCATCACCGCGAACTGGGGTGCCCAAGGACCGGCCAGCGATCGCTTTTATGCGTTCGACAAACGCACCGGAGAACTCGTGTGGGCGAGCACGCCCGCAGACCGACCCAAGGACAATTCTTTTTCCATGCCATACGTCACGACACGCAACGGCAAGCGTGTGCTCTACGCCTCAACGGGTGATGGAGCCGTGGTTTGCATCAATGCGCGGACGGGCGACCCCATCTGGCGGGTGCCGTTGTTCCGCGCGGGCATCAACGCCACGGTGTTGGTCCACCACAACGACAAGATCATATCCATCTTCGGCGTGCCTTACGAACCCGGCCAGTTGGTGGCGATGAAGATTCCAGATGTGGAGCCAGCGCCGGGCACGCCAGGCCCGGTAATCATCGAACGGGAGAAGGTTGAACTTTGGGCCGCTGAAGTAACCACCTCCACGAGTTCACCAATTCTGGTGGATGACATGGTTTACGTGGTGGCTGAGAAAGGCGACCTATGTGCGGTGGACGCGAACACGGGAGTCATCAAATGGAAGCTGAAGATCGGCATCGAACAACGCAACTCATGCCCGCTGTATGCCGACGGCAAGTTGTATGTGCCGATTCTGGACGACCCGGCGGGGAAGGGGAGCGGCAATGCGGGTGAGGCGGGGACGCAGGGTGGATTTTACGTGGTGAAGCCGGGAGATCAGCCGGAGATCTTGACGCATATCGCGCTGAAAGGTCGCTGCTTCGGAACCCCGGTGGCTTACAACGGCAAAGTTTACCTGCAGACCACCGAGAAACTGTATTGCTGGGGAAAGAGCGGGGACAACCAAGGTCTGCCGAAGATTGTTGCCACCATTCCTGGATCAAAGGCCGGCAAAGCAACTGCGCTGCAGATCATTCCTTCCGAGGTCCTGCTGCGTCCCGGTCAGAAGGCCACGTTCCGTGCGCGCACGATGGATGCGAACGGATTTGTGGTGGATGAACTCAAGGACACCTCGGCACTCAAATGGGCCAGCTACATCCCAGCGGCTGCCAAGGTGAAATCCACGATGAAGGCAAACTTCAACGAGCGCGGCGAGTTGGTTGCGCCTGATGACGCCCCGCTTTCGGCCGGGGCGTTCGAGGCGTCGCTCGGAGATTTGAAGGGTTACATCCGCGGTCGCGTGCTGCCTTATCTGCCATTGAGCCAGGATTTTGACAATATGACTTTGGCGGAGACCAATGCGTTCGATGGCGCAATGTTTGCCTATCCGCCGTTGCCGTGGATCGGGGCGCGATTCAAGTTTGAGGTGCGCGAGCGGGACGGCAACAAGTGCCTCGTGAAGACGGTGGACAACAAGTTCTTCCAGCGCGCCACGGTGTTTCTGGGTTCATCCACGGCACGCAATTACACCATCCAGGCCGACGTTCTGACTGAAGGCAATCGGCGCAAGAAGTCGGAAGTGGGTTTGATTTGCCAGCGCTATGCCATCGTGCTGAAAGGCAACGAGCAAAAGCTGGAGGTCAGTTCCAACTTCGAGCGGCTGCGCGAGTCGGTGGATTTCGCCTTCGAGCCGAACGTCTGGTATCAACTCAAAGCACGCGTCGATGTGGCTGCGGATGGCCCTGGGGTGGTTCGTGCCAAGGCGTGGAAGCGTGGTGAGGTGGAACCGGAAGCTTGGACCATCGAGGTCAAACATCGCACGGCACATCAAGAAGGATCACCCGGTTTATTTGGTTTCTCACCACAGGACATGCCGGTGGCGATTGATAACATCAAAGTCACGGCGAATTGAATCTCTTACCCTAAGCGCATGATATGAAGTTCAACCAGCACACCCTCGTTGCCATCGCGCTGATTGTCGCTTTGCCCGTAGTTGCCGCCGATTGGCCGCAGTGGGGCGGGCGCCCGGTCCGCAACATGTATTCACCGGAGCGCGGCCTGCCCGGCAAGATGCCGGAGGTTCAGTTCAAAGATGGCGGTAATGACATTGACTCGGCGGCCATGAAGAATTTGAAGTGGGTGGCCAAGCTTGGCTCCCAAAGCTATGGCAACGTCACTGTATCCGGCGGCAAAGTGTTCCTCGGCACAAACAACGAGCCTGGACGCGATTCCCGTCACGAAGGCGACCGCAGCATCCTGCTTTGTTTCGAGGAAAAGACCGGGAAGTTTCTTTGGCAACTCGTCGTGCCCAAGCTTGCCTCGGGCAAGGTTAATGACTGGGAGTGCCTCGGCTTGCTCTCCTCCCCGACGGTTGAGGGCGACCGGGTTTACATCGTGACCAGCCGGTGCGAAATCATGTGCCTCGATGTGAACGGCATGGGGAACGGCAATGACGGTCCCTTCAAAGACGAGGCCAAATATGTGGTCAAAGATTTGCCCGGTGCCTCGCCCATTGAGCCTGGCGCTCAGGATGCGGACATCATCTGGGTGTATGACATGATGGATGAACTGGGCGTGTTCCCGCACAACGCATCCAACTGCTCCGTTCTGCTCGTCGGCGACATCGTCTATGCTTGCACCTCGAACGGTCAGGACTGGACGCACTCCAACATACCCGCGCCTAACGCGCCCAGCTTCATTGCGGTGGACAAACATACTGGGAAATTCCTTGCCGAAGACGACGCCAAGATTGGTCCAAATATCCTGCACGGCCAATGGGGGTCACCTACGCTGGCGGAAGTGAACGGCAAGAAGCTCGTCGTGTTTGGCGGCGGAGATGGAATTTGTTACGCCTTTGACGCACAGCCCGTGAACCCAGGAGATGAGGGGATTTTAAAAACGGTCTGGAAGTTCGATTGCAATCCACCCGACTTCAAGAAGGACAAGGAGGGCAATCCCATCAAGTATCCCGCGGCGGAAGGGGTGAGCGAAATCAATGCCACCCCGGTGTTCTACAAGAACCGTATCTACGTGGCAGTAGGACAAGATCCAGAACATGGCGAAGGCATCGGCATCCTCACGTGCATTGACGCCACCAAGACCGGCGACGTGACCCAGACAGCGAAGCTTTGGGAGTATCGCGGCATCCATCGCAGTATTTCGACGGTGAGCATTGACCCCGAGACCGGTTTGCTGTTCGTGGGCGACTTCTCCGGCTTCCTGCACTGCCTCGATGCCGAGACGGGCAAGGTCTACTGGACGCACGACATGAAGGCCCACATGTGGGGCTCCACGTTCGTGGCCGACGGTAAAGTCTATGCTGGCGACGAGGACGGCGACCTCATCGTCCTTGCCGCCGCCAAGGACAAACAGATCATCAGCGAAACGAACATGGGTGCGCCCGTTTACGGCACGCCGGTGGTGGCGAACGGCGTGTTGTATCTTCAGTCGAACACGCACTTGTTCGCTTTCCATGATGCAGCCCGGATTAAGGGCGACCAGCCGCCGAAAGTGGAGATCAAACTCGAAAAGTAGCTTTAGATAAGCAACCATGACCTCACGCACCAAACTTCTGCTGACGCTGCTTGCGATCGTCGTATACCTGCTCCATCAGGACTGCTGGAACTGGACCAAGTTTGAGCCACTCTTCTTCGGCTTTGTCCCGGTCGGTCTTGCCTACCACGCTGTTTACTCGGTGTTGGCATCGGTGTTGATGTGGAGCTTGGTAAAATTCGCCTGGCCCAAACACCTCGATGAGTTGGAGGCACAGGAGGGAAAGCAATCCAAGGAGGAGGCAAAGTGAGTCGTTGTGCAGTTCGCCGAACTGTAAACCCCGCGTCAGCATGATTCCCACCATCGTTGTATTCGTTTATCTGGCCGTTGTGCTCTACATCGGCATCTTCGCCTTTCGCAAAGGCTCCAGTTCTGGCGAAGATTACTTTGTCGCCAGCCGTTCGCTGGGGAACTGGGTGTTCCTGCTTTCATTGTTCGGCACGAACATGACGGCTTTTGCCATCCTCGGCAGTTCCGGCCTTGCGTATCAACGCGGCATCGGCGTTTACGGGCTCATGGCTTCCGCGTCGGGCTTTGTGATTCCGCTGACCATCTTTTTCATAGGCACGCGGCTCTGGGCGATGGGTAAGAAGTTCGGGCACATCACGCAGGTGCAATACTTCCGTGACCGTTGGGAATGCGGGCACATTGGCACCCTGATCTTCGCGGTTACGGCTGCGATGCTGGTCCCTTACATCATAATTGGCGTGATGGGCGGTGGTCAGACCTTGGAGGCGCTCAGCACCATGATGGGGCCAGACGGTAAACCGCATTTGTTTGAGGTCGTGCGCAATGGTCAAACCCTCATGGAGCCGCGGCATTGGATCAGTTACGAAGTTGGCGGCGGCCTGGTAGCATTGGTGGTGATGAGCTACGTCTTCTTCGGCGGCATGCGCGGCACGGCGTGGGTGAATACGTTTCAAACCATCATGTTCCTGACGTTCGGAACCGTTGCCTTCTTCTTTATTAGCCATAATCTCGGCGGCTTTGACAAGATCATCGAAGCCTTAGTGGCCAATCCGAAGACGCAGCCGCTACTCACGCGCGCGCGCATCCCGATTGAAGAGTTCTTCAGCTACACCTTCATCCCGCTCTCTTCGATTATGTTTCCGCATATCGCCATCATGTGCATGACGGCCAAGAAAGCGTCGGCGTTCAAGAAGACGGTTACCTTCTATCCGCTGTGCATCGCGGCCATCTGGCTGCCGTGCGTGTTTCTCGGCGTGGTGGCGGCGGGCCAGTTTCCTGGACTCAAGCCCGGCGAAGCCGACGACGTGATCCTGCGTATGTTGACGGAGAACACGCATGTGGCGCTGGCGGGCGTGTTGGGTGCGGCCATAATGGCCTGCGTGATGGCGTCGGACAGCCAGATCCTCGCGCTGTGCACCATGTTCACCGAGGACGTGTTCGCTTACTACGGCGGCAAGCAACGCTTCGGTGAAAAGGCTCAAGTCTGGACGGGCCGGGCCTTTGTGGTAGGCGTGACGATTGTGGCATATCTGATAGCGATTAAACTCAAGGACAAAGCAGGCATCTTTGAATTGGCGATCCGCTTTGCGTTCTCCGGCTTTGCGGCGCTGGCGCCGGTCATGTTGGCCGCATTGTTCTGGAAGCGCAGCACCAAGTGGGGCGCGCTGGCGGCGGTGGTGTGGGTGGTGGTGACATTGCTCGGCAGCTTCTGGCTCTTCGAAGCCACTGCAAACATGGCGCCGAAACCTGGCCAGCCTCCGACGCAGATTTTCCCCGCAGTGGGCAATTTGTTCCTGCGCACTCCGGGCAATGTGACCATCTACGGCTACTTACCAGTGATGTTCATGGTGCTGGGCTCGGCGTTCTGGATGTGGTTGGTTTCCATGCTGACACCTGCGCCAAGTGCGAAGGCGGTTGAGAAATATTTTCCGAAGAATTAATCAAGGATGAACGCGGACTGAGAATCTGGAGTTGTGGAATGATGCAATCCAACACTCCATTACTCCCCCCTCAGTAACGTGAAAATCGATTTATGTCAGTCCCTCAAACTGAAATACACGCGGCGCAGCTAAAGCTGGACGCCCATTTGCGCGAAATCATCCGTTGGCATTTTTCGCCCGAAACCGGTTGTCCGTTCTGGCTCGACTGGGCGAGGAAGAACTTCGACCCGCGCAAGGAGATCAGCACTTCCGCCGACATGCTGAAGTTCCCGCACTTTGCGGATGAATCGTTGCGTGATTTGCAGCCCGAGGTATGGGTACCTGCGCAATTCAAGGGGAGGCCGTTCAACATCTTTGAGACTGGTGGCACCACGGGCATGCCCAAGCAGCGCATTGGCTGGAACGATTACAAGACGGATTACGAAGAGTTCAGCAAGAAGATCTGTGACCAACATTTCCCACTAGGCGGCGCGTGGCTGATGATGGGGCCGACGGGGCCACGCCGATTGCGCCTCGCCATCGAACATCTCGCCAACGTGCGTGGCAGCTCGTGCTACTTCATTGACCTAGACCCACGCTTTGTGAAGAAGCTCATTTCGAATAAGCAGTTCGACATCGCCAAACAATACATGGCGCACGTGGTGGATCAGGCGGCGACGATTCTCAAGCACCGCAAGGTTTCCGGCCTGTTCACTACGCCCAAGCTGCTCGAAGCGCTGGCGGAGAAGGTGGATTTGTATGAGGCAGGCATCCGGGGCGTGTTCTGTGGCGGCACCACCATGGCTCCACAGTACGTCCGTTTCATCGTGGAGGAGGTGCTGGAGGGGCGGATTGGATTCTACCCTACTTACGGCAACACCCTGATGGGCTTGGCGGCTAGTGTGCCGTTGCAACCGGAGGACAAATTCTCCATCACCTACTATGCGCCTCAGCCGCGTGCCGTGTTGCGCGTAGTAGGCCCGAGGGATACGGCGGTCACCGTGCCATACGATTCATGGGGCAGGGTGGAGTTGACAACGTTGACCAAAGAATTCTTCATGCCACGCTTCCTCGAACGCGATGAAGCCATTCGCCGCGCACCGCGGGCGCCCTACGCTTGGGACGGAGTGGCCGAAGTCCGGCCGTTCGGCGCGATGGAGAAGAATATTGTCGAAGGTGTTTATTGAGGCTGGGATCGGCTGGTCACTTGCATACCCCCGTTTGTTTCTATTCCATCGTTGTCGGCAAAGGCTTCACCTTGGGCTATCCGTTTGCGCACGGCACCACCCAAGCAGAGCACGATTGCGGAGTTTACAGATTCCCAACGCCCGGATGCTTACGCAGCGACAACCTGATTGGAGCCTATTGTTAGTCGGATTCCCAATCGCTTCGAGCGTCAGGGAAGGAGCAATTGATTGGGGG
>Ga0075471_10003354_pt1 | contig 10431 bp, 11 predicted proteins | sample DEB19_08_DNA_2_FD_74787 | JGI IMG/M metagenome (GOLD analysis project Ga0075471, IMG submission 74787) | Aqueous microbial communities from the Delaware River and Bay under freshwater to marine salinity gradient to study organic matter... | ecosystem: Environmental > Aquatic > Marine > Coastal ... | reverse complement strand
GGCGAACGCACCCGGTCGCAATGGATGTTCCACTACCAGGTCGGGTCGCTCGAGGAGGAGCCCCTGCTGCTCGCCGAGCGCATGCGCGCCCGCGGCCTGCAGCGGGCCGCCGTGCTGTACGACGCGTCGCCGGTCGGCCGCCGCTACGCCGAGTGCTTCGACGCCGCACGCACCCGCATCGGGTTCACGATCACGGGCGCCGCCGAGATCCCGCCGCTCGCGGACGACGCGGGAGCGGTGCTCGACCGGCTGCGGGCGGGCTCGCCCGACGTGCTCGTCTATTTCGGTCTCGGCGTGTCGTCGCGCGCGGTCGCGCTCGCCCGCGACGCGTCGGGATGGGACGTGCCGGTGCTCGCGAACTCCGCCCTGATGTTCGGGTACGCGCGCCCCGACTGGCGTGACGGGTACTCCGGCTGGGAGTACGTCGACACCGTCGCCGACGACAACTTGCAGCGGGCACGACTGCGCGAACTGCTCCCGCGTGCGGCGGGTGGGCCGATCGGGTGCGCCGCCTTCGACATCGGCCGGCTGGTCGGAGAGGCGGTCGCCCGGTGCGAGCACCTGACGCACGCCGGCGTCGCCGCCGCCCTCGAACGGGTGAAGCGCCTGCCGGCCGCCAGCGGCCACGAGGGCACCACGATGGGGTTCGGCGCCTGGGACCGCGGCGCCCTCGAGGGCGGCTACCTGGTGCTGCGCACGTGGCGGGACGGCCGCTCGGTGCCGGCCTGACGGTACGGCGCGGGCGCCCCAGCGAAACCTACGATGAGCGCGTGACAGACGACCGCGACGCACTCCGGGCGCGGATCGCCGCCGACGGGCTCACGGCCGACGCGGTCGAGCAGGTCGCGCGCGTCGCGTTCGCCCGCTTGCCGATCACGGTGGTCGACCGGGCCCGCGCCGAGCTCGCGCGCTTCTTCTCCGGCGCACCGTGGGGCGCCACCGACGACGCCGGCCTCGCCGCGCTCGTCGGTCCCGGTGTCGGGCGCCACACCATGACCGTCGGCGGTGGCACCGTCGGCTTCGCCGCGGTGGTCGCGTTCGGCTGGAAGGACGGCGCCTTCACGATCGGGTTCGACGTGCCGGGCGCGGTGACACTCCCCGTCCACCCGCGCACGTTGGGCGACACGTTCGAGGGCACGCTCGTGATCGAGATGACCAACAACCCGACCGAACTGCGGTTCGTCACCGGCCCGGGCTCGATCCGGGGCGTCGCGCGCCATTCGCGCGACAAGCGAGGTGACGACCCGGCCGTCGCCTCGCTGTTCGACGAGTTCCCCGACATCGAGATGATCCGCACCGGGGCCGGCACCCTCACGGTCACACTGAACGACTTCGGGCGCTGGGGCACGATCCTCCTCCAGTTCAGCGACACCGTCGGCGAACGGTTCGTGCAGCTGCACGAGCCCCCACCCGACCGCAACGCCGAGCGCGCCGTGCGCGAACTCGGCGGCCTCGACCCCGCGAACCCGCGCGAGCTCGCCCGCCTGCTCGACGCGACGACGGCGCCCGATGCGGTGAGCCGCCGGGTCGCATTGGCCCAACTCGAAGGCGCCGACCTGCTCGCCGCGACGAAGCCGTGGACCCGCGCGCTCGGCGACTCGTCACGGGCAGTTCGCCGCGCCGCCATTCGCGCCGCGTGCTACTCGGCCGCACCCGAGTTGCGTTCACTCTTCGAACGCGCACTCGGCGACACCGACGCATGCGTGCGCTACTACGCGGTCCGCGCGCTCCACGAGATCGGCTCGTCCCTCTCCCGCGAACTTCTCGAACCGCGCCTGCGCGACACCGACCTGCGCGTCCGCATCGCGACGCAGGCGACGCTCGAGGCACGCGACGTTCCTTGACCGATCGAGCCCGGACATGACGGATTCGCAACAACTCCGTGTCGGGGATCGCGACCTGACCGTGACGAGACCGGACAAGGTGCTCTACCCGGCGGCCGGATTCCGCAAGGCCGACCTGATCGACTACTACCGGCGCATCGCACCCGCCCTCCTCCCCCATCTCGAGGGCCGGCCGCCGACCCTCGTTCGGGCGCCGGACGGCGTCGACGGCGAGACGTTCTTCGCGAAGAACTGCCCGCAGCACCACCCGGATTGGCTTCGCGTCGCGCCGGGTTCGCCCGAGACGGGCGGGACGCGGGGCTGCCTCGTCGACGACGAGGCGGCGCTGGTCTGGCTCGCGAACCTCGCCGCGATCGAGTGGCACACCCACCAGTGGCGCGTCGAGGACCCGTCGCGCCCGACCGCGATGGTCATCGACCTCGACCCGGGCGCTCCGGCGACGATCCTCGACTGTTGCCGCATCGCGCTGACGGTCCGTGCGCTCCTCGAACGACTCGGCCTCGAATGCGTGGTCAAGACGTCGGGCCGCAAGGGCCTCCACATGTCGGTGCCGTTGATCGGCGCGGCCGTGACCGACGACGACACCAAACGGTTCGCGCTCGCAGTCGGCCAGTGGCTGGAACAACGCGAGCCCGACCACGTGACCACCGACATGAGCCGGGCGTCGCGGCCGGGGAAGGTGTTCGTCGACTGGAGCCAGAACGACGCCCACAAGACGACGGTGTGCGCCTACTCCTTGCGCGTCGCCGAACAGCCGGCCGTCTCGGCACCGGTCACGTGGGACGAGGTTGCCGATGCGGCCGCGCCCGGCGACCTGGCGTTCGGGGCCGCACAGGTCGTCGAACGCTACGAACGCGACGGCGACCACTACGCGGCGTCGCTGCGCCTCGAACAGGAACTGCCGCACCTCTGACCGCGCCTCTTTCCGCGCCGGGCCGGGGGCGCGGGCGCGGGCGGGAAGTTCAGGCGGGCGGGGGGCCCTCGACCAGGTCCATCACCACGCGGTAGGTGTCGAGCACCGACCGCATCGCGGCCATCGACGCGCGGTGCGCCTGGCTCGCGACCATGAGCGTGGTGATCTGCTCGGCGACGTCGACGCCGTTGTCCCCCGGAGCGACGGGGACCGCCGGGTCGGCGGCGGGCGGCGCCATCGGGAGCCCCGACTCGGCGATCCGGGCGGCGGCGGCGTCCATCGTGGCGTGGGCCCGCCGAGCGCTCGCCTGCAGGGAATCGATCGAATCCATCGGAGGATGGTGTCGTCGCGCGCGGGCGGCCGCCTTGAGCGCGACCTGCGGATGTGGCAGTCGTCGCTCCGCCGGCGGCCGGTTCCCTCGTGCACTCGTGAATCTGCTCGCGCCGGCAGGCGCTCGATGAACGACGCCGGCAGGCGCTCGATGAACGACGCCGGCAGGCGCTCGATGAACGACGCCGGCAGGCGCTCGACGAACGACGCCGGCAGGCGCTCGACGAACGACGCCTACAGGCGCTCGATGATCATCGCCATGCCCTGGCCGCCGCCGACACACATGGTCTCGAGCCCGTAGCGCTTGTCCTCGTGCTCGAGCCCGTTGATGAGCGTGGTCATGATGCGGGCGCCGGTCATGCCGAACGGGTGGCCGAGTGCGATCGAGCCGCCGTGCACGTTGAGCTTCTCCATCGGGATGCCGAGGTGCTTCGCCGACGGGAGCACCTGGGCCGCGAACGCCTCGTTGATCTCGACGAGGTCGATGTCGTCGATCGTGAGGCCGGCCCGTGCGAGCGCCTGACGCGACGCCTCGATGGGGCCGAGGCCCATGATCTCGGGGTCGAGGGCGCTCACGCCCGAGGCGACGATGCGGGCGAGCGGGGTGATCCCGAGCTCGGCGGCCTTGGTGTCGCTCATCACGACGACGGCTGCGGCGCCGTCGTTGAGCGGGCAGGCGTTGCCGGCGGTGACCGAACCGTCGGGCCGGAACACCGGCTTGAGGGCGGCGAGCTTCTCGACGGTCGTGCCCGGTCGCGGCCCGTCGTCCTTGGCCACCACGGTGCCGTCGGGGAGCGTGACCGGCGTGATCTCGCGCTCGAAGAAGCCGTTCTCCTGGTGCTCGACGGCGAGCTGCTGCGAGCGCGCCGCGAACTCGTCCATCTCCTCGCGGCCGACGTTCTCGGCCTCGACGACGTTCTCGGCGGTCTGGCCCATCGCGATGTAGACGTCGGGGAGGCCGGCCGGCGGGGCCCAGGTGCCCTGACCGCCTTCGCTGCGGGCGCGCGTGCGCGCCCGGGCGTCGTCGAACTTGTCGTTGGGCGGGCCGCTGTCGGCTGCGCCGTACATGAACCGGCTGACGGTCTCGACGCCACCCGAGACGAACACGTCGCCCTCACCCGCCCGGATCGCGTGCGCGGCCATGCGGATGGTCTGCAGCGACGACGAGCAGTAACGGTTGACGGTCACGCCGGGCACGTCGACGCCGGCGAGGATGGCCGAGACCCGCCCGATGTTGACGCCGGCCTCGCCCGCGGGCTGGCCGCAGCCCCAGATCACGTCCTCGACGAGCGCGGGGTCGAGTGCGGGCACCTTGGCGAGGACCGCGTCGATGACCAGCGCCGAGAGGTCGTCGGGGCGGCAGTCGACGAGCGACCCCTTGTTCGCCCGGCCGATGGGCGTGCGGGCGGTGGCGACGATGACGGCTTCGGGCATGATCCCTCCGGGTGCGGGCCCTCCGGCGCGTGGCCGCCGGGGCGGGCTGAACGCCGAGACGCTAGCCCGGGGGACGGGTGCCGCGCCCACCCGGCGATAGGGTCGCGCCGTGGCCGGCGCGCATGTGATCGAACACCACCGCAGCCACCGGATCGCGTGGCTGCGGGCCGCCGTGCTCGGCGCCAACGACGGGATCGTGTCGACCGCGGGGCTCGTGATCGGCGTCGCCGCCGCCGGGTCGAGCCGCACCGCCGTGCTCACCGCGGGGATCGCGGGTGTGATCGCGGGTGCGATGTCGATGGCCACCGGCGAGTACATCTCGGTGAGCTCGCAGCGCGACACCGAACAGGCCGACCTCGCGATCGAGGCGGCCGCGATCGAGGCCGACCCGCAGGGCGAGATGCGCGAGCTCGCGAAGATCTACGAGGACCGGGGCGTCGAGCCCGGTCTCGCCCGGCTCGTCGCCGAGCAACTCATGGCCCACGACCGCATCGGCGCGCACATGCGCGACGAGCTCGGGATCACGGAGATCGCGCAGGCCCGGCCGTTCCAGGCGGCGTGGACATCGGCGGTCGCGTTCACGACCGGCGCCGTGTTCCCGGTGCTCGCGATCGTCCTGGCGCCCTACGACCTGCGTATCGTCGTGTGCGCGGCGGTGTCGCTCGTCGCACTGATCGGGCTCGGTGCGCTGGGCGCGTTCGCGGGCGGGGCCGAATGGAAGCGCGGCGCGGCACGGGTGTTCGCGTGGTCGTCGCTCGCGATGATCGCCACGTACCTGATCGGGCGCCTCGTGGGCGCCAGCGTCTGAGCGGCGCCCCGGTCAGTCGACCCGGTCAGTCGACCCGGTCAGTCGACCCGGTCAGTCGACCCGGTCAGTCGACCCGGTCAGTCAAGACGCCGCAGTTCGCGCCGGTACAGCTCGCAGTTCCGCACGTATTCCTGCGCGGGATAGGTGATCTGCAGCGGGTTGACCGCGCCTTCTCGGAGTTTCGCCGGGACCCCGAGGGCCATCGCCCCCGCAGGCACCTCCATGCCTCCGGGAACGAGCGCGCCCGCGCCCACCAGCGCGCCACTGCGCACGATGGCCGCGTGCAGGACGATGGAACCGGTGCCCACCAACGCGCCGTCCTCGACGGTGCAGCCCTCGAGGTGCGCGAGGTGGCCGATCGTGCAGTCGGCTCCGACGACGGTCTCGTGCTGCCGGGTGCAGTGGATCACCGCGCCGTCCTGCACCGACGTACGAGCGCCGATCACGATCCGGCTCTGGTCGCCGCGCAGGACGGTCTGCGGCCAGATGGTCGCGCCGGCGCCGATCACCACGTTGCCGATGATCGTGCACTCGGGGTGCACGAATGCTTCGGGATCGATCCGGGGGCTGAGGTCACCGAGGGCGTAGAGGGCCATGGCACGTAGTCTGTCGCGTATGGACCACGCGGCGCATGTGGAGGCGATCGCCGAGCACGGCTACACCATCGTCGAGAACGCCATCGAGCCCGGCCTCGTCGACGCGCTCGCCGACGGCATCGACCGCCTGGAGCGGTACCTCGCGGTGGAGCCGGCACCCAACTCGTTCGAGGGGCACCACACGCTGCGGGTCTACAACCTGCTCGCGTACGACGACGTGTGGCAGCAGGTGCCGGTGCACCCGGGCATCCTGCCGATCGTCGAAGGCGTGCTCGACCCGGGGTGCCTCGTGTCGACGTTGTCGTCGATCGACATCCTGCCCGGCGAGACGGCCCAGCCGATCCACGCCGACGACCAGCTGCTGCCGATCCCGAAGCCGCACCCGCCGATCGTGTGCAACACGATGTGGGCGCTCACCGACTTCACCGAGGCGAACGGTGCGACCCGCGTCGTCCCCGGGTCGCACCGCTACGACCACGACCCCGATTACGGCGCGCACTACGACACCGTCGCCGCCGAGATGCCGCGCGGCTCCGTGCTGATCTGGAACGGGAGCCTGTGGCACGGCGGCGGCGCCAACACCACCGGCGATCGGCGCATCGGCATCGCGATGAACTACTGCGCGGGCTTCATCCGCCAGCAGGAGAACCAGCAGCTCGGCCTGTCGCGCGAGAAGGTCGCCTCGTTCTCCCCGCGGCTGCGCCAGCTGGTCGGCTACAGCGTCTACAACATGCTCGTCGGCCACATCAACAAGCGCACGCCCGAGCAACTGCTGCTGCCGAAGGCCGGTGACGACGCCGCCGCCGGCCGGATCGTCTGGGACGCGATATGAGCGACGACTCCGGGGCGGTGCTCGGGATCACCGACGACGCGCGGGTGCGCCTCATCCGGTTCGACCGCCCCGAGGCGCTGAACGCGTTCGACGAGGCGCTCTACCACGCGGCCGCCGACGCCCTCGCGGAGGCCGACGCCCGCACCGACATCGCGTGCGTCGTGCTCACCGGCAACGGGCGCGCGTTCTCCGCCGGCCAGGACCTCGGCGAGATGAGCCGCATCGACACGAGCGACGCGTCGGCGGGACCGTTCGGCGACGCCGGGCCCGGGTTCCCCCGGTTCCTCGACACGCTCGCCGCGTTCCCGAAGCCCGTGATCGCCGCGGTCAACGGCATCGGTGTGGGCATCGGCATGACGATGCTGCTCCACGTCGACATCGCGCTGATCGCGACGACGGCCCGGCTGCGCGCGCCGTTCGTGCCGCTCGGTGTCGTGCCCGAGGCCGCCGGGAGCCTGCTGATGCCCGCCGTGATGGGCAACCAGCGCGCGGCCGAGAAGCTGTACACCGGCGAGTGGATCACCGCCGACGAGGCGGTGGCGAGCGGCCTCGCGCTCCGCGCGGTACCGCCGGGCGAGCTGCTCGACGCGGCGATGGACCTCGCCCGGCGCATCGCGAAGATGCCCGTCGCCTCGCTGCGGGCCACCAAGGAGATGGTGATCGCCGGCCGGATCGACGCCGTACGCGCGGCGCGCGCCCGCGAGGACGCACAGTTCCAGGCGATGATCGGGCAGCCCGCGAACATCGAGGCGATCACGGCCTTCCTCGAGAAACGCGACCCGGACTTCTCCGGGATGTAGCAGGGCGGCCCGTCGGGTCAGCGGCCCTGGATGCGGGCAAGAAGCCGCAGCATCTCGAGGTAGAGCCACACGAGGGTCACGAGCAGGCCGAGCCCGCAGTACCACTCCATCGACCGGGGGTAGCGCGCCGCGACCCCGCGCTCGATGATGTCGAAGTCGAGCGCGAGATTGAGTGCCGCGACACCGGCGATGATGACGTTGATTCCGATCGCGAGCAGGCTCGTGGAGGTGAAGTAGCTCGGCGACGCCCCGAACAGGCTGAACAGCACGCTGACGAGATAGAAGAGCATGATGCCGAAGGTGGCGCCGATCACCACCATGCGGAACTTGTCGGTCACCTTGATGACGCGGGTCACGTAGAGGATGAGCATCACCGCGAACACGGCGACGGTGGCGCCGATCGCGGAGAGGACGATGCCGTCGTAGGCCGCGTCGTACGCCTTCGAGATCGCACCGAGGAAGAAGCCCTCACCCAGGGCGTACACCGGGGCGAGGAACCGCGCCCACTGGGGACGGAACGCGCACGCGATCACGGCCGCGAACCCCACGAGCACGCCGATGAGCGAGATCGCGGGGAACGACGTGACCTCACCGTCCTGCACCGGCACCGACATCCAGCCGAAGGCCGCGGCGACCATGAGCAGCACGAGGAGCACGCCGGTGGCCGACGTCGTGCCGCCCACCGTCATCGGGCGCGCCGCGCCCGTGACCGGGGCGCGCCCGTGACCGTCGCCGCCCGCGCCCACCCGGTCGGGTGCGGCTTCCGGAGAGACGGTCGTGGCCCGGGCCGGTGCGGCCCAGCCCGCCTCGTCCTCGGCGGGGCCGCCGGCGGCCTTGCGGAGCCGGTCATCGGTGAGAATCGGGTTCGCCATGGGGCCAGGCTAACGGTTGGGCGCCGTCGCGGACGGGCGGCCCGGCGGGCACCCCCGGTACCCTTTCGCCCCATGACGATCGTCGCGACCCGCAGCGGGAAGGTGGAGGGCGCCGAGCTCGACGGCGTGCAGGTGTTCAAGGGGATCCCGTACGCGTCACCGCCGGTCGGCGCCCGGCGCTGGCGGGGCCCCGAGCGCGAGGAGCCGTGGGACGGCGTGCGCGAGGCGACGCGGTTCTCGAACCAGTCGGCCCAGACGACGTTCGCGATGACCGCCATGCTCGGCGGCGAGCAACCCCCGTGCAGCGAGGACTCGCTCTACCTCAACGTGTGGACGCCGGCATGCGACGACGCCCGGCGCCCGGTGATGGTGTGGATCCACGGCGGTGCGTTCGTGTGGGGCGCGGGCGACACACCGTGGTACGACGGCACGAACTTCGCGAAGCGCGGTGACGTCGTGGTGGTGACGATCAACTACCGGCTCGGGCCGTTCGGGTTCATGCACCTCGGCGACCTGTTCCCCGACCTCGACGGGTCGGGCAACCTCGGGCTGCTCGACCAGATCGCCGCGCTCGAATGGGTGCGCGACTCGATCGAGGCGTTCGGCGGCGACCCCGACCGGGTGACGATCTTCGGCGAGTCGGCCGGCGGCGCGAGCGTCGCGACGCTGCTCGCGGTACCGAAGGCCCGAGGCCTGTTCCACCGGGCGATCGCGCAGAGCGGCGCCGCGTCGTGGTTCTCCACCCGCGAGCGGTCCACGACGTTCGCCACGGGCATCGTCGAGCACCTCGGCGTGCGCCCCGGCGACACCGACGCCCTGCTCGCGTGCTCCACCGACGCCGTGCTCGGCGCCCCGCCGCCGGTGGTCGAGAACGGCACGGCGAGCCTGCCGTTCGCGCCGGTCGTCGACGGCGTCACACTCACCGAGGCGCCGCTCGACCACATCGCCGGGGGCAACAGTGCCGGGGTTGCACTCCTGACCGGCACCAACAAAGACGAGATGACGCTGTTCGTGATGCAGGACCCGGGCTTCGCCGGGCTCACCGAGGAGTCCGTGCGCGACCGCCTCCGCAACTTCACCGGCGACGCGTCGTTCTTCGACGACTACAAGAGCCGCCGCCCCGGCGCCTCGCCCCAGCAGCTCTGGCTCGACATCACGACCGACGGCGTGTTCCGCATCCCGGCCATCCGCCTGCTCGAGGCGCAGCACGCGCACGGGCCCGTGTGGTCGTACGCCTTCACGTGGGAATCCCCGGTGTTCGGCGGCATCCTCAAGTCGACCCACGCGCTCGAGATCCCGTTCGTGTTCGACAATCTCGCCAAGGCCGGCTCCGAGATGTTCACCGGCACCGGCACGGAACGCCAGGGCATCGCCGACGCGATGCATCGCGCGTGGATCGCGTTCGCGCACGGCGGCGACCCGGCCCACGACGGCATCCCCGAATGGCCGGCGTACGACCTGGAGCGCCGGGCGACGATGCGGTTCGACGCGCACTGCGAACTGCTCGACGACCCGGCCGGCGCCGACCGCCGCATCTTCCCCGCGCGCTTCGGCGACTGACGCGGGCCGGTACCGCTCAGCCCGGTTCGGGCGCGAGGTGCCAGGCCTTCTCGCGCACCAACGCGCGGATGCCCGACTCCGACATCGACACGCCGAGGCCCGAGTGCCGGCGCCCCGACCACGGCAGCCGCACGCTGGACCGGTCGGAGGTGTTCCAGTACGCGTTGCCCACGTCGAGCCCGGCGAGGATGCGCTCGGCCCGGGCGCGGTCGGCGGTGAACACCGACGCCCCGAGCCCGTACTCGGTGTCGTCCATACGGGCGCGGGCGTCGTCGTCGTTCGCGACGCGCGCGACGGGCACCACTGGGCCGAACGTCTCCTCGCGCGCGATCTCCATCGCGTCGGTGACGCCCGTGAGCACCGTCGGCGCGAACCAGTTGCCGGGCCGGTCGAGGCGCGCGCCCCCGCACACCACCTCGGCGCCGCGGGCGCGCGCGTCGGC
>Ga0075471_10003353_pt1 | contig 10433 bp, 8 predicted proteins | sample DEB19_08_DNA_2_FD_74787 | JGI IMG/M metagenome (GOLD analysis project Ga0075471, IMG submission 74787) | Aqueous microbial communities from the Delaware River and Bay under freshwater to marine salinity gradient to study organic matter... | ecosystem: Environmental > Aquatic > Marine > Coastal ... | reverse complement strand
TGGTTTGGGCGGTCGCCGCTGCGGCGGCTCCCTCTGGTGCTCGCAAGTCATGGGTGCCCGTGGTTTGGGCGGTCGCCGCTGCGGCGGCTCCCTCTGGTGCTCGCAAGTCATGGGTGCCCGAAAATCACGAGTGCCCGCAGACGAAGTCTGCGGAACACCGGACGCGGGAGTCCGCTGACCCCGACGCCATCTGTTCCGCAGATTCCGGCTTCGCCTCCATCTACGGGCACTCATGCCGTCAGCGGTCGCGGTTCGCGGCGCGCTCACGCTCGAGCTCGCGCATGATCTGGTCGAGCCGCTCCTCGAGGCGGCGCAGGCGATCGTCATTGTTGTCGCGCCGCGCGTTCGGCTCGGGCCGACCATCGGGCCCGCCATCGCCGGGCATGCCGCCCTCGCGCATGCGCTGCTCCATGCGGCGGCTCCACTCCTCCATGCGGCGGTTGAATCCTTCCATGGCGCGCTCGAACTCCTGCATCTGCGCGGGATCGACGCCGCCCGGCATCATGGGCGTACCCGGCATCGCGGGCATGCCGCGCATGCCCGGCATGCGCATCTCGCGTCGCTGCCCATCTGGTCCGATGAAGAACATCACGCCGCCCGACTCCTCGTCGCCACCGCCGTCGAACATCTCGCCCGGAACCATTGGGAATCCCTGGACCTCAATCGGCTCGGACATGTCGAGCTTCGCCGCATCGAACTCGACCGCGGTCACCTCGACCTTGCGAGTCTCGCCGCCGCGCAGGATCTCGAGCGCGATCTTCGCACCGGGCTCGGCCTCGCGCAGCACGCGGCGCAGGTTGTCGCTCGAGGCCTTGCGGTCGCCGTTCACCGACACGATCACATCGAATTGCTCGAGGCCCGCCGCGTCGGCGGGAAGCCCGTCGACGACATTCGTCACCATGGTCGAGTTCGCGCGGTCGATCTTCAGGTGATGGAGAAGCGCGGGGTCGGGCGAGCCCAATCCGACTCCGATCATCGACTTCGGCGCGCCAGCTGTCTCGGCGTCCCGACGCACCTCGACATCGCGCTCCACGCGCACGCGCGGACCCGCATCCGCGCGCGGCGCGACCTGCGCGCCTGCCGCGACATGGCGCACGACCTTTCCATCTGCGCCGAGGATGTCGTAGCCGTCACCGGACCTGCGGATGCGGTCGGCGGGGATCGACCTGCCATCGACCTTCGCGACGACGACCTCGCCGTTCTCGATGCGCAGCTCGACCGATCCGCCGTCGCCTCCGTTCATCTGGTAGGCGAAGCTCTGGCGCGACTCGCTTCGCTGCGCCGAAGGCTGCGGCTGCTGGGCGGCGGCGCAGGAGGCGAGCGAGAGACCGATGAGTGCTGCGGGAAGGACGAGCGAGATGGGAGTGGTTTGCATGGCGGAACTCGACGGAGTCTGTCTGGAGCATGCGGCTGGCTCGGCGGCTGCGCATGCAGCACGAGCCAGGGTCAGGATCATGGATGATGCACTATTGCACGAGATCCGTCCGAGGGCGAATGATGAGCGTGCGGCGCGCTCCCGATTCGCCGGACGGCGCGATGCGGTGGATCTGGGGCGACACGCGTCGCTCGACGACCTGCCGGATGATGACGACCTCGAAGCCGCGGCCATCGCCGAGCTCACGCGAGCGGAGGAGCGTGGGCGGCGCGACCTCGCCCGAGAGCACGCCTTCCTCGCGCGCCTTTGCGACATAGGCGTCGAATGCGTCCTCGCTCGAGGTGAATGCGGGCGCGATGCCGGCGACGCTTGCCTGCTGCACCGCACCGCGAGGCAGGAACGCCTGCATGGTCCACGCAATCGCAAGCACCGCCGCAACCGCCCATCCAAGTTCGCTCCAACGCCCGCTCCCGCTGCGCAACCCGCGCGGCACCTCGACGCGGTCGGCAGCCGCGTGCAGCTCGCGCGCCATGCGCCCCAGCCGCAGCTCATCGGCCTGCCACAGCGCGAGCTCGTCGAGCACGGTTGCGTCGTGCGCACCGCGCGCGCGCACCTCGGCCAGCGCTGCGGGGTCGCCTGCCACGGCGCGCGCAAGCAGCACATCAAGCTTGGCGGCGGGCCCTGGCGTGTCGCGTGCGTCGTTCGAACCGTCGTCGTTCATGTCACTTGTCCTTCCAGTTCGCGCACCAGCTCGCGCAGCATGCGCCGCGCGCGCGCCAGGCGCGTCTCGATCGTGGTCTCGGGGACATCGAGCAGTTCTGCGATCTGCCGCTGCGTGAGACCGTGGGCAGCCTGCAGGAGCAGCGGCTCTGCGTACAGCGCAGGAAGCCTCGACACCAGCGCGAGCGTCTCGCGGGCATCGTCGGGGGATGCACCCACTCCAGCGCCACTCGCCGCTGCCGCGCGCTCGAGCGCATGCACGCGAACCGCACGGCGCTCAATGCCCTTGCTGCGCCCGGCCATGCGCGCGGCGTTCACCGCCACCACGCGCAGCCAGCCGCGCAGGCTCGCCGTATCGCGGATGTGATGGCACTTCGCGACCAGCGTGGCCGCGACTTCCTGCAGGAGGTCATCGACCTCGACGCCCGCCGGCGCGTGGGCGCCGGCGACCGCTGCAAGCCAGCGCCGGTTCGCCCGCCAGACTTCCGCCAGCGCCTCTCGCTCCCCCGCCGCAGCGCGCTCGAACAAGCGCGCCTCGGCGAACGACAGCGCGGCGCCCTCCGCGATCCGATCGCAGGAGGCTGGGCCACTGGTCATTTTGTGCGGAGGCGCGGATCGGTTCATAGGCAGCAGCGAGGCGTACACGGGCCTGGGGTCGTGAGGATGCACAAACCGCCGCCGCCCGTCCTCGTTTCGTCACTCTTCGCGGTTGTGGCGGCCCTGGTCACCACGAGCCGAGCAGGATCGCCATATCGGGCGCGCCGACCTCGCCGTTCCCGTCGAGATCCGCGTCGGGCAGCCTCGGATCGAAGGGGACTTCCCTGGGGACAGGTCCCCATGCATTCAGGAGCAGCGCCACATCCTGCGGAGCCACGATGCCGTTGCCGTCGATGTCGCCGATCGGCAGGCAGTCGAGCCGAACGCGCCAACGGACGCCGAAGAGCTGCTGCGGCGGCGGGTCGTCGGGCGCAGGCGGGTTCTCCGGATCGATGTCGTCGCAGTCGAGGCCGTTGCGCATCGATGCGTCGGCGTTGCCCGCGCCCAGGATCATGCTCGAGGTGCCTGCGCGCGCCACGAAGTTCAGCATCAGCGTGCCGCTGCAGATCGGATGCGCGACGAGCCACTTCACCTCGTTCGGTCCCTCGCAGTCGCCCAGGAAGTACTGCAGCTCGACGGGAAACTCGGCATCGATCGCGACGCGCAACCGCCGCGTCGACGGGCCATCGAGCGAGAACCAGTCGAGGTCGCGCGGACCGCCGCTGGTGATCCGCCCCTTGAACGCAAGCCCGCACTGCGGAGAGATGCGGCTGCTGTAGAAGCCCACGCCGCAGCCGTCGTTCATGCGCTCGTAGCACGGCTCCTGCTCGTCGATCGCGACGCCCTGGTCGATCGTGCACGGCTTCACCGCGCACAACTGGTCGGCCAGCCGCGCGCACGCTTCATCCCACGAAGCCCAGGTGCACCAGCCGTCGATGGCGGTGACGAGCTCGCAGCAGGCATAGTCGCTGCAGCCAGCCGTGTCGTGCGGAAGCGTGCACGCGCCAGCCGACGGGCAACTGATCCCCTCGCAAAGCTCGATCGCCGCATCGGCGCACGCCTGGTCCCAGGTCACCTCGCAGCACAGCGGGTTGGCCTCGCACACCAGCGTGCAGCACTCGGGCATCACGCAGCCGGGCGTCTCGTGCGGCGTTCGGCAGTCGCCCTCGCTCGGGCACTGCGCATGTGCTGCAAAGGCGACGAGCATCGCTGCGATGGCTGCGGCGCGCGTCTTCATCGCGTGCCTCCGATCGCGCGCGGACGCGAGATCTCCGACAGCCAGATCGCGACATCGGCGGCGGTGAACGCACCGTCGCGGTCGCGGTCGAGCCGCGGGACTTCGCCGCGGAACGGCTTCGGCATCGACGGCGCGTCGGCCGGCTCCACCGACGCAAGCCCGCCTCCGCAGCCCGATTGCTGCGGCGTGACATTGCGGCGCACGAACACGGAGCGGCTCGGTCCGTCGATGCCGACAAGATCGAGATCGCAGTCGCCGTCGACATCGGCCGCATCGAGGTGGCGGATGAGCTGACCGAACTGGTACGCGATGTCGATCTCGAAGGTGAACGCGCCCGCCGCGGTGCGGCGGCCGACGGAGATTGTGCCCGGGATCGCTGCGCCCGAGATGATGTCCATGTCGCCGTCGCCGTCGAAGTCGGCGCCGACCAGCGAGAAGTTGTAGCCCGTCGGGGAGCTGTCGCCCACGAGGCGCTCGGCCAGGCGCCCGCTTCCGTCGTTCACGAAGCACACGACCTTTTGGGTGGTCTCGAGCAGCAGCGCGGGCACCAGCACATCCATGTCGCCGTCGCCATCCGCGTCGGCAAGCTGCATCCCCGGCGCGCCCGGCCGCTCGTTGCCGATCTGCGGCACGCGGTACTCGACGGCCTTCACGAACCGTCCCGCCTCGTTGCGCAGCACGGCAACGCGGCTGCCGCCCACCTCGTTCGCAACGAGGTCGAGGTCGCCGTCGCCGTCCATGTCGGCCGCGGCCACGATGCGCGGATACGCGACGCCACCGAAGAAGGTCGCGAGCCGAACGCGGTCGGTGCGCTCGAACGCCAGCTTGCCGTGGTTCGCGAACACATCGACCGACTGCGAGATGTAGTTCGACACCGCGATGTCGAGGTCGCCGTCCCGATCGAAGTCGCCGAGCGCGATGCCCTGCGGATCGCGCCCCGTCCCGCCGAAGTCGACGCCCGCAAGCACGATCGCCTCGTCGAACAGGCCAGATCCGATGCCGCGATGGACAACGAGCCGCGGGACATCGCCGCGCCACGCGGTCACGATGTCGATGAGTCCGTCGGCATCGATGTCGCCCGTCTCGAGCCAGTCGGTGAAGCCCGGCGCGGCGAGCGTCTGCAGCGCCTCGAAGCGCCCATTCCCCAGGCCACGCCGCGTCATCAGGCGGTCGTCGGGATCGCGCCCGGCGAGGATGAGGTCGGGAAAGCCGTCGCCGTCCAGCTCGCGCACCTTGAACATCGTCGGGAAGAACGGCTCAGGCAGCTGGTCGTAGAGGTTGCCCTGGAAGACGAGCGGCTGGTCCTGCGCCCGCGCCACATCGGCCACGAGCGCCACCGCGGCTGCGGTCGCAAGCGTGGCGAGGAGGTTGGCTGCGGGGTATCGCGGCATGCGTCGGACCATACGCCGCGAGGGCGCGCGTCACTGCCAGTTGTTCAGCAGAATCGCGACATCGCGGCAATCGATCGCGCCGCTCGCATCGAGGTCGCCGAGGCCCGGCAAGCCCCAGCGGCTGATGCAGATCGAGAGGTCCATGCAGTCGACGCGGTAGTCGGAGTTCAGGTCGCCCAGGATCGGCTGGCGGTTGCCTGCGGCGGACAGGCCGACATTCAGCGTGGAGCTCGCGGTCACCGAGGTCACGGTGCCCGACATGAGGACATTGGCCGTGTTCCCCGCGGGGATCACAGTCGGGATCGCCAGCGCGACATCGGTGAATGGCGGCGCCGTCACGGGCTGCGTGGTCGTCGACTGGTTCGAGATCGACGCAGTCACCGTCACCGAATTGCCGTTGACGGTCACGGTGCCCGTGATCGGAAGCACGCTCGGCTGCGGCGTGCCGTCGGAGACGGTCTGATTCAGCAGCGTCGCGACGATCACGAGGTCGACGGGCACGGCCACGGTGAAGTCGAACGAGCCGTTCTTCTGCGGGACCATGATGCCGGTGGCAAAGTCGCCGGTCTGCGTCGCGCGCAGCGTGGTGACCGATCCGTTGCCGACGGGCAGCGGGATGTTCACACCGCCCGGGAAGATCGCGTTCGGCTGCTGGGTGTGAAACGACTGGTAGTTGATGTTGAGCGTCGCGCCGAGCGTGCCGGGCGTCGGGCCGAGCAGGTCGAGGTCGAGGCCGCCGATGCGGACCTGCAGCGTCTCGGGGTCGACGCCGATCGCAAACGCACCCAGCGGGTGCGAGCTGATGTCGCCCGCGAGCGCGAACGACGCGGAGTAGCTGATCGGGTTGTTGCCGCTGCCGCCGAACAGGCCTGGGATCGTCTTGGTTCCCGTCGGATTGTTGGTCGCGTCGTAGTCCCCGATGAAGGTGCCCGAGAAGGGCGCGCTCAGGTCGGTGGTCTGTACGACGGAACTCGTCGCGGGAAGCACCGAGCAGTCAAACACGATTTCATCCGCCGACACCGCGGTGGCGATCGGAGCGAGCAGGATGACGGCGGGCAGGATCGTGCGCATGGGATCAGGTCTCCTCTGGTAGACGCGTTCCGATAGGGTACAGCCGAGGTGTCCTTCTCCAAAGCGCCCGCGCCAATCCCGGCACGCTTCGCCTACTTTTCACGGGCCCGAGGAGCGGGCTCTGAAAGCGCCTTCAGGCGCTCGAGGCGCTGCTTGTGGAGCGGCCGATCGGGCTCAAGTGCAACCAGCGCCTCGATATGGACCTCGGCGCGGTCGTATCTCCGCGCCTCGACGGCGATCGCGGCCGCAAGTTCGCGGACCGAGGCATCGAAGGGATTCATGCGGACCGCGCGCTCGGCGCTCGTGAGCGCGGCGGGCAGGTCGCGGGCTGCACGGCGGTTCCGGGCGATCGCGACGGCGTAGATGTTGTCCTTGTCGGCGCGCAGGTCGAGCTCGCGAAGGTGACCGAGCGCGACGGGATCGCCCGCGGCGTCCAGCGACGACGACGATTCGCCCGCAAGCTGCGCCCACACGCGGTGCGGGAACGGATCGACAGGCCGCAACTTCGCGTAGCGCTCGAGCAGCGCGCGCGTCTCTGCGGTCCCACTCGCGCCAGCGCTCCGTGCGCGGCGCAGCAGGATCTCGACGAGATCGGGATGGTCGGGGAACTCCGCCAGGAACGACTTCACCGTCGCGGTGTCGAACTCGACCTGCGGCATCGGCTTCGGCGGCCACTCGCCGCCGCGCAGCGTGAAACGCTCGCCGCCCGGACGCCCGATCGCATCGGTCCACGCGCGCGCGACCGCAGCCATGCGCTCGTTCTCTGCAGTGCGCAGCCTGCCCTCCGCGGTCTCGTCGCCCGAGGTCAGCCGCAGCGCGAGCTCGCGCATCGACGGCTGCGGGTCCAGCCCCCACGCGCGCACCTCGGCGCCCGCCCATTCCTTGAAGCGCGCGAAGAACTCGGCGCGGCTCACGCCGAACGCGCGCCGCATGGCCTCGTCTTCCTTGATGCCCTCTGCGTACGAGAACAGCAGCTTGCGCAGCGGCTCCCAGCCGTAGGTGCGCTCGACGAACTCGATCATCCAGCGGCCCTGCGCGTACGCCTGCGCGCGGTCGGTGGGCTTGCGCGGGCGGATGAAGCCCCAGTTGATCGCGTCCATGTCGAACAGCGTGCCCGACTTCCACGCGGCCGCGAGCATCTGGCAGTTGTCGAAGGTGCGCGGCGTGTCCTCGAGCGTCACGGCGACGGCCTCGGTGAGCCAATGCGGGATGCGGTTCCGCGTCATCGAGAGCGTGACGGTGTGCGTGTACTCGTGGCGCAGCACCGCCAGCGGGTCGAACAGCCCGAGGTGCTTCTTCTGCGGGCCATCCTTGGGGATCTCGATGGCGATGGTCGGGCCCGTGCAGACCGCGATGGTGTGGATGCGCGGAAGGCCTGTGATGCGCACGCCGAAGCTGCGGTGGTCGGGCATCACATCGATGAGCGTCTTCTGCGCGGGCTCGTGGCCGATGCGCGCGCAGACCTCCTCGTGCATCTGGTCGAGCACATCCGACAGGAGGCGCGCGACCAGCGCCGCATCGCCGTCGGGGTGGCGGATGACGAAGTGCTTCGTCTCGATGCGCTTCCAGCCCGCGAGCTCCTCGGCCAGCCGCAGCGTGAAGACGGTGCGCTCGTCGTTTGGATCAAGCTTGGTCGCGGTGCGCAGGTCGGCGACGGCGCGCTCCTCGCGGCCATCCTGCATCGCCAGCAGGCCGAGCTCGGAGAACGGGATCGACCACGCGGGCTCGCGCTCGGCGGCGCGCACGAGGATCTCGCGCGCCTCCGCGTACTGGCGGTCGAACGCAAGCTGGCGACCGCAGGTGACAAGCGCGTCGGCGCTGCCGGGCTGTAGCCGGTCGGCCGCCGCGAGCGTCTCGCGCATCGCGGCGAAGTCGTAGCGCGAGCCTTCGACGGCGGCCTTCCACGCGAGCGCTTCGGCGGGCATGTCCGCTCGCGCCAGCACGGGCGCAAGCGCCTCCGCTGCAGCGGCAACATCGTCCTGCACGAGGTTGTTGCGGACATCGACGAAGGCGGCGAGCGGATGCGCGGGATCGAGCCTGCGCAGCGCAATCGCGGCGTTGGCGCCGCCCGCGAAGTCGAAGCGGGCGATCGCGATCTCGGCGGCGAGGCGCCAGCCTTCGGCGCTGCGCGGGCACAGCGAGAGCGCCTCGAACAGCGCGCGGACCGCATCGTCCATCGCGTGCCGCTCCGCGAGCAGCTGGGCCTCGCGCAGCCGGATGCGCGGGTCAAGGCGGTCGAGCTCCTGCCGCGCGCGCGCAAGCGACGCGAGCAGGTCCTTGTATTCACCGGCGAACGCCGCATCGAGGCGGATGCGCAGCGCGCCAAGGTCGACGGCGGCCAGGATCTCGTCGACCGACTTCGATTCCATCCGCGCATCGCGTACGGCCGCACGCGCGCAGATCGCGGCGGCATCCGCGTTGCGCCCGAGCGCGGCCAGCGAGCGAGCGCGCAGCGCGAGCAAGACGATGTCGCCGGTGCCTTCGGTGGCGGCGATCACCTCGGCGTGGCGGCCGAGCCGCGCGGGAACCTCGAGCCGCAGCGCGAGCGGGACGGCGGCGTCCTGGAGCGCAGGGTCGTCGAGCCGCCAGCGCTCGAGCGCCACGCGCGCGCGGCGCACCGGTGCATCGAGGTCGAGGTCGTCGAAGAGTCCGTGGCGGACGCGCAGGTCCTTCCGCTCGGCGTCCTTCAGGTACGGTGCGGTGATGCTCTCGAGCACGGCGTTGGCGGGCGCGACCGAATCGGGCAACGCACCCTGCGCCGCGGCAGGTCCGCAAAGACCGCCCGCGAGCAGGACATGTGCGATCCATCGCAGCCTGAAACTCCGCATGAACCGAAGGGTAGCACCCGCTCCCATCCCACGGCGCTCCGCGGCGGCAACCCGCGCGGAATCGCCCGACCTCGGCTACCGTCCTCGCGCCCATGCTTTCGCTCGTCGCCGTCTTCCCCCTGCTCTTCACTCCGCCCGATGCGGCGCCGTCGGCCCCGCAGACGCAGGCCCACGCGACGCCCGACCGCGTCGATGAGTTCCTCACCGAGCTCGAGAGGACGGGCGCGACGATCGACACGCTCAGCGGCGGGCTCTCGCTCGAGAAGTTCGACGCGCTGGTCGAGGAAAGCGAGCGCCGCTTCGGCCGCGTGGTGGTCGACAAGAAGGACGGCAAGCGCCGCTTCGCGATCTACTTCGAGGAGTTCGTCGACGGATCCGGCCGCTCCGACCGCTCGGTCGACCATTGGATCTACTCCGACGGATGGCTGTGCGAGCAGGATCACCGCAACAAGAGCTTCACCAAGCGGCAGATCGTCGCGCCGGGAGAGAGCTTCGATCCGCTCGCGCTCGGCGAGGGTCCGATTCCCATCCCGATCGGCCAGAAGAAGGCCGAGGTGCTCGCGCGCTTCGAGGTCAGCGAGACCGAGGTGCCAATCGACATCCCGCTGCTCGGGTCGATGAAGAATGTCGCGGGGCTCAAGCTCGTGCCGAAGGCGGGGACTCCGATGGCGAAGGAGACCTCTGCGGTCGAGCTGTTCTACGACCGCACGAGCCTCGCGCCCACGGGCGTCGTGATCCGCGAGAAGAACGGCAATCGCACGGTCGCGCGCATCGCGAAGCCCGTCGTCAACGGCGAGGTGAAGGCCGAGGACCGCGCGCTGCTCGAGATCCCCGAGCCCGATCCGAAGCAGTGGACGATCGATGTCCGCCCCTGGAAGAAGCCGGAGTAAGGGCGGCGACAGCCGCGAAACTCTGGGGTGCCCTCAGGCCGGCGAGTCGAGAGGCAGATCGGCTCGGGCGTGATGCACCGCCGAGCCTGAGGGTGGGCACTTGGACACGCGATGGTCGGGATCATCCAAGCCGAGCCGACACGAACAAGCCGATTCCGTACCCCCACCCTCGGGCTCGCCGCGCATGATCACGGCAACTTGGGCATCACACGACTCGGCGGCCCGAGGGCACCCCAGATCTCGTCACCAACACCGAAGGGAGCGGCCGCAGCCGCGACCGCGGAGTCCGCTTACTTTCCCAGGAGGCGAGCGCGATTCACTCGCGCCGCCTCCCACCAGAGGGAGCCGCCGCAGCGGCGACCGCTCAAACCACGGCAGCCGCCG
>Ga0075471_10003352_pt1 | contig 10435 bp, 9 predicted proteins | sample DEB19_08_DNA_2_FD_74787 | JGI IMG/M metagenome (GOLD analysis project Ga0075471, IMG submission 74787) | Aqueous microbial communities from the Delaware River and Bay under freshwater to marine salinity gradient to study organic matter... | ecosystem: Environmental > Aquatic > Marine > Coastal ... | reverse complement strand
GCCCCGCGCGAGGCCGTGTGGGCGTCCGTGTGCTCCCTCGGCGGACGCAGGGGCTATTACGCGGCCGATTGGCTGTGGCGGGTGCGGGGGGTCATGGACCGTTTGGTGGGCGGGCCGGGCCTTCGGCGAGGACGCCGCAGCGAGGGCGCCCTCCGGCTCGGCGACGCGCTCGACTTCTGGCGCGTCACCGCGATCGACGCCCCGAACCACCTCGAGCTGCGGGCGGAAATGAAGCTGCCGGGCGTGGCGACACTCCGGTTCGACCTGTCCCCGAGGCCATCCGGAACGCCGGGCACCACGCTCGTGATGACCGCGCGTTTCCGCCCGCACGGGCTGCTCGGGATCGCCTACTGGTATGCCGTGCTGCCGCTCCACGGCATCGTGTTCAACGGGATGCTGCGCGGCTTGGTGCGGTCGGCGGAGGCAGGCATCACCTCGCCGCGCCAGGTGCCGTGAGTTCGTCGGCCAGCGCCGCTGCGCCGTAGACCTTCCGCATCGATTCGATGATGGCGCGCGCATCGACCGAGGTCGCGCGGTTGCGGGACGGGTCGTAGACCACGTCGCCCGCGAGGCTGTCGAGGTTGCCGTCGAAGATCAGGCCGACCACCTCGCCGTCGACGTCGACGATCGGCGAGCCGGAGTTGCCGCCGATGATGTCGTTGGTCGACACGAAATTGAAGGGCACCGTGCCGTCGAGGCGTTCCTTCGCAGAGATCCACGAGGCCGGCAGCTCGAAGGCGGGATCGCCGGCGCGCGCCTTCGCGCGGTCGAAGGTGCCCGCAATCGTGGTGAAGGCCGGCACCTCGGTGCCGTCGGCCGCGGTCCAGCCCTTCACCGTTCCGTAGCTCATGCGCAGCGTGAAGGTGGCGTCCGGGTAGACCGAGTCGCCGAAGGCGGCGAAGCGCGCGGCGGCGATCTTGCCGTATCCCAGCTCCTGCGGGGAATCGACCTCATCCTCCCAGGCCTTGCGCGCGGCGCGGGCCTCGGCGTCGATCGACGCCATGAATGCCATCATCGGGTCCGCGGGGTCCGGGGCGCGGCGCGCGGCGACGTCGGCAAGCTTCGTGCCGCGCACCAGTTCGGTCGCGCGCGCCCGCGGGCTCTTGCCGGCGAGCACCTTGGCGACCAGCGGGTCATCGAGCCCACGCTCCTCGGCCAGGCCCGAGAGCATCGACGCCATGCGCTCGATCTCCAGCTGCGGGTAGATGGGCGCGGGCGAGTAGAGGCGCGACTCGAGGGTCGCCCGGTTGGCGTCGGCGAACTCCGGCAGGCGCTCGGCGCTCGGCTTCGCGTCCTCGGCCTTCATGCGCACCAGCGTGCGGGCGATCCCCGCCAGCGCCCCACCCCGCATGCGCCGCTCGAGCGCCATGTAGTCGGGGGCAAGCCGCTTCCACGCCGCCAGCGACTCCCGGACCAGGCGCCGTCCGTCCTCGTAGTCCTTGGCCGCGGGCGTGCCGGCGAGGCGCTTGGCGAGCGCCGCCTCCTCCGCGCGCTTGGCCGCGACGAGGGCCGGATCCTGGAGCGCGTCGAGCAGCCCCTGCGAAGACTTGCGGCCGTTCTGCGTCCCGAAGAAGTCCTCGCGCGCGATGCGTGCCTCCTCGGTTCCGCGGCCCATGAAGGTCGTGAGCTTCACTTCGTTGCGCCACAGCCGGCGCAGGCCCATCGGCTCCTCGACGTCGCGCATGAAGGCCACGTGGTCGGCGGTGTAGAGGCGGTTGGTCGAGCCCGGGTGGCCCCAGGTGAACACGAGCTCGCCCTCCTTCGCGCCGTCGGCGTCCCACGCCAGAAAGTGCTCTGGATTCATCGGCTTGCCATCCTCGTAGATGCGGAAGAAGCAGCAGTCGAGGTCGTAGCGCGGGAACTCGAAGTTGTCGGCATCGCCGCCGAAGAAGGCGATCGCGGTCTCGGGCGCGAAGACGAGGCGCACGTCGCGCCAGGTGCGGTAGCGGTAGAGGTGGTAGCGCCCGCCCTGCCAGAGCGTCACCACCTGGCTCTTCAGGCCGGTGGCCTTCTCGCTCTCGTCCTCGATGCGCGTGATCTCGCGCCGGCGCGCCTCGCCGGCGGCGGCGGTGTCCGCGGCGCCCTTGCCTGCCCCAACGACACGGTCGGTGACGTCCTCGATCGACCAGAGTGCATTCAGCTCGAGGTCCGGGCACGGCAGTTCCTCGCCGCGGTCCTTCGCGAGGAAACCCGTCTTCAGGAGGTCGCGCTCCGGGGTCGAGAGCTTCGCGAGCATGTCGCTGCCCACGTGGTGGTTGGTCATGACCAGCCCGTCCGGGCTCACGATCGACCCGGAACCGCCGGTCGAGAAGCGCACGCAGGACTTCTGGAGCCGTTCGAGCAGCGCGGGAGAGGCCTCGAACCCGTACTTCTCCTTCAGCGCCGCGGATGGAAGCGCATTGGGCAGCCACATGCCTTCCTCCGCACGGGCGGTGCGCGGCGAGGCGACAAGGGCGAACCCGGCGGCAAGCGCGAGCAAGGCGAGACGGTGCATGCCGGGGAGCGTAGAGGCTGCGGGCTATCTTGGGCTTCATGCTCGCCGCCGCGCTCGCGACCGTGCTTTCCATGCAGGCAGCCCCCCGGTCCGCCGATGCGCCGACCGAGGCGGCACAGGTCGCCCTCTGGGCCACCGACCGCGATGCCCGGATGCAGTGGTGGCGCGAGGCTCGCTTCGGGATGTTCATCCACTGGGGCCTCTACTCCCCGGCCGGCGGCAGCTGGGACGGCACGCGCTACGAACAGCACTACGCCGAGTGGATCCAGCACTGGGCGGCCGTGCCCTGCGCCGAGTACGCACGGCAGATGAGGCCGCGATTCGCGCCGGATCCGGGCTTCGCCGATGCGTGGGCCGACCTTGCCCATGATGCGGGCATGCGCTACGCCGTGATGACCTCCAAGCACCACGACGGGTTCACGCTCTTCAACTCGAAGGAGCCGTACTCGGTCGGCAACCCCATCACGCTCGGCACCAACATCTCGCCCCCCGGCCGCGACCTCGCGCGCGAGTTCGCCGATGCCATGCGCGCACGCGGACTGCGTGCGGGCTTCTACTACTCGCTGCTCGACTGGCAGCACCCGGACGCCTACGAGATGGCGCTGCCGGCCTACCCAAAGACCGGCCACGCGCGCGACCACGAGCGCTACAAGGCCTACGTCCGCGGCCAAGTGGCAGAGCTGCTGTCGGGCTACGGACCGCTCTCGACCATCTGGTTCGACTACTCCGACGAGACCCGCCAGGGCGCGGCCTGGGGTGCCGGCCTTCTGATGGCCGACATGCGCGCGGCGCAGCCGGCGATCCTCGTGAACAACCGGCTCTTCTTCGGGCTCGAGAACAAGAACGGCGACTACGGCACACCGGAGAAGTACGTGCCGCCGACCGGCCTTCCCGGCATGGACTGGGAGGTCAACCACACGCTGAACGAGAGCTACGGCTACAGCGCCCACGACATGAACTGGAAGGACACCCGGGCGGTGGTGCGGCTCCTCTCCGACATCGTGAGCAAGGGAGGCAACCTGCTCCTCAACATCGGTCCCGACGAACGCGGCCGCGTTCCCGAGCAGGCGGCAGCGGCCCTGCGCGGCGTCGGCACATGGATGCGGACGAACGGAGAGTCGATCCACGGCACGACCGCCAGCCCCTTCGAGCGGCTTCCGTGGGGGCGGGCCACCCAGAAGCCCGGCGTGCTCTACCTGCATGTCTGGGAGTGGCCGAAGGACGGGATGCTCGAGGTGCGCATGACGGGCCGGGTGCGGTCGGCGCGGCTGCTCGGCGCCGAGGGATCCCTGCCCGCGGGTCCGAGCCCGGTGGCGGGCCGCGGGCTCATGATCGGGCTGCCGCCGACGGCGGCCGATGCGATCGTCCCGGTGGTGCGGCTCGACCTCGAGGGGCCGGTGGAACCGATGCCGTTCCTCGTCGTCCCTGACACGACGGGCGTACTCACGCTGACGCCGCACGACGCCGTGCTGGCCGGGCCGTCGCTCCGCGTCGAGCGTGTGGGCGTGATCGGCGACGTGACGCACAACCTCGGCTACTGGCTCGACCCGTCGGCCACGGCCTCGTGGCCGATCGGCGTCGCCGGTGGTGCGGACGGGACCTTCCGGGTCGAGGCGGAGATTGCCTGTGCCGACGCATCCGCCGGATCGCGCATCCGGTTCGACGTCGAGGGCGGCACGGATACCCCGGAGTTCACCGTTCCGGCGACCGGCGGATGGCAGTCCTACCGCACGGTCGAGCTCGGCCGGGTGCGGCTGCCGGTCGGCTCGCACCGGGCGACCCTGCGAGCCCTCAGCAAGGTGGGCGAGGCGGTGGTGAACGTGCGGTCGATCCGGCTGGTGCCCGATGGCGGGCCATCGGGCACGCCGTCACCCGCGCAGCGCCCCTGAACCGATTCCCAACGCCTTCCCGATACACAGACATCATGGCCACCCCCGGTCCGCGACTGCGTGTCCTCTTCCTGTGCACCGGAAACTCCTGCCGCAGCCAGATGGCCGAAGGATGGGCCCGTGCGATGCATGCGGACCGGATCGAGGCCCACTCCGCGGGCACGGCACCGCACGGCCTCAATCCGCTCGCGGTGCGCGCCATGGCCGAAGCGGGCGTCGACATCTCCGGGCACCGCTCGAAGCGCCCGGAGGAGATCGGCGGCCGCTTCGACGTCGTGGTGACCGTGTGCGGCGACGCCGACGATTCCTGCCCCGCCTTCCCCGGCGCGCGCATCGTGCACGTCGGCTTCGATGACCCGCCCCGCCTCGCCGCCGGTGCCGCCTCGGACGAGGAGGCCATGACGCACTACCGACGCGTGCGCGACGAGATCCGCGCCTTCGTCGAGCGGATGCCGGCGGCGATCGTCCCGCCGGCCGACTGCGCCCCCGATGCCTGCCCACGCCGGCTCGGCTTCCTCGACCGGTACCTCACGCTCTGGATCTTCCTGGCGATGGGCGTCGGCGTGCTGCTCGGACGGGTCTTCCCGGGCATCAAGGACGCCGCGGAGGCGGTGACGGTCGGCACCACCAACGTCCCGATCGCCGTGGGCCTGGTGCTGATGATGTTCCCGCCGCTGGCCAAGGTGCGCTACGAGGAGCTGCCGCGCATCTTCGCGGACCGGAAGGTGCTGGCGCTGTCGCTCGTCCAGAACTGGGTCGTGGGTCCCGTCCTCATGTTCGCGCTCGCGGCGATCTTCCTGCACGACCGACCCGAGTACATGCTCGGGCTCGTCATGGTGGGCCTGGCGCGCTGCATCGCCATGGTGCTGGTGTGGAACGACCTCGCCCGCGGCAGCGCCGAGTACGCCGCCGGGCTCGTGGCCTTCAACAGCATCTTCCAGGTGCTGTTCTTCGGGGTGTATGCGTGGATCTTCATGACCTGGCTGCCGCCGCTCGTGGGCCTCGAGGGCGCGGTGGTCGACGTGGGCATGGGCGAGATCTTCGCGAGCGTGGCGATCTACCTCGGGATCCCGTTCCTCGGCGGGATGCTGACGCGGTACGTGCTCCGGGGCGCCAAGGGCGACACGTGGTACGTGGAGCGGTTCCTGCCGCGGATCGCGCCGGTGACGCTGGTGGCGCTCCTCCTCACGATCGTCGTGATGTTCAGCCTGCAGGGCGACCGCATCGTCGCCGCACCGGCCGACATCCTGCGGATCGCGGTGCCGCTCGTCAGCTACTTCGTCATCATGTTCTTCGCGTCGTTCCTGATGGCCCGGCGCGCCGGCGCGGAGTACGAGCGCGCCACGACGCTCGCCTTCACCGCGAGCGGCAACAACTTCGAGCTGGCGATCGCCGTGGCGATCTCGGTGTTCGGCATCGCCTCCGGCGAGGCCTTCGCCACCGTGGTGGGGCCGCTGGTCGAGGTGCCGGTCTTGATCCTCTTGGTCGGCGCGGCGCTGCGGATGCGCGGGAAGTGACGCGTCAGTCGTCCGGCGTCCACGCCGTGCCGTCGGACTGGCGCACGCGCGGTCCCGCGGCCTTCAGCAGCTCGGCCACCTCTTCCCGGGGACGCAGGGCGACGCTTCCGTCGGCAAGGACGATGTTCAGGGTCCGCGCGTCGACGACCGACGGGTTCTCGACGAGGATCGGGGCCTGCGGATCAGCCGCCGCTCCCGCCTCCGACACGATGCGTAGGTAGGACCGGGCCGCCCCCTCCGCCGACGGCGAGATCCACATCTCGGCCGGGAGCGAGTACCGGGACTCGAGGTTGGCGTCGGCGGGCGGGACCTCCGCATCGGCCAGCATGACGCCGACGATCTGCCGCATCTGGGCGCCGCTCTCGACGGTGCGGGCGGCCTGTCGTGCGCTCTGTCGTGCCTGGCCGAGCGCGGGCAGCAGCAGGGCCAGGAGCAGCGCAACCGTCGACAGCAGCCCAAGCACGCCGGTCACGATGCCGGCGATCGCGAGGCCCCGTCCATTCACGCTCGCCCGCGCCAGGTACACCGCCCCGAGGATGATGGCGACGATCCCGAGGAGCGGGACGCAGAGGCCGACGATGCCGCACACGAGCGCCGCGACGGCAAGGCCGGTGCCGCCCGAATCCGGGGAAGCGGCAGGCGTGGGGGCGGTCGGCGGCGTGGATGCGTACTGGCTCATCGAGCGGTCCCTCCGTTGACGGAAGCCTACCGACCCTGCGTGCGCGGCAGTCCGTGCGCCGCGGCGCTAGAGTCCGGCCAGTCATGCCCCGCCCGGACGGCGACCCATCCCCCGGCTCCTACCGCCGCGGCCACCTGCGCGCCCTCGAGGACGAAGCCGTGCACATCCTGCGCGAGCTGGCGGCCGAGCGAGAGCGGCCCGTGCTCCTCTTCTCGGGCGGCAAGGACTCGATCGTCCTGCTGCGCCTCGCGGAGAAGGCGTTCCGCCCGGCGAAGTTCCCCTTCCCGCTGATGCACGTCGACACCGGGCACAACTTCCCGGAGGTGATCGACTACCGAGACCGGCGCGTGGCCGAGCTCGGCGAGCGCCTGGTGGTGGCGAGCGTCCAGGACTCGATCGACCGCGGCCGCGTGACCGAGGAGACCGGGCCGCGCGCCTCGCGCAACCGCCTGCAGACCACCACGCTCCTCGACGCGATCGAGGAGCACCGCTTCGACGCGGCGATCGGGGGCGCGCGCCGCGACGAGGAGCGCGCACGCGCGAAGGAGCGCATCTTCTCGCACCGCGACGAGTTCGGGCAGTGGGACCCGAAGAACCAGCGGCCCGAGCTCTGGAACCTCTACAACACCCGGATCCGCGCGGGCGAACACCTGCGCGTCTTCCCCCTCTCCAACTGGACCGAGCTCGACGTCTGGCAGTACGTGAAGGCAGAGGGCCTTGAGCTGCCGTCGATCTACTTCGCGCACCGGCGTCCCGTGTTCCGTCGCGACGGCATGCTCTACGCGGACGGCCCGTTCATGCGCCGGCTGCCGACGGAGGACCTCTTCGAGGAGACCGTGCGCTTTCGCACCGTGGGGGACATGAGCTGCACGGGTGCGGTGCGCTCGGAGGCCCGGACGATGGACGAGGTGATCGCCGAGGTGGCCGCCGCGCGCGTCACCGAGCGTGGCGCCACGCGCGCCGACGACCGCGCCACCGAGGCGGCCATGGAAGACCGCAAGAAGGAGGGCTACTTCTGATGCTCCGGGAGCCCCCCGTCGAGCTGCTGCGGCTCTCCACCGCCGGGTCCGTCGACGACGGCAAGAGCACGCTGATCGGCCGCCTGCTGCACGACTCGAAGTCGATCTTCGAGGACCAGCTCGCGGCCGTCCAGGACTTCTCGCGCCGGCGCGGGGACGAGCGGCCCGACCTGGCGCTCCTCACCGACGGCCTGCGTGCCGAGCGCGAGCAGGGGATCACGATCGACGTGGCCTACCGCTACTTCGCCACCCCGCGTCGGCGGTTCATCCTGGCGGACACGCCCGGGCACGTGCAGTACACGCGCAACATGGTCACCGGGGCGAGCACGGCGAACCTCGCCATCGTCCTGGTGGACGCCCGCCAGGGGGTGCTCGAGCAGACGCGCCGGCACGCGTACATCGCGTCGCTCCTGCGCATCCCGCACCTGGTGATGGCGGTGAACAAGATGGACCTCGTGGGGCACGACGAGGCCACGTTCCGCCGGATCGAATCGGAGATGCGCGAGCTGGCGACGCGGCTGGACGTCCAGGACGTCACGTTCATCCCGATCAGCGCGCTGCACGGCGACAACATCGTGGATCGCTCGGCGAACATGCCCTGGTACTCGGGGCCCACCCTGCTCCACCACCTTGAGCACGTGCACATCGCCAGCGACCGCAACATGCAGGACGTGCGCTTCCCGGTGCAGTGGGTGATCCGTCCGCAGTCGGACCGCTTCGCCGACTACCGCGGCTACGCGGGACAGGTGGCGGGCGGCGTGATGCGCCCGGGCGACGAGGTGGTCGTGCTCCCGAGCGGGCTGGAGACGCGGATCGCGCGCATCGACGAGATCGGCCCGGACGGCCTGCCACGCGCGATCGACGAGGCCTACCCGCCGATGAGCGTGACCGTGCACCTGGCCGACGACCTGGACGTCTCGCGCGGGGACATGATCTGCCGGCCGGGCAACCGGCCGACGGTCTCGCAGTCCTTCGACGCACGGGTGTGCTGGCTGGGCGAGCGCCCCCTGCAGCCGCGCACGCGCTACGCCATCAAGCACAGCACGCGGAATGCCCGCGCGATGGTCGAGTCGATCGCCTATCGCCTGGACATCCAGACCGGCCACCGCGACACGGCCGCGCAGCAGCTTGCGGCGAACGACATCGGCCGCATCACCGTCCGCACCACCGCGCCGATCATGCACGACCCCTACCACCGCAGCCGGACGACCGGCGCGTTCATCCTCGTCGACGAGTCGACCAACGCGACCGTCGCCGCCGGGATGATCGTCGGGGAGGGCTGAGGCATGGGCCCGGCGCCCGCCGACGCGCGCCTCGGCCGGCGGGCGGCATTCCTCGCATGCCTCGCGGCAGCGATCGCCCTGGGCCTTGCCTCGCGGCGGTTCGGCCCGGCGCTGCCGGTCTTCGTCGCGACCTACGCCGGCGATGCGCTCTGGGCGGCGGCGGCGTACCTCGCGCTCGGCGTCGCGTGGCCCTCGGGACCGATCATGCGGCGGGCGGCGGCGTCCTTCCTGTTCGCCGCGGCGGTCGAGGCAAGCCAGCTCTACCACGCGCCCTGGGTCGACGGGATCCGTGCGACGCGGCTCGGCGCACTCGTGCTCGGCTCCGGCTTCCTCTGGTCGGACCTCGCGTGCTACGCGGTCGGGGTGGTGGCTTCCGCGGCGGGCGAGCGGCTGGCGGATAGGCTCATTCGTCGATGAAGGCCATCCTCCGGAACGTCGGTGCCGTCGTCCTGGGCATCCTCCTCGGCGGCGTCGTGAACATGGCGATCGTGTACGCGGGCGCCGCGCTGATGCCGCCTCCGCCCGGGGTCGACGTGTCCGACCCGGCCAGCATCGACGCGCACCTGCGCGAGTATTCCGTGCCGCAGCTTCTCGCACCGTTCGTCGCCCATGCCGTCGGCACGCTCGTCGGTGCGGTGGCCGCTGCACGGCTCGCAGCGAAGGGGCCGCTCGCGGCGGCACTCGCGGTCGGCGGCGTCTTCATGCTCGGGGGCATCGCCGCGGTGCGGATGATGCCGGCCACGCCCACCTGGTTCGCGGTGCTCGACCTCGGCGTCGCCTACCTCCCGATGGGCTGGCTGGGCGCGCGCCTCGCGATGCGCGGCCGCTGAACGCGGCGCCGCGCCCCGCTACATTCCGGGATCCATGGACGACCCACGTGCACGTTTCGCCGGCGCGAAGAGGCTCCAGCTGCACCTCGGCGGCTGGGAGCCCCGCGAGGGCTGGCTGATCGTCAACGTCGAGGACCGCCCGGGCGTCGACGTCCGGAGCGACGTCACGGACCTCTCGATGTTCCCGGATGGCAGCGCGGTCGAGATCTACGCCTCGCACGTCTACGAGCACCTCGGATACGTCAGCGAGCTGCCGAAGGCGCTCTCGGAGGCACGGCGCGTGCTGATGCCGGGCGGCCGCCTGCGGGTGGCCGTGCCGGACCTCACCGTGCTCTGCAGGCTGTTCCTGCAGGCCGAGCACGAGAACGGTTCCGTGACGCTGCCGGACGGGACCAAGACCGACGGGCAGTTCTGGGTGCAGCGGATGATCATGGGCGGGCAGACCGAGCCCTACGACTTCCACAAGACGGGCTTCTCGGAGCGCATCCTGGTGGCCTTGCTGCGGCAGCACGGATTCAAGGACTTCCGCCGCGTCGACGACTTCGGCCTGTTCAACGACTGCTCCACGCTCACCTTCGCGGGAGCGCGGATCAGCCTGAACATGCAGTGCATCCGGGCGCCGGACCCGAGGTGAGCGTCACTTCGGCTTGTTGGTGTTCGCCATCGCGATGACCTTCGCGGCATCGCCGGTGCCCTGGAACACCGCCATGAACGGCGCGGGGTC
>Ga0075471_10003351_pt1 | contig 10436 bp, 18 predicted proteins | sample DEB19_08_DNA_2_FD_74787 | JGI IMG/M metagenome (GOLD analysis project Ga0075471, IMG submission 74787) | Aqueous microbial communities from the Delaware River and Bay under freshwater to marine salinity gradient to study organic matter... | ecosystem: Environmental > Aquatic > Marine > Coastal ... | reverse complement strand
TTCATAGCTGTGCCTCCTGCTCTTTAGTTAGTGAATAGGTAGCTCTAAGCTCCTCAACGGTGTATCTACCCTCTTGGATAGCTTGAAGTGCACTGTTGAACCTGTCAGGTGTTAGGGTAGGCTTTGCCTTGGGTGCTCTGCTTGCCTCATGTCCATCGTCATCCACAGCTTGTAAGGATAGGAGAGATACAAGGGTATACCTGCGGAAGTAAGTAATGGCACCACCGAGCTTCTGTGCATCGGTGATCACCGGTAACTGCATGAAGGACTCAAATCTATCCCCACTTTCAATGTCAATGATGATAGTGTATACCTTGTCCTCCTTCACTGGTTGCATCATGATCAGTCCACAATCCAATAGAATAGGCTCAACCGTATCAATAATGCTGTTGATGTCGGCATAGTTACGCTTCAAATGGGGGTTGGTAGCATTCTTAATCACCTTACCCATTGACTGCTTAGCCAGGTGTAGCTTTTGGTAGATGTTTAGGCTTGCTGCCTTAGGTACTACCTCCTCTTTTTTTACTCTTGTTGTCATAAGATTTGGGTTTATTATATTAAATCATTATCAATTACATATTTTGCTACCTCAATACAATACTTTTGTGTTTTATATAAATCATCTCCACCTTGACCATTTATTAAAAATGTCCAATAAGATTTATTTTCCCATTCCATTCTTACCTTAATAGCTTTTATGATTTGATTCTTGTAATTTAGCTCTTTCATAATCTTTTTTTTAAGTGGTTAACTCTGTAAAGATAGTACTTATTTTCAAATCTGCAAATTATTTTTAACTATTTTGAATAAATTTTTCATACCATTCCACAAAACTATCAAAATCCTTAGCTATTATGTAGGTTCCCCCTGCCCTTTCAATCATTTCCTGGTACTTCTTCTGTGCTTCACTCTGCCTATCCTTACCAATTTTGACCTCTATCTTAACACTACGCCCTTTAATGGTAGCAGATATATCAGCACTCCCTGCTGTTCCGGTGCCCTTGGTCCATTGGATGCCTGCCACTGAGCCATCAGTACGGTACCTTGTACGTGCCACTCCCATGGTATTGATACGTTCAGCCTGATATCCATGCAGGTTTATCCAGTCACAGATAGCTTTGGTTAGGCCGTTGGCCGTTGAGTCGGTGTATTTTCGTTTCATAATGTAATCCTGTGGGTAATGGGGACACTTCTCAAGTAGCTTCTTGATCTTGAGCTCATGCAGTGTTTTAATGTGGTCTTTGTTCATTAGAATAGTTTAAGTTGAGCCCATTGCGGTTTATTTTCTTGACATACTTCACAATTGCAGGAAACATTTATAGTATCCCATTTATTTGTTTTATCATTCCATTGAATATAACTCGCACGGTGTTTAATCGCACGAATAGTAAAATCTTTCAATTGACCATCCTCATGATAAGTTTTCACACTTTTCCAAAGATTTACATAATGTATTTTAGTCATAGCTTTACTTTAGTATATGTTATCTCCTCCCCCTTCCATGCCTTAATGATGTACTCACCAGGTGGAAGATGTAGCTCCTCCTCTCCCAAGGTAGGAACGGTATCAGTATATCCAATCACTTGGATGTAATCATATCCTCGGATGCTATATGCATCACATTTTTGTGAGCTCTTACAGCTTAGCAGGCTGAGTAGGAGTAAGGTAAAAGTGGCGGCCTTCATGGTTACGGTGTTTAGTTAATTTATATTTCATGTGAGTAGCATAGCAGTCAATCCATCGAGCAAATACTTGCGGCTTGAGGTCCTTGAAGCCATTGGTCTCTTCCTGGAACTGCTGCATGAGTCCTTTGTACCGGTGCAGATGAGCACCATCGGCAGTGAGGGGAGTATCCTCCACGAAATCATAGAACTCCTTACAGGTATTTTGGATGAATTTCTTAATATCACTATTTATTCCTGTGGTTTGGTACAGCCCATGCTCCAGGTAGTACTTGATATTGTCAATCATGTAGTTATCGAAGTAGCTCCACTCCTCCTGAGTCCATTGGTCGAATAGCTTGCACCCATACTCATCAATAGGGCTGTGGTTAGCGTTGAAGTATTGGTTGAATTCTACCTCATGCCTCCTCCTATCATGACTGCCCCCTGCTCCTGCTATCACATAGTTGGTGGTTATGACTATTTTAGGACTCCTTTCGTATGGGATATAGTACTCATCCTTGTTCTTTCGGTTGACAGGGATGCCCTCAGTGATCAGTGAGAATAACTGCTCAAAGTTGAAGTGCTTTTTGACATCATCAAAGGCCAAGACTTGAGTATCAGGGTTGACCCGTGAATAGGCAAAATCATTCTTACCTGGGTTGAAGAGCTTACCATCAATCTTGACTATCTTCCGGATGTGACCAAGGGCTGTGAGCATTAGTGATTTACCACTACCTCCATTTGGATTGTCATCAATCTCCTCATCATTGAAGATAACAGCCTTTTGGTCTGCCTTGTCCTTATACGTATGCAGTAGGTACCCTATGGTGGTCCTCATGGACTTGATGCGGTTAGGGTCCTGTGCTGCTATCTTGTTAACGAAGTCTTGGAAATTGTTCTCATAAGTATCCTCCACCTTAAACTCCCTCGGGATTATTTGGTCCCTCCATATGTACCCATCAATATCAATGTAGCTCAGTAGCTTTACCTTGTTTTTGGTGATCACTGCCACACCATTGGTAAATGGTAGGTAACATTCGTTCTTTGAGTCCTGCAGGATACGCATATCAATGCTGTCAAGCATATTAAGGTGCCCAGGTGTGAATAGTTGTGAGCTCTTAGCACAATGGTTGTATACATCCATCAGCTCTCGCTCCATTAGATAGGTGAGTACATGGTCTTTTATCTTCTCCACTGAGCTCTCTTGGACCTTATTCTCTGTAATGTAGACAAATATAGGGTTATTTGAACGCTCCGGATAGTACTTAGCGAAGCCTTGTTTATGCAACCACGCAGCGTATTGGTTAGGAATGATGTTAACGGTGTTTTTTTTTACCTCCCAAAAGATATCCTCCTCCTTTTGGATGGCCTTAATATCCTCCTTAGATACACTCAGTTGCTTGCTAATGTCCTCGGGGGGTATTCCTTGCTTCAGTTTATTCTTAATACCTTGAATAGCCTCCACATCCTCGAATACTTTAAGACCGAACTGAGCCTGCTTGTATGCATTTCGGACCGTGTTGGTTATCTCGGTAGCTCCGAAGCCCTCTTGCGTATATTGTAGTAGTGTATTCTCCGCAGTTGTGAGGGGAATAGAGTACTCGCATAGGCAACATGCTACCTTGTAGATGTAGTTAGCCCTATTGCCTTCCTTAAATTCACCATGGTTAAACTTGAGTACCTTCTCAATGATGCGGTTCTCATTGGTTACAATGACCTTGGGGGTGTATTCACTACGGTGGTATCCTGTATCCTCCACAATGCCAGTGTAGATGGCGGCAAATTCATTAAGATAGGCCTCAGGGTCATAGCTTTCAAAACATACCCTGCTGATATTCTTGTTGGAGGTATCAAAGTACTCACTCTTTATGTACTGCTCATAGTGGCTGAACCTCCTGCGGTGCTCTACCTTATCACATTGAGGTATCCTGATCACTACCTTGAGGCCCTTACCACTTGGTGAGGTGAAAAGCATATAGGTGTATTTATCCTCAATGAGCCTCTTTCTTTCTGCTGCCATGGTATCAGCATCGGGGTACTTGTCAAAGTCCAGGATACACAGCCCAGAGTGCTCAACAAGGCCATCATCCTTCCGTTCACTGAAGGTTCCATTGAACATAATCGCCATGAGGGTATTCTTAAGCTCATTGTTGCCCTTCCGTATGGCCTTTATCTTAGCAATCAAATCAGGTGTGCCTACCTGTATTCTGTTATGCACCTCTATTGCCTTAATAGAGAAGGGTGTCTCTTTGCTATTGTAGAGACTTTTGAAAATTGATATATAAGGGTTATACATGATTGCAAATATATTAAATAATTCTAATTCGTGACAACTCCGTGACAACCGTGACAACTCCGTGACAACTCAAAGGGGGTAGTTGTCACGCCTATAAGCCCCGTCAGTATTGAGTTTCTTGTGTTTCCGTGACAACGTGACAACTCAAAACCAACTTTTCGGGGGGTGAATATCACTGTATTAAATATATGGCTCATATGCATTTGGGTTGTCACGTTGTCACGCAGAGGCAAAAAGAAAGGGAGCCGAAGCCCCCTAACGTATTAACCCTTATCCTATGACAGTGCAAATATCTCGCTTAATTGCTTACCTGTCAAGGGTTTCTCGAAACTGGTTAATAACTTTGGAGGAAAATTTCCATTGATGGTTACCTCCACATTCTCCGTGTCAACCTCGTTGTATTTTACCGTGTAAGTTGTCACGGGGTTGTCATAGGTTGTCACGCTCAGCATCTTTGGGATGGGGTTAATGGCTGCAAGGTACTTGTGATCATTCCATTTCCACCACAAGTCATGCATCTTAATGCCATAGACTATTGTGCTGTGGTTCAATCCAAGGTAGTACCCTGCAAGCTGCACTGTCATGTGCCTTCTACGTACCAGGTAGTGAGCTAAGAAGTATCTTTTGTATACGTACTCCTGTTTCCTGGTCCTCCTAAGTAGGTTGAAATCATCAATTATCTTCACTATATCCATGTTCTGCACCTTGGATAGGTGGTATAGCTCGTCAATTAGTAGCATCTCCAAGTCTTTTAGGGTCATTAACTCCTTTGAACAGGTTGCTTGTGGTAGCTATCATGCCTGTTGCTTTCATAAAATCAACCTCAGCCTTAGCACTGTTAATTACAGAGTTTGACATGTTAGATATTGCCTGAGCCTTTTCTACTTCAGTAGATAGTTGTTCAGGTGTTAGCTCATCATCATTTAATCTCTCTAGAGCTGCAAAGAGGTGATCTCTAAGATCGTTCATTCCGTTTCTTGCCATGGTTTTTTATTTTTTTGTTTAACTTACTCTTTAATCTTATTACAGTCTGCAATTCACCTGGGAACCGTTGTATGCTGTTCCGTATTGCATTCTCACGCATTGGGATGCACTCAAGGTTCTCAATGTCAAGGTTGAGGTTGTTGCCATCCTTAAATCTAACCACATGGCCTTTGGGTATTGGTCCATAAATAGACTCCCACATCAACCGATGAGTGAGCACCCAAAGGCTATCCTTTACCTTAGTATATGAGTAGGGCCTTCCTGTCTTGTCATACCGGATGGTGGTTGCATTAGGCTCCCTGGTGTTGAAGGGCTTGTTACCAGGTTTATACATGGTACGTTCCACCTTAGCATAGAGCTCACTGCTCATCTTCTTACCCTTGTTGTGTGCCTCATGACCAGGTTTCCATCTGCTGTTGATACCTGAGTTGAGTGCAAGCCTTCTGTTCTGCAGGTACTTAATGCGTGGGTTTTTCTTTATCCCCATGTTAAAGACTCTGTTGTAGAGCTGTGAGGTGGTGTATCCAAGGTAGTCACATAGTGCCCTGCTGGGTACGGTAGGGTAAAGTATTCTAATTAACTGCTCCTTATTCATGCCTTGATAATTTTGAAGTTACCCATTTGACAATCCCCTGAAAGTAGGAGCTCTTTTTGTTTCCATCGGCAGAGTCCTCTGCTGTTAAATACCCATTCTCGGATGAGTTGGGTGTGGATGTAGTATTGAAGTCTGTACATTTTGATTTGCATTTTAAGTATTCTAAATAGAGGGCCTCATTGAAAGACCCCCCTCTATCATGGGCAAAGGACTGAGACCTCCACCACCGTGCACATTCGTATAGTGTTTTTCCTTTCATAGCGTATCTTCGTAAAAGAGTTTCATTGTGTGAGCATTGGGTCCATCAGGGTGCTTGAGTGCCTCATTGATTAACTGCTCAATGGCCTTGAGCTCGGGTAGTGTTAGCACGTACCGGATATCCTTAAAGATGTCACCCTCAGCGTAGAACTCCTGCCAGGCTATCCATGCAGGTCTATTCGCACTATATTGCAGGTATGTTACCATCCCCATTATCTCGGTACCTGTTGGTCTTGTAAACATGACATCCACATTATTGTTGTCATTGAATTCCATCCAAGTTATCTGCATAGCATAAAGATTAAGAGGTGATACATTACTACAGGAACAGCTACCACCACAATGGCAGCAAATACATCGTCAAGTACTTTATTTTTCATTTGGTGTCAAATTTAATCGGGTTAGTAATTCGTCAAGTACAGCCCATCTTGTTGCTGCATGGTTAGTGCCACTGTCGTGTGGACCGAATGCATCAAGCATTTCCTGCATTTCATCTCGGAGCTCCTGCTCCATGTCAAGGATGATCATTTCCATTTCAAATTCTCGTGTCATGATTAAAGGTTTTCAAAGGTTAATTGTAAAATCATCTCACAATGAGCCTGTGCAGCAGCTTGCTTCTCAGGATAATCTTCATCATTAAGGTAGTCAAATGCCTCGCTATCTGTAGTGATGCATGATACCTCTACACCATCAACGGTGCCTGTTACTCGGTAGTTACCGTAGCTCTTTGTTCTCTCAATTCTTACATTTTCTGTTGTCATAAATAAAAGTTTTAATTGTTAATACTTGACAAATATACAAATAGTTTCGTTATTAACAAGTTATTAGTAAAATTTAGAATAATTCTAAATAAGGAAATGTAAAAATAGGGTGGTGCAATCGGCAGAAATCCGAGTATTTAACTTAAAAGTGGTGAAAAACGGTTAATTTGTTAACCTAAGAGATATTCTTTTTTCTCCTGTATATGTACTCCTGGTACTTAGTGAATACCAAGTGGTTTATTTTATTGTGTTTTTTACACTCTTTGCACTTTAGCCAATGGTGTACAGTGCCTGCAGCAGTGACTACCTTCTTGTTATGTCTTAGATTAGTGCTACCACACTCAGGACATTCATATTTTTCACCTCCATGTTGTACTGCATAGTTATGCTGTGGGGTTGCATAGCTGTTGAGCTTGCTGAATACCGCCTCAAGGACCTCCACATCCATCTTGCAATAGGCTACCATCTTATTTAGGGCCTCCTGGTCCTTCCTAAATACTATATCCTTCCACAAGTCAAGCCCTCCTGTATCCATTTTAGCACCTACCTTGAGCAGTTTGGCAATGTAGTCGAGCTTGTTGCTATTAAAATTGAAGTATTTTTTAGCCCATTTAAGGGTGTCAATAGTCTTAGGTGATGGCATAACACCAATACCATGGAATAAAGCCCTTGTACGTAACCATTTAAGGTCAAACCTATCACCATTGTGGGCCACTATCTCATCGGCTTGAGCCATTACTTTAATGAACTCCTTGAGCATGGCCTTGTCGCATTGGCTCTTGGACCATGTTAAGCTATGTATTTCATCCTCACCTTCCCATTTATAGCAGATGCAAATAATAGCCCTCTCATGGATGATATCACCCGGGTTGATGGTTAGGTTATATCCTGTCCGCCAGAATATACCGACATTGAAGGAGGTCTCAATGTCATAAAATAAGCGTTTCCTCATCTGTTGAGTTTACTGAGTAGTGCTGACCATGCCAATCGAAGCACAAAGGGTATGGCTAAGCCTAACCAAAACGGCCACCACCTGGTAATGTAGGTGACTTTCTGCTCTGCCTTGGCTTTCTTTACAATGGTATCACCTTTGATTTTCTCTATCTTTATTCTCTCTCGCATTTCTACCCTGGTCTGCCAACGGGTCTTTGGAAGGGTCACTGTGCGGTACTGTATTACCGTATCGCGATATGCAATAAATTTTTCCCACACTATGGTGTCATTCTTAATAACAGGGATGCTGTCAATGGTAGTTATCCGGATGGTATCACTATCCTGTACTAATTGAAGTCCATTAGCCAGAGCTCTCTTGTAGTGCCATTGAGCTCTCTTAGGAGCTGAGCATGATAGTAACACACAGAGTAGAGAAAACCCGATAAGTGTGCGTGATGTTAATCTATTAAGCATATCGGGTGTATTAAAGGTTCTGTAACATGGCTATCATTCGGGGGCAGGGGTAGATATCACTCTTATCCTTCCTCACACTGTTGTGGGTGTAGATCCCTGGAGTGCCTTTGAAGGCCTCAGTATCAATGGAGAATATCTCTTTTCTGTATGCCTTGGGTATGTTGTAGGTCTCACACAGGTACACCAATAACTGCCTGGTGCTTTCAATCTGTGCATCGGTATATTTATGCCACAGCACATGACCTTTGAAGGGCTTATCCAGGACCGTAACCTCCGAAGGATCTATCACGCTCTTCACATAGTTGATGTACTTACCATTGACCTGCTTCAATGGGCCCCAATTACACACCTCAATGCCAACACTTAGCTTGTTGAGGTTTTGATATCTAAGTCCATGAGGTGCAAAGTCTTGGTTATCTATGCCAAGGTGATATGCCCAGTGCTTGGAGCTGAAGCATTGTACTATTGTACCCTTGTTACCAATCACAAAGGCAGTAGCTATCCTGGTATCGTTGCTGTTCCAAAACTTAGCAACCCCCACAGCATTGCCATTGCCTGCTGTATGGTGGAGATATATCTGCTTTTTCGTAGCTTCCTCTTGGAAGTATTGGTCATTAGATAGGCGTACCTGTAATATCGTTGTCGTGTCTAATTTGGTCGGCATCTCTTTTGATTTCTTTAGCTCTAGTTATTAAATTCTTAGCACTTATCCATAGGTCAATGCCCTTTACTGCCTTGTAATTTTCGTTAATACTCACCACCTCAATGGATACAAGCACTAAAGATAGCATTTTAGTCAACATCAAGGGCACTGAAAAGAAGGTCAACACTATGTCATTCAGTATGAAATAATCAATGAGATAGAACAAAATAACGGTTATCTCATACAGCAACATCTTACTAATCACAGAAGATAGCCTGCGTGAGGTAATTGGTTGCTTGAGTTTACGGGCCTTCCATACTCCTGTGATGGTATCAACGAAGATGGCAAACCCTATCAGGAACATGAGCCCTGTAATAGGCATAAAGAATGCACTAACCATGCTGAGGTATATAGGCCACTTACTCTTAAGGGCCGTCATTAGTATGGTTAGCTGTAGTCTCACAGAATTAAGATGCTGTTATTGTACCCATTTTCTCGGAAGTTACCGCACATCCCTGTGCAAGTCAACTGCCAAGGGGTGATGCACTCACATGTTGCGAACATAGGACGTAGGTCTGTATCTGTATTGAGTGCTGAGATGAAGATAGGGAATAGATTTTTGTTAGCTAACAACCAACGTATAAGCCTCTGCTCAAAGAAAGCAGCCTTCTGTGCATAGTGCTCCATACCAAAGGCTACCTCACCACGGGATACGCTTGCTGAGTAGTCACCGTTCTGTGTTTGGAGTCCTTTGTTTTTTAACTGATAGCTCAAACCAAAGACAGCATCCTCTGCTGACCTCCATGCAATGACCGGCTGAATGAACTCTACCAGGTTTATCTCGTCATTAGTCAAGGTCTGTGCATTATATGCATTCAGTAGATGGTTGTAGAATGTAGTGCCAAGGATAGGCTGTATCCGTAGAGCTGACTGAGTAGCTATGTATGGGGTCACATCCGTTACATCCACATTGGCTGTGATGGGTGTGTTGGTCTTGAGATAGTTTTCAGTTATGAAGTAAAGCATTACTGAGCTGTGTTAGTTGGTTCGTCAATAGGAGGTAATTGAGCCAAGGCTCGTATCTCATTGGTGGTCATTTTTTCAAGGACCTTGTTGAGTAATGGCTCACTCAAGGTGTTTAGTGCCTCTTTCACCCGGGTAGTATCATCATCTACCTCAACAATGGTATCACCAATGATTTGGTAGTTATTGATCGTGAAGTGAGCAGGCAATTTAGCTATTCCAAGGAGCTCATTGAATATGGTCTCAACCTGTGCACGGATTTTCTTGACTACGTTTTTCTCAAATATCACATAAGCCTGCTTAATATCCGAGCCACTACCCAAGGAGCCTGTGGTTCTAACGCCCATAAGAATAGGGTCGATAGTGTGAGCAAAACAAATCTGCTCAGTATTAAGGGCAGATGCCTCATGAAATAGCTTATCATTTGCATTAGTTGGTAGTGCTTCAATCTTTGGAAGTTGGTCCTGGCTATTAGCAAAGAATGCAACCGCTTTACCTGCGTTCTGTGCACCCTTCAGCCTGTCAATAGTCTCCTTAATCATGTGCTTCTCCTCCTCTGACTGTGGTCTTTTTGGGAACATCATAGCAAAAGATGGGAAGATGCTATTTTGAATGTTACTTTTTGCGAAATATGACAGCTCACCACTTAGAAATGCAAAGTTCAAAGCCGATGTATACTGTGGCAGTGGATAGTAGTCCTGCCCAACGGAGTGAACCTCATAGCAATAGAGCTGAACCTCATCCTTGCAGGTCATGTGGTATGGTTTTATCTCTACAACATCCAATCTTTGGGTCCAGTCATTGC